>Ga0315549_1003475_pt1 | contig 14027 bp, 7 predicted proteins | sample SalMarSW160200MG_FD_203101 | JGI IMG/M metagenome (GOLD analysis project Ga0315549, IMG submission 203101) | Salt marsh sediment microbial communities from the Plum Island Ecosystem LTER, Massachusetts, United States - Salt Marsh Sediment SW1601-200 ... | reverse complement strand
TAAATACCTGATTCCTGCTGTTGTTTCGGCTGTCGGATTGATTGTTTTCAAGAAAATTCAAGGATTGGCTGGACGAAAATACGTGAATCCCGCTGCAATCGCGAAACTTCTGATTATTGGCTTAATTATGGCGCCTAGTTTCGCCCTAATACCTGCAGATCATATGGGTGTAGACTTGCTAAACGTTCCCGTTGACAATCCGTGGGGTGAAGGAACACTCCAACCAATGAGCACCGAAATTTTCGGGTCAACTATGATTTCATGCTATGGAGATCCTAACGCGGATCCTATGAATCCCTATACCTATGGCTCATATGATAATCCTCTTCCCGATGTTGTTTACACCATGGTAGTGCAGAAGTATCACGGTTGGATAGGCGGCATTTCAAGCATTGCTGTGCTTGCAGTAGGACTAGCACTGTTTGCAGTTCTCCGCGGATATATCAAATGGAGAATAACTGTGGCTTACTTGGTAAGTACCATATTGTTTTCTGTCGTTGCAGGCTACATTTACGGTGGAGACATCATAATTAGACTAATGTTCCATTTATTCACGGGCAGTTCGATTTTCTTGGCATTCTTCATGGCAACGGACCCTGCAACTACCCCGCTGACCCGTTTAGGGCAACTCATATTCGGTGTAGGCTTAGCCATGTTGACAATGATTATTCAGATGTACACGGGATTCTTAGGAGGATCTGTTCTTGCGTTGGTGATCATGAATCTAACAATTCCTATGCTGGATAAAGTCGGAGTTCCGAAACCCAGCGAAACTAGGATCAAAATAAAGCTTCCGAAGGCCAAAAAGTTTGCTAGTGTCAGGTCTACTGCCTGTGTTCGATGTGGAGAATGTCTCGTGGCATGCAGCATGAATCTTTCACCCATATTGATCATGGAAGCCGTCGACAAGGGAGATTGGACAAGAGTTGAGAAGCTGGGTGCAGCATACTGTAACAATTGCGGTTTCTGCTCTTTAGTTTGTCCTGCGAGAATCGATCTGAAAACTATAATCGTTTCTGCTAGAGATAAGATAAAAAAAACATAGCAACATCCGCCGAGAATAAGGTACACTAAAACGCGCTTTATTGCGCACACTTTTATTTTTTTTTGACTAAGAATAGTTGAGGGTATGCAAAAAATAGCTAATTTTTGGGAGAAATCTTCGTGCCTTTGTAAGGTTGCTTACTTGAGGTATGCGTGTGCAAACAAGGTGAAAAGCTTATTAAGTAATAGCATGTAAATAAAAGAAAGAGGTGAAAGAAGTTTGTCACTTACAGATAAAATTTATACTTTACTCTTCAGTGAAATTTCGCTTGGTGTTGTCTTACCAATCATTTTCGGTGTGTTAATCCTCTTATTCCCGACATGGGGCTACGATCTGCTGGAACCTATTAACATACATTTCCCCGACTTTTTGTGGGGTGGACCAGAAATTCCGTTAGAGCACATTTTAACTCAGGGTGTCGCTCAGGGTTTGCTTGCTTGTGGTATACCAATATTTCTTGGACTTTCTTGGAACAGGTGGGCTGGAGGCGCTGGAGGTTTTCTGCTTGGTGTCTTTTGGGTCATGGCATCATTTGCCCAATTTGGCTCTTGGTTTTATCCAACTTTGGACTGGTTAGGGCAAGTAGTTGCTGGAATGCTTGCAGGATACATTGCAGGAGCCTTGATGACAATGTTCAAAATGCGCGGTAAAGACACTCTGAAATATGCGCTACTTTCTGCAATAGTGGCTGCCGTTGTCGCAACAATATTTGTTACATCAACATATGTATGGTATGCTGAGATGTTCAAGATGAGCACTCTTCCTCCACATGGATATGGTACCCCTGAGGCGATGGGCATGGAACTGTGGGATTCAATAACCTACAATTACTTCATTAATGCCGCAATCTATGGTGTCTGGGGTCTTATCGGCGCATTTATGTCTAGGGTCACTAAATGGTTCATGTAAAAGTCACCAAAACCAACAAACTTTCACTCTTCCTTTTTTTTTGTTTTTGTTTACTACAGCTGAAAGTTTGACGTTCCTAATTTCCTCTTGCCGAAAACCTATTCTGCACCAATGTTATTTTCCTCAAAATTTAGCACCAGTTAATACACGATTATCCGAAACCTATTAAGTGTGCGACTTCCTGTATTTGCGAAAGCAATAACACTCAGGGAAGAATTATGCCGTTACATGTAACCCTTGTGAACCCTCCCTCCCCTAGTGGAAGCACTGGACATTGGTCCATTGCCCTCTTAGGTTTGGGTTATTTGGCTGCTGTTTTAGAGAAAAACGGGTACGAAGTTGATGTGATTGATTGTCAAGCCCTAAACGTATCCTTTGAAACCGTAAAAAATGAACTTCAAAAAAGTCAACCAGATGTGGTTGGGTTAACCGCTACTACTCTCACTTACAAGTCTGCACTTCGCGTCATAAGAGATGCTAAAGAAGTCTGTCCGAACTGTTTGACCCTTATTGGCGGTGTTCATGTTACGTTCTGGGATGAGGAGGCGTTGCAGGAGTGTCCGCAGTTGGATGTTGTTGTACGGAAGGAGGGTGAAATCACGCTTCTGGAGTTGGTGCAGAGGCTGGAGGCAGGCAAGGGTTTCGGTGACGTTTTGGGTATAACCTACAGGAAAGACGGAAAGATCGTGAAGACCGAGGATAGACCCTACATAGAAGACCTTGACAGTTTGCCTTTTCCTGCTCGTCATCTCTGGCCTCTTGATCAGATTCGAAAAATTGAAGATATATTCTATTTAACGACTAGCCGAGGCTGTGTGTTTTGGTGTAAGTTCTGTTCGGCGGTGAGGATGTTCGGTCGAAGATTTCGGATGAGAAGCGTAAAAAATGTGGTGGACGAGCTTGAGTATCTTCATAAAACCTACGGTGCGACCGTTTTTACATTCTGTGATGATGCATTTACTGTTGATCAGTCCAGAGCTGAAGAAATATGTGAGGAGATCAAGAGGCGAAATCTTGAGATAAAATGGAACTGTGGGACTCGTGTAGACATGCTTACAAAAGAGTTACTCATTAAAATGAAGGATGCAGGATGCATTTCCGTATGGGCTGGTGTTGAATCAGGTGTACAACATCTTTTGGATGCCATGGGAAAGGGAATCCGCCTTGAACAAACGATAAAAGTTTTTGGTTGGTTAAGAGAGCTTGGGCTACAGCCAGCCCCGAATGTTATACTTGGCTTCCCTGGTGAGACTAAGCAAACCGCTTGGAAAACCATCAAGTTCGTGGAAAAAATAAGTCCTGACTATCTAACGTATTATAACATAGCTACGCCCTTCCCTGGAACTCCCATGTATGATACGGTCAAAGAAAAGGGTTGGTTAAGGGTAACCGATTTCGACAAATATGATACAGCGACCCCCGTCTTTGAAACGCCGATGTTACGCATGAAAGATCTTAGGAAAATCCGTAAGCAGGCTTTCCATCATTTCTATCTCCGCCCTAACTACATTTTTCGTATGTTCTGCAAGGGACCAATGCATGGTCTTTTAGCAATACAAACGGCTATAGAGCATCTTGTTAAAGCTATAAAAGTTGAACTTCGAGATCTATGATATGCAAAGATGTTTTTAGTTGAAGAGGGTTAATGAGTAGAAATGTGCGCTTACAATATTCTGTTACTTGAATGTTAATTAGAAACTTGATATGATTATTTTATATGAAGAATTTGGAATCAAAAAATTGAGGGATAAAAGCAGATTTGTTTTTGGGCAAAGATCTTCAAGAAAAGATTCGTGAAGCAAACGTTGTTGTTCATCGGTTTGAGGCAAAATATTACGAGTTGATTCATCCAGAAGTATATAACAGGTATGAGCAGAAGAGACTAAATTCTGCATTGAAGATGGTGGACCAGCTCGTAGCGAAGAATAGTGTGCGTGCAAAAAAGGCTCTTGATTTTGGGGCGGGTACCGGAAATTTAACTGGTAAGCTTCTACAGATGGGTTACGAAGTTACTGCGATAGATATCTCTGCGGAAATGTGTGAGATTTTGGAAAAGAAGTATAAAACTTATTTAGAAGCTAAAAAATTGATTGTTGTTAACTCGGCGATAGAAGATGTGAGTTTTGATAGAGATGAATTTGATTTAATTGCTTGTTATTCTGTGCTGCATCATCTACCGGATTATGTGGATGCTATCCAAAGACTTTGTGGTTTTTTGAAAAAAGGGGGTGTGATGTATCTGGATCATGAAATATCTCCATTTTATTGGAAGAGTGAATCAAGCAATGTAGCGCATCTGGTTAAAGGTGTTTATTTTCATTCTAATCCGTTGCTTAACAGTCTGTATTTTCAGATTGTGGGGGTAAATGTTCCTTCTCTTGATTATGGTTTTTCTGATTATTGGCACAGGAAAGAGCATCATTTAGATCATGAGAGAATAAGATGTATCTTTGAGAAAGAGAACTTTGATTTTTTCAAACGAAGAGACTATTACCTCAAATTTAGAACATGGATTTTAAATCCGATTTTTTATGTATACAAGTATAGTTGCAAACCTGAAATGAGTTTTTGGGTGGCTAAAAAATGATGCAGACGTTTTTATGCGAATATTTCTCGTGCTGATAAAACACAAATAACTATCATACCTGCTCATGCAGCAAAATATTTAAACACACAACAACACACATAGCAGTGTATAAAACAAAAAAATTTGGAGAATAAAAAAATGAACATTGACAAAAGTAAATCAAAACTATTTACTATCGCTTTAATTCTATTGTTAACATTATCTGCTACATTAGTTGCTTTGCCAGCTGCTACCGCACAGGAGACTCCTGAGAAAAAGACCTATCCTTTCCTTGGTGTTGTACCTAACCCTGTAGGCGTCGGCCAGATGGTGCTTTTCCACGTCGGAATTTTCGAGCATCTATCTCTGGTAGATCAGGGCTGGGAGGGTTTAAGCATAACTATTGAGAGACCCGACGGCGTAACTGATACTATTGATAATATCAGGACTGATTCGACAGGAGGAACAGGTAGAACTTACACACCAACTATGAGCGGTACACACCTTCTTACGGCACACTTCCCCGAACAGGAGCTCAAATGGACTTTCCGAAGTTCTACTACTCAGGAGACGTTAACTGCAGGTACTATAATGTTGGCTAGCGACAGTGAAGTAGTCGAACTTGTGGTACAGGAGGACCCGGTACCCTACTATCCGGGTCAACCGCTTCCAAGCGAATACTGGACACGTCCAATAGATGCGCAGCTTAGGGAATGGAGCGTTGTTTCAGGAAGCTGGCTGTGGCCAGACACGAGAATTCCAAGAGCCGTTACTGGCAACGATGAGGCACCAGAAACCGCCCATATACTCTGGACAAAACCGCTGACTTGGGGAGGCCAAGCAGGAGGAACGATGGGAGACTGGTCATTTAGTCACGGAGATGCGTACGAAGGCAAATGGGATAATCGACTTATAATCAACGGTATACTTATCTACTGCCACCGCGTCAGCGATCTACCCCGCTATTATACTGCTGTAAACTTGCGAACTGGTGAAGAATTATGGAAGAAAACACTTGGAGACAACTTTGGCATACTTTTTGGTCAGAATCTGAAATGGGCAGGATATAATCATCATGCGATCTACGGTTATGTCTGGGCAACAAGCGGTTTCGGCGGGTTCAGAGTAGTCCCTGGTGACGATTGGTACGCATTTGACCCATACACTGGCGAATTGGAATTTACAGTAGAGAATGTGCCCCCTGGCACCACCGTTTTTGATGAATCAAACGGCTGGATCTATCGTGTAAACCTTGACTGGGATACAGGAGAGGGCTACATATGGAGTATGACAGATCTTATCGAGCCCTTCGACGTAGAAAGCACTATCCGGGGCAGTTGGTCTCCCAGCGGCAACATTTACAAATCAAGATATCCTACGTATGATGCAGCAGCAGTGAATGATCCTGCGGGAGCAAGTGACCAGGAAACTCGCCTAGGTGAAACTGCGGGAGCAAATGCCCAGCGTGCTTACATAGCGAACTTTACGTTCCCAACAAACTTGCCTGGTGGAGGTGGAGCGGTTCGTGCAATTGCCTTCGGTAACAGGAGTCAGTACACAGATGTCTGGAGTGGAAAGATATTCGGTCTCGATTATGGTTACAGTGAAGTCAACACTTGGGCCATAAGCTTGGAATCAGGCCAGGAAGGAACAGTACTATTCAACAAAACTTGGGATGCTCCAGCGGATTGGGAGATAGGTCGGCCAGTAATAAATTATGAAACCACAAGCTTAAAGGATGGCGTTTCGGTTATTTGGGCAAAATGGGAACTAACCCACTATGGCTTCAGCACTGAAAACGGCGAGTTTCTATTCAAAACAGAGGAACCCGAATATTACATGAACCAATATGGCTCAGGTACGGAGCGACCGTATCTTATTTGGAACGGAAAGTTTTACACAGGAGGAGTCGGTGGCCACATCTACTGTTACGATGTCACTGACGGCCATATCATTTGGACTTACGTAGCCGATGATCCTTATCAAGAATACTTGTTTGCCAACCAATGGTGGGAATACATACTCTTCATTACAGACGGCAAAATCTACCTAAACCACCTAGAGCACTCTGCCATTGAACCTATGCCCCGCGGTGGACCATGGTTCGTCCTCGACGCAACAACAGGAGAAGAAATAGCTAGAGCAGACGGTTTGTTCCGTGGACACCATTGGGGAGGCATAGCAATAATCGGCGACAGTGTAATAGCTCATTATGACACTTACGATCTGCGTATCTATGCTATTGGCAAAGGACCAAGCGAAACTACAGTTTCAATCCAGAATGACGTTATTTCACTCGGAAGAGATGCAATGATTAAGGGTACTGTGATGGATGTGTCTCCGGGCACAGAATACATTGAACAGAAGCTAAGATTCCCAGACGGAGTTCCCGCCATATCTGATGAAGATCAGAGCGAATGGATGATATACGTGTACAAGCAGTTAAAACGTCCAGAAGATCCAACTGGTGTTACGGTGAAAATTGAAGTGGTCAATCCTAACAATGAGTACGAAAGGCTCGGCACAACCACAAGCGACGCGTACGGCAACTACGCCTTAGCATTTGAACCTGACGTTGAAGGCACATACATGATTATCGCCACCTTCGAAGGTTCAGGCGCATACTATGGTTCCATAGCAACCTCTTACCTGACAGTTGATGATACAGTAGCAGCAGAAGAAACCGATTTGTCTCCTCTAGAGAACTCTGTTAGCGATGTTGAAGCTAGCGTATCCAACATGACGACATACCTTCTGGCAATACTAGCTGTTGTGATAATAGCCCTATTAGTCGCCGTTTATTCAATACTGAAATCCCGCAAATAGAAGCACCAAAATAAACCCAATTTCCCCCTTTTCTTTTTTTCTTTCAAATAGAATGTGATGACGCTAACGGAAGTTAAGAAAAAATCTTATGTAATAGGTTAGAAAGGGATGATGACCTGCAGAACTTGCAACTATTCAAGTACACGCGTTTTCTTCATCCTTTTTCTCGGTAAGTTTATTTTTCCCGTTTCCACTACTAACCTAGTAACGGTACCTAAAACGGCACTCTAAAAAGATTTCGATGAATCTGTTAACAAACGAAAAACTCTTTTCTTTCCCTATGTTCCTTATTTTTTGCCATTTGTTTCAGGGATGTCTACTTCATGAATTAAATAGTTTGCCAATTTTCGAATACGTGATTGATGGTTTAACTTTTATATTAAAGGGGGTTGATGTAGTTCTGCAATATTGTTCAAGCCTACCCGAATAATCCTTGATGGAGAGAATGAGCCAGAGTGAATCAAGCAATGTAGCGCATCTGGTTAAAGGTGTTTATTTTCATTCTAATCCGTTGCTTAACAGTCTGTATTTTCAGATTGTGGGGGTAAATGTTCCTTCTCTTGATTATGGTTTTTCTGATTATTGGCACAGGAAAGAGCATCATTTAGATCATGAGAGAATAAGATGTATCTTTGAGAAAGAGAACTTTGATTTTTTCAAACGAAGAGACTATTACCTCAAATTTAGAACATGGATTTTAAATCCGATTTTTTATGTATACAAGTATAGTTGCAAACCTGAAATGAGTTTTTGGGTTGCCAAAAAGTGATTTGAAGCAATTTTTGGTAAGCGCAAAAAGCATTGTATCTATCCACATTCGCGCTTTAGAAAAAGCTTAAGTATATTAACATAACACTCTCAGTAGTGTAAAATACGAGGAAGAAAAAGAAAATGAATATTAACAAAAGCAGATCTAAAATTTTTGCTATCGCTTTAACTCTAGTATTTACAATATCCACTATATTTGCTGTTCTACCAGTTGCCACCGCACAGGATGTAACTAGGGCGACCTATCCTTTCCTTGGTGTTGTACCTAACCCAGTAGGCAAAGGCCAGATCGTACTTTTCCACATCGGAATTTTCCAGCAGCTACAGAGTGCAAAGATGAGTTGGGAAGGCTTAAGCATAACCATTGAGAGACCTGACGGCCAAACTGATACGATTAGTGACATCGCGACTGATGCTACGGGAGGAACAGGCAGAACATACACGCCTGACCAAGTGGGAATATATTATTGTACGAGCCACTTCCCTGAACAAGTGATAGAAGCAGGCGTAAATGAGGCACCAGGTTGTCCCATTGGTACAGTGATGCTAGCAAGCAGCAGCGCAGTACTTGAACTTGTAGTACAAGAGAAACCAACAGCCTATTATCCTGATAAGCCACTTCCCAGCGAATACTGGATACGCCCAATAGATGCACAGCTTAGATCATGGGACGTACTTACAGGTAACTGGTTGGGTGCGACTTTTACGGCCCCCCAAGTCGTTTCTGGCAACGCAGAAGCACCAGAAACTGCGCATATCCTGTGGACAAAACCGCTATATCTTGGAGGTATAGCAGGAGCAACAGATACAGATTATGCTGAGTGGTCATTCAGTGAAGGAGATGCATATGAAGGTAAATGGACAAATCGACTTATCATCGACGGTATACTCATCTATACCCACCGTACCAATGATCGACCTCTATATTATACCGCTTTAGACGTGCGTACCGGAGAAGAACTGTGGAAGAAAGTGCTTCTGGATAACAGAACGATTGCCTTTGGCCAGAATTTGATATGGGCAGGATATAACCATCATGCCGCTTACCCATACTTCTGGGTAACTAAAGGCTCTGATTGGTATGCGTTTGACCCCTCCAACGGAGAATGGCAATTTACAGTGGAGAACGTACCTTCTGGCACCACAGTTTTCGATGATCAAGGCTGGCTATATCAGGTCTACGTCGACGAAAGTGGTTTCGGATATATCTGGAGCATGGTCGATCTTATCGAACCCTTCGGTGAATCCAGCCCCCTCCCGGGCAGCTGGCTTCCAGCAGGCTCCAGCTATGGAATAAGATATGGAACATGGGACGCAGAAGAGATGGAAGACGGCGAGCTAACAGAAGCGGCACAGCGTGCCTTCATATCGCAATTCACCTTCGATCCTGACCAGTGTCCAGGTATTGAGCTAGCGAGCGCGCGGCGTGGTTCCCCAATTCGTGCTATGGAATTTAGTGCTAGTCGTCAAATGGGGAACATGGATGAATGGACTGGAAAGATATTCGCTCTGCAATACAGTAGAACAGAAATCAACACTTGGGCTATCAGCTTAGAGGAAGGTAATGAAGGAGCTATTCTGTTCAGTGAAACTTGGGATGCGCCAGCTTGGTGGGAAGAAGGTGGGATTGAAATAGAATTCAACGCAGTAAGCTTAGAGGATGGCGCTGCGGTCTTTTGGGTACATGACACTCTACAATATTATTGCTTCAGCACTGACACCGGAAAATACATGTGGGGTCCAGCCGAACCAGAATATTACATGAACTATTATGGCTGGACAGAATTGGGTGAGCGCCCACCATTTATTTGGGACGGTAAACTCTACTCGTCTGGCGCCGGCGGAATAATCTACTGCTACGACCTCACTGACGGCCATGTCCTTTGGACCTACGTTGCAGACGACCCCTACCAAGAATACTTGTTCGCTAATAACTGGTGGCAATTTTTCCTATTCATTGCTGATGGCAAACTCTATTCAGCCCATATGGAACACTCTGCTGTTGAACCTATGCCACGTGGTGCACCATTCTTATGTCTAGATGCAACAACTGGAGATATAGTGTGGAAAGCCGACGGTTTGTTCCGTTCAACCCGCTGGGGATCACGTGCAATCATCGGCGACAGCGTAATGGTGGGCGTGGACACATACGACAACCAAATCTATGCTGTTGGTAAGGGTGCAAGCGCAATCACTGTTGAAAGCCCACAGGCAGCTGAAACAGGATCAGCCGTTACACTTAAAGGCACAGTGATGGATGTATCCCCAGGCACAAAAGACACTCTTCTGCAAATACGATTCCCATATGGAGTTCCCGCCGTATCTGATGCAAGCATGTCCGACTGGATGCTGTATGTATACAAGAATTTCGAGCGCCCAGGCGCAACTGGTGTTACAGTGAAGTTGGAAGTGGTCACACCTAACAATGAGTACGAAGAGCTCGGCACAACCACAAGCGACGCGTACGGCAACTACGCCTTAGCATTTGAACCTGACGTTGAAGGTACATACATGATCATCGCCACGTTCACCGGCTCTGGCGCATACTATGGTTCCATAGCAACCTCTTACCTGACAGTTGCTGACCCAATACCCGTAGATGTAGATGTAGATTTGTCTGGTGTAGAGGAGTCTGTTAGCGACGTTGAAGCTAGCGTATCCAACATGACGACATACCTTCTGGCAATACTAGCTGTTGTGATAATAGCACTATTAATCGCCGTTTATTCATTGCTGAAATCTCGACAATAAAAGCGCCAAAAATCAACCAAAACAACCCCCTTTTCTTTTTTTCTTTTAAACATAATGCGATAACGTTAACGGAAGTTAAGAAAAAATCTTATGTAATAGGTTAGAAAGGGATGATGACCTGCAGAACTTGCAACTATTCAAGTACACGCGTTTTCTTCATCCTTTTTCTCGGTAAGTTTATTTTTCCCGTTTCCACTACTAACCTAGTAACGGTACCTAAAACGGCACTCTGGAAAGATTTCGATGAATCTGTTAACAAACGAAAAACTCTGGAACTCCGTCCTAAAGACGCCACCCGTAAAATGGATGCTGAAAACCACTCTAAAAAAATGCCCAAAATGTAAGAGGACCCCCCTTGAAACCGCGCTAGACAACTACGCTGGCAAGAACCAGTTAAAATGCTCCTCCTGTGGACTTTACGCTGGAGTCATAGGATTCTGGATCGATTTCATACAAAAAGCGTTAGCCGTTGAAAAGAGCCGTGTTTCCAAACTTTTTGCAGACTCCTACGTTAGACGAGCCATAAACAGCATAGTATCCGGCTTTGCTGAGTTTGGTTTCACTCGTCCCATACAGGTTCATGCTCCCTTCCTTGTGGTATGGAACTTCACATACAAATGCAACCTCAACTGTAAGCACTGTTACTTGGACGCCGGAAACAGCTCCAAGATAGAACTCTCCACCGAGGAAGCCATGAAGGTCGTGGATCAAATAGCAGATTTCGGCGTAACCTCCTTAGCCTTTTCAGGGGGTGAACCCTTGATGAGAAAAGACTTCTTTGAAGTTGCACGTCACGCGGTTGACGCAGGACTATATGTCTCCTTAGCCACAAACGGAACCCTGCTTAACGAAGAGAACGTGAAAAAACTCAAGGAAATTGGACTCCATTACGTGGAAGTAAGCGTTGACGGAGCTAACGCTAAGACGCATGATTTCTTCAGGGGAAAAAGCGGCGCCTTTGACCAGACGATACAGGGACTAAAGAATTGCCTGAAAGAAGACATCTGCACCTGTATAGCAGTAACCGGCACCAAAAACAATCTAACAGAAATCCCCGCAGTGCTTGAAATGGCTGAAAACATGGGAATTGACCGATTCACATTATTCAATTTTGTACCTGTAGGCAGAGGCAAAGACATAATTGCAGTTGACCTTTCCCCCCAAGAGCGAGAGGAGCTTCTATGTTATCTAAATAAGCAGTTGTCGGAGGACCATAAAATCGCCATACTGAGTACAACTCCTCAACTCGCTCGAGTGGCTTTGCAGGCTCACTCTCCAACCCAAGATGACATCATAATGCCCCTTGCACACATGGAAGCCACTAAGATAAGCAAAAGAGCCAAGGCTCTCGCCGACTTTATCGGAGGATGTGGCGCTGGACGATTATATTGTGCCATCTCTCCCGAAGGGAACGTTCAACCCTGTGTCTTCCTTCCACTAGTAGTTGGAAATCTAAAAACGGAACGCATAGAAGATATCTGGTTCAACTCTCCAGTTTTTAAGGATCTAAGAGACAGAGGAAACCTGAAAGGGCGATGCGGCAAATGTGAGTACAAGTTTGTTTGCGGAGGATGCAGAGCAAGAGCCTTCACGTACCATAACGACTATCTTATGTCTGACCCAGGCTGCATCAGACAACTCTCAGAGGGCGACTGACAAATGAAAAAGGTGAAGATAGGAGTCTTCAGAACCGATAACGGTTTGGAGTCCGCCTTAAGAGAGGCGTTAAAAGCTGCGGATTGGGATAAGCATGTTCGAGGCAAGGTTTTCATTAAACCGAATCTGTGCTCCAAAAGTTACATTCCAGGAGCTGTCACAAATCCCCAAGTTCTCTTTCATCTGGTAAGTCTTCTTCGAGACAGGGCTGAAGAGGTTGTTGTTGGCGAATCCAACGGCTACAACTACTGCTGCGACGATGCTCTGAAAATGACCGGCGTAAAGGAGTTAGTTAAAAAGGCTGGGGGGAAGACGGTGAACCTCTCCAACGACGAAACCGTGAAGGTTCAGAACTCCAAAACCTTTTGCTTGAGAAATTTTCCGTTGCCCAAGACTCTTGTTGAAGCCGATTCTATTGTTGACGTTCCAGTGATGAAGACCCACGAGTTCACAAACTATAGCGGCGCCATAAAGAATCTGTTTGGATGCATACCGGATGACCGGCGCATTTTTCTTCATCCCAAGTTCGACATGGTTCTGCACGACTTGATTGTTCTGCTGGAACCGAAGTTTGTTGTTATGGATGCTACAGTTGCTATGGAAGGAAATGGACCTAACAGGGGAATCGCCATACCAATGAATCTTGTCCTAGCTGGTAGTGACGTTGTTGCCATGGACAAGTTATGCTGCGAAATCATGGGCATAAACTGGGCTGACATAAGTTACCTAAAGTTCATTGACCAGCATTATAGACGGGAAGAAACAGAGACTCAGATCATCGGCGAAGACATTGAGGATGTGAAGCGACCATTCCTGCTTCCGTATGCTGATTTGGCTGTTAGGACTCAACGTTGGGTCTACAAAAACTATTTTCTCACCCGTCTCTGCTTCGGCACACCCTTCTTGAACATGCTACAGGGCTGCCTGAATGCCTACAGAAAAGTCGATACGGAAATCAAAGGCAAAGAGTGGATAGACAAACACTGGGACAACTCGTTGCCCCGTTAAGCGGTCTCCAAAAGCTTATGATACAAATCGATTACTTGACCCGTAATCAGGCGCCAAGAAAACTTCTCCTCTATCAAACTTCTCCCACGCCTACCCAATTCCTTAGCAAGCTTTGGGTCCTGCAGCAGAGTCAGTATTCTCTGAGTCAGTTGTGTTGAGTCCCCGGGGTCTATCAGAAACCCGTTTTCGTTATCTGCTAAGAACTCAGGTATTCCCCCCACCTTGGTGGAAATAACTGGAAGAGCAGTGGCTTGGGCTTCCAGTATTGCGAAGGGAAAGTTTTCGTATATGGCGGGCAGCACAAATATGTCAGAGGCAGCGTAGAGGTCAGGAAGTTTTTCGTCCGGAACGTACCCCAGAAACGTCACGTGATCTTCTATCTCCAGTTTTTTTGCCAAGTTTCGGAGGCTCTCTTCCTTCTTCTTGAATCCTGTCCCTGATATGGCAAATTTTACGTCACTAAACTCTTGGAGAACCGGTGGAATCGAACGCAACAGA
>Ga0315549_1003471_pt1 | contig 14042 bp, 11 predicted proteins | sample SalMarSW160200MG_FD_203101 | JGI IMG/M metagenome (GOLD analysis project Ga0315549, IMG submission 203101) | Salt marsh sediment microbial communities from the Plum Island Ecosystem LTER, Massachusetts, United States - Salt Marsh Sediment SW1601-200 ... | reverse complement strand
CGAGCTTAAATATGCTAAGCAAATCTCACTTTTTCCCATTGGTATCATCTCCTTTCTTTATTTTTAGAAAGAATCTACTTTCAAATAAATTTTTTATATTTTTGACAGTCCCTCCTTTCAGTTTATAATTAATTGAAACATTTTTATGGATTTTTTTTTCTATTTATTTATGATATTGTCTATTACAATTTAAAAAGTAGTAATATTGCTTGAATATTTATTTTATTTTAAATATTAGCTTTGGAATCGCTTCCAATTTTCATTATTTTTTTTGACTAATATTTATAATATGATAAAATTGGAAGTGCTTCCAATATTAATAAGTATAACACTCAAAAATACAATTGCAACTAAATTTTTTATAAGATATTTATAGGAGATAAGTAAAAAATTATGAAAAGATATTCAATATATGATGTTGCAAAAAAAGCCGGAGTAGGCATTGGGACCGTATCCAGAGTCATAAATAATGGTAAACATGTTAAGAGCTCAACAAGAGCGAAAGTCCAGGCAGTTATAAAGGAACTGGACTATCAACCAGATTTTTTTGCCAGAAATCTTTTAAAGAAAGTTAGCAAAAGCATAGGTCTTTTAATTCCTGACATAATAAATCCTATCTTCCCTGAAATGGCTAAAGGTATAAGCGATAAAGCCTTTTTAAATGATTACACAGTTTTTCTTAGTAATACTGATGAATCAATTGAAAAGGAAATCAAGCAAGTAAATCAACTAATAGAAAAAAGAGTAGATGGGATTATTTTTATTTCTACTGAAATGTGTAATAAAAACGGTGATTATGCACACTATCTCTACCTGATAAAAAGGAATATTCCAACAGTTCTTATAAATGGATCAATTGAAAATACTGATATTCCTTTTGTTCGAATAAATGAGTTAAAAGCTGGATACATTGCAACAAAACATATGATAAAAAAAGGTTTAAGGAAAATAGCATTTTTAGGTGGACCGGAAAACTCCATACCAACTACAGATAAATTTAAAGGTTATAAAAAAGCTTTCCGGGAATTTAATCTGACCATTGAAAAAGAATATATAATTCTGGATAAACATGAAATAAAAAATGGTTTTAAAAATACAACCGGTTTGTTAAATATGAAAGAAAAACCAGAAGGAATAATAACAGTAAGTGATGCTTTAGCAATAGAAGCTATAAAAGCTGCTCGAGTAAAAAATATTAGTATTCCGGATAACCTCAAAATCATTGGATTTGATGACATTAAATTTTCTGCATCTTTTTCACCTTCTATTACCACAATAGCACAACCTAAGTACAAGATGGGAACTATGGCGCTTGATATGTTGATTCATCTTATCGAAAAAAAAGTATTACCAGAAAGAAGAGTTATTATTGAACCAAAACTGATACTAAGAGATTCCTGCCCTTGATTGTCCTATTGCTCTGGTTTCAACACATAAATCCTGATAGATTTACCTTGGCCTAACCTTTTATCAATTATAGGTCCATTAAATAGCCTATAAATCCTCATAATGCCGGTTCTTCTTGAGCTCTGTAAGTTCTGTGTGTAACTGCTCCCATTCATTCATTTTAGCATCAAGTTCTTTTTTTTGATTTGCATATCTTAAAAATAATGAGCTGTCTTCGGAACCTTCATGCGGAACTACCAGGGATTCAAACTGGCCCGTTAATTCTTCCAGTTCATTTTCAAGCCGGTCAATTGCACTTTCACAGCTGATAATTCTTTTGGCTATTTTACGAAAGTATTTGTAAAATTCTTTCTTTTCAAGATAAATATCTTTTCCAGCGACTGCAAGCTGTCGTTTAGTTTTAGTGACGATTTCTTTTTGTTTAATTTCAAGCTGGCGAAGGGAGACGATTTTTTTCTTTTCAAGAAAATCATTGATACTCCCGATATATTTTTCTATTTTATGATCCTTAAATTCATAGACATTATCGACTAAACCATCCAGGAACTCCCTGTCATGTGATACCAGTATCATAGTACCTGTATAACTTTTTAAGGCTGTCTTTAGAATATCTTTGGAGCGCATATCAAGATGATTTGTAGGCTCATCAAGAACAAGGAGATTAAATGGTTCAAGAAGAAGTTTGGCCAGCGCAAGCCTTGACCTTTCTCCACCCGATAAAACTTTCACTTTTTTATCGATATCATCACTTCCGAATAAGAAAGCCCCCAGAAGCGCCCTTATTTTTGTCCAGGCTTCAGCAGCGGCAACCCTGTCAACCGTATCAAAAACGGTTATTTCTCCATCCAGCAGTTCATCCTGATTCTGAGCAAAATAGCCTATTTTGACATTATGACCTTCCTTAAGATCGCCCGTAAAATCCAGATCCCCTACAAGAATTCGCGATAATGTAGTTTTTCCTTCTCCATTTTTACCGACAAATGCAATCCTTTCCCCACGCTTTACGACAAGGCTTATATTTTCAAGTACTCTTTTTTCTCCAAAATTTTTTGACAGGTTTTCGGCCTCTATGACTATATCGCCTGAACGTGGAGCAGCAGGAAACCTGATACGGATAGCTGTCCTGTCTTCCTGATCCACCTCAATACGCTGAATTTTTTCAAGATGCTTTATGCGTGACTGCACCTGAACGGCTTTAGTGGCTTTATACCTGAAACGTTCTATAAATTTATTGGTGCTGTCAATTAATTTTTGCTGATTTTTATACGCAGCCAGCTGCTGAAGTCTCAGTTCCTCCCTTAATACAACATATTCTGAATAAGGAACTTTATAGTCATAAATTCTGCCCAGTGATATTTCAATAGTGCGGTTCGTAACATTATCCAGAAGAGCTCTGTCATGACTGATTATGACTACCGCTCCATGATAATCTGATAGGAACTGCTCCAACCATTGGATCGATTCAATATCAAGATGGTTTGTAGGCTCGTCAAGCAGCAATAAATTAGGGCGCTGAAGAAGGATCTTTGCCAGTTCAATCCTCATTCTCCATCCACCGCTGAACTCTTTTGTTTGCCCGGGTAAATCTGTCGGCATGAACCCCAGTCCCTGTAATGTTTTCTCAATTTGTTCGTTTATTTTTGATGCGTCCAGGATCTCAATCCTTGCATTCATATCGGATAACCTGTTAATAAGCTTAAGGTAATCATCAGAATTATAATCGGTACTTTTTTCTATTTCATGATTTAATTTAATGATTATGTTTTCGATTTCAAGGATTTGTGAAAATGCAGTTTTTGCTTCATTAAAAAGTGTCTTGCCGTCTTTATGGATCATTTGCTGCGGAAGATATCCCATAGTCAGGTTGGACGGCTTTTCAATAGTACCGGTATCTGGTACCTGCAGACCCAGGATGATTTTTAACAGAGTCGTTTTTCCGGCGCCATTGTTTCCAACAAGTCCTATCCTGTCTTTCGGGTTTATTAGAAATGAAATATCATTAAGCAGTATGCGCCCGCCAAAACTTAAGTTAATATGATTAATCGATATCATGATTTATTTTAGTAAAAGTAATAGATTTTATTTACGGTTTTTCTCCATCCAATCTACTGCAAAGTCAACAAGGTCTTTCTGGCAGAATAACTGGGATTTTGCCTGACCGATATAACCGGTCCTGATATCAGCTTCCTTATTTTTCATAAACTCGAAACCGAGTTTTTCAAAATCATCGATAACAAGTGTAACATCTTTTAAATTTACCCATTTCCTTTTTCCTTTGGCCAATAAAGGAGCACCGCAGATTTCCTCCATTTTTGAAGGATAATCCGCCCTGTATTCGGCAAGGTGAAGAGACGTGCTGTTTATATGTCCCACACCTATCATAAGCACATAACCACCAAGCTTGTAAATCTTTGCCAGAGGTGATCCTTCACCTAAAGCATTTTCAAGACCATGGTTTCCGGTAATGTATTTAGCATATCGACCTTTTGCTGCAAATGATACCTGAGGATGATTGCTCCTATGCACACCTTTCTGTTTTCTAAAAACTTCTACAATTTTCCCTACTCCTCTTGTCGGTGTTAAATCCGGATCGAATGCAGGCATCGTTTTCTTTATTGTATCGCACCAGTTTTCAGGTACCGGAGGATTTACCCATTTGGAAGGATCCGACAGGTCCCCTGAAAAGGCAGTCATCACAAGTGTTCCTCTCTTCCCAAGCACTTCTTCAAGAGCAAGTATAACTGCTACAGCCCCGCCGCTTACCCATCCTATTGAGCTCAGGGAAGAATGGACCAGAAGCACCATCCCCTCTTTGACTCCAATGTTTTTAAAATCTCTGATCAGAGTTTCGACAGTTGGAGGGCTTTTACTTTTACTAATAACTTCTTTTTCGCTCATTTATTATTTTTATATAAATTTTAACATTCATTGATTTAAAATTTGGTATTGTTAACTTTAAAGTATTTTAGCTGTTAAGGTAAGCTAATGATAATCACACAAATATTCTTTTATGGATTGCTATAGACCTTAAAAAACTAAATTTTATAATTTTTATTCAAGAGATGGCACGACAAAAGTGCTCCATGACATTTCAGGCAATGTTACATTAAAATGGTACTCACCGGTACTTATTTTTAAATCTTTAGGTTTATTTCCATCATTTTGCAGGATAATAATAATCTCACCATCCGGATTTAAAAAGGAGACAACGCCCGTTCTAATACTAATTGAAGTTACATAACTTGCTCCCTCTTCCACAAAGAAAGTAAAATGTTTAAACGCATAAAACATCGGTGTATAAATAACCTCTTTTGTATTCTTATCCACTACAACTGCTGCATTCTGGGGCCACGGACTTTCGGAATCAATGCTTTTTCCTTCCTCGTCCAGTATCATATTCCACAGCAGATATGAGTTTACTCCCTCATCAAAATAATCCCTTATTTTATTCCAGGTGTGTATACCGTATTCCCAGTCATTCTGAGGAAAATCAGGATTATAACCGGGCTCCCAGTAAAAATTACCGCATTCAGTTTCCGTCTGCATGTTTTTTTTATCAGGGTAATTGCTCCGTGTTTGCGCTACGGAATATAGCCCTCCCCATTGAAAACCTACCGTAGATACATAATCATTGGCCACCGGATCGCTCAATACAGTTTCCGGAAAAGCTGTATAATCGCCATCCTGTAATGTACCCAGCATTATTTCCGCTCCTACATTCCTTTCTTCAAATAGAGGACCCATATAGTCCCTGATAAAAGTTAAAAATTGCTCCGGTGTCCACAGGCAGGTGGGGTAATTTCTTTCAATAAAAGGTTCATTCTGCACTGCAACCATAAATATATCAATTCCTTCATTCCTGTATTCTTCTACAAAACGCGCAAGATACAGCGCATATGCTTCATATATAAGGGGATCATCTTTCATATATCCTCCATCAAAATCCTCACTTGTTTTCATCCAGGTGGGGGGTGTCCAGTCTGAACCCCAGATCTGTAAATCAGGCCTGTGTTCCAGGGCGGCTTTTATATAAGGAATAAGATATTCTCTGTCTCTTTCTATTGAGAAATCCTCCATCCCGAAATCATCTTTTGTCTCATTTAACGTATAGCGGCTGATTGCATAGTCACTTGCACCAATCGGCACCCTGCAGATATTAAACTTCGCGCCTTCCTCCGGATCGAATAGTTCCTTTATTACTTCGTCCCTTTTATCAGGAGTTAAAAGCAGGAGCGCCTCCCAGCCTTTTTCGTTAAAGGCACCGCCAAAACCGTCAATTTCCTGGCCAGGAGATGTGATATCTACTGTTACATCAGCTTTTTGATCATTATCTTCTTCAAACAGAAATAAAGTTTCCATGTCCTTCCACTGTTCATCCTGTGTGCTCAATTTCCAGGAAACTTCTCCAATTTCCTGTCCGTTGCCTATTTCCTCTTCTGCGGAATCTATATCATCCGTGATAGCATTATCTGCGACAGCATTGTCTGTGCTTTCTTTGGTGCAGGATATTGTCAAAAAAAGAAGAGGTATTATTACTAACACAATCAATATGCTTATAACTATTTTTTTTCTTCTCATATCCCCGAAATTGATCATAATATAATACTCCTATCTACTCAGTACTTGTTATTACGCTTTAAAATTTCTATGAATTTCTTTACCAGATCGGGATCGAACTGTGTACCGCTGCACTCCTCCAGCTCTGCTATTGCTTTTTTCTTACTGATAGCTTTTTTATAGGGTCTGCCCATTATCATGACCTCATAGGCATCCACTATAGCTATTATCCGCGACAGGACAGGTATCTTCTCCCCCTTAAGTCCCTGGGGATAACCTTTTCCATCCCACCTCTCATGAACAGTTAAAATATATTCGGCAATACTTGAAAGCTGATTGGATGAGATTGCAATACGGTAGCCAATTTCAGGATGCCTTTTTATTGTTTCCCATTCTTTTTTACTCAGGTTCTCTTTTTTATTCAGTATGATATCAAGAATTGCCACTTTACCAATATCATGAATAGTTGCGAGCAGAGATAACTCATCGATTTCGTTTGCGGACAACTTTATGGCTCTTCCCAACCGGAGAGCCATTTTCTTTATTCTCTTTGTATGACTCTCAGTTTTAATACTCTTTTCGAATAATGTTCTCTCGAGTGATGATATTATCGAACTGATAATGCTTTTTGTCTCTATGAGTTTGTTCCTGTACATGTTGTCTTCGGCTTTTTTTATCATCTTCGTAAAATCCTGTTGGCTTTTACTCTTCGTTGCAGCACCAAGAGAAATGCTCAAGGATATTCTGCCGCCCTTTGTTTTGGCACTCTTTTCCTTTATCCTTTTTACGATATCCAGGGCAATTTCTTCACTTGTTTTGGGAAGCAGCATGGAGAACTCATCCCCGCCCCATCTTGCGACAATATCCTCTGCCCTGCAGCAGCTTTTAAGAACATTCGCACAGCTTTGAAGTATTTCATCCCCTTCCTTATGTCCGAATGCATCATTTATCAGTTTCAATCCATTTATATCTCCTACAACGACACTCAGCGGAAGCTGCCTTTTTGTATCAAGTCTCTTTAACTCTTCTTCAAAATAAGCCCTGTTATAAAGATCAGTCAGACTATCATGAAAAGACATATAAGAAAGACGCTCCTCCATCTTTTTTCTCTCGGATATATTATGCATGATGCTTTCTATTGCAATCAGTTTCCCTTCTTTGTTGTAAAATGGAGTTATCGTCTCTTCATACCATATAATTGTACCGTTCTTATGAATAATACGGATTTCTACGGGCTTTGAAAAATTGAAATCGCCGCTCTGTATTTTCTTTAGGATGCTCCTGTCGTCCGGGTGAACTATTTTATTATTAAACCTGGGGTTATTATAATATTGCTGTGGTTCATAGCCAAGATTTCTCTTTACGGAAGGACTTATATATTCATACTCCGGTTTAGGAAACAGTTTATATCTGTATATTATATCCGAAGCATTTTCGATAAGCGACCTGAAATATCTTTCATCTTCTTTGAGTTTTTCCAGCTCTTTTTTTTGCTTTGATTTTGGTTTGCTTTTTTCGGGTTTCATCACCGGATTCTTTTAAAGATTTTAATTATTATTATTTTTTAACAATTATATACTAAATATTTTAATAATTCATTAACTGCATTATCTGCTTCTTTTAACTGTTTTTTTTGATTAATCAACCTCTTTTTTAAAAATGTTGATACAATTGTCAACTTATTATTCGCTGGAAAACTTATAGAACTTTTCCTATTATTATAGAATTAAACAAATACCATAAAAAATAAGTATATTAAATATATATAGTATATATGATGTATTCCAATAAAAAGTTCGGAACAGCTTTAAAAGAGATAATAGAACAAAAGAAAATAAAATTGAGAAGTCTCGCCAATAAAACAAATCTAAACTATAGTTATTTTAGCAAACTCAAGAAAAGAGAGAGTTCTCCCCCAATCTTTACCATAGAGTTAATTTCAGATGGATTGGGTATATCTCCTGAATATTTTATGGAATATAGAATCCATAAGATCGAAAAAGAACTTAAAGATCACCCTCATATTATCGATAAAACATTCGACTTCGTAAATAACCTTTCAAACAAAGAAAAATTAAAAGTAGCCGAAAGAAAAAAGCCATTCACAAAACACTGAAATTATTATAACTTAGTTTTATTACATTAAATAATCCTAATTTAAATGAAATTTTTTGAACTATCAAAATTACTTGACGGAATTTTAACCAGATGTGTTATTTGTCCTCACCGCTGTAAGGTCGACAGGAAACAGGGAGAGCAAGGTTTCTGCCAGTCAGGCTATGAGCCTGTGGTATCATCAGCCATACCCCATCATGGCGAAGAACCTCCGATCTCCGGAAGCAGAGGTTCCGGGACGATCTTCTTCTCTCACTGCAACATGAGATGTGTATACTGCCAGAACTACCAGATCAGCCAGGAATTTGAAGGAAGGCAATATGACATACCGGAACTATCGAAGATCATGATCAAACTGCAGGACTCCGGTTGTCATAATATTAATTTAGTCTCTCCTACCATATGGATTCCTCAAATAGCAAGCGCTCTTTTTACAGCCAGAAATAATGGTCTTTCGATCCCAACGGTATTCAATACCGGCGGATACGATGAACCGAAAATAATAAAAATGCTGGATGGTATAATCGATATCTATATGCCGGATATGAGATACAGTAGTGATGATATGGCTTTGAAATATTCAATGGTCGGGCAGTATGTCCGGCACAACCGCCAGTCTATAAAAGAGATGTACAGACAGGTAGGAGGACTCAGGCTTGATTCTAAAGGAGTGGCCGTAAAAGGACTCCTGATAAGACTGCTTGTTTTACCTGAAAACATTGGCGGGATAAAAAAGACTCTGGATTTTATAAAAAATGAATTATCTACCGATGTCTACTTGAGTATTATGGCACAGTATCATCCGGTTTACAGAGCATGCGAATATCAGAACTTAAATAGAATGATCACAGCAAAAGAATATCTGGATGTAATAAGATATGCTGAAAAGAAGGGCCTTACTTCAGGATGGACCCAGGATCATGTTTCCCTCAGCGAGGGAGAAGACTTATTTATACCTGATTTTAAAGATAAGAAAGTTTTTAAGTATTACAGGAAGAAGTGACGAATCATATCCTGCTTCTCTGGCTCTTCCATGCTTTCAATTCTTCAAGTGGGAGCGTATTAAGCACATCTTTTTTTTGAAGACCTGCTCTTCTCGCAATATCAACTCCAAGTCTTATCATGTCAATATTGTTCGGGCGGTGGGCATCTGTGTTTATAACCATCTTTACTCCCATCCTGGCTGCCTTTCTGACATTTTGCTCATTAAGATCCATCCTTAAAAAATATGAATTTATCTCCAGTGCCTTATCGTTCCTGGCTGCTTCTTCGATCAATCTGTCTATATCTATAAAATAAGGGGCTCTGCTCCCGAAAACAACACCTGTGGGATGCGCTATAAAATCGATATATTTATTTTTAACCGCGCTTATCGATCTGGCTGTATTTTCATCTTCGGTATTCAGAAAGGACGAATGCAGCGATCCGATTGCGATATCCAATTTTTTGATTATATCTTCAGGATAATCAAATTTGCCTGTTCCCCTGATATCTATTTCCGACCCCAGTAGAATACGGAAATCTTTGAATCTGGATTTTAATCGATCAATATAATTTGTTTTCCTCCGGAGTCTTTCGGCATCCAGTCCCCTTCCGTAATAGTTGCTTGTCGTATGGTCGGAAATGGCTATATATTCATAGTGGTACTTTTTTATCCTTTCGATCATATCGCTGAGACTGATTATCCCATCGCTCCATCCGGAATGGATATGCAGATCGCCCTTGATATCTTCCGTGGTTAAAAGCTCTGGCAGTGAATGGTTATCCGCCAGCTCTATTTCTCCCAGATTTTCCCTTAATTCAGGATGAATATATTGTAAACCCAACCTGCCATAAATAACCTCCTCGAATCGATTGCCATCGGTCTCCGGGTAGCTTTCGATAGCCGGGTGATTTGTTATCTCTCCTGACTTATCTTCGCTGATTGCAGCGGCATATATCCTACCGTCCCTGAAAAATCCCCTGTCTTTTGCCACTGCTTCCAATTTCTCTATATGTTTTTTACTTCCGGTAGTATACAGAATATCTATGGCCCAATCCTTGCGGCTGCTTACTATAAGCTCCATCTCGATTCCAAAAATAGTTTCGAATCTCGCACTTATATTTTCCTGTCTTATGTCCTTCTTTATAAGTCTTTTTACAAAATCAAGCGATTTGATTTCTTCCAGAAGCTTCTCGCTTTTTGTAAAATCATATGTCCGGTCATTAAAATATGGCCGTATCAGCAGATCTATATCCTTTACTATAGATTTTTTTCTCCTCAGCGAACCGACCACCATGACTTTTTCGATATCTTTTATCCTGTAAAGGCTGTTTTTTATTTCATCAAGATAATTTTCGACTTCCCAGCGCGAAGACATACCCCTTATGCTTTCCATATAATCCAGTGACAATTTGAGTCTTCCGATATATGTCTCGATGGCGGCCTCTTTCCCTGATGTGATCTCGGAAAGAACGCTGGAGATCCTTGCACCTTCCTCAAGCCTGTCCTTTAGATCTTCCGGAGTTTTTATACTTAGTGCATCATAAATTTTAAATAGTGTCTTTTTCCCGAAACTACTTATTCTGATGAGTCTTATTAAGTCACTGGAATATTTTTGTTTTATTTCTTCATAAAGCCGAATACTGCCAGTTTCCAGATATTCCTTTATAAGATCATAAGATAAGCCCTGTATGCCAACGAGTTCCTTTAGTCTTCCGTTTCTGAAGATTTTATCGACTCTTTCAGGATCATCCCTGAGGGTCCTTGAAGCTATTGTCAGATGCAGCGATATATCATTGTTATCAGTTCTTGATTTATTGATTTCTGCGATATCTGTAAGTATATTTGCCAGTTCTAAATTAATCATCTTATGATATTTCTCTATGTTATAATATCTATGATTTAAAATTCAAAGGAAGTTATTATATCATAAAATACTTCAAGTTATGAAAAGAAAAGACACAGGCTATGAGTCCCTGAGAGAAGATATGATACGGAACCAGATCATTTCGAGGGGAATCAAAGATAAAGTGGTCCTGGACGCATTAAGAAAAGTGCCCCGTGATTATTTTGTGGATGAAACATACAAATCTTCATCTTACGAAGACACGCCGCTCCCGATCGGTTCGGGCCAGACCATATCACAACCCTATATTGTGGCACTCATGACTGAGAGTCTCGAACTTACGGGAAATGAAAAGGTTCTGGAAATCGGCACCGGTTCCGGCTATCAGGCAGCATTACTGGCTGATATAACCAGGGAAGTATATACCGTGGAAGTAAATACTTCATTATATGAGAAAAACAAGGAATTACTCAAAAAATACAAAAATATAAAGATGAGTAACCACGATGGTTACCTGGGATGGGAAGAATATGCACCATATGACAGAATAATAGTCACAGCTGCACCCGATCATATCCCGCAGCCATTTATAGATCAATTGAAAGAAGGCGGTATTATGGTGATCCCTGTCGGACCTTCAAGCTGGAATCAGATCCTCTATAAAGTTATCAAACAGGGCAATAGCATCAAGAAAATAGCTTTGTGCGGGGTAGCCTTTGTTCCTCTGGTAAGAAACAGATAAATATATAAATTGAGGTATCATAATTTTAAAATTAAAAGAAGGATAGTAGGATTATTTTATGAGAACAAGAACCATGAACCTCACGCTTCATGGAGGAAAGGATGTTTTCCACTTTCCGGTAGATAAAGAGAATTATAACCGTTCGATCGATATTTTACATAAAGCAGTCAGGGATAGTAAAATTGGAAGAGATGCAAAAATAAAAGCGATAAAGAAGCTTTCGGTCTTTTATGGATAAGGAAGAAATAATAAAAATTTTAAAAGAAATAAGTGTTCTTCTTGAATTAAAGGACGAGAACTCTTTTAAAATTAGAGCCTATCAAAATGCCGCACGGTCCCTCGAATCATCCGATATTGATTTTGGAAGCGATTTAAAAATAAAGGATCTTACCGGCATAAAAGGAATAGGGATCCATATCGCTGAGAAAATAAAAGAACTGATCGATACCGGAAAACTAAAATTCTATGAAGACCTGAAAAAAACCATGCCTCCGGGACTTACGGAAATGCTTTCTATTCCCACAATGGGACCCAAAAAAATAAAATATTTATTCGACAATCTGGAAATAAGTAATATCGGGGAACTGGAATGTGCCTGTATAGAGAACAGGCTTGGAGATCTACCCGGTTTCGGAGAAAAAACTCAGCGTAATATACTAAAAGGCATCGAGATTTTAAAGAAGTTCCAGGGCAAGTTTCTTTTTTCCGATATTATAGAAGAAGCCGAATCAATACACCGGAAAATACAGGATTTCAAATATGTTAAAAGATCAAGTATCGCAGGCAGTGTCCGCAGAAAGAAAGAAATAGTAAAGGATATAGATATTGTAACAAGCACCAATAACAGCAGTGAAGTAATGGATTTCTTTACCGGTTTAAAAGAAGCCAAAGACGTAATTGCCAGAGGAGATACCAAATCAAGTATAAGGCTGAAATCCGGGATCAATATTGATATCAGAACTGTCGATGACTTTCAATACCCATACGCTCTCCATCACTTTACCGGAAGCAAAGAGCATAATACCGCCATGAGAACCGCAGCCAAAAAAGAAAATATAAAAATGAATGAATACGGACTTTTCAAAAACGGTAAACTTATCAATTGCTCAGACGAAAAAGACATCTTTAATTTCTTTTCAATGGACTGGATCCCTCCCGAATTACGTGAAAATTATGGAGAGATCGAAGCCGCCAGAAACGGGACCCTTCCGAAATTAATAGAAGAAAAAGACATAAAGGGAATCTTTCATATTCACACTACCTATAGCGACGGTAACATTGATATGGAACATGCTTGCAGCCATTTACAAAAAATGGGGTTCGGGTATGCAGGAATAAGTGAGCACAGCAAAACAGCTGCATATGCCAGAGGACTAAAGGAAAAAGATATTGGTAGATATCTTAATGAAATTGAAAGGTTGAATCTGAGCTATAATAATTTTAAAATATTCAAAGGAATAGAATCGGATATTTTACCGGATGGTAAGCTTGACTATAATGACCATATCCTATCCGGATTCGATTTCGTAATAGCCGCAATTCATTCCAATTTTAACCTCAATGAAGAAGAGATGACGGGAAGAATAATAAAAGCTATTGAAAATAAGTTTACCACTATGATAGCCCACCCGACCGGAAGGCTGCTTCTGGCAAGGGACCCTTATAAAGTTGATATAATCAGAATAATCAATGCGGCTGCAGAAAACAATGTGGACCTCGAGCTTAATGCAAGTCCTTTCAGGCTTGATCTTGATTGGAGAATGTGCAAGTATGCAAAAGAAAAAGGAGTAAAGATTTTTATAAATCCGGATGCACACAATATAAAGAACCTTAGTGATTATATTTTTGGAGTTAATATAGCCCGTAAAGGGTGGCTGGAAAAAAAAGATGTGCCCAATACCCTGACAGTAAAAGAAATGGAGATTTACTTAAAGAATAAAAAAAATAAATAGCAGTTTTTAAACATGAAAAATAAAAAAAACGCAATCCAAAAAGATCATATCCATACTGTTATATTCGAACCTGCTGTCGAGAATATCGGCAGAATAATCAAATTTCTAAACCGGGAATATCCCGAAGACACCCATACCTCACTTAAGAATAGAAATGCTTTTCAGCTGCTTGTAGCCACTATTCTTTCCGCACAAAGCACCGATAAGCTGGTAAATAAAGTAACACCGCAGCTTTTCAAAAAATACAGGACCGTAGAAGATTTTGCCAGAGCGGATTTAAGAGAGCTTCAGCAAGATATAAAATCAACCGGTTTTTTCCGTAATAAGGCTAGAAATATAATTAACTGCGCAAAAGATATAACGGGTAGATTCGATGGTAAAATGCCGGATAACATAGAAGATCTGACATCGCTTCATGGTGTGGGAAGAAAAACTGCCAAT
>Ga0315549_1003465_pt1 | contig 14063 bp, 9 predicted proteins | sample SalMarSW160200MG_FD_203101 | JGI IMG/M metagenome (GOLD analysis project Ga0315549, IMG submission 203101) | Salt marsh sediment microbial communities from the Plum Island Ecosystem LTER, Massachusetts, United States - Salt Marsh Sediment SW1601-200 ... | reverse complement strand
TATTGCAGCAATCTATTTGTTATAAAGCAACTCCATATTGGAGGCTTGTGGGAAGGATAGCCCAACATGTCCCCCTCAAGAGGTCAGCTTGAGCTTTGTGGATATGCAGGATTAATTTTAAGTCTATTTATTATACTCTCAACTATGCCGCTTGCAGCTCATGATAATGAACAAGAAAAAAGCATAGAAGATATCTTGGCATTAATTCGTCAGGAGCAGAGTGTAAATGAAGATCAGGCTATAGATCCCGATAAGGTGAGTAAAAATCTCCTCGAAGAGCTGGGTGATGCGGTAATGAGTATCAGGCATCCGGATGAAAGGGAACACGAGTGGATGGATGAGATGATGGGTGGAGAAGGCTCGGAAAGCCTCCGCACCATGCACATAGCTATGGGCTACAGGTTTCTGCGGGGCGATGACCGCTATGGCACTCCATTTCACGGACCTGGCTTCAGAGGACCGAGATTTCACGGACCGGGTATGATGAAAAGAGGAGGGGGTATGCTCATGATGTTTAATAGTGGCGACCATCCATATCGGGGGAGAATGGGCTGGGGCCCGTTCTCTTTCATGCCTTTGGGAGAAATTCTCTTTTGGCTACTGGCAATTATTGTTTTGGGAGCAATTATCACCGGAGCAATAATCATTATAAAAAGACAAAGAACAAAAACAGGACCGCTTGATATTTTAAAGGTTAGATTGGCAAAAGGAGAAATAACCGTTCAAGAGTATGAAAAATTGAAGCAGGATATTCTCTAGGAGGATGGTATGAAAAGGCTATTTCAAATATTTCGTCAAAAAATAAATAACTATTTAGAGCGATTAGCAGCATCTAATAACAAGCTTTACGGAAATAAGCGTTTGGATTGCTGTGATATGAATAATAAATCAAATAAATCAGCACAATAGCAGACAGAGGAGGTGCTTTTATGAATAACACAATCACTTTAAAAATAAAAGGTATGGCCTGTAATGCTTGCGCTCAGAGAATACAACAGGCACTCTTAAAAGAACAGAATGTAGAAGAAGCCAATGTTGATTTGGCAAAGAAAAAGGCTCTGATTAAAACCGAATCCAAAGATAAAACACATTTTATTAAAATTATTCAAGCATTGGGATATGACGCGGCATAGCGGTTTTAACCTGGTTTTCACATAGAGGAGCATGATAATGGGTAAAGAAAAATTATTGGAAAAACAAACAGAGAATAAAAAAGAGGATGCTGAGTTTTCAGTACAGGGCATGTCCTGCTCTTCCTGTGCTCTAACGGTCGAAAACACATTAAAGCATATTCCGGGTGTGATAGAGGCTCATGTTAATTTCACGGATAAAAAAGCCCGTATCTCATATCTAAAAGAAAAAACAGATACCCGGTTATTCAAAAAGAAAGTAAAACAGGCAGGATACAGCCTGGAAAACCTAAAAAAGAAGGCCCGACAGGAAGCCATTCATTTACGTAAAGAAAAAGCACGCTTATTGTGGGCATGGGCAATTACTTTACCTCTCACTTTTAAGATGATCGGGGAAATGTTCTTCGGATTCTTTATTGCAGACAAACAGATAGCACTTATTCTTGATCTCGCAATAGTCTTTCCGGTAATTTTTATTATAGGATTTCCGGTAATAAGAGCGACCCTCTTTTCTTTCAAGAACATATCTTTTAACATGGACTCGCTCATCGGAATCGGTACCATAGCGGCATTTAGTACAGGAATTCTCAGGCTTGCAGGATTGGATATCGAAAGTTTTGCGGTAGTAGGCGCCATGATAATGTCCATTAACTTCATCGGAAACTATCTTAAGCAAAAGGCTACCGGCAGGGCATCTCAAGCGATAAAGCAGTTATTAGAACTGGGCGCTAAAAGTGCGCACCTTATCAAAAAAAATGGCAGCACACGTGATGTTCCGCTTGAATCCCTGAAAAGAGGGGACATAGTACTGGTAAAACCTGGTGAAAAAATACCGGTGGACGGAGTGATAATCGACGGAGAGAGCTCTGTAGATGAAGCAATTGCCACGGGGGAATCCATTCCGGTAGATAAATCCATTGGTCACAAAGTGATCGGAGCAACAGTGAACGGCCCGGGTGTATTAAGTGTCAGAATAGAAAAAGTAGGTAAAGATACTTTTTTAACTCAAATCATACAGATGGTGGAACAGGCTCAGAGCACAAAAATACCCATTCAGGCCTTTGCCGACAGGATAACTGCGGTTTTCGTTCCGGTTATATTGGCCATTTCACTGGCCACATTTGCGTTCTGGCTCATTTTTCCTGACACGGGAAGAGTTATACTTTCTCTATTTACACCTTTCCTGCCTTGGCTAAATTTGAATGCAGGTATCATTTCTCTGGCCTTATTCGCGGCTATTGCCACCATAGTTATTGCCTGTTCCTGTGCTTTGGGTTTGGCCACACCTACAGCCCTTATGGTCGGAATGGGCAAGGGAGCAACTAATGGTATATTGATCAGAAACGGAGAAGCTATTCAGACCGCTCAAAAAATCGATACGGTTGTTTTCGATAAAACAGGTACGATTACCAGCGGCAAACCCAGAGTTATTGATTTCAAGACCAGCTCTGACTCAGAAAGATTTCTGACTTTGGCCGCTTCTTTGGAATCACTCTCTGAGCACCCTCTGGCTGCCGCTGTCGTAAGCTATGCTGAACAACAGCATGCTGTGTTAAAAAAAGCGGATAAATTCAGCTCCAAAACCGGCAAAGGCATAACAGCATCTATTGAGGATAAAGAATATATAGCGGGAAGCAGAAAATATTTTACAGAGCTTGAAATCTCGCTTAATCAATTTAAAAATGAGATTGATGAATATCAAGAAAATGGATACACGGTGATAGTTTTTGCAGAAAATAGAAAAACCATCGGTGTAATCGCTATTGCCGATGCAATAAAAGCTGATTCCAAAACAGCTGTTGATAAACTTCACAAACTTGGCATCCGAACGGTTATGTTAACGGGTGACAATAAAAAGTCCGCCGCTTCTATCGCCCGAGCAGTTCAAATTGATGAATTTTATGCGGAACTGCTGCCCCAGGATAAAATTAACATCATCAAACAACTCCAAGATCAAAACAAAACAGTGGCTATGGTCGGTGACGGTATCAACGATGCGCCCGCCTTAAAACAGGCGGATGTGGGAATTGCCATAGGAACGGGAACCGATATCGCAATTGAATCAGCAGATATTACTCTTGTCGGAGGAAGTCTTGAAGGAGTTGTAAAAGCAATCAAACTTTCCAAAGCTACCTTTAAGAAAATACTTCAAAATCTGTTCTGGGCCTTTTTTTACAATGTCATTGCCATCCCCCTGGCCGTTTTAGGCTTACTCCACCCGACCATTGCCGAAGCAGCCATGGCATTAAGCTCAATCAATGTGGTGAGTAACTCGCTGAGATTAAAAAGAGTAAAAATCGATTAGATTGCTATTTTTCTTATAGTAATATAGTATCACCTTTAGAAGAAATCATACATGAATGATATAAGAGACCGGAAAAAACAGAGACTTCTCCATGCGGCAGTAAAAGGTATGAAAAAAAATATTATGCCCGGTCTGGTGCTGCAAGCGGGTGCCTTGGGTATCGTGCTTGCTTATTACTTTACCGATTTTGCGAAAAACATTTTCGAAAATATTTCGGTATTAAAAACAGAGTATGGTTTTCTTTTTTCCGCCATTTCGACGGCTCTTTTTGGGGGTCTCATTCCATTTATATACTTATTAGCAACAAAACAAATTTCTAATAAATCAGTGCCGAAAGAATTATTGTTTTATCTGCTTGTCTGGGCCTGGAAAGGGATTGAAGTAGATGCCTTCTACCGTTTGCAGGGGATTATCTTCGGTTATGATCCCAGTGTTGCCGTGATTATCAAAAAGACTTTTGTAGATCAGTTTATCTATTGTCCTCTATGGGCGGCTCCGTCATTAACCATCTTGTTTTTATGGAAAGACTGTAATTTTTCGTTCGCTTTGCTTAAAGAAAAATTCACGAAAAAACTGTTCACATTCAATATTCCTTCCGTGTTATTCTCTACATGGGTAGTATGGATACCCGCGGTTTCCATTATTTACTGCCTGCCCATGGCTTTACAGGTTCCCATGTTCAACCTTATTATCTGCTTTTGGGTGCTGTTATTAAATTTCATAAGCAGTCATAACAATCAGATCACATAAAAAAAAGAGGTTGTACAATTAAGCACAACCTCTTCGTTGCCCGGAACTGGACTCGAACCAGCATGGAGTCGCCCCCACTAGACCCTGAACCTAGCGTGTCTACCAATTTCACCATCCGGGCGCTTTATAACATTAAAACATTTTTTTGATTTGTATGTCAATTCGTTACAGCAATTCTCATTTTACACCTTTTAAACTAAAAGGGGCCGTCTTTTAACGGCTCAATATAGTTATATATGAGAAATATATGATGTATTACGGTATAAGTAAACTTGGAAAGCTACCCCCCAGACCTAATGTAATCGAAATTTGGCCGTAATAGATTGTTTGAAATAATTCCTCAAATGTACCCTGGTAATTGATTTCCAAATAAAAGTATAATGCATTAATCACATATTCCAAAGTCAGATCCCCTTCAACCTTAATATATTCTTCCAGCGTACCATCCTGCATAAAATTTTCATAGTAAGGTCCGCCTTGGCCTTTAATATTTATCCCTAACACCTGTCCGTCAGACACGGGTAGATAGGCGGATAAACCTAATCCGCCCATTACCTGAAAATTACCCTGTGGCTTGAAATAATCATCTGCTAAAGGATCATCCTCTTCTATGCTATCCTCGTACCAGGCCTGAGCATAGAAGGTGGCGTTGATATCCGGGTACTCTAAATCCAGGAATCTAACATCCAAATAAGCTCCTGCTTCATAAATAATATTATTATCATCATCAAAAATGAATTCTCCCTTTCCGGACACTCTCAGCTGCGTGCCTTTAATAACAGGCAAATCAATAAAGGCCAACTTCAATACAACATTGAACTCACTCCAAACTTCATATACAGTATCCAAAAAGTAAGCATATGTCTCGTCATAGCGCTCATAACCGCCATGAAGATTTATCTGAACAATACCCCCTTCCCATAACACACTTTCCAAATAGATATAGGGTTCGGGAATATCAAAATAATCAAAAACTACACCCGGGTCCGTACCGGTAAATCCATTCGCTTCAGCCGTAGTATAATAAACATCTTTTAAAAACACCCCCATTCCGACATAAGGTGTAACTTTTAATCCCCAGTCCAGATGATTGATGGACATACCGAACTTTACATCATGATAATGATAGGTATAAGGCTCCCCTGAAGCAGAACTTCCCTTATAATATTCATAATAATCAACATCATAACCGGCTTTAAAAACAAACATAGTATTAAAGGGATGTGTATAATCCAAACCGCTCTCTAATTTGATAACCCCGGCGGTATCAACAACATAGTTTGTGCTTGCTTGCACCATATCGGAGTGCTGATAAGCCAGATCATTATAAAAAGCCATGGTGCGTCCATACATGGGATCATTATCGTACACACGTTTAAACTGATCCATGGCAGCGCTCCAATCACCTTTCCACCGGTATACCAAACCCAGCTGATAGATAGCACCCATATCGTTGGGATCCATAGCCAATACCTGCCGAAACTGCCTGATGGCTGAATTTAAGTTCTTCTCTTCCAGATAGAATTTTCCCAACTCATTCCGTAACAAATATGTATTCTCCTGGTTATAAAAGAAGGTCCTTATAAGCCTTTGGGAATAAAGAGCCAGAAGTTGGTCGATTGTTTGTTCGACAATCTGCTTTTCTCCTTGAGCTTCAGAAACTATACCGGCAAACTTGTTTGCCAGGTTTGTAAGTTCCTGCTCATAATCATCACTTACACTGCCCATATACTGACTTACCGCAGCATACTTTAGTAGAAAACTCTTTACTTCGGCGGCATGAGCTGCATATCCACTGATAGAACCCAGTTCCTTTTCAAGAAAGGCAAGCGCGTCCTTACCTTTTCCCTGCCAGATAAGTGTCTCCACATAGAGATATTTACTTTCAGCAGGAAGGGTCGGTATGCTCTCGATGTTATCTTTTATCTGATTTTCCGCATCCGCCAAACGATTTTCCGACTGCGCTATCTTAGCCATAATGTGCTCTGCTAAAAACAGCTTTTCCGCTTCAAGTTCTTTGAGTTCTGCTATAATCAAAACTTTATCCCACTGCCAGGTAGTTGTCTCTTTTACCTTTTTGTAAGTCTCGTTTTCTTTTTCCTCAACCTGAGCTATAGTACCCATCCTGGTCTTTAATGTTTCTACTGCGCTCACCGCTTCTGTGTATCGTTCAAAATAGGCATACCCTTCTTTAATCTTCTCTTTGATCAGGTTTTGATTTTCAACCACTTTCCTGCTTAGCTCTTCTTTCTCCTTTTGCAACTTTTCCAAGTTTTTTTCCGTTTCAGCAATCGACTTATTTATTTTAGCATCCTGCTCTGCATCACCTGTTAGTGAGTTTTTCAAGCTTGCTCTAAGATTTTTACTAAGCTCTATGTCTTTTAGCACTATTTCATATTCTCCACGATAACGTTTGACAATGGCCAACTGATTATCCACTTCCTTTTTCTTATTGGCCGCAACGTTCGGTATATTATGAAAATAGGTATATAGAATGTAGAGCTTGTCCAGTGTTTCCAGAATTGAAAAGGCTCTGGCATCCGCAAGCTTAATTTCTCTATAGGTATGGTTGGTTAATATATTCAGATACTCCTTTACCGCCTCTCTGCTTAAACCGTTCCAAAACAGGGTCTGTGCCAGCAGTTCCCGCAGATCGAGGTTATCCGGATTACGTTCCAGCTCTTTTCTATATTCCTGCAGCAGCGCTTCTCTTAAACCCTGTTTTTCTTTCTGTATGGACAGATATGCATTGAGCTTTGCCGATTCATTAAATCTTCCTCTGATCTTTTGTCCGACCGCCTCTGCCTCCTCCAATTTACCGGTGTTGCTGTATACTTCCTGCTGCAAAATATAATACTCTAGATATTGGGGAAACTGAGTCTGCATATGGCCGTAAACAGCGGCTGCCCGCTGCGGATAGCCGTTTACATCATACTCTAAAGCCAACTTTTTCAACTTTATTCTGTCACCCTTGACACCGTCCAGCACCTGATTATATATGCCTTCCGCTTCCCTTACTTCACTGGACCATTCCAGGGTTATTCCCCAATTAAGCTTTAAACCCAAATCATCGGGATAGTGCTGCAGACCTTGTTTAAAGAACTCTACCGCTTCACGGTAGCGACCTGTCCACGCTGCAACTTTGCCGACTTCTAACCACACTTCATAGCGCTTGGGGTCCAGCGCCAACAGCTCTTTGTAGTATTTTAACCCTCCCTCGATATCTCCATCCCAGATAGTATTTTTGGCAATGAGCAAGAGGATGTCTAGATTATTCCGATCAAGTGCTTGAGCCCTTTTTAAATATTTCAACGCACTCAGGTAATCGCTTAAGAGTGAGAAGACCATTGATACCTCGATATAGGGCTGGATGTCATTCGGCCTTTGATTAATTTTTTTTTGATACTCTTCGATTGCCAGAAAAGGACGGTTGATACTTCTGTTATCCATATTTTTAGGAAATACCTCAGGGAGAGGAGTTCCCACAACCCGGCTTCTGCCAACCTTGCGTACTAAAAAAAAGCAGTCAAGATAGAAATAATACCTGCCATCATAGCGGCGCCTTTCGTTTACTTCAAATCTGATTTTATGTTTTCCTTTACCAAGCGAAACATCCCCTACCAAATTCCAATAATAGGAAGGAGTATATTGTTCTACGACAACCATTCGCCTGCGGTATACATTAGCGGTAAATCCATCATCAACGATATAGCGAAAAGGTGAAGAATACGATTCCAAATCTTCTCCTTGCGGTCCGGCAGGTGTTCCACCATACCACAGCTCAAAAGCACCGGGTTCTTCAACATAAAATAAAAAATCCGCATAAAAAGCAGCCCCACCCTGCAAACCGGTAGCTCTGTTCAGCTGGAGTGTCTCCTTGCCCGAACATCCGAAATTCTTTATGGATTCCTGATAAAAATTGGTGGCCACTGCATTTTCACCTTCAATAAAGATGATATTTTTGTTTTCGTCAGGAAAAACCGGATCCACCTTTCCTTCCGGTGGTTTTTCTTCAACCACTGTCTCTTCAGGAGCTGCGGATGCATCATCCTGCGCAAACACCGGGATAGCATACATCCAGATCATCAGTAAAACACACAATGCTATAAAATTATTCCTCAGCATGCTCTACCTCCTCAATTTATTAATTTTACCAATCTGGAGGATAGGGGATTTGAACCCCTGACCTATAGATTGCGAACCTATCGCTCTACCAACTGAGCTAATCCCCCTTGGGATAAATTAAATAAGAGTATATCCTTATAACTATAGTATAAAATATGAAATGAATTTTTCCAGCTTATTTTCTAGCGGAATCACCGGTTTGACTGAGAAAGCAGTAATCTTATATTTCTAAAAGCCGGCCTTCTCTCGCTGCTTCTACCTGCAGAGCCGACTTGCCTCTAACTTTACTTTGATAAGCAGCTTCCAGCTTATCGAGTTCCTCATCTTTGCGCAGCGGATCATGATGGAAGAGAAATAATTTTTTTACATTAGCTTTATGGGCCGCATTTATAGCATATTCAAACGTACTATGCCCCCAGCCTATTTTCCCTGGATTATATTCTTTATGAGTATATTGTGTATCATGGATTACAACATCCGCATCTTTAAAAAATTTTAATATCTTCTCATTTTCCTGTTTTGTCACAATTTCGCCCTCTAGACAGGCCTCTTTGTCAAAATCAGGTGAGCCCTTATTCTGAGCAAATACATTCTGAAATGGCTCGGTATCGTAGGCCGTACACAACACCTTGCCTTGATACTCAAAACGGTACCCCAAACACAGGATAGGATGATTGAGATATTTAGTCCTCATAACTATACCGTCACCCAAGTCCTTCTCGCACTCCTGCAGCTGTTCATAATTGATTTTAGCAGCCAGCTCGCTCTGTCGTACCGGGAAATAGCGGTAACGCAGCTGATCTCCTACAATCTTGTCCAAGGTATCTTCTTCGTAGGTAACCGGTCCGTAAATTGTAAGTTCCGTACCGGGAATATAGATGGGTGTAAAAAAGGGAAAGCCCATAATATGATCCCAATGGGTATGGGTAAGAAATATTTCTGTTTTTATCGGACCTTTCGGAAGATCCTGTTTCATTATAAGGTCTCCCAATGCCCTTATACCGGAACCTGCATCTATAATAATGAGACGGTTTATGGGTTGAAATCGCAGTTCGATACACGCTGTGTTCCCGCCATACTTTACCGTATCTGCTCCCGGGCAGGGAATCGACCCTCGCACACCCCAAAACCGCATACTGATGGACATGAATAATACTCCTATTTGACTACTTCAAGAAAAATTTGAGCTTTTTCTATTTCTTTTTTAATATCATCCTCAATTTCTTCAAGATACTGCCAGCCGATACCTAAATAGTTAAATACATCATCCTGTATCTTCTCCGGGAAACGATCCCCGGAGAAACCCAATTCACTTACATTGGCAAAATAATTGGAAATTGCCACAGTATATAATATATCAAGGTTTTCTCCCTGGTACTCGGTCAAATTATGATGGAAAATCACTACATCTTCTATATCCTTACTGAGTTTCCAATTATCTACAATTAATCTGCCTATTTCAGAATGATCCACATTTAATATATGCTGTTCGGCGAAATAAAGGGGGTGCCGGGACCTTTCTGCTTCGGATAAGGCTTCGATAAAATTTTTTGACAGTCTGTTGTTGAGAGGAATTTTACCAATATCGTGTAAAAGACCTGCGATAAAATATTCTTCCAGCAATTTAGGATCAATATTTCGCTTTTTGGCAATCAATTTTGCAGTACTTCCTACACAAATGGAATGCTTCCAAAATCCTTCCATATTAAGGGCTTGAAAATCTGTTTTTTTACCTAGACTTGCCAATACAGCAGTACTTAATGACAGGTTTTTTACAGTATTAATTCCCAACATGATAATTGCTCGGACTAGTGATGTGATCTTTTGGGAAAGTCCATAATAAGCGGAATTAATGAGTTTCATCACTTTACCCATAAGTACGGGGTCAAGACTGATTAATCTGTTTAAATCGGTGGGAGAGGTCTTCGGATCATTACAGATTTGTAATATCTTAGCCACGGTTGTAGGCAGGCTGGGCATTTTCTCAATATACGATTTCATTACATATAATACGTTTTCCCTCTCCATGCTTTATGGGCTCCTCATCTTATCTAATATGGAATCAATCTTTAATGCAATAACATTCCCCATATCTCTATCCGGCATATATGAAGAAAGGTTTTTTATGAATTTAAACGTAGAACTGATGGCATTCACAGTTAATTCAGGTTTTTCTGGTTTTACAAAACCTTGAAACTGCTCATTTATCTTTCTTATTAAACCTTTATTACCCGAAAGCTTGGCACGCAAATATTGCATCTTCATATGCATTTCATTCTCTAACAAATTAAATTGTCTATCTTGTGGTAAATAATTTACCATATTTGTTAAATAGTCAAGAAGTTTTCCCCCTTGTTTATTTCGAAATTGCGCTTTTTGTGAAAAAAAATCAGACTGCTCCGTGGTTTTTTGCTTTAATGTGGAATATTCATCGCTCTCATCTTCGACAGAATTGGAAGAGCTGCGGTTTTCCTCCAGCAGCTCGGGCTGTTCTTCTATTATAAGTTCCTCATCTTCAGGAGCTAATAAATCTGCTTCTGTAGCTTTGTCTAAAAGTGCATGCTCCTCCTGCTCCAATAACTCTACTTCAGGCTCCTGTTTTAGTATCTCTGATCTTTCTGCTTCAGCAATCTCAGATTCAGCTTCCGGTCCTTCCATATCTGCTCCCGTAATTAAAGGCTCTTCTTCTTCCTTAGCATAGCGCGGTATTCCTTCTATGACCTCATCCTCTGTTTGTTTCTGTTTGGAATCCCTATAGGATATTTCCACAGCTAACGGGCCCTGAGGAACGGCAATATACTGCGGTGTAACCTGTGGTACTACAACCTGAGATGTGGCCCCTGTCGGCATATTTGCCAGATTTTGCTGTAAAGCCTTAGTAGCAGTATCCATTGCATTTCTTATTTCATTTTTAAGATCTTTAAGTTCATTTTTATATTCAGAAGTCTCTACTGGCTGCTGCTCTAGCTCCGGTTCCCTTCCGGGCTCTTCTCTGCTATAAATCGGAGGTGCGGGAGGAGACGCAGGCGGCAGCGGAGTATAAGGCGCCCTTTGGGGCGGTATAAAAGAACTCTCTTTATAAAGTTCCTGCCCATCCAACAGGTTTATAAGAGAGGGAGCTCTTTCTTCTCTAACTTCAATAATTCTGCGCTCTTCCACCTGAGGAAATAATTCATTACTTTCTTCCAAAGTTATCTCTTCTTCCTCTTCTCTGACAGCCAAAACCGGCTCCATACCGCCAACTTTTATAATCGGTACGGATTCTTCTTCAGCTAATTCTTGTTCGTTAAATAGAAATGCATCTTCTTCTTCTGCCTGCTGCTTTTCAAAATCAGCGGATAGATCTCTATATTTTATAAGATTTCTTTGCCACTGTTCATCGTGTTCTCTTTCATACTCTTTTATTGTCTCTTCATAGAGCTTGAGTGATTCATTGAGTTTATCCACATCGTTAATTTCTTCGCTGGAACCTTGTTTTTCAACAATATCATTGAGCACCGCAACTGCTTTCTTATGTTCACCCAACTCTCTGTATACCTTGGCCAGTAAATAATATGCCTCATCATGAGTAACATTGCTTTTAATGAGTCTGGTAAGAGCAATTGCTGCATTTCTTAGATTACCCTGCTTATGATAGAGGTCAGCCAAAAGAATTTCGGCCTTCCCATCCCCCGGATTATTTTCCAAATAAATTTTTACTTCCTGCTCGGCCTTCTTGAACTCACCTTTTTCTTTCCAGATAAAAGCCAGATCCAGATGAAATCCCAGATTCTTATGACCCAGCTTCCAAAGCCGATTCTGTATTTCATATGCTTTTGCTATTTTATCTTGTTTTAAATATACATTGGTTAATGCTTTTAAACTATCTGCATCAGATGAATTTTGAGCTAAAACCTGCATAAAGCATTTTTCCGCATCTTCATAACGACCCAAAATCATGAAAATAGATCCTTCACGGTACAACACCTGATAATCCTCCGGATCAATTTTCTTTATTTTTTCCAGTTGTTCTATTGCTTCATCATTAAGCCCTTGTTCTGCGTATAATAACGCCAGATTGAAATGAGCCCGACCGTACTGCGGATTCTGCTGAACAGCCTTTTTAAATGAAGTGACCGCATCATCAAAACGCTTTTGCTTATGTAATAATACACCAATATTATTATGTACTTCTGCATTACGTGGTTCACTCTTTAAAATATCCTGAAAAATCTGAAGAGCACGCTCAAATTCGCCGAGTTCCTGGTATATAACCCCCAGATTGTTCATCGCCTGAGTCCAGCCGTGTTTTATGCGACAGGCATATTCAAACTCGTCTTTTGCCTGTTTATAGAGACCCTTCTGTTTGAATATCACTCCTAAATTATAGTGTAAGCTCGGATGATTAATATCTATTTGTAGTCCCTGTTGATATACTTTAACCGCTTCATCATAGCGACCTAATTTTTCCAGCACCGCTCCCAAATTATTATACGCTAAAATATACTGCGGGTTTAATTCTAATGCTTGTTTATAATATTTAATAGCTTGAGGATACTCACTCTTATCCCTATGCAGATTACCTAAATTATAATAAATATCCACTTTATTGCGGGCAATATGTAATGCTTTTTGTAAAATCGTATATGCCTTTTCTATTTCCCCTGAATTTTTATAAGCCACTCCCAAATTATTATAAGCTTCGCTATTATCCGGTCTTAATTCAATCGCTTTATTAAAAACCTCTATAGCAGCTTTATATTTCCCTTTCCGCTCATAGACGCTGCCTAAAACATTATATACATAATGTAAATACGGCTTTTCTAAAACTACTTTTTCCAAGAGTTTTTCTGCGAGATCATACTCCCCCATAAGAAAACTAGTTCGTGCTCTTGCTAATCTCTCATCAAGAGTCATTGTTTTCATTCCAATACCTCTGAAGGCCGGGCACTTTTTTCCCCGGCAAATTCACTTAAATGCGGTGGTGTCGAAGAATCGTATGCCACAATAGAAAAATAATAGAGTTTACCGTTATTAAGACCGGTAATTTGAAACTGGTCCACATTCCCTACATCGATCGGGGAATCTCCCTGATCACTCCCTGTACCCATATAATTGAGAGGACCGTCACCGTAAAAAATGATATATCCCTTTACATCTTCTTCTGTTACCCTTTTCCATGTTAGAGTAACTTTACCATTACCGGAAATTACTTTGAAAGCTACCGGCCGTATAGGAGGAAAATCAGGTTCATATATAATATCAATCTCATAAATTCCGGGTGAATATTCCTGCCTGCCATCAGGAAACAATTCAACTCTCAGCTGCAGATACCTGCCCCGCACGCTCTCCTCAAAATCGGTTCCCGGAATAAATTGAGTCCACTGAGCAGAGAGTGAACTTTGAGTTCTATACTCATCACTGCAGCGGTAAAAAAAATAGATTTCAGAATCATGAGGTTTGTCTACATGAGCAATAATTTTTTTAATGCAGGTTCCCGAATATCCTAAATCAAAAACCCTGCTTACCGCAGCACCGCTGTATGCTCCATACTTTTTAAGTTGAGGTTTGGTTATGAATGTTTTTGAGATCCGGAACTCATCAATAAAACCTGTGAAATCTTTTCCGATAACCAGCTGTGCATTGTCTGACTCACCTAAGATTGGTCTGGCCAGCGAACCTGCTGCTGCGTGGGAATCTGTGGTATATATTACACCTTCCGGTATGCCGTCAACCAAATACTCTAAAATCCCGTCAGTGCTGTTAAACCTAAG
>Ga0315549_1003460_pt1 | contig 14070 bp, 13 predicted proteins | sample SalMarSW160200MG_FD_203101 | JGI IMG/M metagenome (GOLD analysis project Ga0315549, IMG submission 203101) | Salt marsh sediment microbial communities from the Plum Island Ecosystem LTER, Massachusetts, United States - Salt Marsh Sediment SW1601-200 ... | reverse complement strand
TGATAAAATCGACGTTCTGGTGGCCGGTATCGGCACCGGAGGCACGTTGATGGGCGTTGCCCGCCGCTTCAGGGAGAAGTACCCCGATGTGCGGGTAATCGGGGTCGAGCCGCCCACTGGTGACAGTATCCAGGGCTTGAAGTGCCTGGATGAGGAACTACCGCCTTTCTGGGATTCCTCCCTGCTTACCGAGAAGACCGATGTTACCAGCCAGCAGGCGGCGGCTATGACCAGGCAGCTTCTGGAAAAGGAGGGTATTTTTGCCGGTTTGTCTTCCGGGTCGGTAGTCCATCAAGCGGTCAAGGTCGCCGCTGAGATGGGCGAAGGCAATATTGTGGTTGTTTTGGCCGATGCCGGCTGGAAATACCTCAGCGTGGAACCCTGGTCTAAAGCCAAGTAGGTATGGACAGACCAGTCTAAAAGCCGCCTATAAATAAGGGCAGAATGTCCCGCCTATCACCATAACTACTATTGCTATAATTAACCAGACTACGAAGGCTATCCCCATGTACATGAGGAGCATTCTCCAGTACAGAGCCCAGGCAAAGTGCCATGTCACCTTAACCTCAATCTCATCCATCTTTACCACCTCCTCTTTGTTTCAGGAGCCAGTATTCAAGGCTATCGGTTAAAGCCAGCCAGCTGGCCTCGATGATATTGGTGGAGCCGCCGACGGTGCGCCAATCATCAACCCCATCGGTGGACTCAATGAGTACCCGCACCTGGGCGCCGGTACCCACCGTTTCCTCAAGTATGCGTACCTTATAGTCGACCAGTCTCACTTCAGCTACGCTGGGGTAAAACTTGAGCAGCGATTTGCGCAGCGCCTGGTCAAGGGCATTAACCGGGCCATTACCCTCGGCTACGGTATGAATTACATCCTTGCCCACCCTTACCTTGACCATCGCCTCGGATAGTATCTCCTCCGGGCTTCCCTGCACTGGCGCGCGCCGCCTCTTTTCCACCACCACCATAAAGTCAACCAGTTCAAAGGGGGATTTATAGTCCGGCTTGACCCGCTGTACGAGCAGCTCGAAGGAGGCTTCGGCATTCTCATACTGGAAGCCGCGGCTCTCCATCAGCTTGACCCGCTCCACCAGCCTTTTTGCCTCCTTGCCTTCTGGGGGCAAATACAGTCCCAGTTCCTTCGCCTTGTATAAGATGTTCCCCTTGCCTGATAGCTCGGAAACCACCACTTTTTGCTGGTTGCCAACTTTAGACGGGTCTATATGTTGGTAGCTCTCCTTCCACCTCATCGTGGCGGAAACATGAAGCCCGCCCTTATGGCTGAAGGCACTGGCCCCGACATAGGGCAAAGAGGTATCGGGAGCGAGATTAGCCGCCTCATTTACAAAGTGGGATACCTCGGCCAGCTTGGCCAGTTGCTTATCAGTAATGCAATCGATGCCCATTTTGAGCTTCAAGCTGGGGATAATAGAACACAGGTTAGCGTTGCCGCAGCGCTCGCCGTAGCCATTGATGGTACCCTGGACCTGAGTTACTCCGGCGTTTACCGCCGCCAGGCTATTGGCTACCGCCAGCTCGCCATCATTGTGGGTGTGAATGCCCAGCGGCACAGAGGTTATTTTTTTAACCGCCCCGATGGCGTTGGCTATTTCGTTGGGCAGCATGCCCCCGTTGGTGTCACAGAGCGCCAGGCAAATAGCCCCGGCTTCGGCAGCTGCGGTCAGGCAGCGCAGGCTGTAGTCGGGGTTGTGCTTGAAGCCGTCAAAGAAATGCTCGGCATCAAAGATAACGGAAAGCCCTTTTGACTTGAGATAGGCTACGGAGTCGGTAATCATGCTCAGGTTTTCCTCCAGGGTAGTTTTCAGAACCCTGGTAACCTGCAAATCGGAACTTTTACCGACTATAGTAACCACTTTCACCCCGGAATTAACCAGGGCTTGGAGGCTGGCGTCTGCTTCTGCCTTAACTTTGGCTCGCCTGGTATTGCCAAAAGCAACCAGCACCGAGTTGGCAAAAGCTAGCCTCTTCGCCTTCTGGAAAAACTCGTCATCCTTGGGGTTGGAGCCGGGGTAGCCTCCTTCGATAAAGTGGATACCCAATTCATCCAGTTTCTGGGCAATATTAAGCTTATCAACCACGGAGAAAGAAACGCCCTCTTTCTGCGTGCCGTCCCGCAGTGTGGTATCATAAAGTTGTACTTTAGACAATTTCTCTAGCCTTCCACCCTCTCGGTTATTAGGTCTCCCATCTGCTTTGTCCCAACCTTGGTTTTACCTTCGTCCATTATATCATAGGTACGGTAGCCCTCATTTAACACCTTGTCAACCGCCGTCTCAATGGTCTGCGCCTCTTCAGCCAGGCCAAAGGAATAGCGGAGCAACATGGCCACGCTGAGGATAATAGCGATGGGGTTAGCCATATCAAGTCCGGCGCGGCGGGGGGCACTGCCGTGAATCGGCTCATACATACCGAATATATTAACCCCCTCCCGCGGCACCCCGGCCAGACTGGCCGAGGGTAGCATTCCCATAGAGCCGGCCAGCATTGAGGCCTCGTCGGTGAGAATATCGCCGAACATGTTCTCGGTAACCAGCACATCGAAATAGGTCGGGTTCTGAATCAGCCGCATGGAGCAGGCATCAACCAGCATGTGGTCAAGCTCCACATCGGGGTATTGCGGGGCGACCTCCATGGTCACCTGCCGCCAGAGGCGGGAGGACTCTAACACATTGGCTTTATCCACCGAGGTCAATTTCTGGCGCCGGCCCCTGGCCAGCTCAAAGCCCACCCGGACGATGCGCTCAATCTCATGCTCGGAGTAGGTCATGGAGTCGGTAGCCCGCCTCCCCCTAGATGTCTGCCACCGCCTTTTAGGGCGGGCAAAGTAGAGACCTCCGGTAAGCTCCCGGACAAAGATAAGGTCTACCCCCCGGATGACCTCCGGCTTGAGGTTTGTTGAGTCAACCAGAACCGGGGAGACCTTTACCGGGCGCAGGTTGGCGAAAAGCCCCAGCTCCTTGCGCAGTGCCAGCAGCCCGTCTTCAGGGTGGACTTTAGCCAGGGGGTCGTCCCACTTTGGGCCGCCCACCGCCCCCAGCAATACCGCGTCTGCGTCCCGGCACATCTTTATGGTATCATCGGACAGGGCGGTACCCTCTTTGTCGATGGCAACCCCGCCTACCAGTCCATAGTGCAGTTTAAATTGATGACCAAACTTCTTACCTACCGCCTCCAGCACCTTGATTCCTTCGGTGGTAACATCAGGACCAACGCCGTCACCGGGTAAAACTACCAGTTCAAATTGCATCTAAACTCTCCTGCTATCTATTCTTTTTTTGGTATACTTAACCAGCCCGCCGGCAGCTATAAGCTCCGCCATAAAATCGGGGTAGGCTTTGGCCTTAAACTCCATGCCATTGGTCAGATTTTTTATCCTGCCGTTGCTTAAATCAACTTCCAGGGTATCGCCCGCTTCGGTTTTGTCCACTGCCTGGTCGCATTCCAGCAGGGGTAAGCCGATATTTATGGCATTGCGGAAGAAGATGCGGGCGTAGCTTTTGGCTATTATACAGGAAATTCCCGCCGCCTTGATAGCTATGGGGGCATGCTCCCTTGACGAGCCGCAGCCGAAGTTGGTGGTGGCCATCATTATATCACCCGGCTGGACCCTTTTAACGAAGTCTTCGTCTATATCTTCCATGCAGTGTTTGGCCAGCTCCGCCGGGTCCGATACGTTAAGGTAGCGCGCCGGTATGATAGCATCGGTGTCTACGTTTGCCCCGTATTTATGGACTGTACCTTTCAGCATATTTTTAGAACCCCTCACCCTTTATCCCTCTCCCCTTAGAAAGGGGAGAGGGATGATTATTTTTCTAAAGGGGCTTCGCCCCTTTTAATCTCCTTAATTGTATTTCTGGGCTGTGCTTTTGAGTATATTCACTTACAGTCTCCACAAACTTCTGATGTGCCTTGGTAACATTTGCATTGGCTTTGTTAAGCTCTTCTAAAGTCTCTCTTGTTAGCACTTTTGGTGTAAATGTGCTTACTCCCGGCCCAAATGCGGAGACACATTTATCAACAAGCTTCCGGTAATCATCTACAGCTTCTATATATTTTTGCGCTGTCTTTTCTACCCCTTTTTTAGATATATCTCTCATAATTGTCCCCCTTACTGAAGGAGTCACTAATTGTACAGCGATTGTCAGAATGATACCAGTGCCTTCTCAAAATCCTTTACTTTTTTCGTCTCCTATAAAACCTCTTCCGGGCTGGCGATTCTGCCGGCCACAGCACTGGCCGCCGCCACCGCGGGGTTGGCCAGATAGACCTCGGACTTGGTGCTGCCCATCCTGCCGACGAAGTTGCGGTTGGTGGTAGAGACGCACCTCTCGCCATCGGCAAGAACTCCCATATGTCCACCCAGGCAGGGACCGCAGGTGGGAGTGCTTACCACCGCCCCGGCCCGGATAAATACCCCCAGCATGCCCTCAGCCAGGGCGTCCAGATATACCTGCTGTGAGCCAGGGATGATAATACAGCGTACCCCGGGATATACTTTCCGCCCTTTCAAAATCTGGGCGGCAATCCTCATATCCTCAATGCGGCCGTTTGTGCAGCTGCCGATTACCGCCTGATTAATTTCTATGTTCTCCACCTGGCTCACCGGCCTGGCATTAGCCGGGGAGTGGGGCAGGGCAACCTGGGGCTCCATATCGGAGACATCATATTCAATAACATTTGAGTATCCCGCACCGTTATCCGGCTCGTATACCAGGTAGGGGCGCTCGGCCCTTGATTTTACATAAAGTTGCGTCTTGTTATCTACCCCGAATATGCCGGCTTTAGCCCCGGCTTCAATGGCCATGTTAGCCATGGTAAACCGGCCGTCCATGGAAAGGGCTTCTATAGTCTCGCCGGCAAACTCCATTGCCGAATAGAGGGCGCCGTCAACGCCGATGTCGCCGATGGTATGCAGTATCAGGTCTTTACCGCCCACCCATTCCCCCAGATTTCCGTGGTAGACCAGCCTGATGGTGTGGGGCACCTTCATCCATATATCACCGGTGGCCATGGCGGAGGCGATATCGGTCGAGCCCATGCCGGTGGCAAAGGCGCCCAGAGCCCCGTAGGTGCAGGTATGCGAATCAGCCCCGATAACCACCTCCCCCGGCAGCACCAGCCCCTGCTCGGGCAGAAGCACGTGCTCAATGCCCATCTCACCCAACTCAAAGTAGATTATCCCCTGCTCACGGGCGAACTCCCGCATCAGCTTGGCCTGCTCGGCGGAGGCGATGTCCTTATTGGGGACAAAGTGGTCGGGCACCATTACCACCTTACCGGGGTCAAAGACCCGGTCTACCCCCAGCCGCTTAAACTCCCTTATGGCGATGGGGGCGGTGATATCGTTAGACAATATAAGGTCTACCCTGACGTTGATGAATTCTCCAGGGCTTACATCTTTATTATCGCTATGTTCGGCCAGTATCTTCTCGACTAAGGTCAATGTCGGTTTCCTTTCTTAACGGCTAACAGCCGGTTAAGGGCGTTCATATAGGCTTTGGCGCTGGCGACGATGATATCGGTATCGGCGCCCCGCCCGGTATAGGTTATGCCCTCGCTCTCTATCCTTACCATCACCTCACCTATGGCGTCAATACCCTCGGTTACCGATTTGACGGTGAATTCGGTAAGCTCGTTGGGCACATTCACTATTCTATTGATGGCCTTGTACACGGCGTCAACGGGGCCGGTGCCCAGGGCGGCATCAGCCAGCGCCTTGCCCTCAGGACCGGTAAGTCTGACGGCGGCGGTAGGGATACCCCGGTCACCGCAGGAGATCTGGACCCGGTCAAGGTGGTAGACTTCGGAGACGGTGCGCTGCTCCTCGGCAATCAGGGACTCGATGTCCCTGTCGGTGACCCCCTTCTTTTTATCGGCCAACTCTTTAAAGGCGCTAAAGGCGCGGTTGAAGTCCTCCTCGTTCAGGCTGTAGCCCAGCTCGGCCAGGTGCTCTTTGAAGGCGTGCCGTCCGCTTAGCTTGCCCATTACCAGGCTAGATGATGGTATGCCCACCGTTTTGGGGTCCATTATCTCATAGGTTATCGGCATCTTGATGACGCCGTCCTGGTGGATTCCAGACTCATGACGGAAGGCGTTGGCCCCGATGATGGCTTTATTGGGTTGAACGACAAAGCCGGTCAGGTCGCTGACCAGTCGGCTGGCTTTATATATCTGGTTGGTATTAACCCCCGTGGTCAGGGAGAAAAAGTCCTGGCGGGTCTTTATGGCCATGACGATTTCCTCAAGGGAGGCATTGCCCGCCCTCTCCCCGATGCCGTTAACGGTGCACTCCACCTGGCGGGCTCCCCGCCTCACCGCCTCCAGGCTGTTGGCCACGGCCAGCCCCAGGTCGTCGTGGCAGTGGACGCTGATAACGGCCTTCTTGATATTAGGCACATTGTTGATAATGCCCTCAATCAGATTGCCGAACTCACCGGGGATGGCATAGCCCACGGTATCGGGTATATTCACCGTGTTGGCGCCGGCCTCAATCACCGCCTCCAGTATCTGGTAGATATACCCGGGCTCGGTGCGGCTGGCGTCCATCGGGGAAAACTCAATGTCGTCGGTGTATTTCTTGGCCCGTGCCACCATATCCCGGGCGGTGTTCAGCACCTCTTGGCGGCTTTTTTTCAGCTGATGGCCCAGGTGTATATCCGAAGAAGAGAGGAACACGTGTATCCGGGGGTAGGCCGCCCCTTTGACGGCTTCCCAGGCCCGGTCTATATCGTCGGGGTGAGCCCTTGCCAGCCCGCAGATTATCGGCTTGCGCACCTCTTTGGCGATGAGGCTTACCGCCTCAAAATCACCCGGTGAGCTAATGGGAAAGCCGGCCTCAATAACGTCAACGCCCAGCCTCTCCAGTTGCCGGGCTATATCCAGTTTCTCCTGGACGTTTAACGTACCCCCCGCCGCCTGTTCCCCGTCCCTTAGTGTGGTATCAAAGATTATTACTTTATTCATAGCATCCTCCTGGAAGAAAAAACTTCATTAAGTGGATTTATCGGCAGGGAAAATCTTTTCCCCGCCGGCCGTGTTTACCCCTCCCCTATATTGGAGAGGGGCTAATAAGGATGAGTTTATTTCCCCCAGAAAAGGGAACTCCGTTATATTGCGTGGTTATATGTTCAGGCATTTTAGTTACCAGCCAGGTTATATTTTATTATTTCTTGAGCCAGGGCATCATCTCTCTTAATTGCCGCCCCACCAGCTCTAGCGGGTGCTCCTCCTCCATTCGCTTTAAGGCATTATGCACCGGGCGCCCCGCCTGGTTTTCCAGTATCCACTCCTTGGCAAAGCTGCCGTCCTGAATCTCGCCCAGGATGTTCATCATCTCTTCTTTTACCATTTCGTCGATGACTCTGGGTCCCCGCGTATAGTCGCCGTACTCGGCGGTATCGCTAATCGAATAGCGCATATAGCTCAAGCCCCCCTTGTAAATCAGGTCAGTGATGAGCTTAAGCTCGTTACAGACCTCAAAATAGGCTATCTCCGGCTGGTAGCCTGCCTCAATCAGGGTCTCAAACCCCGCCTTTATCAGCGATGAGATACCCCCGCATAGCACCGTCTGCTCACCGAAGAGGTCGGTCTCGGTCTCCTCGGCAAAGGTGGTCTCAATGACCCCCGCCCGCCCGCAGCCGATGCCCTCGGCGTAGGCCAGTGCGGTAGCCAGAGCCTTGCCAGAAGTGTCCTGGTGCACGGCTACTATGGCCGGCGAGCCGGCGCCCTCGGTGTAGAGCTGCCTCAGCATATGGCCGGGGCACTTGGGGGCTATCATGGCTACATCTATATTAGCCGGGGGCACCACCTGCCCGTAATGAATATTAAAACCGTGGGCGAACATCAGCATCTTGCCCTTGGCCAGCCCCTTCTCAATTGCCCCGTAGTAAATATCGCGGTGGAGGTTATCCGGCGCCAGCATTACAATAATATCTGCTTCCCTGGCCATCTCGGCGGCGGTCATAACCTTAAATCCGGCCTTTTGAGCGCTCTTCCAGCCCGGCGTTCCCTTGGCTTCGCCCACTATTACCTGGCAGCCGCTGTCCCTCAGGTTCTGGGCGTGGGCATGTCCCTGGCTGCCGTAGCCGACAATACCCACTGTTTTGCCCTCCAGCAGCTTTAGATTGCAGTCTTTATCATAATATATCTTTGCCATCGTCAAACTCCTTATTATTTAGTCGGTTTTCGCTCTTTGGTCTTGGGCGGCTTCTTCACCGGTAGCGGACTGGTTTCACCCCGGGTCAGGGCGATGCGCCCCGTCCGGGCCAGTTCCCTGATGCCGAAACCGCGCAGCAGGTCGAGCAGGGAATCGATTTTATTCTCGTCGCCGGTGACCTCAACGGTTACCGAGTCAGCGGCAACATCTACTATGTTAGCCCGGAAGATATCCACAATCTGCATAACCTCGCTTCTGGTAGAGGAAGTGGCTTTTACTTTAATTAAGGCCAGTTCCCGGGTAATCACCTTCTCGCTGGTGATATCGGAGACCTTGACCACATCCACCACCTTATCCAGTTGCTTCCTGACCTGTTCCACCATGGTGTTGCCCCCGTTGACGACCAGGGTCATGCGCGATAGATGTGGCACTTCGCTATGTCCCACGGCGATGCTTTCAATATTGAAGCCTCGCCGGCGGAAAAGGCTGGCCATGTGGTTGAGCACCCCCGGCTTATCCTCCACCAGGGCTATTATAGTATGTTTGGGCATGCTATCACCTCTCTTCCCGGCTTAGATATTGCTTACCGGCAGCTTGGCTGAATCCTTAACTGCTTTAGGTCTAGTCTTCTTTTTCGGTTCCTCAAGGACTTCAGCTAGAGACGCCCCCGGTGGCACCATCGGATAGACATTCTCCTCCGGTTCGACGATAAAATCTATCAGGAACGGTCCCGGCTCCGCCATTGCCTGCTGGATAGCCGGTACTACCTCTTCTCGGCGTTCCACCCTCAACCCAGGCAGGCCGTAGGCTTCGGCAACCTTGACGAAGTCGGGGCTGCTCAGTGGAGTGGCCACATATCGCTTCCCGTAAAACATCTCCTGCCACTGCCTCACCATTCCCAGGTAGTTGTTGCGGAGAACGGCAATCTTTACCGCCACCTTTTCCTGAACGGCGGTGGCCAGCTCCTGTATCGTCATCTGCAGGCTGCCGTCGCCGTCAATACACCAGACGGTGTCGTTGGGGCAGCCAACTTTAGCCCCGATGGCCGCCGGCAGGCCAAAGCCCATCGTCCCCAGCCCGCCCGACGATATAAAGGTATTGGGTTTATCGTACCAGTAGTGCTGGGCCGCCCACATCTGGTGCTGTCCCACCCCGGTGACGATAATCGCCTCACCGCTGGTGGCCTCGTAAATCTGGCGCACCACGTACTGGGGCAGGAGACTTTCGCCGGGCCTGATAACCAGTGATGGATGTTCCCTGCGCCAATCATCAAGCTGCCGAATCCAGTCATTATGTGTGGTGGTAACGATCAGTTTATTTAACTCCTTAAGAACCGCCTTCACGTCACCGACTATTGGCATGTCCACGCGTACGTTTTTGCCGATTTCCGCCGGGTCGATATCAATATGGATAACATGGGCGTGAGGAGCGAAATCGCTTACCTTGGCCGTAGCCCTATCGTCAAACCTCATCCCGATAGCAATTATCAGGTCAGCGGCGTCAACCGCCATATTGGCGTAAGCCATGCCGTGCATCCCCAGCATCCCGTAGCTTAAGACATGAGACTCGGGGAAGCAGCTGATGCCCAGAAGCGTGGTAACCAATGGTATCTGGGCTTGCTCCACCAGCTCTTTTAATTCGGCAAAGGCGGTGGATATAATAACCCCCCTCCCGGCGATAATAACCGGCTTCTTGGCTTCATTTATCAGCTTAGCCGCCTTCTTAATCTGGGCCGGATGGCCTTTAAGGATTGGCTTATAGCTTGGCAGGTTAGGCTTGCTCGGGTAGTTAAACTCCGCCTGGTCTATCTGAACGTCCCTGGGCAGGTCGATAAGCACCGGCCCAGGCCGCCCCGTCCTGGCCAGATGGAAGGCCTCTTTAACTATCTCAGGCACTGAAGCGGCATCCATCACCAGGTAGTTATGCTTGGTTATGGGCATGGTGATACCGGTAATATCCACCTCCTGGAAGGCATCCTTACCGATAAAAGGTCGGGCTACTTGGCCGGTTATAGCCACCATAGGAACTGAGTCCAGGCAGGCGTTGGCGATGCCGGTTACCAGGTTGGTCGCTCCCGGCCCGGAGGTAGCTAAGCACACGCCGACCTTGCCGGTAGCCCGAGCGTAGCCGTCGGCGGCATGGGCTGCTCCCTGCTCGTGGCGTACCAGTACATGACGGAGCTGGGGGTACTGGGGGAAGACGTCATACAGTGGCAGAAGAGATCCGCCCAAAATACCAAAGATAACCTCCACTCCCTCTCTCACCAGACTCTCGCATATCATTTGTGCCCCGGTCAATTTCATAGTAGCCCCCTATTTAGTAAACACGGCGCCGGTGCTGGCTGATGTTACCTGCTCGGCATATCGCTTCAGGTAACCCGTCTTAACTTTAGGCTCAAACTCAGCCAGTTTTGCCAGGCGCTCAGCTATCTCTTTATCGCCAAGCTCCACATCGAGCTTATAATTTTCAATATCAATATTTATTATATCCCCGTCATGCAAGGCGGCGATAGGTCCGCGGCTGGCGGCTTCAGGGGAAACATGGCCGATAGCCGCCCCCCTCGTCGCCCCCGAAAAACGCCCGTCGGTGATAAGGGCCACCTCTTCATCCATGCCCATGCCGCTGAGCAGCGAGGTGGGGGTGAGCATCTCCCTCATCCCCGGCCCGCCTTTAGGCCCCTCGTAACGGATGACCACCACCTCCCCCGCCTTTATTTCCTTGCTCATAATAGCTTTGGTAGCCTCCTCTTCGGAATCAAAGACGTGGGCTGCTCCACGGTGCGTCATCATATTCGGGGCGACGGCTGCCCTTTTGACCACCCCTCCCTCCGGCGCCAGGTTGCCGAAGAGGATGGCAAGGCCGCCGGTAGGGGAATGAGGCTGGGCAAAGGGGCGGATAACCTCTTTATCGTTGTTTTTGCTGTCAGCGATAACGTCGGCCAGCGCCTTGCCGGAGACTGTCTTCACCTTCAGGTTTAATAGTGTTTTTAATTCCTTCATCACGGCCGGTATGCCGCCGGCGCGGTCCAGGTCCTCGAGGTGATAGTCGCCGGCCGGCCTCATCTTGGCCAGGTGAGGGGTTCGCCGGCTTATCTCGTTTACCACAGTCAGCGGAAAATCAACCCCGGCCTCGTGGGCTATGGCCATGAGGTGCAGGACGGAATTGGTGCTGCCCCCCAGCGCCATATCAACGGCAAAGGCGTTATCAACCGCCTCCCGGGTAATAATATCCCTGGGTCGTATATTCTCGGCCAGCAGTTTCATTACCTGCTCTCCGGCTTTTTGGGCTAGCTCAATCCGCTTGGCATCCACCGCCGGGATGGTGCCGTTGCCGGCCAGCCCCATGCCCAGGGCTTCGGTCAGGCAGTTCATGGTGTTGGCGGTAAACATCCCCGAGCAGCTGCCGCAGCCGGGGCAGGCCAGCTCCTCCAGCTCCTCCAACTCCTCCGGCTTCATCTTGCCGGCGGCTACCTGCCCCACCGCCTCAAAGATAGTGTTAACATCCACCCGCTCCTCTCGGCCGTTAACCTTCCGGCGCCCGGCCAGCATGGGGCCGCCGCTGACGAAGATAGCCGGCAGGTTCAACCTCACCGCCGCCATCAGCATCCCGGGGATTATCTTGTCGCAGTTAGGGATGAAGACCAGTGCGTCAAAGGCATGAGCCTCGGCCATTATCTCCGCCGAATCGGCGATTAGCTCCCGGCTGGGCAGGCTGTACTTCATGCCCGGGTGGTTCATGGCGATGCCGTCGCAGACGGCGATAGTATTTGCCTCAAAGGGGACGCCGCCCCCGCTCCTCACCCCGGCTTTAACCGCCTGGGCAATCCGGGGCAGGTGTATATGCCCGGGGACAATCTCGGTAAAGCTGTTGATGACCCCGATGAGCGGCTTATCGATGTCAGCCCGGCTCCAGCCCAGAGCGTGCATTAGCGCCCGGTGCGGAGCCCTCTCTATACCTCGTTTAACAGCGTCGCTTTTCATATTTTACTTCCTAATTATATTATATAAATTGTATAAAAAAAGCCGTCCCGTGGGGACGGCATGTTGTGGCGAAACCCCACTCACGGGCTTTGTTTCATAACAACAAGTACCAATATAAGATTCTGCGTGTTCATTACCAGATAAGATAGCACAGTTCATATTTATTGTCAACTTACCTCTCCCTGGAGGTACCTATTTTAGCCCTCCATGGCTGTTATCTTGTCTATGCGGCGCTGGTGCCTGCCCCCCTCGAAATCGGTATTGATGAAGGCGCTAACGATTTCCGATACCGGGTCCTGCAGCTGTTTCTCGCCTCCCCCCAGGCACAGGATGTTGGCGTCGTTGTGCTGGCGGGCTCGGCGGGCGTTAAAGGCATTGTAGCACAGGGCGGCCCTGATTCCCTTAACCTTATTGGAGGCGATACACATACCGATGCCGGTATCGCAGATTAAGATGCCGCGTTCAAAATCGCCCCCGGCCACCCCCTCCGCCACCTGCAAGGCAAAATCGGGAAAATCCACCGAATCAGTGGTGTAACTGCCGAAGTCCTGGTAGCTATGGCCCGTTTCCTCGAGCAGGTTGATAATAGACTGTTTCAATTCTATCCCTCTGTGGTCAGAGCCAATAGCAATACGCATTTATATCCTCCTTAAGCCGTAGCCAGGCTCGGGCACACTTCTTTCAGTTCTTCTGATGATATAGGGCCCTTACGCAGAATCCGTGGTATTTCTCCGGTCAAATCAATGATAGTAGATTCCCGGCCGCCGGGGCACCGTCCGCCGTCGATAATCATATCTACCCGGTCGCCCAGCTGGATGCGTACTTCTTCGGCGGTCAGGGCGCTCGGGCTTCCGCTAAGATTAGCGCTGGTGCCCACGATAGCAACCCCCAGCCCCCGGACAATGGCGATAGGTACCGGGTGGTCAGCAATGCGGACGGCGATGGTTTTACGCCCGCCGGTGACAATATCGGGGACGGATTCAGCCTTATGCAGCACTATGGTCAGGGCACCGGGAAAAAATTTATCGGCCAGGCGCCAGGCAAGCGGTGGCACTGCCTTAGCAACCTCGGCTATCTGGGATTTATCGGCCAGCAGTATGGGAAGCGCCCGGCTGAGCGGCCGCCCCTTTATCTGATAGACCCTCTCCACAGCCCGCTCAATGTTGATGGCGGCGCCCACCCCGTAGACGGTATCGGTGGGACAGGCAACTATGCCACCCCGTTTAAGGATGGTGATAGCCTGCTCTACCTGCTGCTGGATAGAGGCAGCCAGCTTATTTGCCATCTCCTTTACCTTGAACACAGTATAGCACATAGCCAAAGCTGATATAAATCCCCGATGACTGGCAATAGAATAGGAAAAAAGAGTGATTGACAGAAGTCACTTTGAAACCTATTATTGATGGTAGAATGAAATACAGCCAAATTTGTCGTCTACTGGCATCAGGCATTTTTATTGCCATGCTTTTATCGGTCTTTGCCGTCAGTCCGGCAGCGGGGGCATCCGTTAATCTTACCCCTAATGAGGCTAAAATCGGCGACTGGGTTGATATCAAGTATAAGGGTAGTGATCCGGTACGCTTCTACTTCTCCGGTGATAAGGCCGATATAGGTGACAAAATCAATAACGAGGTCAGGGCCTACATGCTTATAACCGTCGAAACCTTTGCTGTGCCGGACAGGCTTGAGGATGGTACCTATCAGGAAGATGTACATGGCGGAAAGTATTATGTTTATGCCGCCAGTGCCAGCAAGGAGATAGTCGCTATTGCCCCCTTTACCGTAATCAAGGGTGAAATCTGGCTGACTCCGGAAGAGGGTGGGGTGGGCGATGAGGTTGGGATTAGCGGCGAAGACCTTCGTCCCAATCAGGTAATCGTTGTTGAATATGAGGACGATGAGGTTGAT
>Ga0315549_1003457_pt1 | contig 14073 bp, 4 predicted proteins | sample SalMarSW160200MG_FD_203101 | JGI IMG/M metagenome (GOLD analysis project Ga0315549, IMG submission 203101) | Salt marsh sediment microbial communities from the Plum Island Ecosystem LTER, Massachusetts, United States - Salt Marsh Sediment SW1601-200 ... | reverse complement strand
ACTCTTATCCTACAATGACGTATATAATAGAAATTATTTCAATAATGAGATGAGGATTTTATTATGAAGCTTAAGGGCTATTGCATCATAGGCGTCTGCCTGATCTGTACATTTTTTATCATCACGTGTACTACGGAGGGCTCTCTTTTAGCGGAGAGCTCGAATGCCGGACCACTATCACAGGCTGAAAGATTATTTAAGCAGGAAAAATATCAAGAAGCATTACAGCTTTATGAGAAGATTTGTGATTCGGCAAACAGTGAAGAGATTAAATACAAGGCGCTTTATAGACAAGTTGAATGCCTAAGCTTTCTTTTCCGTTACGGTGAAGCAGCTGAAAAGCTTATACATTGTGAGCTGCCGGAGGATAACAGGCTTAAAGCCTGGCTGCTCATACTCAAAGCAGAAATCCTGCAGTGTTTTTTACAGCAGTACGGTTATTCTCTGCGTTTCGATGTGATAGAAGGAGCAGGGGATGTCTTCAAATTAACCCGGCCTGAAATAAATGCTGAAATAATGGCTGCATATCTCACCATATGGCGGGATCGCGAGATATTACTGGACATGAGCTTGCGGGATCAGAAATTCTTTATTGAATTGGAGAATGTAAATTTTAACAGACATCCCACGCTCTGTGATTTTTTTATTCTCAGTTTTTCACAATACCTGTTAGCACAGGAAGATAAAACGACTTCCTTAACAGCAATAGAAAATATTATCAACTCTCAGTATGATCATGAAGTAGATTTTTCGGATTCACCCTTACAACTGGCTGCGACATTGCGCCAGTGGCTGAGCAATGAGCACGGCGCGCGGTTTTCAGAAGCTAAAGAATACTGGCAGATTCAGCGCCTGATTGTGCCATTCCTGAACTTTCCGTATAGATATCAAGATCAGTATAAACGGCTTAGAGAGCAGGAACAGGGGATTTTACTGGCCTGGATGCAGCGCTTTGCCACAAAGGAAGGAAAAGCCCAAGCCGGGTATTTACATGCGGAGATTCTCAACGAGCAGGGCAGCTATGCAGAGGCGGTAGATCTCTGTTTACAATTGGAGCAGCAGTACCCGCAGACGGAAGGTGCTTCTCAGAGCAGATCGCTGCGCTTAAAAATCCAGCTGCCTTATCTTTATCTGGAAGCAAAAAATATGCTGCCTGCTCAGCTAAAAACAATCACTTTGCATACTAGAAATTTGAAAGAGGTGTATTTTAGAATTTACAAACCCGATCTTGACAGTTTGGTATCGGATTATAAAAGCGGAGTTGACTGGTCACGGCTTATCCAATATCCGGACGAGAACTGGCTGCAAAGACAGTTCCTTAATAATCAGACACCTCTAAAAGAATGGCGCCGGCCGCTTGATTATAAAGAACCTTATAAACCGGAAAAAACACAGGTGAAGCTGCCTGATATTGCTAAGGGAGTCTATGTGCTCGTTGTTTCCAATGATAAAGATTTTATAGAGGGCAGTGCACTCATTTATGCCTGTGTCATCAATATAACGGATCTGATGCTTGTGGGCAGCCTGGGGCGAACCACCGATACTTTGGCAGTATATAATGAATATTTACATAATAACGGCCCGGAAGCATATGAGGATCAGCTGGCGCGCCTTTATACTCTTAATGCGGAAACAGGCGAACCGGTTTCGGGTGCTGATGTGGATATATATTATGCGCTTCACGATAATCAAAACACAACGGGCAGGACTCAATCCTTTAGCGAACATGACGGCAGCGTCACTTTAAAACTCCCTCTGAATTTACGAACCCGCTGTGAATGGGGTTATATATATCCTCTTGTAAAAAAAGATAACGCGTACAGTTATTGGAACACGCATGTTTATTTTTACAGCTCGCTGCCCGTACCGCTGGAGCTCTTTCTTCAAACCGATAGGCCGATTTATAGGCCGGAACAGACCGTACAGGCCAAGGTTGTAGCTGTTAAACGAACCGCTCAGGGTTTTTTTGCGCTTGATGATTCATATACAGTAGAGGTTTATGCCCGTGATGCCAATGGTAAGGTTTTCTTTGAAAAATCTCTGACACTTAACCGGTACGGCAGCAGCAGTTTTACTTTTACTATTCCCAAAGGTCATCTGCTGGGCCGCTATTCACTGGAGGCGCATTGTCATAAAGATAGGCTCTGGGGTTCCCGTGCTATCAATTTTAATGTGGAAGAATACAAACGCCCGGAGTTTGAGATCAATCTGGATCAGAGCCGGGAAGAATGGATCTATAACAAGCAAGCTGTGATTTCAGGAAACGTATGTTACTACTTCGGAGGCGCTGTAACTGACGCCTACGTAAGCTACCGGATTAAGCGTAAATCGTATCTTCCCTGGTATTACCGCTATTGGTATGCTGAATATATTAATGATGCGGAAACCGAGGTGGCCTGGGGCCGGCTTAAAACCGATGAAGATGGTAATTTCAAATTCACCTTCATACCGACCAAAGATGAAAATAGTTTTTTAGCTTACCTTCAGGGCAAAGTACCCGATATTTCCAGTTTCAGTATTCAGGTAGAGGCTCGTGATGCCGGGGGCAGGACTATTGCCACGACAGCCGTCTATAAGACAAGCGACTGTGGGTTCTATCTGAATCTGCAGCCGGAAAAGGGCTTTTTTAATGATAATGAAGAAATAGTTGTCACGGCTATAAAACAGACTGTTAATGATATACCTGCTTCGGGAACAGGTATATATAAACTCTACCGATTAAAAGATACAGCGGCAAAAACCTATAGCGAGTTGGGGAAAAATTATCATGCATCAAACGGTGTTTTTAGCGGGGTGGAGCCGCTGGAAGTTCAGTTGGCCGAGGTGCCGGATACGGCTCTTGCCGCACAGGGAGCTATTACCTTTAATGCTTCCGGACAAGCTCTGGTCAAAATCTCCGCTCTTTCCGCAGGCACGTATCGCCTGTGTCTGTATTCAGGAGAAAAAGCTAACCAGATAGTACAGGAGATGATAATCGCTGTTATTCCGTTTTCTCAGAAGAATATTTCCCTCAAGGCCACTTCGGTAATGCTCAGTGAAAAAAAGGAATATCAAGTCGGGGAAGAGGCAAGGTTTGTGTTGGGCTCAGATTGTACACAGGGTCATTATTTTATTGAAATATATAAAGGAGAATTCTTACTTAAACGGGATTATTTTAAAGCAGATCCCGGTGTGGCCGTGTATAAACTGCCAGTAGAGCAGAATATGAAGGGCGGATTCACACTGCGCTGGTTTTCGGTCACGGATATGGAAGTGTATCACGGAAGGGCCTTTATTCCTGTTTCTGAAAAAGATAAAAAGCTTCAGGTTTCTTTAAGTTCCTTTACCCAGGAACTTAAACCCGGAGAACAAGCGGCCTGGGAGGTGGAAGTAAAGGATTATCACGGAAAGCCTGTTAATGCCGAAGTATTGGCACTAATGTACGATCGCTCTCTTGAGTATTACGGCACAAGTGAACATCCGTGGCTGGGCACGTTGTACGGAATACAGATTGATCCGCAGGCAGCCATGGATGCCACATTCAGGGCCTATGGAATACAGTTCCGAATTACAGAAGGACTGCATTTTAAAATGAGGGAGCAGGCATATCAGCAGGCGCTGATCTATAATGTGCCCTACCTGCGCATCTGGCGCACATGGATAAACGGCAGAGGTCTTAGTTATGATTTTAGATTTGCTTCCGGCGGGCTGCTGAGAAGTGAGAGCAAACTGGATTTTTTAGCTGATACTGCTGCAGAGATTACAGCGGGCGTGCCGGCAGCATCTCCGCCGGAAAGTACGCAGCAGGTAAAAACACGTACGGACTTCTCGGAGACCGCTTTTTTTCACCCGCACATTATAACAGATAAGAATGGTAAAGCCGGCTTTTCCTTTACCGCACCGGAGCAGCTTACGGGCTGGAGGGTGAAGCTGTTTGCCTTCAGCCACGATGCTTCCGAGGGAGTATTCACAACGGAAGCGGTTACCAAAAAAGATCTTATGGTGCGTATCGATATACCCCGCTTTTTCCGTGAAAAGGATGAGGGCAGCTTTACTGTGTTTGTACACAATGAGTCCGATAAAACACTTTCGGGAAAGCTTGTGTTAACGGTTAGCGAAGACGGAGAAACTATCCATAAAAAAATAAAGCTCTCGCAAACGGAAAAGAATTTTTCTCTGTTACCTCACAGTAAAAAAAGCTTTGACTGGTCCGTGGTCATACCGTCAGGTGTGGGTATGTATTCGATAAAGGCGGTTGCCGTAACAGACGATGTGAGCGGCCGGCTTGCGGACGCGGAACAGAGAGAGCTGCCCATTTTACCTTCGCGTGAGCGTATTGTTACTTCGCTCTGCGTGGCACTTTCAGGTAACGAAATACAGACGCTGCGCTTTAATATTGGCGCTGATCCCACACGAATCAGTGAATATATGCAGCTGCAGCTTGATCCGCAGCTTGCCTTAAGTCTCTTACATACCATTCCCTATCTGGTAAACTATCCGTATGAGTGCGTGGAACAGCTCTTGAACAAATATGTACCGCTGGCTGTGATGCAGCAGATATACGAGACCTACCCTGAATTAAAAAAGGCACTGGCTAAAATCCCTAAAAGGCATACGGTAACACCTGCCTGGGAAAAAGACGATCCCGGCAGACAGCTGGCTCTTTTGGAAACGCCGTGGATGTGGCAGGCAGCGGGCCGGCCGGGCTCTTATTATCCTCCGATTGATATGCTGAATCCGGATGTTGTCGCCCGCCAGAGGGAGTATGCCCTGGAACGGCTGAAGAATGCTCAGCTTGCCAATGGCGCTTTTCCCTGGTGGCCCGGCGGCAGAGAAGATCTTTATATAACCCTCTATGTGCTGGCGGGTTTTGCGGAGGCCAAAGCTTATGGTGTGGAACCTCCCGAAGATATGATCAGAAAGGCCTTAGACTATGTGCGTTCCACAGTACCCACTATTTTAAAAGAGCAGGAGAGGAATTTGGCCCTGATAGCTTATGCGGCATATGTGATTACTTCGTATTCACAGGATGACTTTTATGAAGTACGCGCGATATATGAAAAAATTCCTGCCTGGCTATCCTTTGTTGATGAAAACCGTCAGGCGCTTACGCCCTTGGGCAAAGCATATTTGGCCTTAAGCTATTTCCGAACAGGAAATAGAAAGCGGGCCGGGGAAATAATCGATACCATCATGAATGCGGCGCGCGAGGATGCTATGGTTGGAGTTTATTGGACACCGGAGAAATATTCCTGGGTCTGGTATTCCGATACCGTGGAAAAACACGCTTTTATGATCCGTGTCCTGGTGGAGATGAGACCGGACGACGCGCGTATTCCGGGCCTAGTGCAGTGGCTCTTGTTCAATCGTAAGGGAAATGTATGGAAATCCACCAAAGCTTCCGTACAAGCTGTTTATTCCCTGCTTGATTTTTTAAAGCAGCGGGGTGCCTTAAGTACGGATGAAGTGTTCCGGATTAACTGGGGGCCTGTAGCAGAAACCATAACACTCAAGCCGGATGAGTGGCTGGAAAAACCCATCCGCTATAGCAAGGCTGGTGAAGAAATAACACCCGCTATGCAGGAGGCTGTGGTTGAGAAACAGGGCAAAGGTGTGGCCTTTGCCAGTATGGTATGGGTTTATTCGACCGATGAGCTGCCCCAGGCTTCGGGTCCCGGTCTGATTGAGCTTAAGCGTACGTTCTACAGGCGGGTAAAGCAGGGAGATACCTATTATCTGCAGCCGCTGACCTCAGGAAGCAAGGTTGCTGTAGGGGAACAGATCGAAGTGCATATTAAAATAAATACCAAAAGTCAGTTCGAATATCTCCATTTGAAAGATCCTAAAGCAGCGGGTTTTGAAGCCGAGGTCTTGCTAAGCGGCTGGAAATATGATCCGTTATGGTATTATGAAGAGCCCAGGGATTCACTTACCAATTTTTTCTTCAGCCGGCTGCCTCACGGTGAATATATATTGCGCTATCGTCTGCGACCGACCAAAGCAGGCAGGTATCGTGTGGGCGCTGCAGTATTGCAGTCGATGTATGCTCCGGAGATGAGTGCCCATAGCGACGGATTTATTATTGTGGTGGAATAAATAATTGGCTTATTCTTTATTGTATTTGATCGCAAGCAGCTCTTCAAGGGGTACAAACACATAACCGCCCTGGGCGTTTTTGAGTTTAAGTGCCTCTGCAATAAGCGGTTCCAATACTGAGTTTATATACTGAAAACCGTGTAAAAGGATTACTCCTCCCGTACTCTTTTTGATCTTGGATAAGGTTTTTGTGATTACCTGTTGTGATGACAGATGCCTGTTGTCGCTGTAGCCCAAATTCATTTTCCAGTCGTACGAATCAATCTGCCAGAGGATGAGCAGTTGATTTTTCTGTTTAACTATCTCATCCACAACATTACCGATACCGCGGTTTCCATAGGGAGGGCGCACATACTGTATCTCATAGTGAAATCCCAAAACTTCGTCGATAACCGCTTCCGCCCGTGCCAAATTCTCCGCTACACGGGCCGGCTTTAAGATCATATTATAATTCGGATGGCCGAAGGAATGATTGCCTATTGTGTGTCCGTAGAAAATTATTTTATGTAAAAGCTCCTGAGATTTACGGTATGGTTTGTTATTTCCGTCCACAAGTCTGCCGGCTTCAATAAAGAAGACAGCTTTAATGCCGTATTTGGATAAAGTAAGCAGAATCGAATCAATAGTATCATTTAATTCCAGGTCATCCAGGGTGAGTGCGAGTTTATTGCTAAAATTAATCTTAGGTTCCGTAAGATAAAGACCGGCTGCCGTTTCTCCGGCAAGCGGGATGTATGCTTTATAACCGGGATTATTGCTGATTTTTAAAGGCTGCGAAAGCTGATCCGGGTTATCCTGTGTGAAATTATAGGCTGTGGTCTTTACCGCGGCAAAGGTAAAATAGCTCATGAAGAAGATAATAAGCACAAGTGCAGAGATCCCCCAGAAAAGTGGTATGTACTGTTTTTTCCGTGGCTTTTTTTTCGGTAATAATTTTTTATCCGCTGCGGGATGTACACGCCTTGTTGGCTGTACGTGAACACTATCGGTTTTCTGCCAGAGAGTATAGAGCAGCACAGGATTGCTGCGGATAAAGTTTTTGTGCTCTTCTAAGTTTATGCGCGGTGAAAAGTTTATCAGATAAGCGGCAAGGGGAAGTATCTTTTGTTTTAGTTCGCTAGCTTTAAGCAGGTGTACGGCTTTTCCGTTATGGCCCGATTCTTTTGCAATAAGATCAAGTAAATAAAGCTGCTGCCGGTTTTTGAGATAGACATGCTTAAATGAGGTACGGTTGTGCGGCAGATTTTTCAGCAATTTTTTGATAATCAGCAGTTCATGATTAATGAGCATACTCATACGCTCACTGGGATTACGCATTATCGCGGGTTTGGGAATTACATCTAATTGCATCTCTATTATATAGTATCTGCAATAACTCTTAAGCAGTTTATTCTTTTAAAAAGTTTTTATACAACAGCATAAAAAGTATAAAATCGTACTAAAGAGGAAATTGCAAAACTCAAAATATATTAAGTTAGTAAAATACTTATTCTTTATACCATAATAATTTAGCAATTTCCATTTTAGGAGCTTCTTGCAAAAATAACATTTTTGCAAGAAGCTCCTAAATCTTTTATTTTTAATCTCCTGCGGCAGCGGAAACGAGAAACTGTATGATGATCCTGAACTTAAACCAGGGGAAATACTGCTTACGAGTATTGAGGAAACTTCTGAAATACGCAAACAGGAACAATTACCGCAGGAGACTTTGCGAGTGGAATTGATTCCCTGCGTAAAACCCGGTGAAGAGATTCGTTTTAAATTCAGTTTGCCGATGGTAAAATCAAGTGGTCTGAAATCGGCCGCGCTTCCCTCAATTACTTTTTATCCGGATTTAAAAGGAACCTATAACTGGCGATCACCCATCGAGCTTGTATTTATACCTAATAAAGGAGTGGTAAAGCAGGGGCAGTATATCAGTGTAACGGTAACCAATGCAGTGCCCTTGGCAGGTGAAATGTACGCCTTAAGGGGAAGCTGGCACGGGTTTTTTTATGTCTATAACTTTCAAATGGCGGGGTAAAGTCGCGAATTGGCCGATCGTGGAAGGAAAACCGCGATTTGTTGCTATGCTTAACAGCAATACGGGCCAAGTAGGACAGGGGCCCATACTGCTGCTCTATGATCAGACTGTCTCGGTTTCAAAGATAAAGGAATATGTAAGAGTCTATGATTCTGCAGATAAAAAATTAGATATAAATATTTTTAATCCGGATTATAGCAATATTGACTATATTTCCAATATTGATATTAAGTACATGATAGCCGTAACTGTACGCAATCTACCTGCCAATGGCAAGCATGTACGTATTGAATTTCCCAGCTGGAAACAAAAGGATTCTCTTGAGATTATGCAGCGGGCGTTAACCGTTAACAGTTCTTTTATACTTTTGGAGTCCGGTTTTGAAAAAAAAGCAAAAAATAATACAGTACCATTGAACGCCACTTTAGAGTTAAATTTCAATAACAGATATGATTTGATGCTGCTTAAACAGCTTATTAAAATAAGCCCTCAGCCCAAATCATTTTATATTTCCGGCTATGGTTATGATATGGACAGGATTTATATGGAACTGGAACCCGGAAAAGAGTACCGTGTCTATACGGATAAATTATTTGTAGATCTGCTGGGCAATCCGCTGGAAAAACTTATTAATTTTAAATTCACAAGCCAGGATCTTTCTCCTCTGCTGGAAGTTCCTAAAATCCCCATTAAAGTTCGTAATCTGGAACAGCTTGAAATAAGGGTAGTCCAGTTTGATACGTTAAATGATTTTATTAAAGCCTATACAGGTAAAAAACGAAACAGTGCAAAGGAATACGGACTTACCGGTCGGGGGAGTGTATATCGTGTTGCCTATGATGATTATAAAGCAAATTTAATACAATTCTTTGATATCGGTATAGATAACACTGTGGGACTTAAATGCGTGGAGATAAGCGGCAGGGGTGTGGGCAGTGAAGCTGACGGTTCGCTTACCAATGCCCTGCTTATGCAGAGTACTAATATCGGTATTACATCAAAGATCTTTGAGGGCAGCATTTTTTCCTGGGTAACCAAGCTTGATAAAGCCGAGCCTTTAAGTAAAGCAATTGTTTCGCTTTATGATGAAAATGCTTCCCGCGTGAGTACGGCTGTTTCAGTTTCGGACGGCACGGTTGTACTCGATGCCAAGGAAATCACCAAATCAGCAGACCTTTCAAGACCGCTTGTGGTTGTGGTCAAATATAAAGAAGACACTGCCATTTCGCGAATTGTCAATCAGGAACTATCCAATGCCTGGCAGTTCGGGCTTCCCGGAGTAGTGGAAGGATGGGAAAGCCTCCACGCTGCGGTTTTTACCGAGAGAGGTATTTACCGGCCGGGAGAGGATGTGCATTTAAAAATAATTCTTTCAAGAGACATGCTTAGATCGGGTAAAAAGATTGGCCTGCAGATAAATGATCCCCGGGGCCAGCAGGTTGTGCATACGGATTTGCTTTTGGACTCCTTTTATGCCGCTCACTATGAGCTCACGCTTAAAGAAAAAGCGCCGGTTGGGGAGTACCTTGTGCAGGTTAATTATGAAAAGTACAGATCTATCTCTAAATTCCAGGTTGAAGAATACCGTGTACCCACATTTATTGTAACGGTTTCCAGTAAAGATAAGACATGGAAGCGGGCACGGACCGTTACTGCGGATGTATCTGCCGAATATGTGCACGGCAGCAGTCTGCTAGGTAGGAAGGTTGATTGGAGGGTATACCGCCAGCTTGAGCAGTTTTATGTGCGGGATCTTCCAGGTTTTGTGTTCAGTCTGGAAAGTGATGCTTCGTTGACCGGTTTTGTTACTCATGGCAGCGGACGTCTGAATGCAGAGGGGAAATATGTCGTGAACTTTGCACCGGACCATCCTTCTTCAGCCGGAAGCATGCGCTATACTCTAGAGGCTTCGGTTACTGATGTGGATAGGCAGAACTACGCCGGGTCTGTTTCCAAACTAGTTCATCCTGCCAACTTTTATATCGGGGCAAAGCCTCCTCCAAAAGATATTATGGCTCAGGGAGACCTGCTCGCGGTTCCCGTTATCGTCGTGGATCATGACGGCAAGCCGCTTTCAGGTATTACGGTTAAGGCTATACTGGAGAGGATTGATTACCATAAAACTGCGCGTATGAGTGATTACGGCGATGTGCAGGTAAATAATCGTAGTGTACCTGTTGTCAAAGAAGAAAAAATAATTCGTTCGGGAAAAGCAGCGGTTATTTGTTCTTTTAATCTTGAGCAAGCCGGGTATTTCCAGCTGCGTTTTGAAGCCATAGATAATGAGGGGCACTTGGTGCAAACAGGTTTTAAGATTGCAGTTTCCGGTGAAAATACCGCAGCCTGGCCGCGATTTGATAAGGAACAGATAGAGATTATCGCTGATAAAAAGAGTTATGAACCCGGAGACAAAGCGGTGCTTGTGGTGCAGTCGCCTTACAAAAATGCCACCGGGTTGTTAACTGCAGAAAGAAACGGCATACTTACTCATAAACTTTTTTATATCAATAATAATACTCCGGAAATAGTGGTGCCGATTGAAGGAGAGTACGCTCCAAACGTGTACGTATCGGTAGTAGTAATTCGGGGAAGGGTGCATCATAAGAAAGATGCTTCCGGATTTAAAATAGGGTATGTAAATCTGGAGGTTACTCCCGCAGAACAGAGGCTTTCTCTAGATATAAAAACAAATGTTGAAACTGCTAATCCTGGTCAGGAGCTAAGGGTGGACCTGTTTGTAAAAGATTTCATGAACAGACCCGCAGAAGGACAGGCTACCATTATGGTAGTAGATGAAGCGGTTTTGAGTCTTACCGGATATAAAACACCTGATCCTATTAAACAGGCGTATATTTTTTATCCACTTGGCATCCGAACAGCTTCAAGCCTTTTGGATCTGCCTCACTCCAGGCGCTCGCGACGTGAAGCGCTTTTCCCGGGAGGTGGAGGTGGAATGTTCCTGGAAGCGGATTCTCTACTGCTCAGAAAACTGTTTAAAAGTACCGCGTACTGGAATCCCGATGTCGACATAGGTAAAAACGGCAGGACGTCGATTGTGTTTACCCTGCCGGATAATATAACCACCTATCGAATTATGGTTGTGGTTACCGATACAAAAAGCCGTATGGGATCAGCGGATACCAAAATAATCTGTCAAAAACCGCTTATGATCCAGCCCGTTCTGCCCCGTTTTTTCTATCCTGGCGATGAGCTTACTATAGAAGCGCTGTTATTTAACGGCACCAATAGTGCGGAGTATGTACAGTTGTGGGCCGAATTCGAGGGATTACGGCTGGCATCCGGCGATGCATACGGAAAGTTACGGATAGAGGCCAACTCTTCCGGGTCCTTTAAATTCCGTATTAAAGCAGAGAAGGCGGAAAAGGCTGTTATCCGTTTTAGAGCTACAACCGGTAAACATATGGACGCGGCGCAATTTGAGCTGCCTATACTGGAACCGGGAAGTCGGAGGGTAATAGTAAAAAATATATCCGTCTCCGCTACGGATGAACTAGACATAACCATACCCGCCGACCGGATAACCGGTAGTGCGCAGATAGAGGTGGTTACTTCCTCTACTGTGTTGAGTGAACTCAAAGATTCGGTTCAGTATTTAATGCACTATCCTAACGGCTGCATAGAGCAGACAACCAGTACAGCCTATCCTTTGGTTGTGCTGAAGGATTTATTGCCTGAAATGGGTATTGAGGTGAGTATGGAGGATCTTAAGAAATTCTCCGAGGCCGGGGTGCGCCGTATTCTCTCGTTCCAGACCGAGGCGGGAGGATTGTCCTACTGGCCGGGTGGGTCGGAACCGCATGCCTTTGCTACGGCTTTCGGTCTATCGTTTTTAGCAATCGCTGTAAAGGAGATGCCCGGCGACAAATCACTGCTCCAACCCATATTGGCGGAGATACAAAAAGCAACTGAAGTAGAAAGCAGTGAAGCCTATTATTCCGGTCAGGCAAAAGGCGGCTGGTCGTTCGATTCTCCGCTGCGTACCCACGGCGGAGCGCTTATTGCGTATGCCTTAGCCAATCTTGATCCTGAAATGTCGGGAAAACTGTTGACAGGCCTGCTTAAAAGACGCAGTAACGGCTTATGGGGTAATACGCAGGAAAATGTTTTCGGTATAATGGGAGTGCATTCCATCGCTTTGAATAAAGCGGGCGGGGGCGCCCCACAGATGGAATTGAAGGTAAACAATAGAATATATACCGAATCAGAAATGGAAAAAACTTCAGTACGAGTTAGAAGGCTTACACTTACTGAAAAGGATGTGGGATTTATTTCAGGAAGAGAGGGGAAAATTACCTGTACGCTTACCAACAAATCGGGCACACCTGTCTTTCTTACGGTGCGGGTGCGTTATGATGTGCCGCTGAGTGAAAAGAACCGCGAATCTACCGCAAACGGTTTCAGTATTACACGCAAGTACGAAACCCTGGAGGGCGCCTCATTAGAAGGTAAAACCATTCCATTGGGCTCTCTGGTGAGAGTACGGCTAATAATCCACAGCGACGGGGATCATCATTATTGTGCATTCGATGATAAATTACCGGCCGGGCTTGAACCCCTTAATGTGAATTTGAAGACCACGGAAAAGGTGTATCAGGGCGAGCTGACTGCTACGGCACAGAGAAGTCTTTCAGTGCTTTCCTATAGTGAAATCAGGGATTCCCGGGTGGCTTTTTATGTGGACGAACTGCTTAGAGGAGATTATGAATTTAACTATGTGGCCAGGGCCACTACACCTGGCACCTTTTTAAGGCCGGCCGGAAGAGCGGAAGCCATGTATCAACCTCAGATCTTCGGTACCACAACAATCGACTACGTTATCATACAATGAGGAAGATTATACGAGATCTAAAAAAAAGTTTTTATTACTCTGGAGAAGAATAGAGTTTCGCTGCTGCGTTCTCTTATTCTCTGTGATTTTTTCACTTTTTCTGCTTATAATTCTAGCCTCTCTGGTGTGTCCTCCTTCCGCAGAAAGTCTCCACGGGGCTTATCCCGATTCACGTCGTATTTATGCCCGAGACGGTTCATTGTTAAGAGAAGCGGTAAACAAGGAAGGCGCGCGGGCACATTGGATTGATCGAGAGGATATCTCCGAATTCATAATCCGGGCAACTGTTGCGGCCGAAGATGAGCATTTTTTTACTCATGCAGGTGTGAATTTTATGGCGGCTTTGCGAGCTGCTGTTCAAAATCTGAGATACGGATTTCAGGTTTCCGGTGCTTCTACCATAACCATGCAGCTGGCCCGCCTGCTTTTTAAGCTTCCGCATAATGTAATGGGAAAGGTATACCAGGTGCTTTATGCAATACGTCTGGAGTTATGCCTTGATAAGGAAACGATCCTTGTGAATTATCTTAATCGCATTCCTTATGGAGCAGGAGTTATTGGGATTGAAACGGCCAGTTTGTATTATTTTAATAAATCAAATATAAACTTGAGCCTGGCTGAAGCGGCTTTTTTAGCCGGACTACCTCAGGCTCCCACCAAACTGGATCCATTTAAGCATTTCGAAGCGGCAAAAAAACGACAGAAGTATGTATTAACACGTATGTACCAGACGGGCGAGATAGATAAATCCGAACTGGAGCTGGCTTTAAAAGAGATAATTCGCCTAGAATCCAAACCTGCGGACTTAAAAGCCATGCATTTTACGGATTATGTGCTGTCTTTAAATCCGCCTACAGGGGACATTAATACAACATTGGATATAAGCTTAAACAATCAGATTCAAAGAATCGTTCAAGATCATGTAAACTCTCTTTATAATCAAGGGCTTACCAATGCGGCTGCAGTTGTAGTAGACAATAAAGACGGTTCGATTATTGCCATGGTGGGCTCCAGTGACTACTGGAATCCCAAGGGCGGTATGGTAAACGGAGTCTTGGCTTACCGGCAACCCGGATCAACCTTAAAACCCTTTACCTATGCTCTGGCATTTGAACGTGGTTTTACA
>Ga0315549_1003455_pt1 | contig 14088 bp, 24 predicted proteins | sample SalMarSW160200MG_FD_203101 | JGI IMG/M metagenome (GOLD analysis project Ga0315549, IMG submission 203101) | Salt marsh sediment microbial communities from the Plum Island Ecosystem LTER, Massachusetts, United States - Salt Marsh Sediment SW1601-200 ... | reverse complement strand
TCTCTCACACCGGTGGCCCCAGTGTCTTTGAAAAGCCTGACCTTCTCCTCAAAGGCTTAGTTGCCTGGAGCAGCGATATCGCTCCTACCAAGCGAAAGCTCATAATGGAACGGTGGTTTGCCGAAAAGCAGATTGACATTTCCTCTGAGGTCCAACAGAAGGCAGGAATGTCAACAGATCAAATTCAGAAGGCAGAAGCAGGGACAAAAGAAGGTGCTGGGGTTAGGTATGTCTTTGATGAGGAAAAAAGCGTTGTTAGGATGGCGAGAAAAGATGAGGACGGAGGAACACTATCCCAGGCAAAGGAGTTAAAGAAAATGGCAGATGAAGATGAAAGGGCAGGGGCCGAATCACCATTCATGCAGGATGCAGAAGGACACTGGATATTAAACCCCAAGGCCAGGGTCTCTGGGGTAGAGCTCATGGCCGTTCAATTCATGCAGCAAGCGCAGGCGAAAGGAGAACCCGTCGACCCTATTACGGCAATGACCAGAGCTGCGGAAACCTGGAAAACCCTTCGAGAAGGGCTTGGAGTTGGAGCCGGCACTCAGCCCGCGTGGATGACTGACCCAGTTGCATTTGTCGGGGCAATCAAAACCATCACCGGTCAAGAGGGTCTTGGTGGTGGAGCCGGCACTTTGCCCACGTGGATGACAGACCCAGTTGCCTTTGTCGAGGCGATCAAAACCATCACCGGTCAAGAGGGTCTTGGTGGTGGAGCCGGCGCTCAGCCCGCGTGGATGACTGACCCCACCGAGTTTATCAAGACAGTCAAAGCTATCACTGGTGATACCGGAGGCGACAGCGCACTGAAGGAAGCCCTGACTGAAATGCGCCAATCAGTGGATGAGATGAAAGAGCAAAGGTACCAAGACCAGTTTGCCAGCCAGCAGAAGCAAATCCAGGAAGTTACCAATGTTCTTAAGCAAACGCTGGGAACAATCTCAGACCTGCAGAAGGGTAGGGTCGGCCGAACTGAGATGGACATCATTCACGAAATCGTCACTGGGGGTAAGGAGGAGCTATCAGGAATGAGGAAGGATATAAAAGAAGCATTTACTAGCAGCTCCCTACCTCCAAGCAAGACCACCGAAGAGAGGGAAGGCAGAAAGCGGCGAGTGAAGGGAGCCCTCAAAACTGACCAGGAAATTGAGGAAGTCGGGCGGCGGCTCTTCTTTCCCCAGGGTTGACACCATCCAGGAGCAGGGTTAAAATTAGGTAGGGGTGAGGAGAAATGCCACCAAGAATACCTAAAATACAGTTTCCAACCCATCCCCTGGAGCCACTTCGAGAATTAGTCCGTGGGGGTCGTGAGCGACTGGAGGAAGCCAGCAACGATATCCACTCTATTGCCGAAGAACTTCGTGGTAATTTCCCCAACATAACCCCTACTATTCAGGAGACCGAAAAAGCCCCTAAAATTGAGCCACGGAGCCTTACAGTAGGTTCTAAGGTAACCACTGAGGAAACAATTGCCTATCAAAAGAGAGAGCTCGGTAAAGAACTTCTCCTCTTACAAAAGCACTTAGAGCAAGGGTGCCGCATCCCCCCGGTTACCGGTGAGCCCTGCGATTGTTGCTCCCCTAAACACACAGTCACCATCGAGGCTCTTGCCCTGGAAACCTATGGCATAACTGGAGACCCTATTTATCAGGAATTAGCAAAGTGGGCCGAAGGGATAGAGCGGAAAACTACCATACCCGAAATTGAAAGCGGCCGGCACAACTACGGGGAAGATGCTGTCGAAGCTAGAGGATACCGGAAGAAGCTGCTTGGCTCCGAGTCGCTTGGAGCCCTTTTAGCCCCGTCAGAGCGCCGTCAGATAGCTGAAAGGGCAACTAAAATGGTTGAGGAGGAAGCGTTATGAGAGAAGAGGAAATCGAAGAGATTGCCACCAAGGTTGCTGAAAAACTAAGTGAGGATATAGCAGTTGGCAATCTAATGCTCCACTCCGTTCCTTATCAGGAAGGCTCTCCGGGTATTGTTGTCAATGAAACCACGGCTATGGCCGCACCGTGCCGCTGCATCGAATACCGCCCAGGAAAGAAGCTTTGTTTCTCTCGTGGCATTATCGGTGCTCTCTCTGATGAGCAAGAAACAGTCTACTGCCCCGTTACAGAAAAGCTGGAGAGTCCTGGACTTGAAAAACGGCTAGCGGACTGGATGGACTCCGTAGAAACCTGCAAAGCGGAGATAGCCCACATACCAAAAGGCGAGAGACTGGAACCATGGCTTGGATGTATGTCTCGCGAGCTGAGAGCCAGCGGCATAGAGGCTTAAAGCGGTTTATCCACGCCAAAATGGCCTAAAAAAAAGTCTCTCCCCCTCTTGACAAATGATGCCCCTTGTGCTACTCTTTTGCTAGGTGTGATGGCGTAAAACCGCCTAAAGCCATTATACTAAGGCTTTATAAAAAATGGGGCAAGCGAAAAGTTTAAGTCGCTTGCCTTAATTTTTGGGCAGCGGCAGGAAGAAAGGAGGTTACTACAGTGGCTGGAGTATACGCTAACTTAGCCCAGTTGATGGCGAGCCGCGAGATGTCCATCTCCCGCACCCCCTTCAACCCGGATATCGTGGTGATCAAGAGAGCCAGCTTCCCCAAGGGAACAGTTCCCAAGCACCTCACTGGCTATCTGATCAAGAAGGGTGAGTGCGCCGGCAGGACTGGGACCCTGGTCTACAAGGGTAGACTGGTACCTGGAACCGCAGTCTGTGTTGCAGAAAAGCACGGAAAATAGTCCGCCTAGCGGCACCTGACAACTGAAACAAAGGGAAGAGCGACCTTGTAAAGGTCGCTCTTTTCGTTTATAATGCCATCAGTCTATGGCTTTTATCTTATGGGTATGACATGGATGAAGAAATCAAGCTACAAAAGATAGAATACTACCGCCAGGTGCGGCCACCTACATTGGACCAATTTTTATATCGTAAGGCAGTCCGGGAAACTATGAAAGCGATAAAGGGTAAGGTGGGTGTAACCCTCAACCCCGGGACAGGAACAGCTATTCCGGAGTCGGCCCTGGCCGCTAAAGAGGCACTAAAAGGTCTTACTGCGGAGAAAATAGCCAAAGAGCACGCGGACTGGGTTGAAGAATATAATAAAAAGCACGTGAAAGGAGAGTAAGATGAGAAAGATCCACATATTAGACGACGAGGATTGCGAACCCTGTGCAGAGGTAAAGGAGGAGCTCGAGGAAGAGATTAGGTCAGGCAAGGTTGATGTCCTACAGATTACCTCAGAAGAAGCCCTGAGGCTCCTGCAAGAAGCCGGTGCCTCTGACCAAATCGAATTCCCATCAGCCCTGGTTGAGGACGAAAAGGGGGTAAGGGTCTGCCAGATTTACCGGACCAAGGATATCACGCTATCCAAGTGTGGGGATGAAATCATTGCGATTCGGGAACCTAAAGAGGAGACTCCCGCTACCCCTCCGACTGAAACACTGACTCAGCCGCCCACCGGTTAATATAAGACTCAAAGTATGACCGCTTTTGACCGCGAGCAAATCCGGCATATCGCCCCGAGGCGCTCACTACCCTGAAACCATTCTCCTTATCGTCCTCGATAGTGACCTCAGCTGTGGCCTCAGCTCCTCTCGGGCGCAGGGTTATGCGGCTGCCATTATCCTCAATAGAAAATCCGTTGATGCTGATTTTCTTTAGCAGTGCCCCCTTTGCTTTACCATTCATTGCCGGCAGCATCTCAAAGATCGGCGTAGCCTTTGTCTTTCCCTTCTTTTTCTTTGCCTCGCCCTTGAGACCATTATAATTCTCCAAGTAGCCATCATCAGTGAACAGCCCGCAGCGGCAGCGACCAAACTCTTTGATATCCTCCTTAACAAAAGCACAGGGACAACTGTGCCGGCTAGGGACGCAGGGGCAACCACCCTTGTTTATTACCAGGTCAGCCCACTTATAGGGATCCTGCCCCGGGTGAATCTGGAGTTTATTCAGCTCGGCATATTTAATGATGCTCTTAGCAATTTGCTCTCTGGTTCTGCCCATGGCCTTATTATATCACATACTTGACAAGATTCAAATTGACCAGTATACTTATATTGTTCATTCCTGATTGGCTTGCCAGTAGGCTCCAGTAGGATTGCGGAAAGAAAGGAGAAGGGAAGGGATTAGCATGGAAATAGAAAGGCACCATGGCAAAGTCGTAAAGGTTGGTGAGGTAAATGTTAAAGACCTGATGCTACCGGATTGGGAGCTCGGTTACATCGAATTCCCACCAGGGCAAATGGTCGTGTATAGACGAGCCTTAATGAGAGCACATGTCTCCTTGGTCAGAGTCACCGACGAAAGGATATACTTCGAGGGAGGTTAAAGAGTGCAAACAGAACTAGAAAACCTAAAGCTGGTCCTGACATCACCTCGAGAACGAGCCCCCGGGACGATAAGCTCATATCTCCAGACAGGCAGGTTCTTCCTGGAGTTTCTAGGTGATGGGGCACAGCCAACTGACAAGGATTTCCGCCGGTACTTCTTACATCGCAGGGAGGAAGATATCAGTGGAAGAACACTAACCAAGGAGTTTGTCCAGTTAAAGAAGCTCGCAGACGCAAATAACTGGCCATGGCCTTTTACATCCGATGACAAACCGGTAGCAGAAGAAGAACCATTTGCCCCGGCGTTCACCCCCAAGGAGATTGAGACTCTGATTAGAGCCCGAGATAAATACTCCAAGGGGGAGCTCTTCTACCTAGCAGTATCCACTACCTGGGGCCTGAGGCGAGAGGAAATGGTCAGGATAAACAAGAGGGACTATACAGAGGTCTCCATCAAAATAAAAACAGCAAAGCACGGCCGCCGAGTGGAGCATATTATTCCTGATGAGATTAACCCTATCCTCCAGAACTACCATCCCAGACTCAAGAGCCGAGGTAGCCTCACCTATGTATTTTACCGGGTGCTTAACAAGGCAGGCATAGAGAGAAGGAAAGGCTACGGTTGGCATAGTATTAGACGCACTTTGCGAACTCTCCTGGAGTGGAACTTGGCTGAAAACCGATTGCCCCTTTCCCTGGTTGCTGATTATATGGGCTGGTCAAGAACCCAAAAGGGTATTGTTTATGGTGGAGCTCCAATGCTCGGCGTCTACAGCCATCCAGAGATAATCTCTACTGACCCCTTCGCCATTGATAGGTTGGTGCTCGGAGTCCACCCCTTCCTGAAACACTGGGTAGTAAAGGATTAAGGTAACCACTAAAACGCCCAGATTTTGACTACGGGGCGTCGTTTCTCAAGTGAGAGGGGCGACGTCCCTTTTTTATTCCATTTTTATATCTGGCTCTATCAATTCTATATCTAATTTATTCAACCTAAAAAAAAATATCAAAATATATCCAAAAACACTTGACAAATGATTGGAGTCTATTATAAGATGATATTGAGACTATATTGACCAGTATTAGAATACTGACCAATCTAGTTTAGCACCTTAAAAAATACCACTTACCCGATACGAAAATACCGGCATTTTGTAGTTGTATCGGGGCAAAGCTACAGAGTGAATAGGGCGACACTCAACCGCTACTGACAACGCCTGACACTAAAGGTAGTGGCTCAAAGTTACCAGATGAGTAGCAAAGCCCGAAAGCGTGTAGGCTAGTGGTCATAGAGTTTCAGAGCCTAGATAGGGGGGGCTATCCCTTGTGAGGTGATTATGAGCAAGCTAAAAGACAGCCCCCAATACATCAAGAACCTGTTACTACCTAGCACCAAAAGCCCTAGAGGGCGTAGGGTATGGTCAATAGACCTAGAAACCACTTGGCTTCCCTTCTTTATGGCGACTAACACTATGGGCGATACCGCTATCCCTGCTGACGCTTTAGGCTCACCGATACGCCTAGCCTATGACAAAGATGGCTCTGTTAAGTTCTCAAAAACTGGGCGACCTGTGTCCAGAGTAGCTAAACCTATCTCCGATAGTGTAACCCTTATAAGGCAAAACTTCGTTGCTAATCTCCAGCAATATGCCGAGCAAGTCGCTACCGATAGGCAAGAGGATTATGCTAAACAGATAGAACAAGCTACTATTGCGGGCAAGCCGATTATAGCCCACGATAGAGTTGAACTTGACAAGGCTATCCAGCTACAGCTTGAGGAAGCTATCAGAGAAGCCCAAGAGGAAGCCCGTAAAGAAGCCCAAGAGGAAGCCCCCGAACCAACCGCAGAAGCGAAAGAGCTGGTAACAGCCCAGTAAATAGGGAACTAGCCCCCCCTATCTAGGCTCTGAAGCAAAACGAAAGGGGGGCTACACAATGGCAACTACCCAAACTTTGCCGAAGTGGGCAACCCCTGACCGCAGGAACTTTTTAGTTCAATTATTCCTGTCTAGTGGGGGCTTTTGTGTCTACGGGCATAAAAACTGCCAAATACCAGAGCATCACTATTCACTATACATAGAGCTACTTATCAAAGACTGGAAGCACCTAGACACAGAGCAAAGCCAAGCCGACTGGGAAGCTGAACGAAAGGCACTCCATCAGCTAGGCGAAAGGTCTTATCCTGTTAGAGGTCAGTTCTCTGCTATATCTAGGGACATTTACGCTGAAAGTCAGCCACTTTACTACCTAGACGGGCAAGCGGTAAGCGGTTTAACTTTTAAGCCCTTTGTTAGAGTGCGTATAGCGTCAAGCTACATCAGGTTATATGTAGATTTAGGCGAAGCTCTACGGCAAGTCAGCAAAAACACAAGGCGAAAGGCTATCCGATACGGTAAGCCGTTACCGCCAACAATAAGACAAGCTATTATGCGTAAAGTTATGGAAGCGGTCAGGGATTATTATAGCCACTAAAGCATAAAAAAACGAAGTGAAAAGACACTCCGCTACTGGGGTGTCTTTTTGCTATTATACTGCTATTTTACAAGGGAAAGGCACTCCCTTTAGGGGGGCGTCTTTTGCCTTTCAAGCTGTTAGCTTACTCAACGGGCGATACGAATAGTATCGCCCGCTTTTTTATGGGGACTTTTATAGGAAGGAGAGTGGTATGTCAGCCGAAGCAAAGATACGCACTGAGCTGAAGTATTGTGCCTATTGTAAGAAGCAGACTCCGCACAAGGTGGTCAGTGATAAGACTGACGGCAAAGGCACCGGCAGAGACCTTAGATGCACCGTGTGCGGGTCAGCACGCATAGGCGAAATACAGGGCTTTGACGCAGCTCTAATGTAAAAAGGTAAGGGGCCAGAAAGGAGACGGCACTATGGAGAAACGCCACGAGTATGCCGATGGTGAAACTATAACCTGCCCAGAGTGCGGAAGCGACGACCTAGAGCCACTAGAACCCTCTTCTATAACTCCTGACAAGGGTAAGTGTAACGCCTGTGGGCTAGAGTTCAACATCAGGCAAGTAGCTATCTATGAAGTGAAATAAAATACCGTTCAAGTTAAAAGGGGGTATTAATATGGCTCTAACAGACCTTAGGGGCAAAGCTGTCTACGACCTTGACCGGGAGGACTTTGAGAAGCTCTTTTGCCACCAATGTAAAGAGTATCCCAAATGTCCGAGAGATGATTTGAGGATAAAAGGTTGCCAACTCTTGGTTGACAGCGGGGTATTTGACACCTGTTTGCGGAAGCGTAGCTAAAACTGAATTGAAGAAAGGAGCGAAGACGGAACAATCCTGTGAGGTGAATAATGAAATATCGTGCCCGAGTGATTCCTTTATACGAAAGGAACAAACAGGAGGAAAAAGGATTTTGGGCGTACAGAGAAGCAGCCAGCCCCAAGCAAGCACAAATGTTTTTAATGCGGGCTTATCCTTATCCTCAGTATTTTGTAGAACACCCTATCCTCAGTGTGCCTGATGAAGTATTGGCGCGCCTAAGGAAATAAAAGAAAGGAGGGGAACATGGCAAGAATATTCATTGTCGATGGAATTACCTACCCAGACCCGGGCCCTGAGGTAACCCCGGAGAGGTTCAAGCAGATGATGGCCGCCTTTTTACCTGAGCTGGCCACCGCCGAGATGACCCAGGAAACACAGGGCAAGGACACCATCTACCGGTTCAAGAAGCGCGTCGGCGTTAAGGGATAGGTGTAGAAAAGAGAAAGAAAGATGGCAACCACAGAAAAGAACCACGCAAAGGAACAAGCAAAGGCACAACTGGAATCAATCGTTGAAATGGTGAAGCGACTAGAGCATTGCCGGGACTGCGATGGCGAGGACTGCGAATTGACAGACAAGGAAATCTACGCAGGTATGAACCTCTTTTACAAAGAGGGAGACAAGGCAACGGAAGAGGAGCGCCAGGAATACCACGACGAAGAGGCAGCTAGACAGTCAATCAGCGAAGACCCGCTATCGGTTGAGGTTCGCTCCGAGTGGCACACGCCAGGAGAAGATGAAGCGCCTACAGAATACACTATATTACTTTGCACGGGTGGACCAGCCGTTAGAATCATCGGGGAACTTGACGAACACGGTCAGCCAGAGACGGCAACAATAGAGTATCAAGACTGGTTTACTCCTTGGGAACGTTACGGGGATATTAGTGATGAAGAAGACGAGACCTTATTGACCTATGCTCAACAATTCTACTACAGGGAATAGCCATGGGCGATATTGCTGAAATACTAAAGAGCGTCCCTGAGGTAAAGCTCAAAATCATACCCCTCACCTGGGAGCTGCTCGACGAGAGCGGCCATATCGACATCAAGAAGGCATCCTACAATACCAAGGAGGTCGACGCTGCCTTAGAGGAAGCTGAGAGCTATGCCCAGCACACGAAGAGTGCTGTCTCTCATCTGAAGAATCTTCTCCGATAACAGAGGTAGAACGAATGTGGGACCTGGATACATTGCACGCTATGAACGAACGTGCATACGAGGAATACAAACGGAAACAGCCGACTACCCCGCTGGAAGGATTGAGAGAGAAGCTGCGCAATGCTCGCCCTCCCTCTATCTCTATACTCCTGGGCGTCTTCCGGAATGTTGAGACTTACAGCGACTTTGTGAAACTGGTCAGGGAATACCTTCCGGAGAGGGAGAAGGAGATACTGGAGAAGCCTACTCCCCACGAGCAGATGGCATGCTTCGCCTCGCACTTCGAGGACCGGTACCTGCCGCTGCATCCTAGCTTTAGGGATGAGATGTGCGAAGATGACTACTATGAGCTCCTGCGCGAAATACCCATCATCGTTATGGGTTTCAGCTGGGAAGATTACCACGAGCTAGATAGTGCCAGGCTGGGAGCCCAGCTCATGAGCTACCTTTTTGAGTCACCTATGGAGGGTTATGACGAAGGCGAGAGAATCGCCCTGGTTGACGGGTTCACGCCTGAATACCAGCGTGAGGCACAGCGAGTCCCCGCAAACGGCATCACTCTTGACGCTGCCAGGCGCATACTCAAGGGGAAGAAGTGGGCAGGTTTACGAAATTGGGCTTGTTATATATACCAAGACACTGGTAACTGGTTCCTCGATACCGACCAGGAGATGCGATACTCCGGGATGCAAAACGAATGGGATAAAGAAAATGTCGAGGCGATGAGCAAGGAATGGCTCCAAGCTCAGGTTTTTTACGACAAGATGATGGAGTTCGCCGGATGGCTTGAGGATGGAAAAGAAGGACCAGCCCGCTTTAAGCAAACGATAGATTTCATTTTAGCCCATCTTGAAGAGGAGGTGTAAATGGTACAGGAACTAACTAAACAACCGGTTAGCTACCAGTGGGCGCTGCCGGAGGATGTTGAGGTCCCAGCCGACGAGCTGAAGGTGCGCCTCGACTTCTACGGACAGAGCGTGGTGATGTACGCCGTAGACGAGGGTATTATTACCACCAAGATGGTGAGCGCCCAGGATGTTGCCCTGGCACTACTCCGGGATATACCGCTGGGGTCGGGAGTGCTCCCTGAAAATACTCTCTGGTGGCAGCATAGACAGGATGGGGCACCGGTAGCAGCATTATGGCGCCCGCCAAAGGTCTGGCCAGTTGCCTTGCAGCTTGAGCCCTTCAAACCACCGCGGCGCTTTAAGCTGCCCATGCCCGGGCTTATCTTCATATGCCGGGCAGGATCCCCGCCAGGGGTCGTTGCCGTAAAGAGACGGCCGGCTACTCCGGAGGAGCCAATTTACCGTGCCCCACTATACAATGTGTATCAGAGTGGCACTACCTGCCCCGGCAGCCACAAATACTCTGAGGACATCTCCAAAATACCAGAGGAGTTTTTTACAGCCTTCTTCACGCAAGCTCTCGGCGGTGAGGTCTCCCGTAAGTTTGGCCACGACCTGCTCAAATTGTGGGAGAGCATCGATAGAAAGAGGCGATATCCGCTGCGAGACCTGATGCCGTGCGGTAAAGTGGCAAATCTGCTGAGGTAGGAAGATGATGACCAAACCAGTGAATTATTTGACCAATTCGTTGACAGGTCTCGAGGGAGAGCCGGGAGTCTTCTATAATTACATCCTGGCTGCCGATGGGCTATTTATCCAGGCAAAGAACGCTCACCTTGCGGCTACCGTCTGTATTGCTCCCCAGCTGGTTAGAGGGCTGGCGCCGCTTGAAAAGAGCATCCATCTGCTACATGGGAAAATCCCAATGTATTTCCTCAACCTGGCTCTCTCAGTATTGTGCATCAAGCCGGATATCGAGCAATACTTGGCGCTTACCTGGCAGGGTAACTACAGCCTGGGCGTACCTTCTCAGTCGCAAACTGCCGCCTCGGTGACCTATGGGACCTTGCCTGACACAGTGTTGGATATCCACAGTCACACCGGGGGTGTGCCCCCGCACTTTAGTCCTATAGACGACCATGACGAGCAGGGATTCTGTCTCTATGCCGTAGTCGGAGACCTCCGCAACCTGTTCCCTACGGTAGAGCTCCGGTTAGGGGTATACGGCTACTTTATGCCCCTCAAGAAGGGGGATGTCTTTGTATAGAATCGCAATATCGTGGAACAGAGAAACACTTGAGGTAGATAACTCCCGAGTAGCCGCGATTATTGTCATAGGCTGTGGCGGTACCGGTGGGTTTGTCGCTGATGGACTCGGCAGGATGCTTCCCCGAGCCATAGACTTGGTACTCATTGATATGGATACTGTAGAGGAACGCAATCTAAACCGCCAGAGCTTCACCACCGCTGACGTGGGGCTATTTAAGAGTGAGGCCCTGGCAAAGCGCCTGGCTGGTAAATACCAGCGCCCTATACAATACAGCGTTTTACCGGTCGGGGTCGGCGATTTATCCAGAGGAATAGTTGTCGGGTGTGTCGATAACGGCCCAGCTCGCCAGGCGATTGCCGACCGCCTCCATGACGGTCAGTGGTGGGTAGACTCAGGGAATGGCCGCAACTTCGGTCAGGTACTCATCGGCAACTCTAAAACCGAAAAGCTGCGGCCGTCTTTCCTGGCTGACCTTTGTGCCAGGCTGCCGCTTCCCACCATCCAGCAGCCGGCTATTCTCGCCCAGGTACCCAGGCAGCGGAGCTGCACCGAGGCGGTGGCTGCCGATGACCAGGGCCCGACAATCAACCAGGCTATGGGCGCCCTGGTGCTCGAGGTGGTGAGGCGCATCCTTGAAGGGACCTGCCCCTGGATGCAGCTGTATCTTGACCTTGATGCCGGCACACTAACTCCAACCATGGCAACACCGGAAGTAGTGTCCCGGCTAACAGGAATAAGGCCCAGTAGACTAATCGAAAAAGAAAGGAGGTAATGATTGCGCAAATGCATTTCCTGCCACAAAGGAATCCCAGAGGGGCACAGACTAATTGCCCTTTATGACGATAAGACCCAGTATATTTTCTTTTTCTGTTCATGGTGGCACGTCATTAAATGGTATCTAAAAGGTAAGAAGAAATTTAGAAAGGAGGTGACCAATGCCAAGGGACGAGCTAAAGGTAAACATCATCATCAAGGGGGACCGCATCTTCCTGGGAGCTCAGGCAACTGACTGCGACCCGAAGATGGCCACAATGCAGGGCAATCTTCAGACCGCTCTCGAGCGCATACCCTCATTCGTCGAGGAAGCGAACCGGCAGTGGGATGCAGCTCCCCGCAATCCCAAGTCCACAATCCCAGAACCAGTAGCACCGGTTAGAACGGCGGCGCCAGCAGCAGCAAGTAAAACGGCTGCTCAGCCGAAATTCTTCTAACTGTTGTCAACCGACAACAGTTAACCAAGCTTTCGGGCTGGCCTCCGAAGGCTGAATAAGTGGCCAAAAAGGAGGTGATAAAGATGGAAATTCAAGTTAACAAACTGAGAGAGCTGATGGAGCTGCTTAAGCCAGCGGTCCCTAAGAAGTCGACACTCCCGATTACGGCCTACATCAGGCTTGGTGAAGGGAAGGCGATAGCCACGGACCTCGAAACCATGGTCATAGCAGACCTGCCCGAAGCCGAAGAGCCTATGCTCCTTCCTTTCGCCTCGCTTGCCGAAATGCTGAAGTACGTACCCGGCAATGAGACGGTCAAGATTGAGGTTCAGAACAAGAAGGTTTCCCTGGCATGGTCCGGCGGCACCGCCAGCTACCCCACTGAGGCCGTCCAGGACTTCCCGGTACTGCCGGAAGTGCCAACCACGGCCGAGGGGATGCTTGACGGCGACACCCTGATATCGGCGATGCTGGCTGCCTTACCCTATGTTGCTACTGAGGAGAGCCGGCCTGTGCTTAGCGGTGTAACCCTGGTGTTGGGGAGTCCCATTGAGGTGGCTGCAGGAGACGGGTTCAGAATGAGCCACCAGGTGCTAGGGCTTTCCTTCCCACTTGAGGTGAAAATCATATTACCAGCCCATGCCGTGAGGACCCTGGGGCATGTCTTAGCCAAGACGCCCCGGACGCCCCCTTCATCTGCCGATTCCCTGATACCGATAGTTACCGCCAAGCGGCAGCTCCACATGGCTCTCGCCGGTGAAAACAAGGTCAGACTAGACTTCGGCCGGACGGCATCCGTTGTCATCAACCTGGTTCAAGGTAGCCCCCCTGATTTCCTCAAGCTCATTCCGAAAGGTGAACCTATACTGCAGAGCCAGGTCTTTGCCCCACAACTGGAAGCAGCCGTAAAGCGAGTCCGGACTGTCGCCAAAGACGGCAAGGGCATTGTCCGCATGGTTTTCGCTGATGGCAACCTTACCGTTTCCGCCACAGGAGAGGACCAGGAAATCAGTGCCACCATTGACACCCTGAATACTCAGGGCGAACCCGGCAGGACGGCGCTTGACCAAAAATACCTTCTCGATTACCTTTCCGGTAAGCAGGGCATCGTCATCGTATCACAATACGATAAGACGGGCCCGGTAGTCTTCCAGTATCAGAGTTCGCCTCGTGTCCTCATCATGCCCATGTTTGTAGAATGGGGCGATGAGAAGCCGACAGCTGCGGAACAGGCAGAGCCGGAACCCGAGACGATTGAGGAGAATCCGGAAGCCGAACCAGAAGAGAAACTGGAACCCTCTCTCGAAGAGGAAGCTACTGAAGTAGAGGAGGAGTCCGAGCCAGTAGCGGCAGCACCGACCGAGACACCGGCAAAGCGGAAGCGGAAGCGGAAAAGCTAACCACGTAATCCTGAGTCAACCAGGGGTGCTGGAGCGGGGAGTGCTCCAGCACCCCACTTTATTAGTTAGTAATATACCATAAAAGGAGGTGATAAAGGATGCAACTCTTGACGAAAGAGATACGCGATAAATTTAAGGAGATTGGCAGCCAGGATGGAAAAGGTGGAGAGGCAATATGTGTAGTGAAGTTCTTTGACCCGACTGGGAGCTGGACCTGGTATGCGACTGAGTTCGATGGTGAAGACATATTCTTCGGGCTAGTTGATGGTTTTGAGCTTGAGTGGGGAACATTCAGTCTGTCTGAAATGCAGTCTGTTAAGGGACGCTTTGGTTTGGGCATTGAGCGTGACCTGTATTTCGGGATGCCCAAAATGAAGGATATCGCCGCCTTGAAAGGTAGAGAGAGTTCCTGGTGCTACTAACATAAACATACATACATAGAAAGGAGGCTTTATGAAAGAGCTGACGTTGAACGATTTGGCTCAATCAAGAGGACCAGGGCAGCTCCACGACTCAAAGTTTATGTCGGCAGCCGAGAAAAGTAAAATCCTGAAGCAGTGGGAGATGTTTTTGAGAAGCGGCCTGG
>Ga0315549_1003454_pt1 | contig 14090 bp, 13 predicted proteins | sample SalMarSW160200MG_FD_203101 | JGI IMG/M metagenome (GOLD analysis project Ga0315549, IMG submission 203101) | Salt marsh sediment microbial communities from the Plum Island Ecosystem LTER, Massachusetts, United States - Salt Marsh Sediment SW1601-200 ... | reverse complement strand
CCCGGGACAGGCAGATAAGCCTGGCAATAGCCAGGATTCTTGATGCCGCCGGTATTTCCTGGGGTATTCTGGGTAAGGATGAACTGTGCTGTGGGGATAGCCTGCGCCGGCTTGGTAATGAGTATATTTACGACCGCATGGTCAAAGAGAATATAAAGCTGTTCCAGGAGAGGGGTGTTAAGAAGATTATTACCGAGTGTCCCCATTGCTACCATACCCTGAAGAACGACTACCGTCAGTACGGTGTGGAATGGGAGGTCATCCATCATTCTGAGCTGATTAACAACCTGCTTAAAGAGGGCAGGCTGAGGTTGAACGGGAGCCAGGACCTGGGTAACGTGGTGTTCCACGATTCCTGCTATCTGGGCCGTCACAACGGCATTTATAAAGACCCGCGTGAAGCTATTGCCTCGGTTACCGGCAGGGCACCAACCGAGATGGAGCGTAACCACAACCGGGCTTTCTGCTGCGGTGCCGGCGGCGGGCGAATGTGGATGGAGGAGAGTATCGGCCGGCGAATCAACATCGAGCGGGTACGGGAAGCCTTGAAAGAGGACCCCAGGACGGTCTGCGTTTGCTGCCCCTACTGCATGACCATGTTTGAGGATGGGCTGAAGGATGAAGGGGCAGGTGATAGGGTGCAGGTGCTTGACCTGGCTGAGATTGTGGCCGGGGCGTTGAAATAAGATATATAATCTGGGCGGTCAGGTTGACATTCGCCATTTGGCAGACTAGAATGAACCTACAGGTATGTGATGTGAGTACATGAAACAGCACTGAAATAAGGGACATATTGTAGCCAGGGGACGAGGAGATAGAGGATGAGACAGGGCACTGGAACCGCTAGTTCGTATAGTGGTAGCTGGTGCCCTTTTTAGTTTGAGGCGGTTATGAAAAGGAAGACCTGTGAGGTATGTGGGTGCAGGGGAACGGCAGAAGATATGGTTGTACACCGTGTCATTCCCGAAGAGATTGCTAAAGAGGCCGGGGTATCAGATTCAGGGGCGGTGGTGCTGTGTATCAACTGCCGTAACGAGCTGGATACCTGGTATTCCAGGAGGGTGGCTGACCTGACCTATGATACCGGCACCAGGTGGTTTATACCCAGGCCTCCAGCGGAGATGGCTAAGGAATATCAGGCTACGTACCGTGCCTTCGCCGAATACAAGGGGCGACAGCGGAAGAAACGCTAGGGGTGCTGAATATCTCAGCAGGGCTCTCCTTGATTTCCTGGGGAAGCTGAATCTGCCCGGGGGCTGGCATAGCCAGCTCTCTAATCTTCAAAAACGAATAGCTCCTCCACAGTGGTCTTCAATGCCCTGGCTACATTGTGGGCCAGCCTCAGTGAAGGGTTGTATTTACCCTGCTCCAGGAAAATAATTGTCTCCCGCCTGACTCCTGCCATTTCAGCCAGTTTTTCCTGGGTCAGGTTATATCTGGCACGGTATTCCTTGATTCTCGTTTTCATTCTATCGCAAGAGCACTGGCTCTCCTCTGAATTTTACGGGGTCCTGGTGAAAAGCCCCTTGATGAATATCACCAGGCTGCCGATGAGTCCGACAGCAAACGATACAACAGATAAGAGTGCTATGAAGAAAAAAACAGGCTCATCTTCCAGACCGGTCCTGCTCCAGAAGTCCTCGCCGAAATAGTGAATAAAGATGCCATAGATTGCATTGTGAAGGAAGACGCTGATAATAAAGGCTGCCAGTGATATTCCGGTTACCAGCAGGAATCTTCGGAGCAGTTTTAGTCCTCTTTCACCTAACCCGGTTTCCACGCGGTCATAGAAGAGATAGGAGAGTAGGTATACTATTCCTCCCGATAAGAACAGGCCGCCCAGCAGGTGCACAGTATCAGGAGTCTCCGTTAGAAATACGCTGAAGGGTAGCATCAGGAATGCTAGAGCAGCGGCAAGGAAGATGAAGCCGTTGCGTACCGATTTGCTGACATTTTCTCTGACCCTCTCATCAATTACGGGCATCTTCCTTCTCCGTATCAGAGACCAGACTTCACGGTGCCCCATGACCAGTGCCCCGACCACCAGAGCAACGGCAACATAGTACGTCTCCAGGGTGATAAGTAGAAGAGCCACTATCAGTGCGGTAACAGCGACGGCTATGAGTGCCCTCTTAGCCTTTATGATATTACCTCTTTAGTTATCTATTTCTAACGTTACCTATTTCTAACATACACTATTTTCGGGGTTTTGTCAAGACCCAGGTGGGACAGTATTATTTGCATTTGGTTGGTTTTTATTGTCATTGCGAGCCGAAGCTCTGAGCGGAGCGAAGAGGCAGCGAAGCAATCTATAAATTTATTGAGATTGCCGAGGACACGATAGTGTCCTCGCAATGACACAGTACTAATGTAACAACCAAAACCGAACAAAACCGGTGGGGCTTTTTAACGGTTATTTTTAGTGCGGTTCGTGAGGCACCTGTCCGATAATCTGGACAGAGCTGGCGGTAATGGCTATAATCACGGTGTAGATATGAAATCTGAACCCAGACTCAGCATACTCTTCACCAGGCAGGAGATAGATGCCGCCGTCAGGAGGCTGGCGGCAGAGATCAGGTGGGACTATCTTGGCAAGCAGCCTCTGCTGATAGGTGTTCTCAAGGGTTCTTTCGTCTTCGTGGCTGACCTGATTCGGCTGCTTGATTTTCCGCTGGAGATAGATTTAGTCAACCTATCAAGCTATGGACGGGGAAGGGAGAGTTCGGGCAGGGTTAGAGTGGTGCAGGGTCTTCGGGCTCAAATCAAAGGCAGGCACGTGCTGGTGGTCGAGGACATAGTGGATACCGGACTGACCACTGCCTTTCTCCTGGACTACCTGAGGAAGAGGAAGCCGGTGTCCTTGAAACTTTGTACCCTGACTGACAAGCCCTCCCGGCGGCAGGTTCCGGTTGTAATTGACTACCTGGGTTTCACTGTCCCGGACAGGTTTATCGTTGGCTATGGCCTTGACTGGAATGAGGAGTTCCGCCATCTACCTGATATATGTTACCTGGAGGACGGTTAATAAATGAGGCTGGCTGATTTAATTTCGGTGGCTAGGGGTGAGTCGCCCGCTGACCTGGTTCTGGCTAACGCACGGGTGGTAAATGTATTTACCGGGGAGATTGAGCCGGGTAATGTGGCTATCAGCGGCGGCAGCATTGCCGGGATTGGGGATTATCAGCAGGCAGGGCAGGTAATAGATTTAGAGGGGCGGTATCTGGCTCCGGGTCTTATTAATGGTCATACACATCTGGAGAGCTCCATGCTGGACGTCGGGCAGTATGCCCGGGCAGTGGTGCCGCGGGGCACGCTGGCGGTAGTTACTGACCTCCACGAGATAGCCAATGTCTGCGGTCTGGAGGGCATGAGGTACGTGATGACGTGTGCCCGCCGGTTGCCTCTGGAGCTTTTCCTGATGGCGCCTTCCTGTGTGCCGGCTACCCACCTGGAGACATCAGGTGCCAGGCTGGAGACTGAAGATATCCGGCGGGTGCTCAGGTGGAGGGGTTGTATTGGGCTGGGGGAGGTGATGAACTTCCCCGGCGTGATAAATGGTGATGAGGGTATTCTGAGTAAAATCAATTCTGCTGGGGGGAGGGTCATTGATGGTCATGCTCCGGGTGTTGGCGGTAGGGACCTCAGTGCCTATATTGCCGCCGGCATCTATTCCGACCATGAATCGGTTGCCCGTGACGAGGCTGAGGAGAAATTGAGACGGGGCATGTTTGTTATGATTCGTGAGGGCTCCTCGGAGAAGAATCTGGATGCCCTGCTACCCCTGGTCACCGATAAGACCTATAAGAGGTGTATCTTTGTGGTTGATGACCGCAGTTGTGTTGACCTGCTCCGGGACGGTGACATTGACGCTGTGGTGCGCAAGGCAATCGGCAGCGGGCTTGACCCGGTGAGGGCTATTCAACTATCAACGATAAATACTGCGGAGTACTTCCGGCTGCACAGGCTGGGGGCAATCGCTCCCGGCTACCTGGCTAATCTGATTGCCGTTGGTGACCTGGCCAGTCTGAGGATAGATATGGTGTTCTATCACGGCAGGCTGGTAGCCAGGGAAGGGGAGCCACTGTTCCCGGTATATGAACCGGGGGTCGGAGGGCTGACCGGTACGGTGAACATCAAGCCCTTCGGAGTAGAAGCATTGAAGCTGGCGGCTTCAGGGGAGGAGATGCCGGTTATCGGGATTGTCCCCGGCCAGATAATTACCAGGAAGCGGATGGAGAGGGTTAAGGTCTCGGACGGGTTTGTTGTCCCCGATACTGAGAGGGATATTCTCAAGCTGGTGGTGGTGGAGAGACACAGGGCTACGGGCAATATCGGTCTGGGGCTGGTAGCCGGGTTTGGCTTGAAACGGGGGGCTCTGGCATCGTCTATTGCCCACGATTCACACAATATCATCGCTGTTGGGACGGGTGATGAGGACATATTTACGGCAGTTCAGGAGATTGCCAGGCTTCAGGGTGGTCTGGTGGTGGCGGCGGGAGGCAGGGTACTGGCCAGCTTAGCCTTACCTGTTGCCGGGCTGCTATCCGGTGAACCACTGGAGACAGTAGCGGAGAAGCTGGACAGGGTGGAGCGGGCAGCAGCCGGTTTAGGAACTACACTACCCTCCCCCTTCTCTACCCTCTCATTTCTGGCTTTGCCGGTAATCCCCGAGCTGAGGCTGACTGACCTGGGGCTGGTGGATGTCGGTGAGTTCAGGTTGCTGAAGTAGAGAGGGCTTGCTGGTTATATTAACATCACCGCCGAGCCAAAGGGCAGTAATCAACCGCCCCCTGGCTCGGTATTTCCTTGCTCGTTGTCTGTTATTCCTTCGGGGGCTGGGGTGGTGAGGGGTTTACCACACCTGCCGCCAGTGTGGCGGGCATGAAATTGAACAACTCATCAATTGTCCACCCGCCGACCTTGACCAGCGATTTTTCCTGTACTGGCTCTGAATAGAGAGCCACCAGCCCTGTCTGCACGAAGAAGGTACGACCGTTCACGTTGGCGGAGTTGTCGGAGGCGAGCCAGACCACCAGGGGGGCAACATCTTCGGGCCTCATCTGCTCAAGCGCCTTAATAGCGGCCTCCGGCCAGGTCCTTCTCATCTCGTCGCTGAGGGTCAGCCTGGTACCGGCGTTGGGTCGGATAGCGTTGCAGGTTACTCCGTACCTGCCCATAGCCATGGCTACCTGTCTGGTGAAGCCGACAATGCCTTCTTTGGCGGCGCCGTAGTTGGGCTGGCCAACAGTAGCACCCAGACCTGCCACCGAGGAGGTATTTATGATGTGCCCGCTCCTCTGCTGGCGGAAGAGGATGCAGGCACTCCTGGTGGTATAAAAGTGACCATAGAGGTGTACCTTCATCACTAGGTCCCACTCCTCATCGGTCATGTTGAAGACCATCCTGTCCCTGAGGATACCGGCGTTGTTGACCAGGATGTCAATCTTGCCGAAGGCATCAACGGCGGTCTTGACAATGTTCTCGCCGCCTTCCGGGGTGGCTACTGAATCATAGTTGGCTACCGCTTCCCCTCCTGCCTTCTTTATTTCCTCTACGACCACGTCCGCTGCTTTTTTGGAAGCACCAGAACCATCAACGGCACCTCCCAGGTCGTTGACGACTACCCTGGCGCCCTCCGATGCCAGAGCCAGTGCTTCCCCTCGGCCGATACCTCCACCGGCGCCGGTGACTATGGCTACTTTGTCCTTGAGCCTGTCAGCCATATTTCGTCCTCCTGTCCTTTTTATTGCTAAAAGCCGTAACACAGGCACGGCTTCTCAGCGCAGCCTTAGCTTGTGGCTGGCGAGAGACTGGTTTTGCTGAAGAACTCACTTCGTTATTTACTGATTTGAGGAGTAATCATGGTTCCAGAAGTCAGCTTCTGGAGGGCAAGATGACCGTGGCTTTACCGGGGGTTGTCTGCTCCCCCTGTCCGTTCTCAATCCAGATATTACAGTCTACGTAGTGATTATCGTCTTCAATATACTTTCTGGTTACCCTGCCTTTGCACCACCAGGTCTCCCCTTCTTCGGGTTCAGCCATGGTCTTCATCGGCCTGGGGTAGTCCATTGCCCGGTACTGGCAGGAGAAGTGCTTTAGGGTTCCCCTGTCTCCTATCCAGTCTGTCATTAGCTGAACCAGCCACTGGCGCTTGAGTGCTCCATGGACAATTGGCCTATCTACTCCCTGAGAGGCGGCAAAGGCGCTATCGTAGTGAAGGGGGTTAAAATCGCCCGAGGCACCTGCCCATCTGACCAGCATCTGGGTGGTGGCTACCTTGGCTAGGGGTGTTACCTCACTGTCTTCCTTAACATCTTCCCAGTATAGTTGCTCAGCCATTTGTATCTCCCCGAAATGGTTGGTGAATTAGCGGTGAATCGTAGTTGTGCGTGCCCTGGCTACCACGTCGCCGTTCTGATTGGTGTAGGTTGTCTCCATAATCAGAAAAGCCATCTTTCCTGTTTTGCCTTCTCTCTCCCTGATGTTTTTGATTACAGAGGAGGCTGCCAGGGTATCCCCGGCCCGAACGGGGGAGATGAAATCATACTCTATCCCACCGTCAAGAACGCGAGCGTAGCCAGCTTCTATCAGGGCTGTGCCAAGGTCGGCTGCTGACTCTGCGGTTAGTGGAGCCCCTCTGGGCTGCCGGGAGGGCCAGCCGAAGAAACCGGGGGGTGCAATAATGGAACCGTACCGCGAATTTCGGGCATACTCGTCATCCCGGTAGAGTGGATTCGGGTCGTCTACGGCGTCAGCAAACCTTCGGATAGCTCCCTTTTCAACCTCAAATATTCTGACGCCGGCACCTCTACCGATGAACTGCTTCACTTCGTCCGGTAGCATAGTTATACCTCCTTGGTCTTGGTCGCGGCAATCACGATTGTATAACCTTTGGGGATTTCTGTCAAACGCATCAATGCCCGATTCAGGTTTTAACCGGAATATTTTAAGGTAACCCCATCCCCCTGTATCCCCCTTCCCCTTGATAAGGGGAAGGGGGAAGATAATAAAAAGAGGGGCTTTGCCCCTCTTTAACTCTCCTTGAGCATAGTATCTCTCCTCTTTCTTCTTCAAGGGAGGGGGAAGCATAGTAAAAAGAGAGGCTTCGCCTCTCTTAAACACTCCTTTTGTTCGGAAACTCGCTCTTGAAAGATGGGGTGCTTTGTATCTTTACTCCTCTCTATTCTCCCCCCGTATCAACTTCTCCCCGTACTCAAGGAGGAGCTTGGCCCGCTCCGGGGATACCTTTTTTGATTCCAGGTAGAGCTTCAGGGCTTCAATGGGGGTGATTTCTTCGGCAGTCCAGTTTCCCAGCCTGGGGCGTGTCTCTCGCCTGATTTCCCTGGCAATGGTAGAGTAGTGCGCCGGACTCAGGGCTTTCCTGATTTCACTGTCGTTGAGCTTGCCCTCAATCTCGGCTGGCAGACTAACCTGGAGCCTGACTATAGCGTCCCCGACTCTGTCTCCGCGTTTTGAGATAGCCCTGAGCACGGTGGCTGTGGGGTCAGTATCCTCTGCCTCAAGAGTGAGGTTGATGGTGAGGAAGCGGCGCCCTTTTACCGGCTGAAAGTCAAAGGACACCCTTCTCCCTTTGCCCGGTTTCCGGTCGGCGGCAATCTCTACTATATAGAATCCCTTGTCGTCATCCTCCTCGCCGAAGTCAAGTGGCTCCAGACTGCCGGCATAGACTACCGGGGGACTGGTGGAGAGAGCCTGGTGGCGGTGAATATGTCCCAGGGCTATATAATCAAAGGCGGGGTTGGCGACGTTACTGAGCAGCAGGGTATGCTCCTGCCCTATGGTCATTGAGCTCTCCGAGCCTACTCTGGCATTGGCGACCCAAACATGGGCAGCCAGTATTGAGGGTAGCCCCGGGTCAAGCTTTTCCGCATGGGCACTGATGATATTGGTCAGCACCTTCTGTAGCTGCTGGCTAATCTGGTCAAAGTTAAGGTTTTTGGTGTCCTCCCTGGTCAGCAGGGTGCTGCGTCTCAGCCAGGGCAGGGAGGCTATCTGGATAGTGCCGCTTTTGGTAGGAATTGGGTAGATATCCGGGCGGTTGGAGACGTAGACGTTCTTAACGTCCAGGGTATCAAAGATTTCGGTGGTGGTAGCCCTGCCGATGGCGTTGGGCAGGTCATGGTTGCCGACAAGGAGGAAGACGGGGATGTCGCTGGTGGACAGGCGCTGGATGCGTTTGGCAAACTCACGCTGGTGGGTCTGGCTGGGGTCGCGGCTCTTGTAGGCATCACCGCAGAAGAGGACAAGGTCTACCTGCTTCTCCAGGGCGTAGTCAACAACCCGGTCCAGGGCGGAGAGGATATCGTTCATGCGTGTGGACAGGCCGGTAGCCGGGTCAGTGTGCCCGTAGGTTTCCACACCGAGGTGAAGGTCGGCAAAGTGGAGGATTTTCATTATTTATATAACCCCATCCCCCTTAATCCCCCTTCCCCTTTCTAAGGGGAAGGGGGAAGAATTTTTTTAGAAGAGGGGCGAAGCCCCTCTTAAACTCCCCCTTTGTCGCTATTGTTTTCGGCTTCGCCTTTTTCAACACTTTCAATTTGTTTAGCTTCACCACCAGCCGGGGGAGCCTTCAAATACGCAGTAACGTCACGCATCTCTCTTACTATTTGTTTACATTCGCGGAAAGCATTTTCTATCATGGTTGCTCCACGAGAGACACTGTTCTCCAGCTCCTTATCAAGCTTTTCAAGATCACGTTCCAGTTGATTGAGATAACCCTCCAGCCTCTCTTGTACCCCAAAGGAACGATAGTATTGCAGGTTAAGCTGATAAAGGGACAGGAGATAAATAATCGTCAGGCTATAGGGCATTACGATAACCTGATGGTCTCTATAAGCGTCTAGACGGGCATCCCCGCATACATCAAAGACAGGGTCAGGCACAGCAGCAATCCCCAAGCGGACACTGGCAGAAGGGTCTATATATTTAGTAATGTCTTTGACTTTGGAGGACAAAGATTTCTTTATTTCCTTAACGATTTCTTCTCGCCTCACCGCATCAGTTTCCAAATCCAAACGCTGGATAAGCTCCGGTGTCGTCCATTTGGAATCTATCGGCACATAGTTCTTGTCTGCTAAAACCAGAGCATATTCTACCTGATGCCCCTTAACGTTGAAATTTGCCCTAACCATTTCTGGCGGGAAGTTACTCAATGCTTCCGCCAGAATGTTTTCGCCGGCACTTCCACGCGCTCTACTCCTCGTAACTACCCTTTCTATATTGCGTGAAACCTTCTCTATATCTTCTTCCAGTTTCTTATGCACCTCAAGCTCGCTTGTGATTTTAGTTAAGGTATCCCTGACCAGGTTACTTTGAATGGAAGCGATTTCGTCCACCTTACTCTTTAAGGCTACTATATCTTCTGGTTTTTTGCGCATCGCTAGAATTACCAGACAGACCGCAAAGACTGCCAATACGACTCCAACAACTATAATTGCTATAAGAGGAGCTTCCATCTCCCCGCCTCCTTTAAGTTTTCTCCTCTTTCCATATCTGCCCGCCTTCGGGCAGGACAAAGAGGTCTTCGCCCTCCAGCTTGGCTTGTAGCGTTTCCTTCAGTACGGCAACGGGGACCCGTATCTGGTTCATGGTGTCGCGCTCGCGGATGGTGACCTGGTTGTCCTCAAGTGACTGAAAGTCAACGGTAACGCATAGGGGGGTGCCAATCTCGTCCTGGCGCCGGTAGCGGCGGCCGATTGACTGGGTGTCATCGTAGGTTATCATCCAGTGCCGGCGCAGGCTGGTATGTATCTCTCTGGCAAAGGCTGCCAGTGGCTCTTTCCGGCTCAGGGGCAAAACGGCAATCTTAATGGGTGCTACAGTCGGGTGGAAGCGGAGCAGAACCCTTATTTCGTCCTTGTCTGGTTCTTCATCATAGGCGTCGCAGAGGACAGCCAGTGCCGAGCGGTCTACCCCTGCCGAGGGCTCAATTACATAGGGTACAAAGTGCTCTTTGGTCTCATCATCGTAGTAGTCCATGCTCCTGCCGCTGTGTTTGGCGTGCTGGACCAGGTCAAAGTCGCCGCGGTTGGCAACACCCTCCAGCTCAGACCAGCCCATTGGGAACCGGTAGTCTATGTCAAGGCACTTTCGCGCGTAGTGAGCCAGTTCACCCTTGGAGTGTTCACGGAGCCTGAGGTTCTCCCTTTTAATACCCAGTCTCACGTACCAGTTGAGGCGTTCCTCAGTCCAGTAGTTGAACCATTCCTCGTCGGTTCCCGGCTTGACGAAGAACTCAATTTCCATCTGCTCGAATTCCCGGCTGCGGAAGATAAAGTTGCCGGTAGTAATCTCGTTGCGGAAGGCTTTGCCTATCTGGGCAATGCCGAAGGGCAGCCTCTTTCTGGCGGTATTGACTATGTTCTGGAAGTTAACGAACATGCCCTGTGCCGTCTCCGGGCGGAGGTAAACCACGCTGGCTTCATCCTCAACGGGCCCCATGAAGGTCTTGAACATCAGGTTGAACTGGCGGGGGTCGGTAAATTGTCCTACTACTTCACAGAAAGGACATGGTGCCTTATCCTTATAGTCTAGGAAATTTAGAAATTTGACGTTAGCGCGCATGAAGCCTGCTCTGCTCAATTTAAGAGCGAGTTGACCTTCATCTGGTGCGGTAAAGTAACTGGGTGGGTCTCCATATTTTGTCATCGCCACTTGGTCTGGCCGGAACCTCTGGTGACAATTCTGGCACTCTACCAGCGGGTCAGAGAAGCCCTCAAGGTGTCCGCTGGCTGCCCAGACCTGGGGGTGCATCAGGATGCTGGCATCCAGACCCACCATATCGTCGCGCTCCTGAATGACTGCTCGCCGCCAGGCCTGCTTGATATTTTGCTTGAGTTCCACTCCCAGCGGACCGTAGTCCCAGCAACTGGACAGACCGCCATATATCTCGCTGCTGGGGAAAATAAAACCGCGTCGCCGGCAGAGGGAGACAATCTTCTCCATGTCAACCGTTGGCGTTTCTTCAGTCACTGCTATTGCTCCTCAGGGCTATCGGGGGACTCCCCAGACCTGACGGAGGGCCCGCACAAAGAATATGCCCAGTAAAATAGTCCCTAGTCCCATGATGACCAGGGCGAGCAGCCACAGGGGTATAATACGTATCTGGTATGCATTGTAGCTGAAAATATCGAGCATTGCAAAGCAGAGAATAATCTGGGGGAGGGCAATCATGTTGCCCATACCGGGTATAATTCTCTCCAGCATTGCTTCCGTGGCTGTTGTCTGCTGGAGCATGGTACCCATTCTGGCTATTCCCCAGGTGATAGCGACTGCCAGAAGGGTGAGCAAAAATTGTGGCAGCAGCGTCCAGAGGGTAATCATCCCGCGGCTGAGCCAGGCATCCGGTGAGCCATCAGGTTCGAAGTGATAGGCAACCCTGACAGGAAGCTGGTAGTAAAAGTAGATGACCAGAGCTATTGACAGGAGGAGAACAGCTATCGGCAGTATGATGTAGCGCCAGCGGAAGGCCAGGGGTTTTGCTGTGGCGGTCTCTTCAGCCGGTTCATGGCTGATAGTCACCAGCCTGTGCCGGAAAGCAAACCAGATGACCACCCCAGCTCCCAGGCTGAGCACCAGAACCGCAGTTAGGATAATGAGGAAAATAATCATCTATTTATATTAGACCCAGCGTAGTTGGCTAGAGGTTACCAGCTTTGAGCGTAGATGTCAAAGCGGTACTGCCGGCGGTTATTTGACCCTCATAATTGTGCGTGATACTATAATGTTATATTATAGAGTTTCGGTTAGTAGGTTAGTATTGCATACCGAGGAGGGCGTTAGAAAATGGCGGTATCAACACTAGGGAGATACTACAGTTTGGACTATCGGCGGGAGGTTCCTGCCTTTATTCATGTTGAGAGGTGCTGGCCTGAAGTAGACAAGTATTCCCCCTGTGAGGCAGCCTGCCCGCTACACATGGATATCCCCAACTATATAATGGCTATCGCTCAGGGTGATATCAAAAAGGCACTTTCTGTTATCAGGGAGAGCAACCCGCTTCCATCAATTTGTGGGCGGGTGTGTCATCATCCCTGTGAGGAAGATTGTAACAGAAAGGTGGTTGATGCTCCGGTTGCCATTGCGTGGTTGAAGCAGTATGCTGCGGACTGGGGGAACGGTAAGAAACCAAGGCCGGTCAGGCGGAAAAAGGAGGAAAAGGTAGCCATAGTGGGTTCGGGACCGGCCGGGTTGACGGCATCATACGACCTGGTCAGGAAGGGATATGGGGTGGCTGTCTTTGAGGCTGCCTCCGTGCCCGGTGGGATACTCTCCTCAGCAATACCGGACTTCATACTATCACCGGAGGCTGTCCAGACTGATATTGACTATATAAGGGGTCTGGGTGTCAGGATTCACACGAATGTTCATGTTGGCAGGGATGTGAGTCTTGATGCCCTGAAACGACAGGGGTTCAATACAATACTGATTGCCATCGGTGCTCAAAGGAGTATTGACCTGGGAATACCGGGTTCCGGTTTGCCGGAGATATATTCTGCCCTGCCATTCTTGAAGGAAGCAAAGCTGGGACACGCCGGGTCGTTCCAGGGTAAGGTCTGGGTAGTAGGTGGTGGTGCGGTTGCCATGGATGCTGCCCGGACAGTGGTGAGACTGGGTGCTGAAGAGGTGCATGTTGCCTGCCTGGAGTCGAGAGCGGATATGCCCGCCTTTGAATGGGAGATAGAAGCTGCCGAAAGGGAAGGTGTACGGCTGCATCCATCTCTTGCCCCTCAAAAGTTTGTATCAAAGAGTGGCTCCAGAGTAACCGGGATAAATTTCAAGCGGGTAACATCCACCTACCTTGACAGTGAAGGCAGGATACGCTGGACATTGATGGAGGGTGCTGGTAGCGATTATACGGTGGATGCCGATACCGTCATTGTAGCCATAGGGCAGACTACCGACGTTGCCAGCCTGTCTGATGGCTCATTAAATATAAGTAACAGGGGCACCATAGTGGTTAGTGAGTCTACCGGTGAAACAAGTGTGCCCGGTATCTTTGCTGCTGGTGACATTTCAGCCACAGGTGGCACTGTAACGGAATCTATGGCGGCGGGGCGAAGAGCTGCCCTGTCTATTGACCAGTATCTCGGCGGGAAGCCGATAGTACCGGTGAAGGAATCCCGGGAGACGATAATAGTTAAGCCGGAGCAGGTTCCTGTCTACCTGACCCGCCGGGAGCGCTGGGAGATGCCGAGGTTATTGCCCAAGCAGGCTATAAAAACTTTCAAGGAGGTGAATCTGGGCTATTCATACTGGCAGGCGGTGGAAGAAGCGAGGCGGTGTCTGAATTGCAGGATGTGTGCTAACTGTGTTTTTGAACGCGGTCAGTTGTGCTTTGAAACAGCTAGTAGATTGCTATAGTTTCAGGAGGTAGAAATGTGTTGGTTATGTGAACAGTATGGGGACCCGGAGTATGGTAATGGTATCTGGTATCTGAATCCCCGGAACTATGCCAGAAACATGTACAAGCTCAGGTCTCCTGGCGAAGGGTTCAAGGGGGCTGATGTCGGTCTGGAGACCGGGGTGCGAAGGGGCCCGGGAGTAAGTGACCTGATAAATGCTATAGAGAACAATGACCGGGCCGAGTATGAAAGGATTACTCAGATAATGCAGGAGAGGGGCCAGGGGAACCAGGTTGTTCCGCTGAAGGATGCTGACAAGGTACTGGAGCTCAGCACATGCATAGGCCTGATAGCCTGCATATGCCGCAAGGGTGTGCGAGCCATTGATGAGAGGAACGAGCATGAGTACACCTGCATGGGCATGGGAGTCGGCATGCTCAAGTGGGAGCGGTGGCCGGAGAGGTACAAGGGCGGTGTCAAGTTCGTAAATCTGGATGAGGCTAAAGAGTGGAACCACGAGATGGACAAGAGGGGTTTTGTCCATATTCTGATGCTATTTGGCGCACCATATATTGGTGGTTTCTGCCAGTGCGACTATCCTGACTGTGGTGCTCTGAGGAATGCGGTTGATTTTGGGGTTGGTACACTGAAGAGCCACTACGTCGCCATGGTTGACTATGACAAGTGCAACGGCTGTGGAATCTGTGCCCAGCGTTGCCAGTG
>Ga0315549_1003451_pt1 | contig 14100 bp, 16 predicted proteins | sample SalMarSW160200MG_FD_203101 | JGI IMG/M metagenome (GOLD analysis project Ga0315549, IMG submission 203101) | Salt marsh sediment microbial communities from the Plum Island Ecosystem LTER, Massachusetts, United States - Salt Marsh Sediment SW1601-200 ... | reverse complement strand
TTATTAAACTGAAGCAATTTACTTTCGTAGTTTGATTTCTCCATGCCTAAAAAAATTCAAATCTCTTTTTAACAATTTCTATACTAAAATATAATCGATAAACTTATAAACTAGAATTTTCTCAAGATTTCAACCGATTGAACCATATCGTTGCGAAATACAATCTATGTTCGTGACGCAGAAGATGGGAGGCGCAAATTAAGATGGCAGAATTAGAAAATAAATTTCAATCAGCATTAGAAGAATTGCGTAAAGGCAAGGAACGAAAATTTGATCAGACAGTTGAGTTAATTGTAAATCTGCAAAAATTTGATTTGAAAAAGAACCAAGTTAATCTTGTTGTAAATGTTCCGCATAAAATTAAAGATAAAAAAATCGCTGGTTTTTTGGAAAGTAAAAATTTAAAAATTGATTCTATAACTCCTGAAGAATTTAAAAAATATTCAGATAAAAAAGAAGTTAAAAAAATTGTTAAAGAATATGATTTCTTTATTGCTCAGGGAAGTTTAATGCCTAAGGTTGCTGCGACTTTTGGCAGGGTTTTAGGACCTGCTGGAAAAATGCCTTCACCTCAATTAGGAATTATTCTTAATGCTGACGAGAAAACAATTGAAGAACTGAAAAATAAAATTAATACAAGTGTAAAAATACGAACAAAAGAAGCAAGTATAAAAATTCCTGTTGGAAAACAAAGCATGAAAGACGAGGAAATTGTTGAGAATATTTCTGCAATTTATTCTGAGATTTTGAAAAATCTTCCACGTGATAAAGAAAATGTGAAAAATATTGAAATTAAATTCACCATGACTAAACCGGTTAAGATTGGAGTTAGGTAAAATGAAATTCAAGAATTATACAAATCATGAAGTGCACGAAGACAAAGAGATGTTGTGGAGCGTTGGAAATATAGATGAACGTGCAGATTATATAAAAGAAAATTTGAAAAAAGGAGAAATTATCGAAGCTGATTCTCTTGGACAATATTCCCAAGGTTCTCTTGAGAGAAGTGTAGAATTACTTAAATTAAATGGGTTGAAAATTGGAAAAAATAATGAAGAGTTTGGATATTTTATATACCCTCAATCACAAAATCCAATAAAAATGCGGAGGTTGTTTGTTTACAAAAGAAACTAAAATGACAGAAAAAAAACCAGTTGCACAAATTCCAGAATTCAAAAAGAAAACTGTAGCTGAGCTTGCGGATTTGATAAAGAACAAGAAAACAATTTTAGTTGCGTCTATAAAAAATATTCCCGGAGGGCAGTTTCAGGAAATTGTAAAAAGTTTGCGTGGTAAGGCAATTGTAAAAGTTCCGAAAAAGAATTTGATTTTTAGAGCAATTGAAGGTCTGAAAAATGAAGAACTAAAACATTTAGAAGAAAAAATTGGTGATAGTTTTGTTTTGTTATTTTCTGATATGGATAGTTTTGCACTTGCCGGGGAATTATTGAAAAGTAAGACACCTGCAAAAGCAAAAGCAGGACAAGAAGCTCCTGAAGATATTGAAATTCAGGCAGGACCAACTGATTTAGTTCCAGGACCGGCGATTTCAGAGTTAGGCGCTGTTGGTTTGCAGATTCAGGTTGAAAATGGAAAATTAACAATTAAACAAAATAAAGTTATTGTTGAAAAAGGAAAAACAATTTCTCAAAAAGCTGCAGACATAATGAGCAAACTTGATATTAAACCTTTTTCAATTGGGTTTATTCCTTTGTGTGCTTTTGATAATGAAACAAAAACATTCTATGCTGAAATAAATATTGATACAGAAGGAACTTTAAATGATTTGAAATACGCGTTTGGAAAAGCATTGCCTTTTGCTGTGGAAATTGGTTACATTTCCGACGATACAATTAAGGTTATGATTGGAAAAGCTAATGCTCATGCTAAGAGAATAAATAAAATTGTTACGGGAGAACCTGATGAAGTTGTTGAAGCGGTTGCTGAAGAAAATATTGAAGAGAAGAAAGAAGAAACAAAAAAGGAGGAGCCTAAGGCCGATGCTGGTGCTGGACTTAGTGCGCTTTTTGGATAAAATGGGAAAAAAATTTGATTCAAAGAAATTAACAGGGCCAAAATATTCTCTAGGCGAACTTGGAAACTTAGAATTGATAAGATACAGAAGTGAAAAATTAAGAGGTATCGTTTCAGATAATGCAAGTTATTGTTTTGTAATTGACGGGATGACTCAAAGAGAAGTAGAAATAAATTTATCCAATTACTTGGTTTCAGAAGGAATGATTAAAGTTTATAGGCCAATACCTGAAGGAAAACTAAGAGCGCTTTCATCAAGAGTTAGAGAAAACGGATTAGAAGCAACTTCACAATATTATCAAAATCTCCAAAGTAAATCTTCGGAGGTAGGAAAATAAAATGGAATACATCTATGCGGCACTTTTACTGCACAAGGCAGGAAAGGAAGTTAATGAAGCGAATGTGAAAAGTGTTGTTGCGGCTGCTGGCGTTGAAGTTGATGATGCGAAAATCAAATCTCTTATCGCTAGTTTGAATGGTGTTGATATCGAAGCTGAACTTGCAAATGCGAATGTAGTTTCTGCTCCAAGTGCATCTGCACCTGTTGAAGCTAAGAAAGAAGAAGCACCAAAGGAAGAAAAGAAAGCTGCTGCAGCTGAAGGTCTTGGTGCGTTATTCGGTTAAATTTATTATAATTGAATTACAAACGAACGCATCAAGCACACTTTTAGTCGGTACTGAATTCGCCAGGTTAATTTCCTGAAGGTTAAGTATAGTTGAAAATGAATAAGAAAACATTTTTTGGTTCCGTTGCAATAATTCTTTTGGTAAGTATTTTATTTACAACGCCTGGAACATACGGCTGAAAAAAGTTTATGTTTCTTGGATTAATTTCAGCAGGGCTTTGGAAGTTTGTGAAATGAAGTTTATTCTTTGGGACATAAATTCTTAAAAAGGAGTAATTAATGAAATTTTCATGGAAGGATTGATTTTAATAAGAGAATTGACTAATAAGGATTCTAAAAAGAAAGAACAGGATTTTTTTAAAGAGATAACAAAAGATATTGATAAAATGCCCTTAGAGAATTGGCACTACGAAGTTAAATCATCAAAACATGATGGATCGACATATTATGGGGAGAATGCCTCTGCCAAGTTTGAAAGAGGTTTGATTGCATTTATGAGTGAAGGATTTGCCTATGGACTTGATAACAAGTACAAAGATGTTGAATCAAAAAAGTATTCGATGACTTTCTTATATGGTAATGAGGCAGGAGACAAATATACGTTTAAGGAAAGTTTCTTCAAAGAAAATCTCCGAGCTCAAAAGAGCGTCTCAAGATTATTAAGTAAATTGTATTATAAAAATGAAGAAGATATTAAAAAAGAAATATCAAGAAAAGCAATAAATGTGCAAGGATAATCATTAAATCGTTTAGAAAAGAAAGTTTTTAGTTGAATAAAATTCTCCACAAAACTTATAACCCCTCTTACTTTTTTTGTAATTCATGACATGGAATTTATATGAAAATTCTGAAGAAGGTGGAAAATTTTTAGAACCATTATGCTTCTCTAATGGAAAAACTCAGGAAGATGTTGTTAAAGAAACTTTGAAAGCTATTGAAGAAGGACACAAAGTTATTTTTATTCATGGAATGTGTGGAACAGGTAAAAGTGCAATTGCCTTGAACATTGCGAAAAATCTTGGGAAAACATCAATTATTGTTCCGATAAAAAATTTGCAGCAACAATATAAAAAAGATTACAGTGGTTCGAATGGAGAAGGGAAATTTTTGAAAAAAGAAAATAATGAGAAATTAAAAATTTCTGTTATTACAGGACGAAATAATCATAAATGCAAATTTCTTGAGGATAATGAAAATGCAATTCCAAAAATAAAACGCGAAGTTAATTCAAAACTTCATGATATTTTTTCAGGGAAAAAAGAAGAGATTAAAGAAAAAATAGAAAATGACATCTCTGCAGACAACCAGAATATTCCGTGCAAGATTGAAATAAAGGAAAAAAACTGGGAAAAAATAAAAAAATATTTAAGGCAAAATCCGAGAATTAAAGTTGAAAATTTTACTCAAATCAGCGACGTGAAAAGATTACCTATTGCATCAGTTTGCCCTTATTGGAGTCCTGTTTTTCCAGAAGAATATGATATAAAAGTTTTAGAAGAAAAATACAAAAAAACTTACAAAGGTTTGAAAGGGAAAAATTTTGTGTTTTACCAAAGAAAAGAAGGATGCCCTTTTTATGCACAATTTCATTCTTATGTTGACTCAGATGTAATTGTTTTTAATTCAATGAAATATCAATTTGAATCTGCTTTGAATCGAAAACCTTCTACTGAAGTGGAAATTGTAGATGAATGTGATGAATTTTTAGATAGTTTTTCAAATCAAAGAAATATTAATATTGACAGATTGATCAATTCTTTAGGAAATATTTTTTCATCTGATGAGGATAATTTTAAAAAAATTCTTGAAGCTAAAGAAATTTTGCAACATTTGAAAAAAGACAACAGAATAAATGATTCAATTTATAGTCAGGAGATTATTGTCTTGAAAGAAACAGGAATTTATGATTTGTTTAAAATTTTTATAAAAAATTCTGAATTTATTGAAGAAGCAGATGAAGAAAGTTATGTTTTTGATGTTGATAAAACTGCAAAAATGTTTGAAGAATTTTTAGATGAAACATATGTTGTGTTTAATAAAAAAGATGAAAATTTAATTGCAAGCATTGTTACGACAAATCTTTCCAAGAAGTTCAAAGAAATGATTGATAAAAACAAGACAATAATTTTAATGTCAGGAACTTTGCATTCAGATGAAGTTTTGAGGGATGTTTTTGGTTTGGAAGATTTTAAAATTATTCAGGCAGAAGAAACTGCTCCTGGAAAAATTTTTGCTATGCGGACTGGAAAAGAAATTGACTGCAAATATTCTAATTTCTCGTCGGGAAAATACACAAGAGAGGAATATCTTAAAGCATTGGATTTATCTCTGAAAAATGCAAAGCGCCCTATTTTAGTTCATATAAATGCATTTCAGGACCTTCCAACAAGTAATGAAATCCGGGAATTTAACTTGAAAAATTTGATTTCTCCAGATGAATTGATTGAAGAACAAAGAAAAGATAATAATGGAAAAATTCTTTTTGAATTTAAGAATGGAGATAGAGATATTTTATTTTCAACAAAAGCTTCCAGAGGCGTGGATTTTCCAGGAGAAAAATGCAATTCAATTGTATTTACAAAATATCCCAACCCCAATGTTCAGGATGCTTTTTGGAAAATTTTGAATAAAACAAAACCCAACCAGTATTGGAGTTTTTACAAAGACAAAGCCCGCCGGGAATTATTGCAAAAAGTTTATCGGGGTTTGAGATTTAAAGAAGACAAAGTTGAAGTTTGGAGTCCTGATTTGAGAGTTTTAGAATTTTTTGAAGAAAGTGGAAATTAATTTTCCTTCTTACTCAAAGAAATAATTATCAAATAAACAAAAACTGCAAGATATAAAACACTGAATAAGATTGTTATGCCGACGAGAAGAGGATTATCACGGATTAAAATATCTCCTAAATAAGTTTGTATGAATATTAAAGGAATTAAACCCAAAGTTGTTGCTAAAAGGAATTTCCATGTTTTTATTTTTGTTAAACCAGAAAGATAACTTACTAAATCAGAAGTTGTGAAAGGATTTATTCTTAGTATGAAAATTGAGAGTCCTCCGTATTTATCAAAAAACTTATCAAATTTGTTTTTCAATTTTTTATCAAGATTTTTTTCTATGGATTTTTTTCCAAATCTTCTGGCAATTTTGAAATCAATAAATGCTCCAACAGAATTTCCAATTAAAGTTAAAATTCCTCCGAGAAAACCGCCGAATAAAACTCCAGCGACGATGTATAAAATTAATGGGGGTATAGGAGCAAGAACAACTTCAAGAATTACAAGAAGAACAAAGATTATTGCTGCAAAAATTCCAAAAGAATTTACAAAATTTATAACTTTTGTTGCATCGCTGTTGATTAAAGAAAAAATTATGCCCTGAGAAAAATAAGAATAAATCATCCATGCAATAAATAAAGTAATTATTGAAAGAAAAATCCAATGTTTTTTTATGAAATTTGTGAATCCTCTTTTCATAGAAGATATAAGAACAGTAAGCTTTAAAATCCTTATTAATTAGTTTATGTTATGCCTCTGTCATTGCAAAGCACGCTTGCCTTTGTAATCCGACGAAGAGGTGAATGCAATGAGCCTCTGTCGCACAGTGGTAGTGCACCGGTCTTGAGATGTTAATTTAAGAACAAGCAAACCGGGCCCTTTGGGCTCCCAGGTTCGATTCCTGGCGGGGGCGTTTATTCTTTTTTATTCTTACCCTTCAATTTTAACAAATCTATAATCTCTTCTGGAAAAGGCAAAACAATTGTAGAATTCTTTTCTTCTGCAATATCATTTAAAGTTTGATAAAATCTTAATCTCATTGCAGGGGGGGATTTAGAAATAATATCACCTGCTTCTCTTAATTTTTGAGCAGCTTGTTTTTCTGCTTCTGCATTTATAACTCTGGCTCTTCTATCTCTTTCAGCTTCTGCTTGGTGGGCCATTGCTCTTTTCATATTTTCAGGAAGTTCTATATCTTTAATTTTAACATCAGTAACTTTTATTCCCCAAGGGTCTGTTTCTTTATCTACAACTTCCTGAATTTGATTACCAATTTCTTCTCTTTTTGCCAAAACAGAATCAAGTTCTGCTTTTCCAGTCATATCTCTCAAAGCAGATTGCGCTAATTGTGAGATAGCATATTTATATGTCTCAACTTCTAAAATCGCTTTTTCAGAATTTACGACTTTAAAGAAAACTACACCATTTACTTTCATAGGAACATTATCTTTTGTAATAACTTCCTGAGCAGGAATATCTGTTGCTATAACCCTTATATCGACTTTTGTTATTTTATCAATTATTGGTATAATCCACCTTAATCCGGGTTGTAAAGTTTTAGAATATCTACCTAGTCTAAATTTTACTGCCCTTTGATATTGTTTTATAACTCTTAATCCCAAAAAGAAAATAACTAATACAATAATTCCAACTGTAATATACCACACCATCTCAATTTAAGGAGGGTTTTAATTATAAATCTTTCCCTTTGTTTATCATCTAATTTTATTAATAAACAAAAAGATTTCAATTATTTTATTCTAAAAATAAATAATAGAAAAATATACTAGCTTAAAAATAAATTATTTCTTTTCTGTCAGGTATAGAGGTGTTTTTAAAAAAATATATTCAATCATCCAAGCAACTTTTTCCACCAAGGTTTCTTAATTGTTATTGGCTTATCATGTTCGTCAATTATCTGATAACTTATTTTTGGTTTTTCTTTTATTACAGGTGCAGATTCTGCTAATTCCCTGTTTGCAGTTTCAATTGCTTTTCCAACGAGAATTCTTGAATAACCCTGATTTATCAAAGCCCATTTCAAAGATTCTTCTGTGTAACCTTTTTTAAAATTTTTTTTAATATAATTCACAAGTTTTTGTTTGTAATCTTCTGGCATAACATTAGAAGATTTATGGATTTAAAAAATTAGTTATTTAAACAAAACGGGCTTCTCTCTTTTATAATAAGAAATTGCTTCTTTTAATCTTGGTTTTGATTCTGAATAAATTGTTATAATTTTTTCGGATTTTTTTAATTTAAAACCGACATGGGCGTGAATAAAAACTCCAGAAGATTTATCCACTGGACAGCCGGCAATTCTTGCAAGAAAATTTATTTTTTTATTATTTATTTCAGATATTTTGCAATTTGAGTTTGCATAAATGTCTTTTTTATATTTTGCATTTTTTATTTTGGTTATGTCGCCGTTTTGTGCTTTAATTATTTGAAGAAACTTTTCAAATGCTTTTCCTGAACAGAGTATTTCTCTTGCTGTCTGTTTGCCCTGTTTGGGTTTTGCTTTTCCTGTCATTTCAAGAATCTGTCCTGCAAGAAACAAAGATTTTTCTTCTAAGTCATGAGGTCCGCTTTCAGAAGGATTTAAAATTTTTATTACATCAACAAGTTCAAGCATTGGACCAATACCATTTCCAATGGGCTCAGAACCGTCTGTTAAAACAACTTTTATTTTTAATTTAAAATGTCTTGCGATTTTCTCAAATTCTTTTTTAAGTTGAAGTCCTTCGTGCTTTGTTACTTTTGCTGTTTTTCCATAGGGTATGTCTATTAAAATATATTTGCTTCCGACAGCAAGTTTTTTTGAAATTATTGAAGCAAGCAGTTGTGCATGGGGGTCAATTTTGAGCATTTTTTCCACTTTGATTATTTTTGAATCAGCAGGAACCAAGCCAAGAGCGCCTCCCCAAACCATGCAGGCGTTTGTTTTCTGAATTAATTTTTTTAATTTTTTTAATGGGAATTCAACATCGGCAATAGCTTCAATTACATCTGCAGTTCCTGCTGCACTCGTAATAGCTTTTGAAGATGATTTTGGAAAAACCAATCCTGCTGCTGCACAAATTGATACAACAATTGGTGTTGTACGGTTTCCGGGAATTCCTCCGATTGAATGTTTATCAACGACAAATTTATCTTTCAAAGAAAGTTTATTTCCGGTTTCAAGTATTGATTCAATTAAATAAATTGTTTCTTTAAATGACATTCCATGCTCATACATTGCTGAGACAAACAAAGCAATTTCAGGTTCAGAAAGAGAATTATTAACAACATCTTTTATTATTTTTTTTATTTCTGGTTTGGATAATGTTTTATCATCAATTTTTTTTCTGATAAAAGACAAACTTTCAGGGGACTTTGCAAGATTCACATCAACTCTTGTTCCTTCCCTCAGATTTAAACGATTTTTTATTTCAGATGAAACACCAATTTCATTTTCTTTTATTATTTTTTCAGCAGTATCAACAATCGTTGAGAACTCGCCGTCGTTTTTAGAAAATTTCTCTATTGAAATTCTGTCGCTCGCATGAACACCCATTTTTTCAGCGGTTTTCAGATTAAGCATTGCAACAGGAAGTCCTGCAGACCATTTTAGTAATTTAACTTTGAGTTGCATTTTAACTATTTTTTAGTTTCAGAAGGATTCTCGATGAAAGCTCCGGGCAGTTTTTTATTTCTATAAATTTCAAGAACTATCAAAAGATATGCAAGGATTAAAGGACCAAGGATAACTCCGAGAATTCCAAAGAGAAATAATCCACCAATCATTCCGATTAAGATAATTGAAGAATTCATCTGAATTCTTCTTGAAACAAAAACAGGTTTAATCATAGTTTCAATTACAGTGGAAATCAGTCCGAACAAAACAATACCAAATGCAGCAAAGCTGTTTCCTGCGATTAGGAAATAAATTGCAACAGGTATCCAAATAATTGCTGTTCCAATAATTGGGAAAATTCCTGCTAGTGCTGCAAGAGCTGTTAACAGCAAAGCATTAGGAACTTTGAATATAAAAAAACCCAAACCCGTTACCAAACCCTGAACAATACCTATTACAACCTGCCCATATAAAACCGAGACAGTTATATCTTTAGAAGATTTGAATAATTTCTTTTCAACATCTTTTGAAAAAGGAATTAAACTCTGAATATAGGAAATCAAATTCTCTTTATCTCTTAATACAAAGAAAAAAGTAAAGAAGACAACAACTAACTGAAGAAATATTTTCGGGAAATTCAAAATAATATTTGATAAAGAATTCATAAGTGAATTTGTTGTTTGTGTTATAAAAGTTCTTATTGCAGAACCAATTTCATTTGAAAGTGTTTCAGATTGGAATAGCGACGGGAAAATGTTTTCCAAAGGTTTTACAAAATCAATTTGCTGTGAAGCCATGTAGAATTTTATTGACTGATTTATCATCACAGGCGCAAGATACCAAAGAGGAATTACTATTATTAAAACTAAAAGTATGCACATAAGAAACGCTGTGAAATTTTTCATTTTCAAATGTTTATTTATCCAATTGTACAAAGGTGTAAAAATAAATGCAAGAATTATTCCAATAATAATCGCCATTAAAAGAGGTTTAAGTAAAAAATAAGCCAAAACTATAAGTCCAATTATGATAATCGTTGTTGTGATTTTTTTGAAATATTCGTCTGCCATTTTTATCTCTTTTATGCAGGATATAGTTTATTTTAATATATAAAGTTTGTCCAGTTTCAAGCTTTATTTGGTTGTTCTATGAAAACCCCAGGAATTTTTTTGTCTCTGTAAATTTCTAAAATTATAACTAAATATGCAAGTATCAGTGGTCCTAAAATAACTCCGAGAATTCCGAAAAGGAACAAGCCTCCAATCATTCCGACAAGCATAACAAGAGAATTCATTTTAACCATTTTTGCAAGGAGGATTGGCTGGAAGATACTTTCAAAAATTGTTGCTAAAATTCCAAATGCAATTACTCCAAAAGCTGTGAAACTTTCTCCTGAAACAATCAGGAATATTGAAACAGGAAGCCAGACAATAACTGTTCCGATAATTGGAAGAATTCCTGCAAAAGCTGCGAGTGCTGTTAATAATAAAGCATTAGGTACTCCAAATACAAAAAATCCTATACCGACGATAAGCCCCTGAGCAATTCCCATTCCAATTCTTCCGTAAATAACCGAGTTTGTTATGTCTCCGGATGATTTGAAAAGTTTGTCCTGAATTTCTTTTGAAAAAGGTATTAAACTTCTGATATAAGAATTTAGATTTTCCTTGTCTCTTAATACAAAGAAAAAAACAAAAAAGATAACTACCAGATGAAGGAAGAGTGCCGGAATATTTATAAGAAATTTTGAAATTGATTCAAGCATTGAATTTGAAGTTTTTGTTATGAAAGAGCTTAATGTTGAACTGACTTCTTTTAAAAGAGTTTCTGATTGTGCCAATGAAGGGAACATTTTTTGGAAAACCATTCCAAAGTCAATTTGAGATGATTGTGTGAAAAGTTTTATTGATTGGTCAATTACAATCGGTGTTAAATACCAAAGAGGAAGGATGATTACAGCCAGCAAAATCAGGCAAACCAGAAATGCAGAAATGTCTTTTTTCTTCAGATGCTTGTAAATAAAATTATAAACAGGAATAAAAACAAATGCAAGGATTATTCCGACGATAATTGAAATTAAAAGTGATTTTAACAAAAAGAAAGACAAAATTATTAAAACTGCAAATATAATTGTTGTTGTGATTTTTTTGAAATATTCCTCTTCCATAAACACCTCGTTTTATTTAAGAAAATGATATATTTAAGTTTTGTTGATTGAAAAAATTTATAAATTGCAAAGACATTTTAATTTAATGAAAAGAGGAATTTTAAGTTCAGGTTCAGAAGGGTCAAAAGTTATTTTCATACTGCAAATTTCTGCTTTAATACTATCAGTTCTATTCACAACAATTGGAAGAGTGAATACAAATTGGGAAGGATTTGGATGGTCCCTTTTAGGATTTTTCTTTATTTTATTAATTGTCTTATTTTCACTTTTTGGTTTAATCTTTTCATTAATTTTTATAATAAAAAAAGTTCGTGAGAAATGGGTAATAACTCTTTTGATTTCTTCAATCTTATTTTTATTATTGGTCATTGGATTTTTCTTGATAGGGTAAAGAACTTCCAGAAAATTTATAAAGCATTTTGAGTTTTTGTTTGAATGAATTTCATAAAAAAGATTGTTGATAAGAATTTTGATGAAGCTGTTCATTTGCAGTTTCAGAAATTTTCTAAGGGGGAGTTTAGAGACAAGGCAGTTATTGAAGTTAAGAAATCCAAGGATAAATATACAATAAAAACATCTGCTGAATTTGCTAATGAATTGGTTCGTGCAATGGCTGAAAAGTTAGGGGGTGAAAGAACAAAAGTTACTGGTGCGATTGTTTCAACGCAGGATTTGAAAGGGGAATTGGAATTTAAAGAAGTGAAACAGTTTCAGGGTGTGAAAAGGTATTTGATTGATACTGAGCTTTCTGGAAATGATATAATTAATTTGTTGGATAAATTTCCAAAGAATTTTTTTGCTTTGAGTTTTAGTACATCAGAGGGAAACAATGTTTTGAAAATAAAGCCAAAGGCACCTAAATCAGGCAAGCCAGGGAAAGGTAATGAAAATCCGAAGGCAGATTTTTGTGTTTTGAAAACTAGTGACGCTGAAATTGGAAGAAGTTTTGTGTTTGAAGTTGCAAATTTTAAGAAAGCTAAGATAAATCATTATTTTTATATTGATAAAATTGAAATCCCAAATGAATTAAAAAATTCAAAGGATTTTGCTTTGGTTAGGGAGAAGTCAAAAAGGGTTGGAAGGATTTTGCGGAAGAGTGAGATTGATGGTGTTAAGAAAGAGGAAGAGTTGGGGTTTAGTGCATAAAAATGGGAACAAAAAGAGGTTGAAGAAAAGAGGAAGAATTTGGGGTTTAGTGCTTAATCAAAATAAATTTCTAAAAAAATCTCGGATAATTTCTAAAAAAGTTTTTTGGGTCTTTTCATTTGAAGAATCATCTATTGTTTTCCCAGTAATAATTTCGTTTTGTTCTCCAGATTTATCTTCTTCTAATGAATAGGAATTTTCTTTATTTTGTATTTCCAAATTTTTTTGCCCAATTATTTCAGTTTCCTTAGGAATTTCTATATCTTCGAAACCTAATGCATCAAGAACATATTCATAAGCTTCGGGACAAAGTGAAGGTTTTCTTAACGAATTATGTGTGGGAAATCCTGCAGAACAAAGTGTATCTGGATAATTTATTTTTGCAAAATCTAAAGTTGCACTTTCCTGAGAAACTAATTCATCATAACTTGTAAAAACAGTGTAGTAATCTACATATTCACTATAATCATTTTGTAAATTCAAATTGTATATAAAATCGCTACTAGATGAAAGTTGTTCTGCGGCTTCATCAAAAGATTCTTCAGAACAAGATTGTTTTATTGAACTTACAAATTGAGACAAAGAATCAGTATAACTTTTTGCGCCTTCGTGAGGAGTTCCCAATGTAACAACTTTATTTACAGATTCATAACCACCATAATTTTGTATGTAATATCTTGTTATTAATCCACCCATACTGTGAGCAACAATATTTACTTTGTCAACTCCTGCACTCTTTTTTATTTCTTCTATGTGTTCATCCAATTTTTTTGCATGTTCTTCTATATTGTATTTTAATGCACAAGAATCTTCTCCGACAAGTTCATAAGAATAAGTTGTGTCTAAAAGCACAAGGGATTCTCTTTCAAGTTGCATCCAATAAGGAGGGTTTTCATTGTATTTATACCAATCACTATAATCAATTGTATAACCATCATCTACCATCTTTTCCTTAAATTCGTCAAAACTATTAGAATCTCCTAACCAACCATGAACAAAAACAATGGGATAATCTTCAGGATAAGTTTGAGAGCATTCTTTATAATTTATTTTCTCTTCTTCCAAATTATTGTAACAAACTTGAGTTCTATATCCCTCAATACAAATCCCCCAGTCCTCTTCGCAATCCCATTCTTCAATATAAGTTTTTGCATCTTCTTCGGGTTTTGAGCATATCTCTGTTTCTACTTTTTCATTTCCGCAACCATCGTTACAATTTCTTTGAATTTTTCCATTTTCACATTTACCCCACAATCCACATTCCCAATTTGAAATACAAGTTTCATTTTCAACATCTTCAACAGAATCTTCTTCTTGTGATGTCCAAATAGAAGAACATTCATCAACTGCTTCTCGAGGGCATTTACCTTCACTCCATTCCTGAATCACTTTTCCCAAATCATCTCTATTAGTGCAATCAACAGAAGAAGGATAAGAACAAGAATCTTCTTGAGACATTGCAGAAGGAAGAACATTTAACAAGATAAATGCAATAGAGAGAACTAAAAATAACTTCTGAAACTTCTTTAAATGGGAAATCTTCTGAGGAGCCATAATTTTTCTTGAATCTAGAATTATTTAAACATTTGTATTTGGTGATTAATACTTCAAAGCAGGACTTTGGAAATTCAAATCAGGCAAAATTATTTAAACATCAAAAATTTTATTTAAGATATGGAAAGCAAGAAAAATTCTGAAAATATAAAAATTGTAAAAATAAATGGAATTAAAACGAAA
>Ga0315549_1003450_pt1 | contig 14100 bp, 12 predicted proteins | sample SalMarSW160200MG_FD_203101 | JGI IMG/M metagenome (GOLD analysis project Ga0315549, IMG submission 203101) | Salt marsh sediment microbial communities from the Plum Island Ecosystem LTER, Massachusetts, United States - Salt Marsh Sediment SW1601-200 ... | reverse complement strand
GTAATTTGTTGTTAAAAACAAATTAATATGCCTTGGAAAGAAACAACAACTATGGAACAAAAAGTAGAATTTATTTGTGAATGGAACTCGGGGAAGTATACCATCACAGAATTATGTAAAGGATTTGATTCTAATTCTACTTTGACATATTAGAAATAGTCAAGAAGACAGGCTGATAACCTTATATATCAAAACCCGGGGGAAATCCCCAAGAATTAACCCGAAAAATTTATGAACAAAAGATAGATTTAGGCATATTATGCTTATATTTAAATAGTTACAATAAATAATTAAACAAACGACATGCCTTAATATAAGTATAATAATACCTCATTTTACCGTAATAATAAAGCTTTTAATTTTGATTTTACAGCAGAAAAAATATTGAGTGGCGGCTGGGTACTATTGATTGAAAGGATAGAAAAAACAAGGGATATTAAGGGATTTTGCAAAATGGCTTCCAGATAACTGAAGTCCTTTAATTACAGTTTATACGCGGGAGGAGCAGTTGAAGCAACGTGTATAATCGATGATGCAGGGCTTTGAGGACTGTAACGACCATGCAAAGTTACAAAACGACTCGGTTATCGAACAGGCCGTAGGTAAGCAGCTATGCTCGCAACCCACCCTTTCCAGGTTTGAAAAATCCCTGTCAAAGCATGATATATTGAGGCTATGCCACTGGTTTGTGGACAGGTATATTTCGAACCTTCCGTCTGGCAAGAAAGAAATAACAATAGATATTGATTCAACCGATGCCCCTATCCACGGGGCACAGCAACTGTCGTTGTTTAACGGATATTATTACCAGTGGATGTACAATGAGTTGATCATAAACGATGGTAATAGCGGGGAAATTATTTTACCGGCGCTCCGACCGGGCAATAGCCATTCAGGTAAATGGGTTATTGCCATATTAAAACGGATCATAAAGAAGATACAGGCAAGATTTCCAGGGATAAAATCAAACTACGGGCAGACAGTTGGTTTTCGTCCCCGGGTTTTTACAATCTTATCAGGGAATTTGGGGCTAGTTTCTGTGTTGGTAATTCAGCCAATGATGTATTAAAAACATAAACCAAAGAAAAGGAGCAGGAAATAAAAGAGAAGTATTTGTCAGAGAAAAAAAACACCAGGAAATTAACAGAAGTAGACTTAGCATACAATGTTTCTTTACAACTAACAAAACAACCACCAATTTTAATATTACTTTTAAAATATCCAAAATAATTTATATATTAGAGATACATTGGTTTAGACAAATAATAACAACAAAAATGAAAAAAATATTATTGTTAACGCTCACAGTTGTTTTTTTATCAACATCAATTTTTGGGCAGGAAAAACAGTCAGCTCCTAAAGTTGGTCTTTTAATGGCAAGTTATATTAATCTTAGATGGTATAAAGATCAACAATTTTTCGAAGAAAAAGTTAAGGATTTGGGTGCAGTACCAATGGTACGGGATGCATCGAACAATCCAAATAGTCAGTTGAATCAAGCCATTGAACTTATCGACTCTGGGGTAAAAGTGTTGGTCGTAATACCTGTTGACTCGAAGGCTGCAGGAGCCATTGTATCTGTAGCACACAAAAAAGGTGTTAAAGTGATTTCTTATGATCGTCTTATACTAGAAAGTGACGTAGATTATTATATTTCATTTAATAGTGTTCTTGTTGGAGAATATATGGCTAAATATGTTACTGAAATAAAACCTAAGGGCAGATATATTTTTATTAATGGTCCTGAAACAGATAATAACTCCCTTCTTATAAATCAAGGAGTGATGAATATACTTCAGCCATATATCAATACAGGTGATATAGATCTTGTATTAAACAAATATTTAAATGAATGGATAGAGCTTGATGCCTATCTCAATATTGAAGAGTATTTTAACTATACCAAAGAAATTGATGTTATTATTACAGGAGGTGATATACTTGCCAGGGGTGTATTAATGTCACTAGATAAATGGGGGCTTTCGGGCAAGGTTTTATTGACAGGACAAAATGGAGACTTAGAGGCAATACACGATATACTTGACGGGAGGCAAACAATGACCATGTATAAGTCATTAAAAACACTTGGACAAAAATCTGCTGAAATTGCTGTTAAATTGGCAAAAAATGAGGAAATTGAATGGCCTGAGAAAGTTTATAATGGTAAAAAAGAAGTTCCGTCAATTCTGTTCGAACCCGTTTTAGTCGATAAGAATAATATTCGAGAAACAGTAATTGCGGATGGTCATCTTACTGAGGAGCAGGTTTTTAATAGATAAGGTAAATGTACATAGCATTATACAACTTTTCCTAAAATATTATTTCAAGTTCTTTTTAAATGAATAATATGTTGAGTTGAAAGAAATTATGAATTAATTTATCGTGTAATTTCTTTTGTGGTTGTTCACCATGACTAAATCACATTCGAATTATCAATACTTTAAAACAAGATTTTATGCATGGCGATTCTATTCTTATTCTTAGAAAATCATTCTCAATTCTTGTTCAATAAAATAAGAAATCAGATTTTATATAGTTGCTCTTTTACTTCTGACTTTAGTCTCATCTCCTTTCTTTTTATATGTTTTTCGATGAAACCTTGAAAACCCTCATTTTTAAGGCTTTTACAATAACTACACTCATTTTTCTAATCTGTCAAAGTAGAACTAATAAGGTTGATAAAATTGTTCATCGATTAAAGAAGGAAATAAAATCTAGGATTGGTTGCCAAAAATGCGGGAATTGCTGCAAATCCTTGCGTCCATGTGTTAACGATACAGAAATAAAAAAGATTATCAAAACTAGTAGATTGCACACAAAGTGATTTCGAAAATAAATATTTAGAAATTAATAATTTTGAAAAAATCAAATGTTTAAAAGCTACACCATGTAAATTTCTCAATGACAAAAGTTGCACAATTTATACAGATAGACCAGAGGATTGTAAATCGTATACACATACTCAACAACCTGATTTCATTTCTCGGACACTTGGTATGATAGACAACTATGGCATTTGCCCAATAGTATTTAACTTATTTGAGAGACTTAAATTTGAACTAGACTATATTTATTTCAGATGAAAAAATTATTAATATTATTTGGGCTACTTGATTTTATAACTCTCATAATTGGTTACAAAGATAAATCTATGTTAATAACTGATTTTACAATGATGCAATTGATTAATATATTAATTTATGTATCACTACTAATATCTGGGTTCTACTTAATTCGGCAAAAAAAGATTGGTATTCTAATTTCGTATTTTCAATTCCCTTTAAGAATTATATTTGCATAATTTTTATTTGGTAATTTGATTACAATGGAAAAAACTGAAGTGGAACAATTGACTGTGGTCAATATTATTACAGCCTCAGTGATTGTTTTAGAATTAGTTAGATTAATTTTGATAGTTTTGACACATCGAAAGTTTTATAGACAAATATAAAAAGCGCCAGCATACAACACGGCATAATAGCGCATATCGCCCCAGCTGTTTGAAAATTTAGTTCAAATGAGTAAATCGGTACCAATAACAAATTACGGTGCGGTTGGAAAGACTGGGCGAAACGCGCCATATGCCGGGAACGTTGGGCGTCATGTTGACTGAAACAGATATGCAATAAAACACTCAAAAATATAATGAGAAGAATACTTAAAATACAAATCAAGCAAAGAGTTTTGTTGATTCCTATTTTAATAATATTTCCTGTTTTACTTACTGCTCAAAGTGCAATGATAAACGTACAAGCTCGGGATAAGACCAGTTTAAATGGAGCATGGAAGGTTATCGTAGACCCAACTGGGATTGGCGATTGGCGACAAGTATGGCTAGAGACAAAACCACAAAGAAAGACAGATTTTATTGAGTATTCATTTGAAGGAGGACCAACCTTGAATGTCCCCGGCGACTTTAATACACAAATGTGTGAACTTACTTATGTTGAAGGAACGATGTGGTATAAAAAAGAATTTACCTATACATATCTTCCCGGAAAAAGGATTTTCATACATTTTGGTGCCGTAAACTATTTGACTGATGTTTATTTAAACGGTGAGCATTTAGGAAGCCATGAAGGAGGTTTTACACCCTTCCAATTCGAATTATCCGATCAAATCCAAAATGGAAAAAATTCCCTGATAGTTAAAGTTAATAATCGACGATTAAAAAATGGATTACCAGGTTTGGGCTACGATTGGTTTAATTATGGAGGCATAACACGTGATGTAAATTTAATTGAAACTAACAGTACAATTATTGAAGATTATCACATCCAATTAAAGAAACATACCACTAATGAGGTTTTAGGATGGATTAAATTGAATGGAGACAAGCTGGGGCAAACTATAAGTATTAAAATACCTGAACTCGATATAGAGTATAAGACTGTATCAAATGACAAAGGTTTTGCCGAGATACGATTCTCTTCCAGTTTCAAACTTTGGTCACCGGCAAATCCTAAATTGTATAAGGTGAGGATTCAATGCCAAACAGATACCCTTGAGGATGAAATTGGTTTCAGGAATATTGAGGTCAGAGGGAATAAAATATACCTAAACAACAAGCCCCTATTTTTAAAGGGCATAAACATACATGAAGAAAATCCATTAAAAGCCGCAAAAGCGTTTTCTGAGGACGATGCGTTTTTAGTATTGAATTGGGCTAAAGAAATGGGATGTAATTTGGTAAGATTAGCACATTATCCACACAACGAGTATATGGTTAAACTTGCCGAAAAAATGGGATTGATGGTGTGGAGTGAGTTACCCATATATCAACATATTGAATTTGCAGCTCCTGACGTTCCTGAAAAAATGGATTTGATGATGAAAGAAATGATACGCAGAGACAGAAACCGTTGTGCTGTTATAATCTGGAGCTTATCAAACGAAACTTACTCATTTACACCCAATCGTGATAATGCCTTGATTGAGCTGACCAAACAATGCAAAACGATTGATTCTACCAGATTGATAACACATGTAATTAACAATCAGGGCTACGATAACAATACTTTTAATGTTTGGGATACATTATATAAATATGTGGATATAATATCGCTCAATGAGTATATTGGATGGTACATTCCGTGGCAAGGCAAACCAGTAGATACAAAATGGAAAATTGTGTACCCTGATAAACCTGTCTTTATTTCCGAATTTGGAGGCGAAGCCTTATATGGCAGTAATTATGGACCAAAGGATGAAGCAGCATATTGGAGTGAAGAATATCAGGAAGGAATTTATGAAGATCAATTAGAAATGTTTAATTCAGTGCCGAATTTATGTGGTGTGTGTCCATGGCTTCTTGTCGACTACCGTTCGCTTGGAAGAATGCATCCAATTTATCAAAATGGATATAACAGGAAGGGATTAATATCGGATAAAGGAGAAAAGAAGAAAGCATGGTACATAATGAAACAGTACTATAAGAATATAAAAAATGATTAAGACATACAATAAACACGAACGCCCAACACTCTTCTAAGGAAAAACCAAGTTTTTAACAAGAAAAATCAGGCTGCAAATTTATGTAAATCCACATAAGGTGATTGTCTCCTGACAACTGCAAAAATTCGCGCAAGGATTTTGTTCCTTATAATATTTAACGTACTCATATTGTTTTTCCCTTCTTGCTGTCTACGCAGATAATATTGTTTGTATTCCCCGTTAATTTTAATCGCATTCATCGCGGCCATATTTAGTAGTGATTTAAGCTGTTTGTTAGCACAAGGATGCACCCTGGTTCTTCCTTTTACCGAAGTGCCTGAGGCATATTCAAAAGGAGCAATCCCTGCATAACATGCAAACTTTTTATACTTTGTAAATCGAGTGAAATTCTCTGTGTAAATTATCAGGTATCTTGATATGACCGGCCCTACTCCTCTTACTGTTCTTATGAGTTTATAATTCTCTTCCCAATCAGGCATAGAACAAATAATAGTATCCATTCTTTTCTCAACATTTTTAATTTCATTATCCAGCTGTTTTACCATTCTGAGCTGGGTTTGTCTGATAAAATCGGTCTCTCCTTCATAATAACAATCCGTCAGATCATTTAATGAGTTTTTGTAGGCTGTGCGATGTTTTATCAACTTATCTCTGAGGGAAACCAGTTGCCTTAATTCACTTGTTTCTGCCGAGCTGATTTTAGTAGGTTCCATTTCAGCCCCTTTTCTACGGGCATATAGAGCTATATCCCTTGCATCGGCTTTATCTGTTTTACCACGGCTGATCCCTTTGGATGCTTTAATATCCAGGGCGGGTATTCGGGAAAAGGTAATTTCTGCCTGATGAAAAAAAACAGCCAGCATACGGCTGTACCTTCCTGTGTTTTCAAAACAGAAGTAAAGTTGTTGTTTAGATGTTTTGAGTTTAGTGCAGCTGATTTCAAGTAGTGCAGCAAAACCTTTAGGCGAATTCTCTACTGTAAAGTGGAAATTGCATGATAGAATAAATACATCAAGTACAAGCTTGGATACATCAATGCCAATAATCAATCGGTTTTTCATAATTTAGTGTTTTAGTGTTAAACAAGTTGCCAAGACTACCAACTTTAACTAGGCCTTTCTTAATGAACAAGGGGAGCCTAAAATTCTAAATGGTCCTTTGCAACTTAAATATGGGAATGGGGACTACCAATGTTGATGAGTCATGAGCTTATGTTGTATAAAAGTTCACCCCATTCCTTTTTTGAGAATTAACAAGTTAACAACAGTTAACAAGAAAAGAAAAAGCAGCAAAAAGAAAAGAATTTCAACAACATACGCATTAAGAATTCATAACAATGTTAATAAGAGGGTACTAATATAAAGTGGTGTATAGTGCATTTGGCGAGACTTACTAACATGAAACATGAGAACTTTTAATGAACACACTACGGTCGGATAAATTGATGTTATGAATGTGCCAAACGACACCATACACCAAGACTGTCTTGTACTGAAATAGGTTGACACTTTTTTTAGTCGAAAAAGTGTCAACCTATTCTAGTACGATACACAAGAGTGACGCAACCGAAAATAATGGAAATACATCTTAATAATAAGAAACTTATTATGAGACATATCGAACTTTTACTAATCGTCTTTTTATTCATCGGATTTTATTCTTGTGAAAAATCAGACGAACAAGATGAGAATTATGGTAATGTAAGTGAAATAAACATACCTACAGATTCGCCAAGAGGACTAGCTTTTGATGGTAATTATCTTTGGTATAGCGATGATTCATTAAAATGCTTGTATAAAATTTCTAATAACGGGAGTATTCTAAAAACCATCCAAATGACTGATTGCAAATTAACAGGTTTTGACTTTTATGATAATTGTATTTGGTGTATCAATGATACGACTGTTCTATACGATACGACAATCTCTCATTATCCATTTTCATGTATTTACAAACTTTCATTAACAGGAGAAAAACTGGATTCAATATTAGTACAAGCATCAGTGAATCCACAAAAACCAGAATTCTTAGGTTTAACAGTTAATAATTCAATGATTTATGGTTCATCGAATCAAGGATGGAGCTCATGTTTATACAGAATTGACCTTGAAAGTAAAGAAAAGACATTTTTGCAATACCATTATTTAACAGGATTAACAACAAAAAATGACACAATTTATGGTATTGATAGGAGTTATTTAAATAAAAATAGGATAGCCCCGTTTGACTCAGATTATCAACTCATTGACGATAAAGTTATCGAGATTAATTTTCAAGCGACTGATTTAGTTTTTGTTAACAATGATTTATGGATCTGTGACAGAGAGGAAAGAAAACTGAAAAAAATAAAATAACTACTGCCAACAGCCAATAAATAAGCCGGGTATTGGAGCAAATATTAAAATTATTACATTTACTCAAAGTACTAACGGTAGATAAGAAAGTGGCCAGTATATCCCGGCCTCTTCATATGGGCGAACCGACCGTTAGGCACAAGCTATAGACTCAACTTCTTTACAAATTCCTTTGGATATACGGTGAATATTTTAAGAGTAATATATTTTGTAACATCTTTTGTTATTTAACGCTAACTTTTTTCGTTGGCAGTCTAAGCAAAATTTTTAGATACTTCAACTTGATATCTATTTCTTGAAGATGACTTTTTTAATAGTTATATTGACTTTACTTGTCTCAGTATCTATCTTGCATTTATTTATTAATTAAACCTTACTAAAATGAAAACAAAAGTATTTTTAATAGTATTACAGGCAATGTTAGTTTTTAGCATTTCCGGATTAAGAGCCCAAAATGCTCCTGATTGTGAACAGAATAAGAAAGTTATTAAGGAATATCTTAAAGCCATAAGTGGCAATGTAAAAGATGAGAAGATGCTTAGGGAATTCATTGATGAAACTGATTCCATATTTATCAAGAATATTTTAATTACAGAAAGTACTTTTCCTAAATATGAACTTATTGCTGAGGATTTAATATGCGAAAATGATATTGTTGCAATTAGAGGGTTGTTAAAAGGTAAACATTTAGGGCCTATGGGGGATATTGAACCTACAGGTAAAGAATTTAATATTTCAATAATGGTATTTTACAGACTGAAGAAAAATAAAATAGTGGAACAGTGGATTGTCTTTGATAATTATGCAAGGTTAAAACAACTTGGAATCACTGAATAGTATAATATCTTAATAGATAACGACGGATCTGATAAAAGGATATTTATGCAGATAATCAGGCAGTGCCTAACAGCCAAGATAGACGCAACCTTCTATCATAAATTGCATCTTGACTTAAAATATCACTAATACAAATTGTGTTATGAAAGCTTTTTTATTGACTTTTTTACTGATTTTTATATTATACTCTTGTGAAAAGGTAAGTACTTCACAAATGCCTGATATTCCGCCAAATGATTCCATCGATATTGATAATGATACTCGATTTGATTTCGTAATTGAGTATTCAATCCTTGCAACATCTGGTGTTCCTTCTACAGTTAAAATTATAACCGGAGATATTAGACCGCTTAATGATAATCAGGTGCTTTTCCATACATCAAAGGGATATTTATTCCTTGCGATAAACGATACAATAAAAAAAGAGGATAACATAAGTTCGACTTGGAGTGATTACTCAGCAAGCGTAATAGGAATAAATGGAGTCAATGATAAATGGGGAAAAGACTGGTATATTATTTCAGATTTGTATTCAGATTATTTCCTTGGGATCAAATTAAAACTTAATGATTCAGAAAAAATTGGATGGATGCAATTAAATCTTGATACAAAAAGTGGTAAGATTATTATTATTGATAATAAGATAACAGCCTCAGATGAGTTGATTATTCAAAAATAAAATAATAATGGCCAGGGCACAACATTGTTATGTTATGATCAGACTCTTTTATGAATAGCTCAAAATGAAAAAGCTCTTTTGTTTACAAATACTTCTAACTGTTTTAATGTCATATTCCTGTAAAAAGGAAGAATTCAGCCTTGTTCTCCCTGATGAGATAACTCCTGGACAAAAATATGGATCAGGAATTGATTATGTTGATTTTGAACCAGATTTAAATTGCTCCATAATTGACCCTTGGAATAAACAAGATACAAACATCAATCTTGACTTAAATAGAGATGGTATCTATGATTTTACTTTAAAAAGAGTAATGTGTCATCCTGTCTTTCTTGGTGGAGATTGTGATGATGTTACTATTATTCCATTGATGAATAATGAGATATGTGTTCGCTCAGAATTGGGCTGGCTTGATACTCTTTCTATCCAGGATACTATTGATTCAAGAATTACATGGACTAATAAAGAAGGCTTAATTTATTCCTATAATTTTGTTCTTGGTGGAATTTCTTCAACAGAAGGATTTTGGTTCAATATTCTAAGTATGGATGATAAGTACCTAGGATTTAAAATAATAAAAGATGATAAAAAATATTTTGGATGGATGGGTATGTATGCTGATTCAGTTAATAGATCTATTGATTTTATTGTCACTGATTATGCTATTCTCAAAGAATATCCAGAATAGTTGGAATGATAGGAAAAACGTTGCACAGCGCAATATAAAAAATTGGGATCCCGTTGTTTTGCAATTGTTTTGTACATTTAAACCAAAAACGGCTACCGGTGACAACAATTAAAATAAAATAAGATGGTAATTGACAAAATTGAAAATTATAAACTCTATGTTAGCCTTAGTGAGAAAATAGCTAAGGCATTTGCATATATTAATGAGACTGATTTGTCCCAAACGGCATTGGGTAAATATGAAATCGACAATGATGATATTTTTGCACTTGTTCAAGAATATGATACAAAAGATAAAAATGAATGTAAACTAGAAGGACATAGTAAGTATATAGATATTCAATATATTATTTATGGGGTCGAACTTATTGGCGTAACATCATTGATAAATCAAATACCTGTATACAAAAACTAAAAAGATGATTATGCTTTCTTTGAGAGTGATTCGACCTTAATTAGGGTTGAGACTGGAATGTTCACAATATTTTTCCCTGATGACCTTCATATGCCTGGCATTAAAGTAAACCAAATCTCAAAAGTAAAAAAAGTTGTAATAAAGGTACGGATTTGATTATCAATTAATTGTCGCCAACAATTATGACTCGTCCTAACACTTTAAAGACTGATTCTATGCTTATCTATCGAATGCTTATCTTCCGGAATAAAAATCGCTGCCTGATGAAATGACAAATTATATATGTTTAGCATTTATCGAATGAACTTTATTCCTTACATATTATTTTTCTAAAACAGATTTTTCCACAAATTTCCGTTATACCCAATTTTTAGAATAAGAAATACTAATGTTTTAATCAGCCGCGCGATTTTTAAGTCGGCTGTATTATTTTGTTAGCTTTCAAATTATGAATTACGTCGATTTATATTTTGTACATTGAACGATTATTTAATGTATTCTGTCAACGTATATGATGGAATTTGCTCTGATGGGCCGGACACAAAAAGGTGATGCCACAAATCTAAATTAATTAATAAAAGAATTTTGGTTGGATTCAGATGTGGCGAAACAAATAGTTTTTCAATGACGCTGGTTCGAAAATACCGATTTATTATCTCAGAGTTTAAAAGCTTAATCTTAATTCTATTCACAAACTTATCGTCAATAACATGAATGCTGTTTTTTACTGCCCCCCCTTGCTTTGGCCTATTGATTATTTCAGGAGGTAAGAGTTCTTTTGCCAGCTCTCTGTGTAAATACTTTGTCACAAATTGTATATCCTGAAAATTAGTCATCTGTATGCGGAGATTATGGTCCAATGATAAAGCAAAATTGATAACTTCCCTGTCAGTGTAAGCAGAATGACAAGTTATATTATGAAGTTCAGACAGGTGACTATAAACTGAGAGAATTCCATAAAATGCATAATCAATATCCAGTTTAGTACAACAGAAGTCATATAGCTGGGAAAGACCTTTGTCGGGGACGTTGGAATCATCGTACTTATCCTGGAAATAAAAATCCTCTTTAAGCAACTCTCTTATTTCACCATTTCTAAATCCGAATGCTGAACACAAGCTATTTACATCATATATATCGATCAGGCGGCCTTCAGCTTTGCGTGCGATATAACTACCCCCGAATAACTTACTTCTGCAAACATTTTTTGTCAGATTGTAAAAAGGTTTATAAAGCCCATATGTTTTTTCCTGAATTGAGTACCTTCGATATGCTGCTGGAGTACAATAGCCGAATATTTGATCAGCAGCTTCTCCTCCTATGGCATAATTTGAGTATTTTGCCGCCTCCATGTATGCGGAATAAGAGAGCATCACACCTGGTTCAAAATACGGAACTCCCATAGTGTATACTATTTGTGGAAGATCATTTATTTCATGACCATCGAAATGGTATTCATGGTGGTCCGTATTAAATAACTTTGATACCATCCTTGCATATGGGGCATCCGTATTAAATTTGTCCTCTGCAGCAATTCCGATACTAATTATAGGTTTACGGGTTATCTGTGAGGCTAATGCAACATTCAAACTTGAATCCAATCCTCCGCTAAGTAGAAAAACACTTGTTGGATGATTTTCATACAGACGATAAATGCTTTTTGTTAAAATTTCTTTATATAGTGCAACAGCCTCATTTTTATCCTTAATCCTGTTGTCAGAAAATGACCAATTATCATATGTTGATTTACTAAGTTTTTCATTTTTTATAACGATCATCTCGCCTATCATCATTTGATAGACGTTTTTAAATATAGTATGAGGGGGTGTGGTGTATGTATATCTGAGAAAATGATACAATGCTGTTGTACTGATCTCATTCGGGTCTATCTTAGAACATTTACTAAGTGTTTTTATACTGTTGCTAAAATAAAAAATATTATTTTTCTGGATCCAGAATATTTTTTCATAGAAAGTATATTTATCTTGAATGACAAGTAATTTTTCAATTAACTGATCATAAATAATGATTGCAAAGTGTCCATCAATATTCTTTGCAAATCCGTCTCCAAACTTTTTATATAACCATATTATTGATTCTATTATAGATTCATTTATGCTGCCGGGGATAACATCGAGATATTTAAAAATTTCACCATGAAATAATACGGTTATATTGTCTATTGTATTGAATTTTATTTGGCTTCCTTCATAAAATAATTTTAGAAAAGATGAATCGGGCAATAGAGTTTTATCTCTTTCCCAACAGGCATTTAGCTTATCTATATTCTTTTCAACTGCAAAAGCACCAATAAATCGATTTCTTTTCATATTGCTCCTCCATATGCTCAGTTGCTAACAACTAAATAGATCGCAATATTGCAGTCTATCACTCGTTAGACTTTTGTTAAACTAATTAATATTCAATTAATTATTAAAAAATTGATTGCAAAAATACTGCAATAACATATTTTATAATCTTGTAACAAGATAAAAAAAAAATAATAAATCCAAGGTCATTGGATCAGGTACGAGAAAAAATAAGAACAAAACATTACAGTATTAGGACAAAAAAACCTATACATATTGGATTAAACAATACATTTATTACCATAACAAGGCTCCATGTTGAAATGGGAAGCGATGAGATAAATAAATGACGCAACCATAGTTACATCCGATTCATCTTCTTGAAAACAAGATAGTACTGTAACCCGATTGTTAATTTTAACCCGTTATCCAATTGTGAAAACACCTTTATGCACATTGATTTTAATCCTGTTTCTAACCGGATGCAATGAAAACGACACCCTCAATGAAACTGATATACTTCCCAATGATGTTTATATGGGGAGTTACCATTATCAGGGAATTGATTACTGGTCTGAAATAATCATCAGTGACGATACATACAATGAAAGACCTTCCGGTGGATATTATTATCAAAAACCTTACAATTGTTTAACTGCCGGCACTTATTCTGTTTATGGTAATAAACTGACCTTTACCCTGGATGTTTATCCATTTTTTGAAAATCCTTCCGAGCCATGTAATCCTGATGTTTTATTGCCCGGCGAATATCAAATAAATTCTATCAGCAGCGATTCTCTTATTTTCGAAAGAGGAACAGGAGACAACCGGATAGTATATTATATGAAAAGATTGTTTGTTGATAATTAGCCGGTTTATATACAATAATTATTGCTGACAATTGTTATAACCTGGCTGTTTGTACTAATAATAAAATAGTTACTTTTGTTCATCATGCAATCGGTCACCAGGACAATGATATGTAAAAACAAACCTTGACTCATTGACCAATCATGATAGCAATGGATTGTAATAACTCTTTGATGCGATCCCTGGAAATCCTTTAATCGTTATTGAAACGGGAATAATGATAAAGTATTTATCTCCTCTAAAACGTAAAGACTTATTATTGCTGATCGGATTCATTATCGTTGGATTCGGCTGGCTTTTAGCAGATCAATTTTTTTTACCCGAAACCTATCAGCGCTTTATTGCTTTTATTATTTTGATTTTTCTGCTGTATTATTTTCAATTTGCCATAAACAAACCCATTCATGTGTTCTATTATGCAAACTCGATAGCAACAATAACCGTATCGTTCATTATTATTGTCAGTTTGATAATGCATGTTATTGTTCACAATGA
>Ga0315549_1003449_pt1 | contig 14109 bp, 13 predicted proteins | sample SalMarSW160200MG_FD_203101 | JGI IMG/M metagenome (GOLD analysis project Ga0315549, IMG submission 203101) | Salt marsh sediment microbial communities from the Plum Island Ecosystem LTER, Massachusetts, United States - Salt Marsh Sediment SW1601-200 ... | reverse complement strand
TCAAAGACGAAAGAGGTTCTGAGATTGCTAAACAGTTTGTTCTGGGAAAACTTGAAGGACAGAATCAGGTTCTCAAAAAATATGGCTTAAGACAGTTTGATTTCAAGAAGATTGAGAGAGTTAAGAATCTGGAAATTGACGATTTAGGGCAACTCAGAAAGAAGCTTTCAGCATATGAATCTCATGCCTCAAGGGCTTACTTCAAAAGAATATTTTCTCTATTCCCTGAACCTGTTAGACCTGAGGGAAGAAGAACCTTCAAGGCTTACGATGGAGTAAACAACCTATTCAATCTGGGTTATGAGCTTCTTTCTTGGAAGGTTCACAAGGCTTTGGTTAACGCTAAACTTGAGCCTTTTCTCGGATTCCTTCACTCTGTGCAACATGGGAAGCCTAGTCTAGTGTGTGACATGATGGAGCTTTACCGATTCCTGATAGATGATTTCCTGATTCAGAATTACAGGGGAATAAGCAAGAACCGTTTTGTAACCAAAAAGGAATCAATGACTAGAAAGAAGGTAGGTAAAAGAGAATACCTCAACGATGCTGATTCAAAGAAGCTTATGAGAAGACTGAATCAGTTTTTCGAGTGTGAGGTTGAGATTCCCAGAATTAGGCACGGTAAGAAGCAAACCTTTGAGACATTGATTAACGAAGAGGCTTACCTATTGGCTAAGTTTCTGAGAAAAGAACGGAAAGGCTGGAATCCCAGAATCCCACAACTTTAAATTCATATTTTAATTTCATAAGATTTTTCTTCTCTTTTTTTAGATTGATATTGAGTGAAAAGTATGAAACATTTGCTCATTTCTGTCTCGATAATTTGCTTATTAATTGGAGCAAGTTTCATAACTGTATATGCTAATTATTCTGAAACTTTTCCCTTATCTCCTATGACATCAATAGTGAGAAATGTTGAACTCCAAAAAGATGATAGGCTTGTCGGTTCGTTTACAATTAATAATCTCCAAACTTGGAAGGATTTTTGGGGAGACACCGTATCTTATACAATTTCAGTTGAGGTTAAAGACCCAAAAGGTCAAGTGGTTTTAAGCTATACAAAAACTAAAGGCGACTCGTTTGATTATACCGCTTTTTATTCTGGAGTTTACACATTCCGATTTGGCTGTGGTATTTCAAAACTTCCACCTTCAGGGATTGAAAACCCTGAAGCTACTCTAAACTATAATGTTATATCACCTTCACAAGCAGAAACATCAACATTTTTTAATTTGTCAAATTGGGAAAATCAACTATTTGTTGGAATCGTGATTGTTGGAATTATTGTAATAACATGTTTATTTCTGTACAACAAAAAGAATAAGTAATATTTGAATGAAAAAATTCTCTAGTTCTTTGTGTGTGTTTTTTGTTTTTGTTTTTTGCGTGTTTTTTGTGGAGAGAGGGTTAGTAGGAGAGAGGGTAGGAGGGAGTTAGAAAGACTGTTTGGGTTTGGGTTTGGGTTTGGGGTTAAATTTTAACCCTGAATGTGACGTTAGCTCGTTTTTTTAGCTGTTTCTTTGTGAAAATGCAGATACCGTTAATTTAGCTGTGCTTTGAAAATACGCCCATTTTGATTTTATCTTGAACTTACAAAACTTAGATAAATTAAAATGAATTGTACTTTTGGTTAGGTACTGGTTGGGTGGAAAGATGAATGTAGAGAAGGCTAAGCCTCTTGTTGAGGAATTCATTCGAAGTTACCTCAGGGAGAATGAATGTGTATATCCTAGCGATGTTGCTGACGGACTTGGGCTTTAATACGACCTAGTTAGAAGAGTGTTTGCTGTTCTCGAGAAAGAAGAAAAACTCTGTAAGCAGTGTGAATGATATGTCAAGGAAATTCCTGAAATACTACGGCAACGAAAGCGACGCCATCAAAGGCAAAAGAATAGTCATTGAAGCCCGCAAATTCGGAAAACCAAGGGTTTTTGGTGACCGAACTTCACGCCATAAAGGACAAAGATTAACAGCGGACAACGCAGTTGCATGGATAGAACGAGGCTACGTTGCAGGCAAAAAACTCGATTAAATCCGATTTGGATTTTGCCAGCGCAAATTCGTTCTATACTCCACTGAGAAAATTTTAAGTTAAACGTAACTGCCTCTTTTTCCAGTGTTTTTCGAGCGCGAAGTTACCTAGCTACCTAAACGAATAAATTTGCACCCCACCCTAAAGTTTCTATAAAGGTGATATAGTTGGATCTGCTGGGCATTTACCTTCTAAACCTCTTAGTTACCGTTGCCATGTTCACTGTGCTTGTATTTCGAGCATGGGTGGAACACAAAAACTACAGAATGATGTGGAAAGAACTGGAGTGGAGAAAAACCTGCGAAACCGCTGGAAAACTTCTGAACGCCGAAAAGAGCCTCTTCACCAAAGTGGAGGGCGGCGAAGAACTCTACGAAATGCTATGCGAACTATTCTCCACTAACAAGTAAACAATCATATTAGTCTCCTAATAACAGAAGATTGTTGAAAACTATCTTTTTCCTGAAAAACCAAGCAACAAAAAGAAACTGTTACCGATGCGCAAAATATGCAGTCAGCTTCTCATTAACGCCATCAACTCGAACAAAACCAAAACGCTGGAATTGGATGATTTCGTTTGATTTCAATGTCCTGCAACTCTCTTCTGCGACGCCTTTAGTCACAGAAGCGTCAGGCATCACAACCTCGCATGGAACGCCGCTGTCAACGGGAATCCAGTGAATCAACGGGGCTCCAAGCTTCTTAGCCTCTTCGTAAGACTCGCTGAGAAAATTGGCTTGAATCAAGGTTTTTTCAATCTTTTCCACTCTAAAATTGAAGAGATCCATGAAGCGAACAGCCCTCTTACCCTCTATAAGGTCCAAGTCGTCTTTTGAAATCAAGAACGCTGCTTTTCCCTTCGCAGGCTTAACCTCAAAACAGCGAAAGCCCATTTCGGGGTGATCAGGATGAAGAGGAATCTGAGCCGTAAAAGCATGTGGAACATTTTTGACGGATATCTTGATAGGATTGTGCACAAAGAAATAACGTTTAGCATCTGGGTCAATTTGTTTTCTGTTGTGTGCATACAAGTTTTTCCAGCTTAAAACCACATCTGCCGGCTTGGGACCAACATCAATCATCAAACTGTGGATTGCCTCCGGCGTTATTCCCCTCCTTCTCAAGGCTGCAAGCGTGGCAAGCCGCGGGTCGTCCCAGTGTTTGTATAATCCGCTATTCAAGCCCTTCACAATTTCTGATTTGCTAAGCGACGCTCCCGTTATCTTCAGCCTGCCGTAGTGAATGGTTTCAGGATATTCCCAGCCAAAATGCCTGTACATGTACTCCTGTCTAGCCTGATTGGTAAGGTGCTCCTTTCCCCTTATGATGTGAGTTATCCCCATCAGGTGGTCGTCAACGCCTGTGGAGAAGTTGTAGAGAGGCCAAACACGGTATTTGCTGCCCACTCGGGGATGAGGATATTTTGTGGTATCTACGATTCTCAGCGCAGGCCAGTCTCGAACAGCCGGATTAGGATGACCTAAATCGGTTTTAACTCGAACCACAGCCTCTCCTTCACCATACTTTCCATCCAACATCCGATTCCAACGAACCAAATTTTCTTCTGCAGACAATATTCGGCACGGACAGGATTGGCCAGTTTTTGATTTTTCCTGAAAAACTTCCCGTACACAAGTGCAAACATAAGCATTACCCGCTTTGATCAGCTCTTCAGCATACTCATAATATATTTTGAGACGGTCGCTTTGAATAAATTCGCCATCCCACTTGCAACCAAGCCAATCCAAATCCTCTCTGACGGCGTCATAAAACTCCAATTTTGGTTTCTTAGTTTTTGAGTCCGTGTCTTCGAAGCGGAGATAAAATAGGCCGTTATACATTTTGGCGTAATCGTAACTGAGAATTATTGCCCTAGCCGAGCCTAAGTGAAGAACAAAATCGGGGTTCGGAGAAAAACGCGTAACAACACGATCATACTTTTTGGCGTTAGGCAAAGGCGGCAACTGCTTTTTTTCCTCAGTTTTTTCTTCAACTAAAGCTTCAGGCCACTTCTCTTCAACGATCGCTTTTTGCTGCTCTAAAGGAAGAGCATTAATTTCTTGTACAATCTCGTTGATGATTGGGGATACCTCTTTTATTTGTCTCCTAAACTGGGGATGTTCGCCGAGTAGTTTACCGAAAACAGGTTTCGGTGAAGCTTTTCCGCCGTAACGAAGCGCGTTTAGGAGAACAATTTTTTTGATTATTTCTCTGGCTTCTTTTTCTTCGTTCGGATTCAAGGTATGCCACTTAACTTAGATTTAATGATGCCTAGCAAAAATGAGGTCTGCCAGGTTTAATAGGTCTTCTTTGTCTTCGGAGTCAGGAAATCTAGCCAACGCCTTCTTGGCTTTTTTGATGTAATTATCTGCCAATTTTTTGGCGTAAGCAATTGCACCCAAAGAATCAATCAGATTAATGGTTTCTCGTATCTGCTCAGCAGAAGCATCTTTGTTTCCTAAGGTTTCGAGAATCTGTTTCCTTTGACTCTTTGAAGCCCTCTCAAGAGCATAAACAACCATCAGAGTCCGCTTTCCTTCACGAATATCATTCCCAACAGGCTTTTTCAGAACCTTCTCGTCCGCAGTCAAAGCCAAAACATCATCGATCACCTGAAACGCGATGCCAGCGTAACGCCCAAACTCTCCGAGACGCTTAACTTGACTTTTGGTTGCGCCGCCCAACAGCCCTCCGCACCGCGCAGAAGTTTCAAACAACGCAGCGGTTTTGCCTCGAATCATCTCGAAGTATTCAGCCTCAGAAACAGTTTCTTTGCTTTCAAACATCATGTCTCGGGTCTGTCCCTCGCAGAGGGTTATGGTTGCTTCGCTGATTTCCTTCAATACCTGCAGTATTCGTTTGGGCTTTACATGTTTAGTGTCCGTATAGCTGGTGATTGCCTCGTAGACTTTGGCGAATAGAAGGTCACCAGCCACTATGGCGATGGGTACTCCCCATTTAGTGTGAACCGTTGGGACTCCCCGCCTCTTCTCATCCTGATCCATTATGTCATCGTGAATAAGAGTGAAGGTGTGAAGCAACTCTAAAGCCGCCGCTGTTGGAATCGCATCCTCTTCCCTTCCTTCCACAAGCTTGCAGCTCTTCAAAACAAGAAAAGGTCTCAGCCGTTTTCCTCCCGCATCGATTATCTGCCGGGAGGCTCTGTAGAGCAGTTGGGGCTCACAGTTTATCTCAACAACTTTCTCGATGAAACTGTTCACTTTTTCAGCTGATTCAGCTATCTGAAATGACAGACGACTCATGCTTTTCTCCTCGCATAAACTTCCGGCTGAAAACCTCGCAGTTTTAACCATTCAGCCGTCTTTCCAGTCAACACAACCGGAACGTTCTGCAACTTCTGAATTGAGCTTGCGCCTACAAGAAACATCGCATTTCTCACTTCCCCAACCAATAACCGAAGCACCTTCTTAACATCTTCCGAAGATTTCGTGGCTGGATCTAGAAACGGGTAAGTAGCACTAGCTAAACTTGCGCCTAAAGCCAAAGATTTTGTTGCATCTATTCCGTTGCGTATTCCACCTGAAGCTATCACAGGCAAGTTAACTGACTTGACCGTTTCTACAAGAGTTACTGCAGTGGGTAAGCCCCAATCCCAGAAAGTTTCCCCCAGTCCTTGACTAAAAACATCTTGACGAGCTTTAGCCCTGTAATATTCCACAGCTGCCCAACTGGTTCCTCCAACTCCAGCCACATCAATTCCTGCAACACCCGCTGCTTCAAGCATTGCTGCATCTTCTGCAGCTATTCCTGCGCCAGTTTCTTTGACGATAACTGGGACATCTAACTCTTGTGCAACCTTACACATCTTTTGGAGAAGATTTGAGTAGTTTGTGTCGCCTTCTGGCTGAACCGCCTCCTGTAATGCGTTCAGGTGGATTGCCAAGGCGTTGGCTTGCACCATCTCAACTGCCTTCTCGGCTTCCTTGACGCCGTATTTGCCGATGAGCTGTGGACCTCCAATGTTGGCTACAATGAATGCTGTTGGCGCCTTCTCCCTAACCACCGTAAAAGAACGTTCCACTTTTGGGTTGTCAATTGCCACTCTTTGGCTTCCAACACCCATGCCAATGTTAAGCTCTTCAACTGCTTCGGCTATGGCAGCGTTAATTTTCAAGGCTTTTGCAGTGCCTCCGGTCATGGCTCCCACAAAGAGGGGAGCAGAAAACTTGTAGCCGAAAACGGTTGTGGAGAGGTCTATTTTTTTTCGTTCGATTTCGGGCAGAGCTTTATGCACAAGGGAAACGTCCTCAAATCCAGTGGTTGCTTTCCGGGCTTGAACGTTTTCTTCAAGACAGATTTCTATATGATTAGCTTTCCTTTCTTCGATTGAATTATCCAACTGTTTCACCCTTCTCGATAATTGTTCCAATCACTTTTTTTCCCTTAAGAGCCTTGTAGACCCTTCCAGATTTTGTGGCGTTCACGATCACTGTTTCGATGTCATGTTCAATGGCAAGTGTTACCTCAAGCATCTTTCCAAGCATGCCCCCGGTCACGTCAGTTGCCTTTGACCCTTCAATCTTGTGTTTCAGGCTTTTCAATTCTTCCAAGGTTACGTGATCAATCCGCTGTGCCGAAGAGTCTGTTTTGGGGTCAGCTGTGTATAATCCATCGACATCCGCGCCCATTATGATGCGGCATGCGCCAAGTTTTATTGCCAGTGAAGAAACAAGCTGGTCTCCGGACAATATGGCGAAACCCTTCTCTGAGTCGAGGACGGCATCTCCGTATAGAACCGGCACAAAACCCATCTTAAGCATTTTTTTCAACGGTTTCAGTTCCATGTTGGCTATTCGACCAGCCTTCGTAACCGCACAGGAGGACGGATGAATCTCTACTGCGGGAATATTATGGCTTATTAGAGCCTCCATAACCCAACTGTTCAGCAGGGTCATAGCAAGATGGGTCTGCGAAAACCCTAGAATCTGTGACGGATCAACATACCCTCCTGCTATAGCATATCGTTCCGCAATCGGATGCCCAAAAGAGCCGCCTCCGTGAACCAAGATGAGAGGCGAAACCTTGGCTCGAGAAATTTCGTCTGCCAGCCGTTCAATTGCCTTCAAGTCAGGAGTCAATGGCTTCTCCTTGTTTGTTATCACGGAGCCTCCTAGCTTCAGAACAGTTGGCTTGACACTCATTCTTTGCACCATCATCAATTTATTCATGAAAGCTAAAAGGGTTATTTTCAATTAACTACTTCTTTATTGTGACAACACCGTTTTCTAATCGAACAGTATCTCCTGTTTTTATTTTTGAGATATCGATTTCGTCAACGCAGGGTATCTCTGAGATTATTGCGCCCACAGCAACTACAGTTTCGCAGTCTCTGTTTATGATTCCAGCTGGAGCCACCCCGCCCTTCTTCAGCCTGTAAAGAGTATAAGACCCGACTGTTGAGCCTTTACCATTCGGGAAAACCAGAATCTTGTCTTTGATTCGCTTTCCCTGCAGTTCATGCCCCTTTTCCAGTATCTCACTTGTTTCCGGGTCTACCCCACCATAGAACGAAATCGGCTGAGTTGTCGTTAATGCCTCGCCCTCTGCAACTCCCCTAGAGATTATTCTTCCTTTCAACTCCATTTTCCGCTCACCCCAGCCTCTATGCACTCTTCTAAACTTCCCATTTTGGTCAACATATTGTTATGTCTTGAGTAGTAACAGCCTTTCGCGGAGGTTGTAGCAACAGTTCTAAATCTTCCCTTCAACGGAGCCACTGCCATGCAAGTGTCGCAGGCAAATTTTGCTCCCGCCTTCTCGATCAGTTCCGTGTAGCCTCTTGTGTCAGCCAGTTGCTTCATGGATCTTGAGGTTGCAACCCAGAATTCAGTGTTCGCTGATATCGTCTTGTCTTTCAGCAGGTTCGCTATTTGCGCTATTTCTTTAATAGAAGCGTGAGGACAGCCGATACACACGAAATCGATGTCTTCCACATCATCGTTGATGCTTTCGTACGCTTCTCTGATGTCCCTATCCTCAAGGATGATTTTCTCTTCAGGAGGTTGATGATTTTCGGAGCCCGGTGTTATCCCCTTCATATAAAATAGCGGCTTTGAGCCGAAAGTCACCACAGAGGCGCAGAACGATTTCAATTCATCCAAGCTCACATCGTTTATGCCTGTTATGTAAGGAATCTTGTTTTGCACCTGCTTTCCAACACAGTAACCAAGTGCTCCCCAATCCGAGAACTTGGACAATTTCGCCGTTACTTCCACGTGAGTGTCTGGCGCTCTGTTCTCGTCCAAATGAAGCCCATAACAGGGCGTTTTTCCTACAAACGCTGCTGCAAGAGCTGATGGTCCCCCTTCCCTGTTTGTTTTGGCTCCGATAACTGAGTTGGCGAAGGTAACTGCGGAAGATTCTGACCAAGCGATGTGTTCTCCATATATTGGCAGGTTACCTATCAGGTAGGGTGTGCAGGTGCAGGAGATGAGTATTCCCATTTTCCTGAAGGCATCTATAACCAGATTCTGTTTTCTTGCGAACTCTTCGGCGATTCCAAGTTTTCTCCAATCTTCCAGATCCATTCCTGCAGGATTCAAGGTTGTGAGCACTTTGACTTTTCCGTCTTTTGCAAGCTCGTTCAGAAACTCTAGCCCCGCATCTCCGAGGTTATGGTATGATACGCCCGCAACTTGGACCGACCCAACTTCTATGAGTTTTTCGGCGCCGTAAATGTTTCCGAGGGCAACCAGTATCTCCATGGATTTTTTTACTGCGTAGCCTTCTTTTCCATCCAGCATTCTTTCTTCATTTTTTGTTAGATACATAAGATCACAGGAACTTGTTTAAGTCAACTTTTCGGTATGATTCCTTTTTAAATCCTTTACCTGTCCCTCTGAGGGGGATTGTTGCGTCTAACCCCATCTTGCATGTTCTGGCTTTTTTTCCTTCAGTTAAATCTCCAGATGGATCAAGAGATGAGCCTCTTTGGTTCGGCAGTATAACAGCGGCTTTGTCTGCCTGAAATCTCGTTGCAAGAGCCCACTCAACATCGTTGCTGTCATAGATGTTTACGTCATCATCCACAACAACACAATGCTTCAATGACTTGTGACCATCAAAGGCTGCCTTGATCGCCTTCTGTCCATCGTCTGGATTCCGCTTTTTTATTTGAATCACCGCGTGGAGCCAGCTGCAGCCACCAGGAGTAATGTAAATGTCCTTACATTCGCAGACTTTGTTAACTTCATTAAACATTGTGGGTTCTTTAGGTATCCCCATCAAAACCTTGTGCTCGTTCCTTCCAGCAAGGATTGTTTGGTAAATCGGGTTTTTTCTGTGAGTTATACATTTGACTTCTATCACGGGCTGCTGTCTAACCCGATCAACAATTCCGGTGAGATCAAGGAAGGGTCCTTCTGGGGCTGTTTCTTTTGTTATTCTTCCCTCCAACACGATTTCGCAGTCTCGGGGAACCTCAACATCAATGGTTTTACATTTAACCAATTCTGTTTTTTCTAAAACATTAGCCATTCCCAGCTCATCAACGCCCTTTGGCAAAGATGTAGACGCGGCAAGAAGAACCGCAGTTGAGTTGCCTATGCACATTGCTATGTCGAGTTCGCCCCCAGCATTTTTTAGGGCAGTATCCGTTCCCCTATCTTCAACGATTCGCGCCACAAACTTGTTCTTGCCAATCAGCATCAACCTGTGAAAGCATGTGTTTCTGCCGAGCTCAGGGTCTTTCACTATGGAGATGGCGGATGGAACATACTTTCCTCCATCCTTTTCGGTGTACCTCATTATGGGCAGCTTGGTTAAGTCAACGTTTCTTTCAACGATTTCTTGGCATTCTCCCTTCTCCACAACCTCTGGAGAAGAAGGATTTTCTATGGCACTCGACAGCTTGCGCAAAATCTGCTGTATGTCCACGTTCAAGGCTTTGGCGACCAGTTCTTTGGAGGAGACCAAGCCAGCAACTACGGGAATGCTGGACTCTTTTACTTTCTCAAAAAAACAAGGTTTTTCGCCGAGAGTATCGATGATTCCAGCCATCTCAAGCTCGGTTGACACTTCTTTTCTTATTCTTGTTAATTTTCCTTCGCGTTCAAGTTGCTCCAAGAATCCTCTAAAACCCAAAACTTGTCCCTCACACTTTTTGAATTCCTATCTTTGTTCTTAACACTTTAAAGCCTTCATTCTCCATGGCTGCCGCAACCGCTTCCTGCAGGTCTTTTCCAGGCGTTAAGGCTACCATGCAGCCGCCGCCGCCACCGCCAGTCATTTTTGCTCCAAACGCCCCCTGCTCCCTAGCCAACTCAACCAAATAGTCCAATTCTCTGCATGAGACCTCGATTTCCTGTAGCAAACGATGGTTCTCGTTCATTAATTCACCAACCTGTTTCAGGTCAAACTCTTCCAGCGCCTCTCTTCCTTTATGCGCCAGATTTTCTGCCCGCCTGAAGATTGCACCGTATTTTTCGGGGTTTTGTTTCTTTCTCTCACCAACCCCCGCAACCATCGCCTTAGTGTTAGCGACAATTCCAGTGTTACCGATGACGATTTCAACTGGCTCTCGTATGCTCAATTGCTCTATCATGTTTGAGCCTCCGCCCAAATTTTTCTTGAACCATATCAAGCCGCCGAAGGTTGCTGCGGTGTTGTCGATGCCTGAAGGGTTTCCAGCATATGCCTTCTCAGCTTCATAGGCGATGTCATTAATTCGTTCATCGGACAAATCTAGGTCGAACTCTTCTGCTATTGCTCGGGCAATCGCGACACTGCTTGCTGCAGAAGCTCCAAGTCCACTGAATCCGGGGAGGTTTCCGCCCAACCAAATGTCTATGGCGACCTTTTTGGGGTCAATGTCCATTGCCTTGAGCATTCTTTCGATTGACTCTAGTTGCTGCAGTTTTTTCTTTTCAGCGTACCCTTTTGCGCCACTTCTTTGGTCTGTTACATTGATGCCTTTTTGGGCTTTCTTTACTTCTGCATCAGCTGCTGAATCAACTGCTGAAGCAATTCCTGGTACGCCATGAACAACAAAGTGTTCACCGAACAAAATTGTTTTTCCGAAGCCAGAACCTCTTCCCATTGGAACATACCCAGAAGAAAATGGAAGAGATTAAATAAAATACTTTTTCAAAGGTAGCCAAGCGCATCGGCTAGAATTTGTTTCTGTTAACTAGCTTTTGTGAATGCTATGGCGGCGTAACCTACTATTCTGGAGTGGTAGTCTCCGAATATGTCGCCGCTTGTTTTGTAGCATAGTAACTGAGCCTTTCTGGCGCCTAACTCCTTTGCTACCGTGATGGCGGCGATGGTGGGACCGTAACCACAAGTACTTATCGCATAAGATTCTACAGTAGAGTAGTATAGTTCTTCATCCATCTTGAGGGCGGCTTCTATAGCCAATCCGTCCTTCTTTTCAGCAGTCTCTTGAGGCTCATCATGGGTCATGTCAGAGGATGCAATAACCAAAGCGTTCTTTCCCTTCAAGGCTTCTGCAGTAGCCTTCCCCACTTCTCGGCTGGACTTCAAATCCTGCATCATAAAACAGACTGGAACAAACTTGAAGTCTGAACCGTACAGGTACTGAAGGAAGGGCAACTGAAGCTCGATAGAATGCTCGTAAGCATGCGCCATCTCATCCACATCAACAATGTTAGAAGCCTGCAAAATCTGATTAGCTGTTTCAGTGTCAATCTCCACATCGCCCAGAGGCGTGCGCCAAACGCCCTCGTTCATAATCGAAAGCGCGCTTCCCCGTCCAGTATGGTTGGGACCGAAAATCACTATAACGTCCGGTTTTCCATCCTTCGCAAGACTGTAATATGCATGAGCGGCTACAGGACCAGAAGCCATGTATCCCGCATGGGGAACAACAAGCCCAACCAAGTTTCGGGGACCTTCCTTTACTATCTGCGGAAGGCTTTGGGGTCCTAGCCTATGCGTAAAAACTTCTTCTATCTGCTCCCGTAAACTGTTGGGTGTGCCAGCGTACCATGAACCTGCTACTGCCGGTGACCTAATTTTCAATCCTCGTCTTCTTCCCGTCTTTCCCTAGTCAGCTTTATTTCAAAGTCTTCGATGGACTGACTTAGGTCTCCGTCTGCTGGGATTTCGCCTCTCTCGCGTAGTATCTGTCTAGCTAACAGCCAATAGATAACTGCCAATGCTCGTCTTCCCTTGTTGTTGGTGGGTATAACCAAGTCTACAAAGGAGAAGTCGTTGTCGGTGCTGCAGAGGGCTATCAAAGGAATTCCGATGCTCGCCGCTTCCTTCACCGCTTGCACATCAGCTTTGGGGTCAGACACCATTATTACGCTAGGCTCGAGGCGATTTGGGTAAAGCGGGTTTGAAAGCATTCCGGGGATGAACCGTCCAACTATCGGGGTTGCTCCAACTACTTCACAGAATTTCTCTACAGGAGACTGCCCATACAATCGTCCAGCTACAGCCGCTATCTTCGAGGGTTCAAATCGGGCTAGAAACTTGGCAGCCACTCGTATACGCTCATCCGTTTTTTTAACGTCCAAAACGAACAAGCCGTCGGCTCTAACTCGATATATGAACTGTTCCATGTCTTTTGTTCTCATTCTGGTTCCTATATGAACCCCAGCGGACAACAGCGTATCCTGGGGTAACAGAAGGTCTTCCTCGCTGAATGTTTCGATTTTTTCTTCACTTTCGGACAAACTTTTTTCCTCCAACTATAACCTTGACATTTCGGCTCTATTTCCAAGAGTTTCCTCTATTCTGATCAGCTCGTTAATTTTCGCCACTCGCTCTCCATGTAACACTCCAGTCTTGATGATTGGACAAGAGAAAGCAACGGCTAAGTGAGCTATATGTGTATCAGTTGTTTCTCCAGAACGATGGGACATAACCGGAACATATCCAGCCTTCTTCGCCAGTCGCGTAGTCTCCCAAGCGTCCGTGAGCGTGCCAACCTGATTCGTTTTCACGATAAGAGAGTTCCCAGCACACAATTTTATGCCCTGACTTAGCCTTTCAGGGTTTGTGACGAACAAGTCGTCGCCGCAGATGAGACAGTTCTTAACTTTTTTCGTGAGTTCCGCAAAACTTTCATAGTCGTCCTCATGGAAAGGGTCTTCAACATAAGCAAGATTATAATCCTCAATGAGACGCAACATAAACTCCAGTTGCTCTCCAGAATCTCGTTTGGTTCCTTCCATGGAATAAACGTAAACATTTTCTTTCGGGTTCCAGAAACTGGAAGCAGCAACATCGAGGCATGCCCTGCATTCGATGCCCCGCTCTTCTGAAACCTCTTCGCAAGCCTTCACAACTATCTTCAAAGCTTCTTCGTTTTTTATGTTGGGCGCCCAAGCTCCTTCGTCTCCTCTTCCGCCTGTAAAGTTTTGGTCAGCCTTTCTGAGAAGAGCGCCGATTTTTTGATGTACCATAATGTTGGCTTTCGCCGCCTCTGCGAAGCTGCGTGCCTTAAACGGTATAACTAGATACTCTTGTATGTCTGTTGTTTTTCCTAGGGCATGTTTTCCTCCGCCCAGCACGTTTCCAAGAGGATACGGAAGCTCGTTTGCTAGGTATCCGGATAGATGCTGAAACAGGAATGTGCCATAGGATGTTGCGGCTGCTTCTGCCGTGGCTAGGGAGATAGCGAAGACCGTGTTTCCTCCGACATTTCCGAAGTTCTCTGTTTCGTCGATTTCGTGAAGAAGAGCATCAATTTCGTTCTGTTCTTCGGCGTCCATGCCTATGAGTTCAGGGACAATAAGCTCTTCTACCTTTTTTATAGCCTCGTCCACTCCTCCTTCAGGATATGAAACTACCTCAGCTTTGCCTTTGCTGGCTCCAGCTGGGGCAGAGGCTCTTCCGAATCCATCAACGGTTACGATGTCAATTTCAATCGTTTCTTGGCCTCTGCTGTTGAAAAGTTTTCGCGCCATGACATCTTCTATTATGGATGACATGTTTGTTTCCCGCTAAAATTGTTGATTGCTGTTTATTTTGCCTTTTTCTTCATAAAATCTGAGAATCTTGTCGGAAATCTCGATGTGAGAAAGAATCATTCGGCGACAGCAATATCTTGTTACGCCTAAGCTGTCCAGAACCTTTTTTGCGTCTTC
>Ga0315549_1003446_pt1 | contig 14117 bp, 11 predicted proteins | sample SalMarSW160200MG_FD_203101 | JGI IMG/M metagenome (GOLD analysis project Ga0315549, IMG submission 203101) | Salt marsh sediment microbial communities from the Plum Island Ecosystem LTER, Massachusetts, United States - Salt Marsh Sediment SW1601-200 ... | reverse complement strand
TCAATCCCTGTCCCTTGTGGTATCCTTTCTCCATCGGTATATCCTCCCTTTCTGTTTGCTTGGCTTTACTATAGGGTAGGATATACCGATCCACTTTTCCACCACATTCGGGACACTACCTTTCAGGATGTACACTCAGCAACTCTGAGACAATACCTATTGGAAATACTGGTAGGTTCTTCATTACCTTTTATTTTCCTCCCACTACATTTTAGGCAAATAATGCACCTTTGTCAATTGAAGACTTGACCACCATCGAGCAGAACCCTGAGCAGTGGTCTCTTGACAAAGACACTTCTTTGTGCTAAATATACATACAATCTCTAGGTATAAGCTTATGGAAAACGTTTGAATCCTATGCTGGAACTTCTTAGTCGGCATAGGCGAAAGTTACATTAATTGAGCAGGTCATCTGGAGTGAGGTTGGATTGATTAAGCGGGAGTGTGATGTCTAAGGTTCGGATTGTAACAGACAGTACAACTTGTTTGCCGCCCGAGTTGATAGAACAGTATGACATACGAGTGATGCCACTTGGACTTGTGATTGATGGCAAGGCTTGTCGAGACGGGGTTGATATTACTACTGACGAATTTTGGGAGATGTTCAAAGACCTAAAAGTGCTCAAAGACCTAGAGGAGCACCCCACTACAACTGCTGTCACCCCTGGTGAGTTTGTCAACGTTTTTTCCGAGTTGGCAAAAACAACGGATAGCATTGTTTGCATCCTTGTTTCCCGAGCTCTCAGTGCCACTCACGAATCGGCATATCACGCGAGAAGGCTGGTTAGGCCTGAGCACCCTAATCTTCGCATTGAGATTATCGATAGTAGAACCTCAGTCGGTGCCCAGGGTTTTATTGTTCTAGAGGCAGCTCGTGCAGCGCAGGAAAATAAGAGCCTGGAAGAGGTCACCGATATTATACGGGACATGATGTCACGAGTGATATATATCGCTACACTCGATACCCTAAAGTACCTAATAAAGTCTGGGCGAGCACCCAAGAGCACCACTGTTGGTGAATTGTTGGGGGTGAAACCAGTAATTGGATTCGTTGATGACACTGGACTGCTCGAGGTGATTGCCAGAGTAAGGGGAAAGCAGAAAACAATTAGTAAGATGGTTGACTTGGTTAAAAAGTATATAGATACTCAAAAACCAGTGCATATCATGGTTCACCACTGTGATTCTCTCCAGGATGCTGGGGAGCTAAAAGAGATGGTCACTTCAAGGTACAGATGTGTGGAAAGCTATATGACTGAATACACACCGGTGATGGTAACTCACACTGGCCCCATGCTCGGGTTATCCTTTTACTCCTGATTGGACAACGATAAATATGCCTATATCATTCAAACCAAATTTAAAAAAGGGGGGTTATGAACAAAATGAGTAAAAAATTTATGTGTTTGGCTTTGCTTATTGCCCTGTCATTATTGCTTTTAATGCCGGTGGCAGGCTGCAAGACTGAAGAACCAGCAGGCGCGGAAATCAATGTCGGACTCATGGGAGGACTGACCGGACCGGCGGCTTCGTCGGTGGTGCCTATGATGGATGAAGCCGGTTATATTTTCCGCTACATAAACGAGGTAGAGGGTGGTATCGACGGTGTTAAATTGAACTGGCGGGTAGTGGATAACAAAGGAACACCTGACGGTGCAGTGATGGCATATAAAGAGCTCAGGGACACTTTTGACCCTGTAATTTACCTGGCCGTTGAGGACTATTATTTATTAGGAATTCAAGATACGATAACCAGTGACAAGTCGGTTCTAATAACATGGTCAGCTATCGACCCTAGGTGCTACCTACCACCACAGAGCTTTTTCAGCATATCCATACCTGTTGCGGATGGCTTTGCTGGTTACATTAAATGGCTCCTTGACCAATGGGAGGGACCAGAACAGCCCAAAGTTGGTGTTCTCTACTGGGAGGATGTGCCCACTGGTGAGCAATGGAGGTTGGCAGAAGGTTGGGTGAGAGGACAAGGGGTGGAACTTGTTCTTGCCCCCTACTCGATAGCAACACTAGACCTCAAGCCACAACTTATGGCGTTGCGAGATGCCGGGGTGGACTATATCTGGATGCTTGGTATGTCACCTAATGCCGCCGTCGCCATTAGAGACTTTCGTGGCCTAGGTCTCACGGACGAGATACCCTTTTGCTTTAGTGAATACACAGAGCCAAAAGGGGTTCTTGGTATTGCCGGCGAGGGAGCAGAGGAATTCTATGGATACCGGTCTGAAAGTCCTTACTCGGATGGAGCAGAGGCAGCCAGGCTTTATAGCCAAATTTGGCAATGGTCTACCGGTGAGGATAAGTGGGCAGATAACCGTCTCATGATAACCATGAAAGCAGTCCTAACCTCAGCCGTGAAACAAGCTGTAGAGGATATTGGTTGGGATAATCTCAGCAACGAAGCCGTATATAACGCCATGAACAAGCTCACCGAGATTGACACCTGGGGCAATCAAGAAGGCTTTGGCTACGGTCCCGACCGAAGGGTGGGTGTTTCCACCATCAAGATACATCGGTACACTAAGGATGGGACAGTATCCGCCAGCGACTGGATAGAACTGCCCAGAATCTTCGAGGGCAAAGAGCAGTAGACCCAAACTTGTGGGGGCTCCGTATGCCGGAGCCCCCAGAGCTAATTACAGAATTAACGAGACATCGGTTGCGGTAAGAGGTTAAAGAAAGACTAACCTATCCTCGCTCTCATCACAAGCGGGGTGGTACTGAGTTGAGGCCAAGATAGATACCTTGAGCGTGCTCATGGTTCTTTAGCACTTGTGCTGACCCTTCAAGAATTACCCTTCCATTCTGCAAGATATACCCGTAGTTGGCTATATTCAGGGTAGCGATGGCGTTTTGCTCAGCGATTAGCAATGAGGTTTTCTCCACTTCATTTATCTTCTTAAGAATGGCAAATATACTGCCTATTATCCCGGGAGCAAGCCCCAAAGAGGGTTCGTCAAGCAGCATTGTTTTTGGACGAGCCATAAACGCCCTTCCAATTATCAGCATCTGTTGCTCACCGCCCGAAAGATATCCGCCCTTTTGGTGGCGAAGTGTCGCCAGTTGTGGAAAATACTCATAGATTTGGTCTAAGTCCCTTTTCACATTATCCTTATCACGTCTTAGGTAAGCTCCCATCTGCAGATTTTCCTCAGTGGTAAGCTGCTGGAATGCCGAACGCCCCTGCAGCACGTGGCAAATACCCAGCTTGGCTATCTTCTCCGGATTTAGCTTATCTATACGCTTGCCATCAAATTCAATAGTGCCTTCAGTGAGCTTACCATCCTCAGTCTTCAGGAGCCCGGAGATACTCTTCAGTGTGGTTGACTTGCCACTGCCATTGCTTCCCAACAGGGCAACAATACTGCCTTCTTCCACGAGCATAGAAACCTCGGTGAGGGCCAGAACCACATCGCTATATACTGCTTTTATTTTATTTAGTTTAAGCATGCTTCACCACATAGATGCTTAAGTTCCAAAGGGCCACCGCTTGTAGTTCAACTTAATTTTCCGCCACACTGAAATCAACCCATAGGGCTGTAAGGATATAAACAATACTATCACCAGCCCGTAGACACCATAATTCAGAGAGACCATGATACTGCTGCTGAGATAGGGCATCCAGTCAGCCGTAGAGATTACATGTAGGATCTGACTGATGAGTCGAAGAAAGATAACTCCCATGACCACGCCGGCGGTGCTTCCACCGCCACCGATTATAATCATACCCAGGTACCATATTGAGTCCCAGATGGTAAATTGGTCCAGCCTCACTACACTCACATAGCTGGCCCATAGTCCCCCGGCCAGCCCGGCAAATAACGTCCCGATGAAGAAGGCACGTAGCTTGGTAAGAGGTACATTAATCCCCAGGCTAGCAGCAGCTGTGGCATTGTCCCGTATAGCCAGGAAAGCCCGACCAGTCCGGGAACGGCTAAGGTTAGCGGAAAAGATAATGCATATGATAGCCACCGGTAGAAGAAGATAATACCAGTTGATGTCAGTGTTAATCTTTATCCCGCCAACTACAGGGTAAGGTATACCAATGATACCATGAATACCACCGGTGATTCCCAAGCTGCGTATTATGTACTGGGCAATAAAGAAAAAGGCCAGGGTAACCACAGCCAGATAGAACCCTTTAAGACGTATAGCTGGCACTGCGACTATGAAGCCGATTACTGCCGTGATAATAGCCGAAATTATCAGGGCAACCCAGAAAGGCCAATGGGCGTTCGAAGTAAGAATAGCTAAAGTGTAACCACCTACCATGATAAAAGCTGCATGGCCCAGGCTAACTTGTCCCGCCATACCGGTAATAATATTCAGTCCCATAACAGCGATAATGGTAATGGCAGTGAAATTTATGAAAGTAAGCCAGTTCAAGTTGTGTGTCCAGCTAAGGACATGGGGCAGTATGACCAGGAGTGCCAGGAAGATAGCCAAAATAACCCACTGCTGTGTGCTACCGATTAGAGCCATATCCTGACTGTAGTCGGTTTTAGTTCTACCCCTTCTCTTCACCTTTTAGACCCTTTCTATCTGCTTGGTGCCAAAAAGGCCGCTGGGTCGAATAAGCAATACCAGTAACATTAAAATCATGCTGAAGATAGTAGCAATCCCAGGCAAGTGAGGGTTGAGATAATAGCTGGTCAGAGTCGTTCCGACGGCTAAAATTAGCCCGCCACAAATACAGCCGACAAGTGAATCCAGTCCGCCTATGAACACTACTGCCAGAACCAACATTACCAGTTCAGATAAATGAAGGCTAACCCCACTGACAGTGGCTATCAAGATTCCACCAATCGTAGCAATCAAGGCGCACATTGCCCAAGCAATCTGGGAATTAAGTTCGGCACTCACACCCAGACACCGGGCGGCTACTTGATTATCATAGGCAGCTCTCATAGCCAGCCCTAGTTTGGTACGGCGGAAGAAAAAGGCGAAGGCTAAGGTCGCTACCATGGCCAGACAAAAACTCCAGAGGTACTCCTTAGCCAGTACAATATCACCAAGGTTGACCGGCCCTTTAGGGAGTGTCGCCGCCAGGGCTAGGCTTTTCGGACCCCAGGCAACCATCACCACACTACGCAGTATCGCCAGAAGTCCCAAGGTGAGCATGAATGTAGCGAACAGCGGTCGTCCAATCATGCGCCGGAAGAAAAGGCGTTCTATCACCAGACCAAGCAGGATAGCTACAACTAAGGTCAGGAAAAGGGCTATTGGAAGAGGTAACCTTGGCGCTTCTGGGGAGCCGATAAAAGTCCAGGCAATAAAAGCACCCAGCACAGCGAACTGACCATAGGCCATATTAAAGACCTGGGTACTCCGATAGGTAATGACAAAGCCCATGGCGATAAAACCGTACACACTACCAACCAGTATGCCAGACAGAATTAGTTGCAACGGTACTGTCAATGCGTCCATTTCAGGTCACCTTATGGCAGATAGTAAAAGTTTTCTCCCGGCTTGCGAATAGGGCTATCGCAATGTATTTCTTAGCCATTTTCTAACGGGTTACTCCTCCAAGATAGGCTTCGGCAACACGCGCATCCTGGCGGATTTCCGCAGGCGTTCCCTCAGCAATTTTCTGACCATAGTCGAGAACGATTATTGACTGCGACAGTTCCATCACCACCTGCATATCGTGCTCGATGAGGATAATGGTCATCCCTCTCTTGTGCGTATTTAGGATGAGTTCGCTCACCATCTCTTTCATTGCATCGTCCAGACCACTCATCGGCTCGTCAAGTATGATGATTTTGGGTCGCATAGTTAATGCTCTGGCAATCTCGACCTGCTTACGTTGACCGTACGACATGGTAGCTACTGGTCTTTTTCTCAGCTCCTCAATATGGGAAAAGGCAATAATCTCCTCCACTATTTGGCGGCTTTTTAATTCCTCACGGCGACTCCTGCCAAAGTACAGCATCGCGTCTAGAATTGTAGCTTTGGTATGAATATATTGAGTCGCCATTAAGATATCCAGTGCGGTCATATTAGGGTATGTAGTCGGATTCTGAAAGGTTCGGCTGATGCCGAGTTTAGCAATTTGGTGGGGTTTTAGGCCAAGTATATCCTGACCTTCGAAGACTATCTTGCCTTTTTGGGGCTTATAATAGCCGGTAATACAGTTTATTAGGCAAGTCTTACCGGCACCGTTAGGACCAATAATGGATATAATCTGCCCTTCTTTTATCTGGAAGCGTATTCCATTAAGAGCCTTAATTCCATCAAAGCTGAGATGCAAATCATCGCCGGCTAAAATAACGTCGTTTTTTACTTGACTCATTTAAGCTCTTTTTTTACTTACTAAAAGAGAGTTATTAATGAGATGGTATCTCCCCCTTCTTACCAGGTATGGCTTATCGCATCCTGCTGGCAGACGCTATGACAATTCACTTCATGGTTACGGCTACAAGAATGAAATCCGGGGCATAAAAAGGCCAGCTTTTTTCTTACCGCTTCTTTCACCTTGGCTTTCGGCTGACCGTTATCATCCCCAACCATCTCGAAAATTCCTGACGGGCAGGCAGGTACACACTCCCCACAACCATCACATCTAGCGGTATCAATGGTGATAAAGTAATCGCCAGTACCGTCAGTGTAGCCATAATGAACCTTCAATTCTTCTCGTGTGCCTATCCCTTTGCATCGTTCTTCGGCAAACAGGGCTGCTCCCAGGGCACCGATTATCTGTGGGTCTTCAGCGAGTAGTGGCTCCAGCCCCACCGCTTCTTTGAGTTTGGCTACCATTCCTTTGTTCTTGGCGATACCCCCCGTGATACTGAATTCCTTTTCCAAAGAGATTCGCCTCAAAAGGTTAAGGCAGCGAGTAGCTATAGCCTCGTTTAGACCGGCCAGGATATCACGCTTGGCTACCCCTTGCCTGAGAAAGGAAATAGCTTCCGATTTGGCAAAGACGGCGCAGATGGTATTGAACGGGATAGCCGTCTTCGACTCAAGAGCCAAGTCCCCAATCTCTTCCAGGGGAATATTCAGCACCTCGGCTATCATTTCCAGGAACCGGCCGGTGCCGCCAGCGCATTTATCGTTCATGATAAAGTTGGTTACCCGACCATTAGCATCACAATTAATTGCTTTACAATCCTGCCCACCCATATCCAGGATAGTCCTCACTGAAGAGGAGTACCAGTTGATGCCCCGGGCATGGCAGCTTATCTCGGAGACATTCTCATTAGCGAAGGGGACAAGGACTCTACCGTAACCGGTAGCAACACTATACTGGATATCATCCAGCGATAGTCCTGTCCCGTTCAGGGCTGCTTCTATTGTCCTATAAGAAGTCTTTACACTCTCCGGACCGGTATCACAAATCACTGATGAAATAATGGAGCCGTCGTTCAGGACCACTGCCTTGGCGGCTCGAGAACCAATGTCTATCCCGGCAACTATCATCTATTTGATACCCTTCTCTATATTTTCTCTGGCAACCAAGGCGGCGCCCAAAGCGGCGGCTATTTGAGGTATGTCAGGTACCATGACTCCAAAACCTATCTCTTCCTCCAGAATTCTGACCAAGCCACTGTTCAAAGCCACCCCACCAGTAACGGCGACATCTTTCTCAATACCAACTCGTTTGCACAATGACATAATACGACTCACCACGGAGAAATAGATGCCAGCGACGATTTCCTCCCTGGGGGTAGGAGGGTCACGGTGTACATGTGATATCACCTCAGATTCGGCAAACACGGCACAGGTACTGGAAATATCAGCTTTGGACTTAGCCTTAAAAGATAGCTGTGCCATATCGGCTAAGGACATCTCCATCAGCTTAGCCATCTGTTGTAGAAATATACCGCTACCAGCAGCACATTTATCCTGGTTGGCCCAGTCACTAAGCCGCCCTCGTTCGTTCACCTTGATAATAGTGCTACTTTCAGCTCCCATCTCTATCGTCATCCGGACTGATGGAAACAGGTAGTGACTTCCTCGAGCCAGACAGGTAGTGAGTGCTTTCTGTTGCTGGCTAAATGAAATGGATTTTCCACCTACTCCGGTGGAGATAATATACAAGTTGTCATCGAAGCTGAGTCCAGCCTGGTTTAGAGTCTGTTCCAGGGCGGCTTTAGCGCTCAATTCAGCCTCATCACCGGAAGAGACAATACTAGAAGCCAGGATGCCATCGTCATCTAAGATGACTGCCTTGGTGGTCAGGCTACCTACATCTATACCCAGTGCTTTCATATCTAAATATAATTACCGGTCTTCCAGAAGCTCAAAGAACTGCCTCAACTTCTCCCGTATCTCCTCTTCAGGCGCAATTGTAGTGTCAATTATATCACAATCTAAGATTAGCATCGGTACGTCTATTTCATTCAGCACATCCTTGACAATTTTTATGGTGGCGGCGCCCTGCTTACAGCCAACATGAGCATAATTGATAGTACCATCAATTTTATGCTGCTTGGCACAGTTAATGAGCATATCTAATAGTCTCTCATCCAGTGGCCCATACATGACCATTACCGGGTGCATACTTATTTTTTTCATTACACTATCTAGTGGTTTCTGAGGGTCAAGTCGTCCTTCCCCCCAGTTACAAAAGAATGGGTCAGCCACGCTGACTGCCCCGTATTCCAGTGAAACTTTCTCTATAGCCCCCAGGAGCAGCACAGGTGGCATGCCTATGCTCATCACTCGGAAGCGTTCCGGAGATGCCATCCCCCTGCCATCACGAATTGTTTCAAGAAGCTCTTGGTGAAATGTTTCCAGATAATTAGTTGCCTCAGGCTGTCCAGCGAAGAAGCAATCAACTGTGAATAACTTCAGGAAGTCCTGAGGAGGGAAGGGGGAAGGGACAGTTTGACGAAGCTCGTTAATCTTGCGGTAGAGCTCAATTTGCCTGTCCGACTGAGCTATATTGTCGCTTAGTTTGTCCCAGTTCATTTTGCGCCCCGACTGCTTCTCCAGGAAATATATCATATCCTCCAATTCTTCCTTGAGATATCTGTTCTCATAATCGGTCTGTTGGAAGGGACAATCAAGGAAAAAGCCGGAGCAGCCACTCATGTCCATTACCGGCTCCCCACCTTTGGCCGAATTGTCACAGATTAGGTTAGACCAGAGCATGACATTTGGTCGGGGTAGGCAACCTGCAGCTAAGGCACCAGTTAGGACTCGGTAAGGTGAACATATTTCTGGTGCGAGCCCCACTTCAGCTGAAGTGGAAAGAAGGTCAGCATAACTACCTGAAAATAGCGCTGTCATCCAAGCAGTAAGCTCGGTATGCATTGGGACGATATCCATGGCGTAAAGTATCTCCACCGGGAAGAAAATAGTGTGAGCAGCCACAAATTCACCTTCTTCCTGAGCATTTAACAATCGGTCATAGTAATCGGCAAGCATCTGATAATAAATGCGATGGCTTTCAAGCACTTCTGGACGTCCCTTGCTCATCCTCGCGATTAGCCGACAAGCTCGTACAATCGTTTTAATCCGGCTCTTTTTCTCCTCAGAGCCTATCATCTCCTTGCCTCCAGCATTTCTAGGAAAGCCTGGACCCTGGTTTGAATCTGTCCTGACCCTGACGTTCCGTATTCTACATCTAGGGCTAAGGTTGGTATTCCCTGTGCCTTGAGCCTGTCTATCAGCAATGGTAAGTCATGAGCATAAGGCACGCAGTATCGAATAATCTGACTGATTACACCTTCTACCTTAAAATCACGGGCAAGGTCAATTACACGGTTGAAGCGTTCATCTGAAGGAACCATACGGGCACAAGGGAAGTTATTTAAGTAGCGTTGGGAAATAGCCTCCAGAGGGGTCTTGTCACTATCAAGAACCACCGGGTCAGACCAGTACCGAGTACTGGTGCAGAGTTCATCAGTCACCACTAATCCTTCCTGCGCCTCGATAGCTTTGATGAATTCGGGATTGTTCATGACACTGCCGACTACCATCAACCGAGCCCTGTACTTATGGCTCCGGCTCGATGCAGCCAGCTCGTCCAGCAGTTGCCTCAGGTAACTATTAAACAGCTCCTTGGGCATGCGGAAGCTGGCATTCAGTACTTCCATGGTCTCGGCACCGGTAATAGGTGGGTTCCTGAGCTTTCGCAGGTCATAGAGGCTCTTCAGTAGCGCTCTTGCTTCATTATATACCTCAGTGGATTGACAAAGCTGCTCATCGGTTATCTGGATGCCAAGGAACTCTTCCAGATGTTGCTTAAACTGCGCGACCTGGTGATAATAGAGGTCATGGGCTCTCTGGGTGTACTTGCGTGGAACTGTGAGCACATGATGAAAGGGCGTTTTGATATAGTAACGCCACACGTCGAACAGACGGCGGGCTCCATCACAGGTAGAGCCTCCAACCACGCCATTCAGGAAATCATACTCTCCCCTGATGCCCATTTGCAGGCAGCTTCGGGAGAAAGAGCAGTTGTTAATATAAAGATAGGCATTGCCATCCTCAAGCTCCATCTCCTGGGAGTAGCCAGTAACTCTGACAGGAAGTATGCCAGCAGCATGTATGACTTCTTCCGGGACATAGGTACAGAGCCAACCAAAGACCTGCTTTCCCTGGCTCTTATGCTCCAAAATCTGGGCCGTCTTAGGAAAAGCATTATTGATTTCCCGAAATCGGTCAAGAGCATGTAGTTCTACATTATTTGTCTGCGGTGAGTCTGTCATCGTTACTAAACTCCTGCTTAACGTGAAACAAAACAATAAGCTTGCTGAGGGGTATAAACCTGTCCGATGAAGTCACAATTATTTCGCTATTTCTTTATATATTAGAGATACCTCGAGCTGCTAAGTATTGTATGACTTAGGCTTGCAGCTGTCAAGCTGTTATGCTTGGTGCTGTGTCAGTTTAGTCAAGTTTGCATCCACTAACATGGCTGAGAACGTATCTAGACCGGAACTAGCTTGTATTTCAACGTGCCTATCCTTAGTTTCTCGGCTGTTGTGAGTTGGACTAGGCTATTCGTCCCGTGTACTTTCCCCAGAAGGTCAGGAGGTCTTGCTGACGTGGAACCCGGCACAATGGGAGACCGATCAATTAGGTCGAGGGACGCTTTGTCAATAGCCACCGGGTCAAGTGAAAACAAGATACCAACATCCTGAACAAGGGGATTTCCTGACGGTGCAGCACAGTCGCAGTGGGGCACAACATCCTGGACAAAGTTCATAAAGCCTATCTTCCCGTGGCAGCCTGATAATACGGCACTGGCAGCATGAGCCAAGTAAACCTGGAACTTTTCTTTTGACCCTGTGGGCCAAACCCAGCTTTCTGAAGGGCACTTAAATAAGCACGTACTACAAGAAATACATTTATCAGTTTCTCTCTCAGGCTTGGCATTCACCAGCGTTATCGCATCAGTAGGGCATTCATCAGCACATATGCCACAGCCATCGCACGATGCTTCGTTAAATTGTGGCATGTTGACGAAATGCTGTGCTTGTTTAGATTCAGTAGATACACAACCCATCCCAAGATTCTTCACGGCACCACCGAAGCCAGTAAGATCATGACCCTTGACATGGGATGCGACCAGTATACAGGCTGACTCTATCAGCAAGGAGGGAACCTTCACTTGAGTAAGTTGACAATCGTTGACTGGGTTTCTTATTGATATCAGCTCATGCTTATCATCGTCATCGGTTATCACTACTGGGGCATTTACGCTGGCTTCAACAAATCCGTTCTTGGCCGCCGTATTTAGGTATTTTTGCTTCGTACCTCTTTCAGCAGGGTAAAGGGTGACGGTATCAACCAGAAAGGGTCTGCCATTCCTGCTTCTAATAATATCACTTAGCTGGCGTGCGAAAACCGGTCTGATGTACCTTATGTTTCCCAATTCTCCCATGTGTAGCTTGATGGCAACAGAGCCACCCTTGGGAATCATGCTGTCAAATCCTGATTCGCTGAGAAGAGCTTGGATGCCTTTTAGGATATTCTTCTCTTGGGAATAGTCAAAAAACCAGACCTGTGACATTACTTTGCTCATTACGGTGCGGTAGTAAACTGATAACGGGTAAGAAATCAAGGAATTATAACAGTAGTCTTAAAGACTTGTCCACCCGTTGATTATAATAAGCGACCTGAATCCAGTATTCAGCGGCGCAGGGTAACCCCAAGCTCATCAGATAGCTTGTCTAGGATTTGCTGTTGGACTTTGTCAATCTCTTCATCGGTCAAAGTATGAGTTGGTGACTGGAAGGTAATCCTGTAGGCGAGGGATTTTTTGCCCGGTGGAACCTGCTCACCAGCATAGACATCAAATAGACTAACCCGCTTCACTAATGAGAAGCTCTTGATAGCATCCTGAATTTGCCGATGAGTTATTTTGTCATCGACTACCAGAGCTATATCTCTAACAATTGCCGGGAACCGTGATATTGGCTGGAATATCTTATGACCAACGGTAAAGGGTAAAAGAGCAGTCAAATCAATTTCAAATAGATATGCACTCCCTGAAATCTCAAAAGCTTCTAATACCTTGGGGTGTAACTCACCGATAACGCCCAGACTATTATTGGCTATAACTATAGTTGCCTGTTTATTCGGATGCAGACTTTCGTCTGAGCCCGGCTCAAAGCTGGCTTCCACGCCTAACCGACTAAGTAAGCTTTCTGACACTCCTTTAGCATCAAAGAAATCAAGTGAATCGTCTCCTCCCGGCCACGATTTTTCAAACCTGGGTCCACTTAGAAGGGCACACAGCGCCTCAGGCTCATCAGGTAAGTCCTTGGGTTGTGGTAGATATACCCTGCCCAACTCAAAAAGCCTAATCCCACCGTCTTCATGTTTCCTATTCTCCGAAAGGGCAGCCAGGAGGTTAACTCGTAGGTTAGGACGAAGATATTCTTGGTCGGCGGTCATAGGATTAGCCAGACGAAGGGGCATAGGCTTAAGCGGGTGAGCTTCAGGCAGCAGCCTGTTTAGCATTTCCATGCCGGTTAATGAATAGGTGATTATCTCCTGGAAGCCATAACCGATAAGGCTGCGTCTCACTTCCTGTTTAAGGTTGATAATAGGTTCAGGGTTTTGTCTGGGCAGCGGCTGACTGAGCATGGTAGCCGGAATCTCATCATAGCCAATAATACGGACTACCTCCTCGATGAGGTCGACTGACTGATGTATGTCGCTTCGCCAGTAGGGAGCAGTAACCAAGACCTCTGATTTTGAACTTGCCGGCTTACACTCAAAGCTCAGGGAAGTTAGTGCTTCTATAATCTGGTCAGGGCTGAACTCAACACCCAAAAGTCGCTCTAGCTTTGCTGTTGATAGTAAGACCGGCTCCCGTTCTAGCTTACCGGGATAAACATCAACCACGCCCTTAGCCGCTTTACCACCGGCTAGTTGTATCAGCAACTGGGTAGCCCGTTTAAGAGCAGGTAGAGTCAACTCAGGACGGATGCCCCTCTCAAATCGCATACACGCCTCGCTGGGCATATTCAATATCCTGCCGGTAAAATGAATATTTGCCGGGTTAAAATTAGCCGCCTCCAGCAGTATTGAAGTCGTCTGCTCAGTCACTTCGCTATCAGCGCCACCCATAACACCGGCGATGGCTACTGCAGCTTTCTCGTCAGCAATAACCAGCATATCTCCAGAGAGGACCCGCTCTACGCCATCTAGCGAAACTATGGCTTCACCACCACTAGCCCGGCGAACAATGATTTTCTTGCCCTTAATCTTGTCGTAATCAAAAGCGTGCAGAGGCTGCCCGTATTCCAGCATTACATAGTTGGTAATGTCTACAATATTATTTATCGGACGCATGCCACAAGCCAGCAACCGTTGCTGCATCCATTTTGGCGATTCTGCCACTCTTACCCCGGTAACCAGGCTGGCACAATACCTGGGACACAGGTCGGGGGCAATGATTTCTACTGATATCTGCTGGTCTATGGACAGTGCTATCTCATCATACTCAACATCAGGAAGGCTTAATTTCTGCCCGGTCAGGGCAGCAATTTCCCTGGCTATTCCAATTATAGACAGGCAGTCAGGTCGATTAGGCGTTATCTCTAAATCAAAAATAACATCACCTAGATACTCAGCCAATGGGGTGCCTATCTTTGCTTCCGGTGGCAAAACCATAATCCCTTCATGGATATCAGAGATGC
>Ga0315549_1003445_pt1 | contig 14118 bp, 15 predicted proteins | sample SalMarSW160200MG_FD_203101 | JGI IMG/M metagenome (GOLD analysis project Ga0315549, IMG submission 203101) | Salt marsh sediment microbial communities from the Plum Island Ecosystem LTER, Massachusetts, United States - Salt Marsh Sediment SW1601-200 ... | reverse complement strand
TCATTTGAATTGGAGTCTGCGGTAAAAGACCTTGAAATTAGTCAGAAAGCGCTGGATGAATGGCAGAAGGAATGGTCTGCGGCTTTAACTGACCTGGCTATTTCCGAGGAAGCAAGTTCCGAAGAGGCCACCGAGGTGTTGGAGAAGCTGCAAACCTCGGTGGAACGGTGGGACAAGGCAGAAAGTCTTAAGCTGAGGCTCGAAGCCATCGACAACGACCAAAAGGAATTCAATCAAGCGGTTTATGCCTTGGTGCAAAATGTTGCGCCGGAATTGAATGATCTTCCCTCAGATCAGGCTGTGGTCAAACTACAGGTCCTTTTGACAGAGTCTAGGAACGCAACGACCTTCCGCAACAAGTTGATCGAGGATCTGGAGGAGACCGAAGAGGAGATTCGGCAGGCCGAGGTGGAATTGAAGGTCGCGCTTGACAAAAAAACTGAACTTCGGAAGCAGGCCCGATGCGACGACGATGAGCAACTTCATAAAGTAGATAGAGAGTTTCTCGAATTTGTCAAAGTGAATAGTGAGTTAAAGCAACTTGAAAAGACTTTGAGGGATATGGCGGAAGGTGTCTTACTGGAAAATCTGGAGAAGCAAGCTCAGGAAATTGATCCAGATGATCTTCCAGGGCAGATAGAAGCGCTCACAGATAAAATCAAGAACGAGTACGACCCTCAAATTAGGGAATTGTCCGAACGTAAGGGCGAGGCCAGAAAAGAACTTCAACTTATGGACGGCAGCAATAAGGCGGCGATCAAGCAGGAAGATGCTCAGTGTGCCCTTGGCAAGGTTCGTCGCCTGGCTGAACAGTATATACGGGTTCGGATGGCTGCAGTGATTCTCAAAAAGGAAATAGACCATTACCGGAAGGAGCATCAGGATCCTATACTCAAAATTGCATCAAAGTACTTCAGAGAACTAACTCAAGTCTCCTTTGACAGTTTGAGATCTGATGTTGATAATCATGGCAATCAAATTCTTGTCGGGGTTTGTCCTGATGAGATTGTAAAAACAGTAGAGGAGATGAGTTCAGGAACTCGGGACCAACTCTACTTGTCTCTGCGGTTGGCAACAATAGAGTGGCGGCTAGATAACCACGAGTCCATACCCTTCATTGCTGATGACATATTGGTCAACTTCGATGATGAACGTTCCAAGGCAACACTCAAAGCACTAGCCAATCTCGCGAATAAGAACCAGGTGGTGCTATTTACTCATCATAAAGCGGTAGTCAGTCTTGGCAAGAACCTCAGACAGGATAATAATGTAGTTATCCATGATTTGACCAAGGCATCACGATCAAAATCTTGAGATTGTTTATTTAGCAAAGAAAAGAACGTATTTCACTGAATGAAATAAGGAGGGGCGTGGATAATGTTAAAAATTCATAAAAATATTGTCCTTGATGAAAATCAAAAACCAGTTGCAATTCAAATACCAATCAAAGAATTTGAACAATTAGAAGAGATGATAGAAAATTATGGATTGGCAAAATTGATAGATGAAGTAAAGGATGATGAACGGCTTTCAGTGAAAGAGGCCAAAAAATATTATCAATCATTGAAATAAAATGTGGAAAGTTGAATATACAAAACGTTTTCTCAAAGAACTCTCTAAGCTGCCTAATGAAATACAAGTTCAAGCTGAAAAGATAATTTTTGAAGAGTTGCCGTCTTCTAATCCCTTTGATTTTGGATATCTCGAACATATGACGGGCTATCCAAACAAATATGAGATTCGAATAGGGAAATACAGAATAGGTATCACAATAGATAAATCCCAAAAATTGTTAATTTGTCAACGTATTGCACATCGTAAAAGATATCTACAGAATATTTCCATAATCAATGAAAAGCATGCGAGGTGAACTAATGAGTATCACAATTGAGCTTGATAAAATGACAACGGCAGATAAGATTCGTGCCATGGAATCCTTGTGGGATGATTTGTGTCGACATGCAGACAGAATACCTTCACCATCATGGCATAAAGATATTTTATCTCAACGTGAAAAATCCGTGGCAAAAGGCAAAGAAAAATTTAATGATTGGAACAAAGAAAAAGAAAGAATTAGAAAATCGTTAACATGAAAATTCGTATTCTTGAATTTGCATCACAAGACTTGATTGATGGTTTTCATTTCTATGAAAAACAGGCAATTGGTCTTGGAAACTATTTCTTGGATAGTTTATTTTCTGACATTGATTCGTTACAAGTTTATGCTAGAATTCATCCCATTTACTTTGATACATATTACCGTATGTTTTCAAAACGATTTCCATTTGCTATTTACTATAGAATAGTCGATTATAAAGCATTAATTTATGCAATTCTTGATTACCGCAGAAGTCCTGCATGGATAAGAAAACAATTAAATAAAGCTTAACAAATCATTGCAGCAGACGACGTATCCGCCGCCACTGAATTCAGTCGTTAAGCTTAATTAGAGGATTTACAATAAGATAGGAGCCATCTAACTCATTTGCGGAACTACTTATACATCCTACGGGAAGAATATTTTCCTGAATATTGCGAAGATTAAGAGGAATATTAACGTATTCAAAAGGAGGTATAGATTTTATGGATGAAGAATTAGAAAGAATTTGCATGAACTGCCAGAGTTACTATCCAGATCGGCTTGATGAGCCAACAGAGTTTGGTATTTGTCTAAATGATAGTGATTTTGAACCTTATATTGATGAGTTACTGGAAAAGCAGAATTTCGACTGCTGTAAAGAATTAATAGCACGTAAAAAATTTGATGGAAATAAGGAAGTCTGCCAAGATTTTGAAATGGTGGAAATTAAAGAAGATCCAATACTAGAGCAAGAGTTAGAAGAATTAGCAAAAAATGATAATATAAATGAAGAAACCGTTGAAGAAATATTTCTTGCGTACAGCCTTCGCAGTCGATCGGTAGAGGAATATGCAACGAAATTGGAAAGTCCAAGTTCAGAGGTTCGCCTTAAGGCTATAGAAACTCTTGCAGGATTTACATCCTTCAAAAACGAAGAGGCTTCTGAATTACTCATTAATTTTTTCAGAAATATTCCTCCCCCAAAAACTTTGCAAGAAGTTCATTCCAAGATAAAGGTTTTTGGATTTGTTAACAGAAGAGAGTTCAGAAAAGAGCTTGTACCTGTATTAGTTAAAGACCTTTATAATACATCTTCTAATAACACGACCAGACAATGGATAACAGAAATCTTTCGTTTTTTTCAAATATGTTCGATTGAAGATATAAGAGAACCCTTGGAAAAAATGTTAAAGGAAAAACGTTTTTCCTACAGAATAAAAAATAAAATAAAAGAGATTTTAGAAGAACCTGTTTCTTTTTGGTAAGAATTAAATTAACTCTTCCCTGTTAGTGACGCAGTCGCTATAGGTAGCAATCCTACTATAGCAATCAAGCAAATCCTTGCTACCATTAAACAAAAGCTCAGAACTTTTTGTTTTAAGCCGAGGAGTTTGCTTTTTGGGTGAACTTTTGGTATAATGGGACTTGCTGTGCAGGCTGTGTTTTAGGAAATGATTCATCTACAAGGAAGTATATCTGAACAGGCCCAGATATAAACGAGTTAAGCGACATTAGTTCGAGTGAGATAAATTAGTATTGGAGGTATGTGATGGCAGTTCGGTTTATCCTTACTGAATACGTAAACCAGCTTATAGCACACGCCGTCTATGACAAACTGGAAGATGATACATTTGCTGGGCGAATTCCCCAGTGCAAAGGAGTGGTAGCATTTGGGGTTACATTGCGTGAATGTGAAGACGAGCTACGCTCTACCCTTGAAGATTGGATTTTGGTTGGTCTCAAGCTAGGCCATCCTTTACCAGTGATTGCAGAGATTGATCTGAACAGGGAGCCGACTTATGAGCCAGTGGACACCGTGTAAGCGGCGAGATTTCATCCGATGCCTACGGAAGCTCGGCTTCGATGGCCCGTATTCTGGCACTCGTCACCAGTTTATGGTCTACAGGCAGCATCGTCTGGCAATTCCTTCCAATGCCGAATATTCTGTGTCACAACTCCGGATGATGATCCGAGAGGCTGAAGAGATCATAGGCAGTGAAATTACGGTGGATGAGTGGAATAAGCTATGACAATCAATAGTTAACATGCCCCAACCACCTCAAATTAATCCTTCTTCTCCATTGATAAAAAAACTAAAACAAGAATAATTTTCCTATAGCTTGTTTTCAAATTCAAGGGACTATTTCGTCCATAATAGATGGCAAGTTTCACCAGAATATCCACTTTTTATCTCTCAGATAATTATAAAGAAGGGACCTTTCTAAATTTCTCTTCCGCTATCCGTTTTCCTATTAAAAAATTTCTCATTTTAGTCTATTTTTCCCTGAGCTCCCAAAATCACCATCTACTTTCAATTTTTCAGTTCCACCAGGTGGGGCGGGGGTTGACAATAAAGAGAAGTTGTTGTATAATATGACAACAATGTTAGCCAACTTAGGGGTCAAGAAGTAAGTCCCTCTAGAAGTGTGAGATTCGTGGCCTGTCATTGCGAGACAAAGCCGAAGCAATCTAGTGGCAGAAAAGGAGCAAGAGTAGGTGTCTGTGATTAATTCATTAGATCGCGCCTTAAGAATATTGGAAATTCTTGGTAATTCAGATAATAATATAGGCGTTACCGAGTTGGGTCGAAAGCTAGACGTTGACAAGAGTACAGCTTATCGCCTGCTTGCCACTTTAGCTGCTCGAGGCTACGTAGAACAGGAACCAGAGACAAAGAAATATAAATTAGGCTTGAAGATAGTGGAATTAAGCAGCAAGGTTCTAGATAAATTAGAGTTACGTAATGTAGCAAAACCCTTTATGAAGGAACTGGTGCAGCAGACTAATGAGGCAGTCCATCTGGCTACTCTGGATTTGGGAAACGTCGTTTGTATTGACCAGGAAGAGACTCCCTCCATGATTAATGTAAATATGGCTGTGGGAAGAGAGTCTCCTGGCCACTGTACATCTATTGGGAAAGTTCTTTGGGCTTATTTAAAAGAGGAAGAGTTAGACTATATCCTGAAGAAAAAAGTGCTTACTCGCTATACAGCTAGAACCATCACCTCTATCCCGGAATTAAAGCTTCATCTAAGTAAAGTGAAAGAGCAGGGTTATGCTCTTGATGATGAAGAATTTACTATAGGGGTAAGGTGTATAGCTGTTCCGGTATGGAACTATAAAAAAAAGGTCGTAGCCTCGTTGGGTGTGTCGGGATTAGCTGTAAATGTTAGCCTGGATAAAGTTGAGGAGTTGGTTAAGATTACCAAGGAAATAAGAGATAGACTTTGTTTAAAATTGGGTCATAGGAAATAAAACTATTTTTTTCTCTGTACTGCGAACAACGTTGTATAATGAGAAATATTCATAAAGTAGTAATTGAGCAGTAAAGCTAAAATTTAAGGTTTTTAAAATATCTCAAGGTTTTTTTTGGGAGAAAAGCAATGATGGAAACCTTAGAAGAGCTTAAGCCAAAAATTGAAGGGATTGCCCGTACGATAACGTATAATAGGGAAGACCAAAAGGATTTATTCCAAGAAATGTGGTTACATGGGTTTGAGGAAAGAAATACGCTAAGAGATAAGACTAAAGCTTATATCCTCCGGTCATGTTACTTTCATGCCAAGCATTACATTAATGAAGGTAAAAGTATAGATAGCAAAAGAAGAGATGGTACTCGCGTTGTCAGTTTGTATCAGGAAAATGATAAAGGTGAAGAGGAAATGTTATCCATTCCCGGCAGTTTTCCTTCACCAGGGAATGTAGCGATAACTAACATTATGATAGAGGAAATAAGTAATCTTTTATCCGAAGTTCAAAAATATATATTTGAGTTACTTCTTCAGGGATACACATCCGCAGAAATATCCAGGATCAAAAAGACAAGTAGGGCTGCGATTAGCAAGAATCTAAAGAATATCAGGAGGAAGGTCTCAATATACTTAGCTGGTTAGCAATTAGCCGAGTTTTTTGTTCTATTTAATAAGTACAAATTTATTTTTTTATAAATGAAAATTAAGCTTAGCTATTTACATAAAGAGATAGAAAATATGAAGGAATGGAAGTGACGCAGATTAAGAATTACATAAATGGAGAATGGGTTGAACCAGGTGGAACTGAGGTTATAGATGTAGAAAATCCAGCTACAGGTGAGGTATTAGCTCAATTTCATACATCAACTAGGGAAGATGTAAAAGAGGCGGTAAAGAAAGCCAAAGATGCTTTTGAAGAATGGAGAAAAGTCCCCGCAGTGGAAAGGTGTAGATTCCTCTTTAAATTTTATGGTCTGCTCAAAGAAAACTGGGATGAATTGGCAAAAACTATTACCATGGAACATGGAAAGGAATACCCAGCCGCCTATGGCGAGACGAGACGCACAATTGAAATGGTAGAAGCTGCCTGTGCAACCTCCTCGCTAATTAAGGGAGAGTTCTCGGAAAATGTTGCCGAGGAAATAGACGAATACCTGATTCGAGTGCCTATAGGTGTCTTTGCTATGCTCCCACCCTTTAACTTTCCGGCTATGGTTCCTCTTTGGTTTATGCCCTGGGCTGTTGCCTGCGGGAATACCTATATTATAAAGCCAGCCCCTCAGGTTCCTCTCACTCAAAGCAAGATATTTGAACTGATAGATAAGGCAGGATTTCCCAATGGTGTAGTTAATTTAATTGGTAATGGTGAGGGGGTTACTGATGAGCTTCTAGAAAATAAAGATATAGCTGGTATTTCCTCTGTTACTTCTACTCTGGTGGCTAAAGAAATTTACCAGAAAGCAGCTAAAAATGGCAAAAGAGCTCAATGCCATGCTGGAGCTAACAATTTCTTAATAGTAATGCCGGATGCTAATTTGGATAAGGCGATACCCAATATGATGGGCTCATGCTTTGGAAACACAGGACAGCGGTGTCTGGCTGGCTCTATTGTCTTGGGGGTAGGCAATATCTATGAAGAGTTAAAAGAAAGGTTTCTTGAAGCAGCTTCATCTCTAAGGGTAGGCTATGGTCTTGAAAAGGGTATAGACATGGGCCCAGTTATCTCAAGAGAAGCGCTAAACAAACTTTGCAATGATATCCAAAAAGGTGTTAGTGGAGGGGCAAAGCTTATTCTCGATGGAAGAGGGATAAAAGTGGAAGGATATCCGAAGGGGTATTTCCTTGGCCCCAGTATTTTTGAAGATGCCGAGCCAGGGATGCACATTTTTGATGAAGAAATTTTTGGACCAGTAGTATGCCTCAAGAAAGTAAAGAATCTTGATGAAGCTATTAATCTGGCCAATTCCAGCAGGTTCGGTAATGCTGTAACTATATATACCGAAAACGGCAGAAGTGCACGTGAATTTCAAAGTAGAATTGAATGTGGCAATATTGGCATTAATGTGGGAGTAGTTGCTCCCATGGCTTTTTACCCATTTGCTGGAATGAAAGATTCGTTCTTCGGAGATCTGCACGGTCAGGGACAAGATGCTGTTGATTTTTTTACCCATAAGAAAGTGGTAGTTTCCAGATGGTGGTGAATGGGAAGATTATGGCATATCATTCTGAGAAGTTAATAAATGAGTTGAACGAAAAGGCGCGACAGCTTCGATTAGATGCTTTAAAGATGATTCATGAAAGAGGACAGGGACATCCGGGAGGATCTCTCTCAGCCGCAGAAATTATAACTGCTCTCTTTTTTCATCATATGCGAATCGAGCCCAGTCGTTCTGATTGGCTCGAGCGTGATCGTTTTATCTTGAGCAAGGGACATGCCTGTGCAATTCTTTACCCGGCCCTGGCTCGCCGTGGCTACTTTCCACTGGAGGAGCTTAGCAGGTGGGGACACCTTGGTAGTTTTCTACAAGGCCATCCTGATCGGCTGAAGACACCCGGTGTGGAGATGACCGCTGGGTTTTTAGGACATGGACTTCCTATTGGTGCCGGACTTTGCCTGGCGGCTCGCCTTAAAGGGCTCAAGTATCATACCTATATCCTCTTAGGGGATGGAGAATGCCAGTGCGGTGTTCTTTGGGAGGGGGCAATGACCGCCGCCAAGTACAAATTATCGAACTTGACCGTAATTGTGGATTATAATAATGTTCAACTGGATGGTCCAGTGCACGAAATTATGCCCCTGGAGCCATTAGTGGAGAAGTGGAAATCCTTTAATTTCGCTACCCTGGAAATCGATGGTCATAACATTGGACAGGTTTTAGACTCATTGGATATGGCCAAAGAAATTCATAGTCAGCCAACTGTAATCATAGCTCACACCACCAAAGGAAAAGGAGTCTCCTTTATGGAGAATAAGGCAGAATGGCATGGTCTCGCTCCCAATGATGCCCAGTACGCTCAGGCAATAGCTGAATTGAAAGGAAAAAGAAGAGATGACTGAGAAAGTATCTGTTCGTAAGGCCTATGGACAGACATTAGCGGAGCATGGTGCTATTAATCCTGATGTGGTGGTAATAGTGGCCGATGTTTCCTCTTCAGTGATGACCAATTACTTTGCTGAGAAATTTCCAGAACGTTTTTTTAATGTGGGGATTCAGGAGGCTGGAATGGTTGATACTGCTGTTGGTTTTGCTCTTGCCGGGATGGTTCCCTTTGTTAATACTTTTGCTGGCCTATTTTTACGGGCGGTTGAGCAAATTAGGACCTGTGTAGCTTATGCCAGAACAAATGTAAAGCTAGTCGGGAGCTACGCAGGACTATCAGATTTTAAAGATGGTCCAACCCACCATTCCATTATAGATATTGCTATTATGCGTTCTATGCCTGATATGGCAGTGATAGTACCAGCCGATGCAATTGAGGTTGAAAAGATGGTGCCGGCTGTGGCTGAATACGATGGGCCTGTGTATCTGCGTATTAGTCGAACAGATATGCCGGTGGTATTTGATGAGAAACACGAGGTGGAGATTGGAAAAGGGGTAGTTGTGCGTGACGGTAGCGATGTGACTCTCATTAGCAACGGGATAATGGTATCCCGTTGTGTAAAGGCAGTGGAGCTTTTGGCCGATGAGAGGATAGATGCGGGAGTGGTGAATATGCATACCCTCAAGCCCTTAGATGTTTCCATTATAAAGCAAGCGGCTGAAACAGGAGCCATTGTTACCGCAGAAGAACACTCCATCATTGGTGGGCTGGGTAGTGCAGTGGCAGAAGTACTGGGTGCGCAATGTCCGGTGCCTCTTGAGCGAGTGGGCATTGCTGATACATTCACTGAGACGGCTTTAGATCCTGACTCATTATTGGACCACTATGGTATGGCAGTAGAGGATATCGTTAAGGCAGCTCGACGTGCCACAAAACGTAAGAGGAAGAATAGATGAAATTAACTGGTGGAGAAATAGTCAGAGAATATCTTATAAAGGAGAAAGTTCCTTATTTTGTAGGTATTCCTGGGCATGGGTGTTTAGGACTAGTAGATGCTTTTAAAGGGAAAGAAGATAAAATCAAGGTTCTTCAGGTAAGACATGAGCAAAGTGCAGCTCATCTTGCCGATGGTTATTATCGGGCATTGGGCAGACCTTTAGCTATCTTTACCTCTATCGGCCCAGGAGCCATTAATACTGCGGTGGGAGTGGCTACCTCTTATGTGGATTCTACTGCCATGCTAGTTATCACCGGAGACGCCCATACCTATATGTTCGGCCGGGGCGTACTTCAAGAAATCGAGAGAGAGCATAATTCTGATTTTCCTCGCATATTTGAGCCTATTGTCAAGCGTTCCTGGCAAGTAACCCGAGTTGCTCAACTACCACAAGTGATGCGAAGAGCCTTTAATTACATGCTTACTGGTAGACCTGGTCCAGTGCTTATTGATTTACCTATGGATATACAAAGCGAGGCTAGTGAAGTAGAAATTCCCGAGCCTTCCAGGCGTAATCCTCGAGGGCGAATGTCGGGAAATCCAGAGGAGATAGAAAGAGCGGCTGGTCTTTTATTTAATGCCAAAAGGCCGGTTATTCTAGCTGGGGGAGGAGTGATAACCTCAGGGGCCTGGAATGAACTAAAGGAACTAGCAGAATTTTTGGGAGCTGCCGTTATTACTACGATGATGGGAAAAGGAGCATTCCCTGAAGACCATCCTCTATATGCCTGGCACGCTGGCTCTAAAGGAACTACCTGTGGAAATGAATTAGCTAGCTCAAGTGATGTTCTCTTGGCCGTGGGTTGCCGATTTGCTGATGAGACCGCCTGTTCCTATCGAAAAGGGATAGCCTTTTCTATTCCTCCTACAAGACTAATTCAGATTGATTTAGACGCTGGTGAGATTGGCAAAAACTATCCGGTAGAGGTAGGAGTTGTTGGAGATGCCAGGGAGACCCTTGGACAAATTTCGAAAGTATTAGGAGAGAATAAAAAGAGAAAAGAGTATAAAAATAGTCCTTATTTCGATGAAATTCAGAGGTTAAAAAAAGAATGGTTTATCTCTTTAAAGAAGTTTCAGAATCCTGACAAAGTTCCGATGACTATTTCTTGTTTTTTGAAGGAATTAAGAGAGTTTCTGGAGCGGGATGCCTTTGTGGTTTCTTCTTCAGGAAATGCTCAAGCTCAGATTCTACAGGAGTTTCTATTTTATGAGCCTAAGACTTTCATTACCAGTGGAGGCTTTTCTACTATGGGTTTTAGTCTTCCCGCAGCATTGGGAGTGAAATTGGCTTATCCAGACCGTCAGGTTATAGCCGTAGTGGGAGATGGGGATTTCATGATGACCATACAAGAGCTAGCTACTGCAGTTCAATACAATATTCCCGTAGTAACAGCGGTAATAAATAATGTCGGCTGGCAGTCCATCAAGGACCTTCAGATTGCCGCTTTGGGAGAAGACAGAGCAATGGCTACTGATTTTGCCAGGGATAACGGTGACTTATATACTCCGGATTTTACCACTATTGCCAAAGGATTCGGTGTATATGCAAAGAAAATAGAAAGACCTGACCAGGTCAAAGATGCCTTAGAGGAAGCCTTTACTTCAGGAAAGCCAGCCGTAATTGAGGTAATGGTCAATCGAGAGCAAGCATATTCAGGTGCAGTTGCCGGCTGGTGGGATGTCCCAGTACCCGCATATTTAACTGAGCGAAGAAAAAAATATGAGAAAGAAAGAGACGAAGAAAGGCTTATTTAGTATGAAAATAGCAGTAATCAATGAAACCAGTGCCGCTGACAAAAACAAAGATATTATAACTGCTTTAGATGAATTCGGTCATGAAATCTTTAACGTAGGTATGACCAAGACCGGAGGACATCCAGAGCTTACCTATATTGATACAGGTTTTTTAGGGGCTCTTCTTTTAAACACCAAAAGAGTTGATTTTGTTATAGGAGGGTGTGGAACTGGCCAGGGATTTCTAAACTCTGTAATGCAGTATCCGGGGGTTTTTTGTGGTCATATATTAAGTCCCCTCGATGCCTGGCTTTTTACCCAAATAAATGGAGGAAACTGCATTTCCCTTGCTCTAAACCAGGGTTATGGTTGGGCAGGGGATGCAAATCTGAGGTTTATTTTTGAGAAGTTGTTCAGCGTGGAGTCTGGCTCTGGATATCCCGAGCATAGAAGAGTATCACAGCAGCAAAGTAGAAAGATTTTAGCTAATATATCACAAAAGACCCATCTTCCCTTTGAAGTTATAGTTGAAAAAATGGACAGCAATATTGTTGAAAAAGTTCTAGGGTTTCCTGGAGTATGGGATTTGTTGGATGTGGAAAATATTGGAAATAATAGACTGCGAGATATTCTGATAAAGAGATATAAAGGGTAGAGGATTGGATAAAATAGCTTTAGCCATAGAGGGATTTCGTAAATCCTTCTTTCTTAATAAAAGGGTAAAAGCTGGAAATAGAAGGCCGGGAGGGAGGTGGGAAGGCAGGTAGGCCACTTCAGTTTGGGAATGGAAGTTACTTTTAGGAGGTAAAAAAATGAGAAGAAACCTTAAATTGATGGTGTGGGCTGTATGTTTAGTAATGTCAATAATGTTGTTTTTTTCACCATTAACTTCATTAGCAGTAGAGAAGGAGATAGTGAGAATAACGGCGGTTGCTGACCCCGGCGGAATAGGTATGGGGCTAAAGATTAGCAGTCAAGCGTTTATGCAAAAGCATCCTGAGATTCAGATTGCGGTTTTTCTACCGCCTTGGGCACAGTTAATGCCTAAATACATGCTGGATCATCAAGCTAAAACAGGTGCTTATGATGTAGTGTGCGTCTTGACTCGCTGGATGTCGAGCCTGGCTGGAGCAGGTTATCTTACTCCACTAGAAAACTATGTTGAAAAACAGAAGATAGATATGAACCAGTATTATAAAGGTGCCTTAGCAGGTTCATACTCTGAGGGCACATTGTATGGGATGCCTTACATGCCCAATATCTGGACACTCTTTGCCAGAAAAGATATCTTTGAGGAAGCTGGTCTAACGTTGCCCGGGACTTTTGATGAATATCTGGAGACAGCCAGGAAGTTGACGAGAGGGGATATGTATGGTACGGCTCTGATGGGAGGACGTAATGACAATATCTTCCCCTTCTACTATTATGCGGCAGCCTATGATGTCCTGGATAAGAATGTGTTTTTTGACGAAAATTGGAAGCCGGTAGTTGACAAACCCGCAGCTGTCGAAGCGCTCACAATGATGGTTAAAATATCCAAATACGCTCCTCCAGGAGTTGCCGAATTTGGTTGGCATGAGGGCTATATGCATTTTGCGAAAGGGCGTTTAGCTATGGTGGAAATGCCATCGGATTTAGCTGGTATTTGGGAAGATCCAAATCAATCAGATGTGGTAGGAAAGGTAACGGCAACTATTCCAACGGTTCGAAGAGGCCAAGTTGTACGTTTTCCTATGGAGACATGGACTGTAGCTATACCTGCGTGGTCAAAGTATAAAGACGCTGCCTTTGAATTCATAGCTTTTCACACTGGAAAAGAAATGGATAAGGAATTACTGTTGGCTTTCGGTTGTCCGCCCTCTATGGCAGATACTTTCGGTGACTCACTTGTGCTTAAGAAGTATCCCTACTACGACAAACTACTCTCTGGATTTATGAACGCCAGACCAGTCCCAATTGAACCGGGAGTTCTCGAGGCACACAATGCTTTGATGGCCGAAATTAACGCTGCTATTGTTGGACAGAAAACTGCTGAACAGGCACTAAAAGACGCCGCCAAACGCATGACGGAAATTATGGGAGAATACGGTTACTATAAGTAGATCTAGAATCGTCGCAGAAGCCATCTAAGTATACCGCATCTGGTGACACTTGTGGAACAGAAGAGGATGGCGAGCTTACCTAAAGCTCGCCATCCATAGTAAAATGGATTCACCAACTGAGGATTGCCTAATAAAGTAAATCTCATGAAAAACACCAAGGTAGAACTTATTCTTAGTCGATTTTTTGCTAGGAAAACCAGAACTTTTTATCCTTATATGCTTCTTTTGCCAGCCGTTATCATGATATCGCTGATATTCCTTTATCCACTTGTAAATTCTGTCCTGATAAGTTTTACACGATATAACTTAACTCGGCCAGCCCTTGGTAAAGTATTTATTGGGTTGCATAATTTTAGAAGAGCACTTACTGACCCAGTATTTCAGATTGCCATAAAAAACACTCTTATCTATACTTTTTTTACAATTGCCTTTGAATTTGCGCTTGGCTTGACTTTAGCAATGTTTCTCTATAAAAAGAAGAAGGGTATAGGTTTAATTAGAAGTATACTTCTAATTCCGATGATGGTTGCTTATATCGTTACTGGCTTAATGTGGAAATTTATGTACTTACCGGAAGGCGGATTCATTAACAGTGCATTAAATCTAGTAGGAATTAGGGGGCCCGCTTGGCTAAGCCAAGCAAGATGGGCCATGCCTGCACTCATAATTATGAGTCTTTGGAAAAACACTCCTTTTGTCTTTCTTATCTTGCTAGCTGCTCTTCAAAGTCTTTCTCCTGAATATTTTGAGGCTGCTGTAATTGATGGAGCTTCTGGATGGCAAGTACTCAGGCACATAACACTTCCCCTCTTGCAACCTATAATATTTGTTATTATGGTTCTACGATTAACCGATGCTATAAGGATATTCGATGAAGTGTTTGTTATGACTCGAGGGGGGCCAGGATAT
>Ga0315549_1003439_pt1 | contig 14131 bp, 13 predicted proteins | sample SalMarSW160200MG_FD_203101 | JGI IMG/M metagenome (GOLD analysis project Ga0315549, IMG submission 203101) | Salt marsh sediment microbial communities from the Plum Island Ecosystem LTER, Massachusetts, United States - Salt Marsh Sediment SW1601-200 ... | reverse complement strand
AAACTACTTGATTTTCAATCTTTTTTTCTTCTTCTACTAATCCTACGAATCCCAACCGATTCATCTTAGAGCGCACACTATCTTCAGGTTTCTCAAACATTCAGCAAGTTTTAATCCTTGTTTTAATCGATTTCATCCTCCGACTAAAGTGGGTCGACGCAAGTGGATTATCAGAACTCTTAAGCGTATGGAGAGGCGCCAGAAGATTATTGACCGCAGAACACGCATGCTGGCTGCAGGCCTCCGGGAGCTTTTCATGCTTGGCGAAGACTACGTTTCTATGGTTGCATGCCAGGATGAGCTTGACGTGGCGATTCTGTCTGCTCTTCGTGAGGCTGGAGCAACAGGCCGCCAATCAGGCGAACTGGCTGCTCAGCTGGACATTGATCACAGGGATGTATCGCGTAGGATTTATCGGATGAATAAGAAGATGGAGGAGGAGATCGGGGAAAACATCATAAAAAAGCATGGCCACAAATGGAAGTTAATTCATCGCCTTAGGCGAGACTTTGCTGTCGTAAAAGAAGGAAATTAACACTAGGATAGATCATAGGCGCCTGAGTTTTATATTGAAGAAACGGCTATATTATCAAGAACCAGAAGAATAATTTAATATTAGGGAGACATTCAGAAAAAAGTTGATCTCAGATAAGGATATACTGAAAAAAATTAGAGTTTCGAGAACGATTGGCCTTACTGCTAAACAACTATCAGTGCAGTTGAATGTAGAGCAGTTGATAGTATACAACCGACTCTTACTTCTTCAGCAGCGTGATCTAGTTTCACGTGTGGGTAGAAACCTCTGGATAGCAAAGAAATATGAGAAAATGAATGCAGACCCTCTTTTCGTAAAGCCAGAGGTGTATACTCAGCACTTTCTAACCAGTACCAATGCAGAGATCTCCAAATACTCAAAGGGAATAACATTTTCGGCTAATGGAAATAAAAGAATCCACAGATGGTCACCCTATATTCAAGGTTTTTCTGCTGAGTTCGTAGATGATATGTTATCTAAATACAGGATTGGAAAGAGTAGTCTAATTCTAGACCCATTCTGTGGCAGTGGAACAGTACAAGTATGCGCCAAAATGAAAGGAATAAGTTCTATAGGAATAGAGCTAATGCCTTTAATGTCTTTCATAGCTAAGGTAAAGACGACATGGGATCTAGATCTACAAGAGATAAAAGACTGCCTCAGGCAATTCAATATAGTCAGTAACTCCAGAATCGAAACCCCTATACCCTTCCTGAAGAAAACTAAAAAACAGTTCAACCCCGAAGTCCTAAACAATCTGCTACGTTTAAAGCAGTTTGTTTGGAGTGTTTACGAACGAAATAAAAAAATTGGAAATCTATTCAAATTAGCCTTTGCCAGCATATTAGTGCCTTCTAGTAACCTGAAACGTGCACCTTGTCTTGGATATGTGAAAAACAGGTCGATTTCTAGTCAGACCCCATTCAATCTATTTCTCGAGAAAGTAAACCAGATGATTCGTGACCTCTCATGGACGCACAAAAATATTGCAGAGCAAGGTGAAGCATTTATTATTCAGGCTGATGCACGCGAAGTCACTTTTAAAGAAGAAAAAATTGACATCGCAATAACAAGTCCACCATACGTTAATGGTATGGACTATATAATGAACTATAAGATAGAAATGGCGTGGTTGGAATTAGTCAAGAGTTATGATGATATGAGGAAAATGAAAAACCAAATGGTTGTGTGTGACAATGTTTCGAGATGTTTACTTAAAAATTATTCTCCCATGTATTCTGATGAGTGGCTTGATGATATAGAAGAAAGAATAGCAAAGAGAATGGAAGAAAAGAAGAGTTACAGAAGACATGATATGCATCTTATTGTGAGAAAATATTTCGATGATATCTACGCGGTCTTGCAGAACGTATACCGCGCGTTACGAGAGGAGGGTCGTTTCATACTTGTAATAGGAGATTCATTAATGGCTGGGATCTATATTCCAGCTGATCTTATCATAGCCATGATGGGTCAAAGAATAGGATACCATGTTGAGGATGTAATAATTGCTAGGAAAAGACGCTCAGGTCAAAGACATGATTTTGAACTAAGAGAAAGTATAGTGATTCTTAGAAAGGGAAATTTTAGCGAAACAACAAAAACAAAATCTTTGGACACATATCTCAATTATCAGAAAAATGAACCCGTCTAGAATACTAATCACCTACTACGTACGGTGTGAATTCACCATTTGGAGCAGTTCACTTGAGTGTATTCCAGATCCATAGAACCATAATGAAAGAGACCACTCTGCAATTGTGGCGTTATATTTGTTTGCTCTTAGTCTATTAGATATTATGTTTGAGAGTCGTAGTAGAACCGCATAGGATTTATTTTGAGTTTTGAACTTACAAATTTGTTTTTTTCTTATTCCAAGTACTCTCGAAACATGAGTATCAAGAATTATTAGGTTATTATTCATTCCGACAATAATCTTCATTGCTGCTAAATTCTTGAATGTAACTGCTGCGTTGTATTTTCTCAACTTCCCAATGATGTCCATAATGTTTTCTCTCTCCAAAGCTTCATCAAAATATTTCCAAGAGCCATATTCATTTTTAATAGCTCTGCAGAAATTTTTCAGGTATAAAGCCATCTTGTTGTGGAAAACAATTGGCCTAAGAATTGTTGCTAGTTGATCTATGGGTGTCATTATAATCGTGTCCAAATCGAAAAACTTTGTCAGTCCCATAACTTTGAAAATTGTGGGTTCCACTTGAATCCACTTTTGTGGTACTGAAAAAAACCAACAGTATACAACAGCTGGACCAGATCCAAAGACTCGTTTTAGCTTCCGGGCCTTGTCTAGATAATCTTTTGCTTCTTGACCAGTTTTCTGGAAAATCTCAGTGACATCTCTGACAATTTCTTTGACTTCTCTCATTTTATCATACCATCTTTACTTACGAGTATCGATAAAGGTCTCCAATAATTTTTCCTAAAATTAACACAATCAGCTACGCACACGAAAGTTAATCAAAGGAATGCTCTTTATGGTATATTCTTTCTAAGGTCTTAGACAATTATGCCATATCTCAATCTGTTAGAATTATATCACTTAGATTCTTGACGAACCTTGCAGTGTCTGAAACAAACTTCTTGCCTGTGTCCGCTGTTAAATCCACATAAACCGCATGTATCTCTTTAAGATGCACACTTTTGAGTTCGCTTCTTATTTTCATAATATTATGATAAGTTCCCTTTTTCCTCTGCGGATACATAAGAATACATTTCTTGGCAAAAAGGCAAGTTGAATAGAACTCTATTTGATAGATGTCAGAAGGGGATAATGTTACTCTTTTGCATTTAGCATCTAAAACAGCCTCTGCAATTCCCGAGTCTTCGTCGAGATCGTACAATACGTCTGGCTCGATTTTTCTGGGTTCTCTACTTGGAGAATCAAACTCCTCGTAGTATATTGAAGGTGTTGCAACTAATAGATCTACATCCAATCTATTGGTTTTCCCAAACACTTTAAGAGCTTTGTAGCAGAAATCTTGGAATAATCTGTCTAAGTCTATCAGAAAAGTAGAGCCAAAACGACCATGTCCCAAAGACATTACTTGAAGATCATACAAAATTAATCTGGCCCAATCCAATGCTTTAGAGTAGTTATACTCTCTTCCAGAAATCACATAGGAATCTGACAATCGCTTTCCCTCTTCAACATTACAGAAAGGTAGGTAGCGGGCAAACCTCACGAAGTCATCTGGTAGGATCGTTTCAATCTTGTACAATGCTGCACCTAATATTCTAGAAACAGGATTGTCTAGAGACGTTTGACTATATTCACAATGAAATGGATTCGATTTTTGCAACTCGATGTTTTCATAAGTCTTACCCAGGTCAATTCGACCTTTTATAACATCCAAGTCTTCCTTTATTTCCTCGTACAGATGCGGAAGTCCCTTCTGCATAACATTAGCCAGTTCACGAACAAATCTCTTCGCTATTCTCTCATTTATTAATCCCTCCCTCAAGTCAAAAACTTCACTATAGTCAAGAGCATCAACACCAATTGAATTGACGAAAAAATACATCATTTGCACTTGTTTCATTCCCATAGTCTCAAATCGAGGAAAAATCTCAATGATTTTAGTTGGTAGCTCTAATATCCCAACGTATTTAGGAGATATTTTGCATATTCTTTGAGCTTTATTAAATTGAAAAGATCTGTGGGGTAGCTTTTCCGATAAAATTAATGCCAACACTTGTTCGTCTTCGTTTTCATATCGGAAACTTTCCCCTTGTGTTATCTTTACGATCTCAGTCACAAAAATCTCATCTCTCGAGATAACCCTGAACAGCCTTCCAGAATTCATCCTCATCAACGAATCTCTTGTTGAGATCTATAAGAATCTCTTCCATTTTCTCTGATTTTCCAAAAGTATATTCTTCCAGCATGGGTAGTAATGAATAGTTGAAAAGCCTCATGAATTCGCCTAATGTCCATTTACTGCTCTTTGACATAAAGTATGATTGACCAAGTATCATCTCACGGCCCAAAACCTTCTCTATTCTCTCGTTCAGCTTGATAGCGAACTCTATTACACTGAAAACTTTTCCGTTGTATCTGATCTCTGGAGATCTTCCAGTTTGTGAATAATAGTTCTCCAGTTCACGGCTATCAAAATCCATACGTATAAAGGCAAATCTTCTTCTAAGTGCATAGTCTACTAAGGCAAGACTTCTATCGGTCGAATTCATGGTCCCTAATATGTACAAATTTTCTGGAATTACAAAAAACCCATCATCAGTTACAGCTAGTTTCTTTGCTAAGAATTCTTTTGAAATCCTTACTTTACATTCTCTCTCTAAAGCCATTATGGCTTCTCCAAAGATGTTTGAGAGGTTTCCCCGGTTTATCTCATCTATGATCAGCAGAAAATTCTGGGATGGGTTCTGATGGGCTTTCTTACACATGCGTAGGAATTGACCCTCAATGATTGAGGGAGTTTTATCTTCTGGGTTCCACCCTATACCTCCAATGAAGTCTTCATAACGATATGATGGATGGAATTGGATTATCAGTGTGTCTTCTTCTTTGAAAACTCTTTTACCATCTCGTTTCACTTCCTTTACCTTGTTTGCCATAAAGGTCTTTCCCGTTCCTGGTGGTCCGAACAAAACGACTTGCTTACGCTGTTTGAGAACATCATATATTTCGTTTGGGTTCATAATCATTCTCTTCCTGATATCCAAATAGCGTGTATAAGTTAAATTAGGGTTAATCTGTTCAAACTCAAATGTTTTTTGCTGTATCTGTGATTTTATTTCAGGCAGTTGTTTTCTTATTTGCGGTCCGGAAATATGTCCATCACTAAAAGATGCATCAATGATTTCCTCTTTTAAAAGTCGCTTTTTTTCGTTTTCATTAATGTTATAGTCTTGATAGAAAAGATCACGTAAGTAAGTCAGAAAAGATAGGTGGGAGATATCTTTAACATTCTCAAAGTTATGAAATCGGTACATCCATGAAGCCAATAGAAATACATTAATTCTTCTACCATCCAAAAATGACGACCCTGTCAAGATTTCTAGATAGTTCTGTCGAAGAGTGAATTCTCGTGTCCCATTATTTGTAACTTTACGATCTAGAAAATAATCGCGAAGGGTATTATCAATAGTGTCTGAAATTCTGCCTGGGAGGCGTTCCCAAACTGTTCCACCATTAAAATATTTGAATCCGGGGGTGTTAGCATTATCAAATGCGAATATGCCAAGGCTACAATATTTACCGGGAATCTCAGTAGGGTCAAATAATGCTGTCGTTTGCTGGAGACTGTCCATTACCAAATTCCTTTTTATCGATCCCGTTTTGAAATCATTGTTTGTTACTGGATCTTTGATTGAAATACCCAATCTCTTTAATATTAGGAATAAGAAAAAATACTCCATTTTATGTTGGCTATCTACCCATCCACCCTCCTTAAATCTTTCAATAACACTAGAAACCATCGAAGGAGAGAGGAACAACTACGTCACCTTTTTAATTAATTAGGAGACTGTGTATCAACCATCATTATGAATAGCGGAATGTATAACAGTTGCGGAACAACAAAATTTACTTCTATTTCCCGATGGAGGCAATTTAGATATCATAAATTGAAATCTAATTCATTTTTTTCATCTCCTCTATGCTTTCAAAATTGTTACATTATGCAATTACAGGGTTAGAATCCTCGGACTCCTCAGCCTTTTCAAGCGCTAAGCCCATGTCAACAAGTATCTTTCGGAATTCTTTGGCGGAAATTATGTCAGGTCTATCTCTGGCTATGTCTGCGAGCATCGGAAGTAACGCTTCGACGTCTGGTTTCTCTGGCATTCCCCAGTTCAGTCGACAATCAGCTTTTTTATAATCAAACCCAGCTTGCCTGATAATTGATACAAAAATCTCTTGTTCCACAATCCGTTTTATAAAGCGCTGCAGCGCCATAACATGACGCTCAGCCACCTCTATTGCAGCATTGGCACTAGCCTCGGTGAAACCGGGAGTGGTCAGCAACTTTGGGATGGGAGTCTGACCACCCAGATAGACTTGGTTTAGGATGTGGTCCACGTATGCTTCGTAGCGGGCTCTTGGGTCTACTGCAACCGTTTTGATGTCGGCCTCTGCTTTGTTGTAGACAAACTTTGCTCCTGCCTTAGGCTTCGACTTAATTAGCTTCTGATACTCAGCAAGCTTTTCATCACTAGCGCCAGCAAACACCCAAAGTTCATCTGGACCAGCATACTTCTCAAAAATCTCAGGCATAATCTTCTCTATACGAGCCTTCATCTCCAGAAAGCTCATCCGTTTCTCCCCATCAAAAGAGAGCTCAGTCAACAAAACCTGCAAAACTATTTACGGTTCTCGGGTATGGATGATAAGGGTTATGTTGCAAGGCTTTTAATTCGTTCGATTTCTTGAACAAAAGCCTTCACGCGTTCAACGAAAGCCGCTGAACTGATGTCACCTATTATGGCAAATCTATCGCCCTCGATTTCTAATACCTTTCCTTGATAGTTTTCGAAGAATAATCTTCTACCTATCCCAGGCCTTCCGCCACCAATCCTGCCTCTGTGTACTAACCAAATGTGTCCTTCGTGGTCTTGCACAAAGGCTCCTTGTACTCTTCTGTCAAATCCTCTAATTGGCGGGTTGATCTCGCAGATTATTGACAACATGGAATTCTTCCTTGGAGCAACTTGGGATAAACCAAACGCATTCCAATAGCGGCTTCCTGCTATTTTCCTAGAATAGAACCATAAACCGAGCGCCTTGGACCAAAAGATAGAACAGTCCTCATAACCCCCTTTATAGCCCAATTTCACCGGTATCTTTGTATCACAAATCTCTGATAGTCTCGATACGAATTCTTGCTGCGCTTTCTGTATTTCCTTCTGATCGGTCAGCACAAACAACGCAGTCCCCAAAGACAATTAATTTTCCTCCTTATATTCATTAGTTCTGTTGGTTCTGTAAAGTCTTCGGTTGATGCTTATCCCTGTAAAAAAATCGGTTGACGACTGTAGGTTGATTACAGTTGGAACTAGAATTACTTCTCTCCAAGCCATTTAATGTAAGGAGAAAATGGTTTAGACACATAACCTTTAGGAAGGGGAAGTGTTGATATGATCAAGAATGCCGTCCTGTGGTCTCTCATATTCCCGACAAAAAAGTAAATTTGATGTTAAAGCTTAGAAAACTCGGAGAACGTCCAGATTACATCGAATTTTCGCAAGTCTAGGCTTTTTGCTCATTTTGTTGAGTTTTATATCTAAACAATCTATCGAGTAACCATCTATACCCTTTGAGGTCTGCTAATGCCCCGACTCCAGCCGCTAGTATCATCGAACTTAAAAATGCTGTCCAATGTTCAACTGATTGAGTGTTTACAAAATATTCATAAAGAAAATACCAAAGAACAAGCCATAGAAATCCACCAAATAAATGTCCAAGCTTGGTTAGAATGCCCTCTTGCCTCTTTGAAATGGTTTTCCACTCTGTGACTTCTTCTCTTAATTTTTTTGTAGACTCTTGAAGTTCCTTCATTTTTGCTTTTACTTTGATTGTCTCTTTATTTTGTGCTTTAACGTCCGCTATTACTGACTCAATCATTTTTTCTTTGTCTTCGTCTTTTATTGGTTCACTTGCCGTTTTTGACCGTTGATAGAAGTCTTTTATGTATCTGCTTCCGATAATTCTCGCAACATCTTTTGGAGTTAAATCTTCGTCATCCATCCATTTTCCTTGAAAAGCCAAATAGACTTCTTCATCAATATAGCTACTTGTTACAGGGAGCCTCGAAGCAAACAAACTCATATACACATTTCGTGCATTCTTGGTCTGCGTTGGTGCGAGCAAAGGTGAAATTATTTGAATCCAATTATCTACAAAAATGCTGGATGGAAATTTTTCATATTTTCCAAACTTTTTTTCCACAACAATCAAACTTCGGTCATAAGTTAAAAACCAATAATTTGGTCCTATAATACCCCCGTCATCTTCTTTTCTTAATTCTTGAATTAACATTATGTGAAAAGCATCATGTTCTCCAACAGGTTCTGTTTTAAACAACCCAAAATTATTTCCTTCTCTAATGACAAGCTCCATTAGTTCAGGAAAATCATTTCTTTCTATAATTTCTTTATGTTCATTAGCATCATAAACTGTAGAGTATTTATTTTTTGCGAGAGCATCTATTTCTTCAAGTCTATCTGTATACCTGTCGAATGTAAGGTTGGGGTTATCAACCTTTTTTTGAAGGAAATCCTTCAAGATTCCATTCTCAAATTGATTAACTGTTTTTTCGAATCTTTTTCTCGGGACAAAAGGGTCTCTACCAAAATTTCTTCTTCTGGTTCCCAAAAGTGCTGTGAATTCGTCTTTTGTTTTTTTTGAAATAACTGTAACAATACCCAATTTTGCAGTCAGTTTTAGAACTTCGTTTGCTGTGTTATGTTTTCCTTTATCGCCACTTATTGAACTGTATAACACATTTGTATCAAGATAAACTTTAGTCCTCTTGAGACTCTCTCTTGTCAGTTTTTGACATTCTGGGTCAACATGAAGAATCTGTATCAAAAAATAGCTTTGAGCTAAAGAATAAATGAAGTCACTTAAAGCATCATCTGGATTTGAAATATACTCCAAAAAAACTTCCTTTTCGATTTGAGCCAATTTTTTATCTTCAACTTCTCTCAGAAATTTATTCAAGATTTCTGATATGTTTACAGGTTTTAAAAACTGCATATCTTTTCCATGAGTTTCTATTAATGAAAAACAACATTCGGTTCCTAAACTACTTAGAGCATCTGCAAGAAAATCACGAAAGGTTGCAAACACCATATTTTCTTGCATCAGGTCTAAATGATATTCTTGTTTTCTTATCTTTTCCCCTAATTTTTTTTGCACTTGAGTTATTGTTTTTGAATGTTGCTCTTTCATGAGTTCGATTCTGGTTTTTTCGTCCTGACTTAGATAGTATTTTTCTCCTTTTCTGCCCCCTATACGCATCACTTGTCTATTTTTTATTAACCGTTCAAGTGCAGAATTAATCAACTTTGGTGGAAGATTTTCTACTTTCAGGTCTTTTTCGATAGATGTAACTATTCTTTCTTTTTTCATTGCTTTGATAGGGTCTTCCTCGTGAATAGCCATCATAACAAGATGTTCATAAAGCTCTAAACGAAAGTCATTAGATTTTCTATTGAGGACAAATGCAGAAATTCGATTCATAACATCAATACTAGGTAACTCTATTGAAGTTGACAACTCCTCACCCCAAAACTTGTTACATCGAACTAACCTTATAAGATTTAGTAGTGAATTAAAATGTGGATACTTATTCCGTATATTCTCGTGCAAATTATTCTCTGGTTTGTTTTTAATGGTGACTTTTCGGTTCTTGCTAAATCTTCTGATGCTTTTGTTTTCTTTTCAACATTAAGAGGTTTTGTTGACTTGAGTGATGTAGATTATGTGGTAAGACACTTAGAGAACTATGTAGTGAAAAACCTTTATTGGAAATTTAAAAAGAGGTATGCTCGGAGATTGGACAATGTATATCTTAGGTTGATGGAAATCTCCATTCTCGTGATGGCGAGTATAATCTTCCAGTTCCTTTGAACTCAATTTTGCTATTAAATACAAAGAAAATCTCGAAAGACAATTACAATTCAATTATTAGTTTAGTAAAAGACAGAAATAGTGTTGTTCATAAATCATATTTGCTTGAAAAAAAAGTTATTAGTGAATACATTGATTTTGTTTCCTTTTTCATCAAAAGAATTGCTCCCAAGATTAGCATTAAACACAGGCATAAATTAGAAAATGAACATGTTACGTTCACGTGAAACAATTGACAATAATTAAATCGTAAACTAAACCACTTCATGAAATATATGATGTAAATACCCATGTTTTTTAATTAATAATATCCAACTGAGAGTTTCATTAAACTAATAAGTGAAAAAAATCTATTTTTTGCCATAAACTTTTTTAACATTTTTAAAATGCAATTTTGCTACATGAGGCAAGACATTAGGTGGAATATCTTCAGGTTGAGAATTTCGAAGGTCTAAATTGTATTTGCTGTCTAATATATCAACCGATTTCTCGAATCGAACTTTGGCAATAACACTAGCTAAAGCAACAGGTATCTCTCTTTCACCCCTAGATTTTTGGATTATTTCAACTTTTGATTTATCGATTGAGTATAATCGGCGGTAGGTTTTTTCAACATCAAATTTATCAATTACTACCTTTACCTTTTCAAATTTAATTAGGTCGAGAACAGTTTTAATGGCTGCAGAATGTCCCCATGCTAATAAATCATTGTAAAATGAGCTTTGTCAAATTGTTGTTTAACATATGGTAAAGTTGAGTTTAAAAGAGCAATGTTTTCTTTAAATATTACACAAACATCCCAGAATTTGCCATTTTCACCTTCTAAAATTTCAATTATTTTTTTAGTATCTGCCTTTTTTTCATAGTAAAAAAGAAATCTTATCGGTCTCTTAACTTTGTAATCAGCGAAATAATTAGATGAACTAAAAATGTTAGGTCGATTATTTGCCACTTTTAGTTTACTTAATTTTTTAAACTTCAATAAAACTTTCTTAAGATTTGTAGTTGTCAAAGTTTGTTTTGCTTCTGTAATGAATGCAACAGAGTCATAAGGAACGAATTTATGTTGAACTAATTTCGGAATTGCATTTTTATAAATGGCGATAACATCAAATTCATTTCCTTTTGGTGTTAGAACTGAGTTTACTTTCAGTTCCATATCTAATACTCCAACTCTAACTAAAAAGTCAAAAGCTCCACCTAAGTAATCATCAAAGAATTTTGCCAGAATTTTTTCATAATCATGTCCTTTCATATTTGGGTTATATTTTTGTTCATATATTTCGCAAAATCTATTCTTAAGTTGTGTCTCAATTGCAATAAGAAGTTTTTCCGCTTCTTCAGGTTCAATGGATTGGAATCTATCGTAAGGTATAGACATTGTTCTCCCCAATTTTTAGTATGTTGTTTTAGTTTATAAAGGTGAAAAAGGCGGAAAATCATAAGAACCAAAAGAGCCACTTAGAATGGGGGATATTCATGACGGAGAAGAAGGAAAAGAAGAAAAAAATTGTGGGCGCACGAGTCCGTGTAGTGGTAGGAAACAATGTTAGTTTTGAAGATGAAAAGGATGTTGAGGTGCTAGGTGAAGATATTACACTAATAGTGAGTCCAGAAGAGGCAAAAGGGGCACAAATCATCGGTAAGGAAATTGAAGTTCGGATAGGGGCTTTCGATTCTATTCTCAAACAAATCAATGAAAGAGAAGACCTCAACAATCAAACTAAAGGGGAATTGAAAGCCAAAGTGAGAGAATTGGAGAATGAACTAGAGAAGAAAACGTCTGATAAAACAAAGATTGATAGATTAAAGATGTTTTTCAAAAATAATGCTCCTTGGTTGCTCCCCACAATTGTAAATATTGTGGATAAAATCTTTTAAAAGAAGCCTTAGTCTATCGGTAGCCTCTTACTTTTTTCATACGCTTTTCTTAGCTCATGAAAGGGTGTTTGAATATATTGTTTACAGTTTTCGGCTAACAAAATACGGAAAATTAGAATCCTACATCAATTCCATTTTTTCGTAAATAATCTATTTCTTTGACTATTTTTTTCAGTTCAGTGGTAATAAACATCTCTCGGTCATCCTTATCAAAGTCAGTAACATAAAATTCAAATAACAACTTGTGAAGTGAATCTTCTATATCCAACAAAGAACATTGAATGTCTGAACTAAGAAATTTTCCATGTCTCGAATCAATTATTCCTATTCCTTTCCACAAACTTTCAAATCTTTTGGCGAAAGAGAGGCTTCTTTCTTTTTCTTTCCATGAATTTCTCAATATGATGTTATTTGTTAATAATTCTTCAAGTTCTTTCTGACGGTATCTATTCGATTCGAATGCTTCAATAGGAACATCGACTACGCATAAATCAGATATATCAATAAATATTGCTTGAATTTGCATTCCAATCCGTTTCATGACTTTTTTCTTAATTTTTTTCCATACGAGCCAATCTCTATATTCCAGCATAACAATAAAAATTCCCAGAGTAAAGAATAAGCCCCAAATCTCAGAAATTAGATTTAGGGCTAAATCTCCGTTGATTATTCCCAGAAATAAAAAATATGGAATAACAAAAAACCAGAAACATATGAGCAATGAAGCAATGGCAAAGTAAGAAAACCACTTCGATAATACTAGTTTGTAAATATCCAAGGAAACCCCTCATATCTCCATACTGTATTTCAATTTATAAATATGAAAAAAGAGAAAAATAGAAATTTAATTTTTATTAATTAAGGGTATGTTATTTTACCATTTTGATTAACTGAGAAAAATTTACTAAAATGATGAGCCGCTTTTTCTGGAATCAATTTTTTGTTAAGAGCATTTTGAATATCAGTAAACCTATCCATTTCAACATTAACTTCAAAACCATGCCAAATATATGATTTCTTTTTATTATGTTTAGAAATTATTAGCAAATCAAAAATTCGATTACGTGGCATTTTAGAACGGTCAACTATACTTATATCCGTGATTTCCATGTCGTTCACTATTCTACGACATTTTATTCCATCATACACCTTTCCTTTTTGATGGGGACATAATTCGAAATCTCCGTGGCATATTGAACATTCCCATTCTCTGATTTTCAGAGCTGGACTTATTCCTCTCAGCTCTCCCGATATTATTTTGTCAAGATATTCTAAATTAGTTAATTCCATGGGAATTCTAATTGGTTTGTTTGAATCGGAAGCGTAAATTGCCCCAAAAATAAAAGCTCTTAACGTATCCTTGTCCTTTTTATTTTTCAAGCGTTTTACTGACTTCCTTAACGATTTTTACTATGGCTTCATCTGACATATTTGCGTTAATTCTGACTTTCATTAATGGTGTTTCTAATAGAATTTCAGAATTTTTTTCTCGACTTTTCAAAATTGTTCTAATTGCCATAGCAACGGATACAACATCCGCTATTGCTGATAATACTATAACGAATGTAGTCATTCCAGCTTCAGACAATTCAGAAACATAGTATGTATCAACAATTCCTACCTCTGAGGCTCCCGCAGATTTAAAGCCTAAAATCGCATCATCAATCAGTTTTTTCTTTTCATCTGCTTTAATTTGTTCAGCATAAGGAAAATGTAATGTCCATAATTTTTCTATCATAATACACCAACCCTTAATTTTAACATTTAATGTGTTTAGGATTTATAATTTTTTCTGAATGCTTGAATTTGGCTAAAAATAAGACAATTGATAGAGTGAGTCCCCTACGGTTTTAATTTTTTCTGGGAGATGTTTATTCGGATTTTTTCAGAGTTTGAGGCAGTTAAAAAAATTTAGGCTATTCAAGTTTATTAGTAAGTTATGGAAACATAATATTGGAGAAAGTAGAAATCGGAAGTTAGATTTCGGATTGCGGGAGATGGCGTCCAAGGACAGGAAATGGGGGTTGGAAGCTCTCTGCAGGCTTCTTTCGCTCAAAAACTCTCTTCTAAGAGACATGGATTTTGATTACGTTATCTTTGAC
>Ga0315549_1003437_pt1 | contig 14141 bp, 17 predicted proteins | sample SalMarSW160200MG_FD_203101 | JGI IMG/M metagenome (GOLD analysis project Ga0315549, IMG submission 203101) | Salt marsh sediment microbial communities from the Plum Island Ecosystem LTER, Massachusetts, United States - Salt Marsh Sediment SW1601-200 ... | reverse complement strand
AGTATCAAAAAGCTACCTATTATATCCAGGTGAATTTTATGTCTGGAAATCTGATACCAATACTTCATTTAAGGAATGGATGTATGATCCATTTGAGATAATTCTGCCTGATAGTTAATAAATTTTACTAATTGGTATTATTTCTGTGGAAGTATTTAGAAAGCATATTTATAAATGTTACTTTTAGTTAAAAATAATATTAAATAAAGCTAATGGCCTGGGTTCATAATTGACTACCAGTTTAATATATTCATTAATATATAAGATTACTAGAATTTTTTGTTAATTAATTCTCCTAAAAGTTCAAAATTAACTATATTTAAAAATAATAGGCAGACTTCTGGTGATCAAGTAAAATAATTAGTTAAGGAGTAAAAATAGTAAATCTTTAAAAAGGAATTTTTCATTTCATATGGATATATTAGATGAATTAGTACAAATAGAGAAACCTCTTCTAATAAAAGCAGGTCCGGGATTTGGGAAAACATACACCTTGGCTTATAAAATAAAATATTTAGTAGAGAATCAAAAAATCAAACCGGATAGGTTATGTATCATCACATTCACAAATGAAGCAGCTGTAAATATGAGGAAAAAGATAAATTCTGAATCAGATGAACGTGTATATATAAAACAAGAATTACAGCCATCTGTTATATGTACTATGCATAAACTTGGTGACAGAATTATAAGAGATAATTGTTCTAGAATAGGGTTAAACAGAGATTTTAGGGTTCTCTCTTCGAGGTATTTAAAAGATATCCTTATAAAAGACTGTGCACAAATGCTCAAGTTAAAAAGACAAGATGCTAAAGATACGATTTTATGCAGACAAGAAGGAAAATGTGTTCCAACCAATTCGTTAAAATGTAAAATATGTTTAGAATACGATAAATTGTTAAAAAAGTTTAATTATATCGATCACGACCATCAGATTATGCTTGCCTGTAAACTTTTAAGAGAAAATCAATATATTCTAAACAATGAACAAAGTAAGGCTAGGTACTTACTGATTGATGAATACCAAGATATTAATTGTGCCCAATGGGAATTGATCAAATTATTGAGTATGGGGAAAACCAATAATTTATTTGTAGTAGGGGATGATTACCAAAGTATATACAGCTTTAGGGGTGGTCATCCAAAATATATACGAAATTTTCAAAATGATTATGGCCCGAACGCTATAATCCGAGATTTAGTAGATAGTCGGAGGTGTCCTTCAAATATATTTAAAGGAGCTTTTATGATGGTTCAAACATATAACGGTGGTGATATAAAGTTCCTGGATCAAGTTAGATTCTATAATGAATCTAAAACCCTTATAAAAGTTCATAACTCTAAACATCACAACCTTGAAGCAGATTTTATAGCTAGGAGAATAAAAGAAATAGGACCATCCTACGATTCATTGATATTGATTCCTTCATTAAATTATGCTTTGCCAATAAAACAAGCACTGCGAAAAAAATTCGTTGATTTTTCTTGTGGCTACAATATAGAAGAAACTGATTTATATTTAATAAGCATTTTATTAAAATGGTTAAAAAATCCTGTTGACAACTTTAATTTCCGGTTACTTGTAGAGGAAATTATAAATAAAGGTATCTCTGATATACCTGCAAAACAAACAGAATTTATTGGTAGAAAAGAAACAAAGGAGAAGAGAGAAGAGGCTTTAAGACAAATAAGTAATTTTTGGAATGAAATAGGTAAGAATAAAACTTTATACTTGAAAATAAAAACATTGAAGGATAACAATTTATTTAAAAAGTTGGTTACATTAATTACAGAATTAAAAAAAATTTATAAGGAAAATAAATCCGTTGATTTCATTGATTTAATAGTTAATAGAATGAAAATATGGAAAGATATATCTTGTCTTTCAAATGAAGTAAATTCTGTTGTTGAAGAAGTTAAAAGCCTAGCAAAAGTTCCAGGAGAATGTGGCGCTAGAATTATGACGATGAAAAAAGCAAAAGGGCTTGAAGCTGACTATGTATTTATCGTGGGATTAGAGAATAATGTTCTACCTAGTCAAAAAGCTACAGATAGTGATAAAGAAGAAGATAGTAGGTTATTATATGTATCAATGACAAGGGCAAGAAAAGAGTTATACTTATTATATTCTGATGTAAGGGATAGGAAGATCACAAAGGTGCAAATAGCTGGAAGGTCGGAATTCATTGATGCAATTCCGAAAGAATATATTGAATTTGTGTAAAAATTTTTATGGAAATGTCCTTACTACAATCTTTGATCAAGTTTTAAAGTTGGTATCTGAACGGTTTTTTGAACTAACATCGAGCAATTCTGTAGGAATATGATTCGATTTTGTAATTATTAAAGTAATCTAATTGATTATAAAATTAATTAATTTTGGATATTTCATTTAATATAAGAAATACCAGATCAAAATCTACCTATTAATAGCTAATTAGAAAGGCTATTAAAATTCTATTAATCAAGAGAGAAGATAAGTTTGAGGTTTAATATTGTTGTTTAATCAACATTATGGTAATATTTATTGAACAAAGGAAATAATATAAATTTGAATTTAAAAGGCAATAATACTTAAGAAAATGGCGAAAACTATAGCAATAACAAACCAGAAAGGCGGAGTAGGAAAAACTACAACCACTCTAAATCTGGGAGCTGCTATAGCTGAGAAAGGAAAGAAGGTCCTTCTGGTTGATTGTGATCCACAAGCATCTCTTACTATAACCTGTGGGGTAGATATGAAAAATTTAAATAAATCCTTATATGATGCAGTAAATAGGGAAAATAATGATAAGAATATAAGTACCAATGAAATTATAATCAAAACAAATATTGAAAATTTAGACCTTATTCCCTCAAACATTGAACTTTCAAAAGCAGAAATTGAGCTTATGAATATGTTGGACAGGGAAAGGACATTAAAGTATATCCTAGATCCTCTTAAAAGCATATACGATTATATATTAATTGACTGCCCGCCCAGCCTAGGAATCTTAACAATTAATGCACTTACTGCCTCGGATGAGGTTATTATTCCGGTTGAGACTGACTATCTGGCTTTAAGGGGAGCGGAGATCCTTATAAACCAGACTATAGAAAAAGTAAAGAGAAAATTAAATAAAGATTTAGTAATTAAAGGCATACTTCCAACCATGCATAACGAAAGAACTATCCATGCCAGGGAAGTTCTTGTAACCCTTAAGAAATATTTTAAGGGTTTAGTTTTTAATACTGTCATAAAAGAGACGGTAAAGTTTAAAGAATCTTCTGTAGGAGGATACTCGATACTGGAATATGCAGAGGATTCCGATGTAGCGGAAGCTTATCGTAAGCTTGCCCGGGAGGTGATGGGCAGTGGCTAAAAAAAAGACGAGTGTAGAAGATACCATTTCTGAATTTTTTAAGGAGAAGAAGAGTAAACATTCCAGTGATTTGTTTGATGTCAGTAGTTCCACCGGCCTGGTAAATATTTCCCTAGCACACATCACCCAGGATAAAAACCAGCCCAGAAAGACCTTTGGCGATAGGTCCATAAAGGAACTGGCAAATTCAATAAAAGAGCAAGGGATTATAAATCCAATTATGGTCCGTCCATCTGGGGAAAAATACATAATAGTGGCCGGGGAGCGGAGGTTCTTAGCAGCTCGGCAAGCAGGACTTAAAACGATGCCGGCAGTAATAAGAAGGGTATCCAAAGATGATGTAATGCTTATCTCACTAGTTGAAAATCTCCACAGGGAGGACCTTAACAGCATTGACCGGGCAGAGGGAATTAAAGCTCTTAAGGTAAACCTGGGTTTACCATGGACGGAGGTAGCTAGGAAGCTGGGCCTGTCAAAACAGAGAGTACTTGATCTTGTTGGGCTGCTTAATCTTCCTGACGAAATAAAGGGGGATATAAGAAGCAGGAAACTAACTGAGAAGCACGGAAGGGCTCTGAGGAAATTAAAAGGTGATAAAGAAGAGGTCCTTAAAGTTTCTAAAATTGTAAAGGATAAAAAGCTGTCTGGAGACGAGACTCTAAAGCTCGCAAAAGAAGTCAAGACCAGGTTCGGCAGCTGTAGTGTATATCCAGAGGAAGAAGCCATTAAAGTTAAGTTAGGGCGCAATTCTGCCTGGAAATTGATAAAGATTTGTGAAGATCTCCTCTTAGAGATTAAAGATACAAAGACCAGTTTCTCATTACAAACAGAAATAACTGCAGATAATAAAAAAGAGCTAAAAGAGATGCTCCTTACCGTTACCGGAAAAATCGATGATTTTATTAAAACTTATAACCTGTAAGGAAAGGATATAAATGCCCTACATAGACACAATTGCTGAGATTTTAAATGAAGTTAAAGTCTGGATGTACTCTTTGATTGGAGTAGTTACCATAGTGGTTATAATAATACAGGCATTTAAATACCAGGCAGGAGAGGCAGTTGAAAAACAGGAAGCGCTAAAAAACATTAGAAGGGCAATTATAATGAGCGGGGGAGTATTCCTTCTGGCCTGGCTTGCAGATTACGTAATAAATAAAATGGCTTCTGTTTAACATTTCTTCCGGAGGACCCTAATTAGATGCAAATGATTGACTGGATAAAAGAAATCATGTCTTCCCTTATATGGGATGGTATTGCAGGCGCCAGCCAGAACCTTTTTGAGTTTTTTATTAAATTTATAAATACTCTCATCGTCCAGCCCACAGAGCCCGGAAAATATATCACCAACTTTGACCAGTACCTAAAGGGAGTGCAGTATTTTGCCGGAGGACTGCTGGTTATCTTTGTAATACTGGCAGTTTTCAGGCAGATCTCCGGAGTTATGTATCAGAGTGAGAGGTCAGTGGGTACTTATTTTATCCATGTTACAATTGCTGGTGGCCTAATATATGTCCTTCCAAAAGTGGTTACATTTATCCTTCTTCCACTAAATAATGCCCTTATAAACTTTATAGGAAGTGTGGGAGTGGACGCCTCCAGGATTGAAGAATCCTTAAGCCCCAGCGGAGGGTGGGGAGCGGTGGCAAAGGAATCCTGGATGTTTTCAGTCATGTCTTTAATTTTAACCATAGCTCTTCTTGCCCTGTGCATTACCGGGGCCATTAGGTATATAGAGACTTTAATTGCCATACTAATTTCTCCCCTGGTGGCACTGTCGGTAATAAACAGTAGCGACGGACTCCAGATATGGATTAGGGAGACGATATCCATAGTTTTCACCCAGACAATTCATTTTCTAATCTTAGAGATACTTCTTTCAATAATGGGCGGGGTAGATAATATGGTTCTGGTTGTGGTGCTGTCTATAGGTACAATTGCAGTGGGACTAAGGGGCCCCCAGATAATACGCCAGTACCTGTACAGGACCGGAACATCTTCCACCATAGTTGCATCGGCCGGTTCTGCTGGAAGATTGGGCATGATGGCCATGATATTTAAGCACTGATTTAAAAAGATGAATGAGGAAAGCCATAAAAAAAGAAAGCTTCCAAGGCATGTTGACGGAAGGATAATGATAGGGCCGGTACCCATCAGAAACTTCTTTATTATCCTACCGGTTGCGGTAGCTATAGTTGTAGCGGTTATAAAATACTTCAGTCCGGTGGTATTTTTTTCTGGCTTTATAACCTTAGGGATTCTTATAGGGCTAGCAAGCGAATTCCACCAGAAGGAGACTGGTTTTTCTATAGTCAGGGATGTTATTAGGTACCTAATAGAAGGAGAAAAATACTTTGAAAGGAACAGTAAAACCATTAGATTTTATAAAAGATTTACTGGGAATAAGATTGGGTGAGAAAAAGGGCAGGAAAGGGGATTTTAGTCTTCCCATAAAAAGTATAGGAGATTTACTTGAAGGAAAAGACGGTACCTACAAGTTAGTTTTAAAGGTAAGCCCAGTAAACGGGGAGCTCCTATCGGAGGGGAGCCTTGATATGGTAAGTAGCGCCATACAGGGGGGCTTAGCCACCTTCAGCGGAAGGATAGGAATATACATCCAGTCAGAAAGCGTAAATGTTGGTACCAACATTTCAAACATTGAAAAATTTAAAGCCAGCCTTAACTCCGAGGTTAAACTGGTACTTCTTGAAGAGCAAAAGAAGCACATCCAGTCCATGGTGGGAAGAAGCAGAAATGTCCTTAATTTTTATACGGTATTTGAAGTAAAGGAGGCTAGTAGCACCTCTGCGGATGAGCTTTTGGGAGATACTTACCTTTCATTTAAAAGCGAGCTTGAATCTCAGGGGATGTATGTTGATAGGCTCGCTGGAAGTGATATAAAAGCACTCCTATACAAGCGTATGAATCCAGAGAGCTCTGAAGTGGAATGCTTAAGAGAAGACTGGGAGATAGGAAATATCCTTCCTGAAAACGCTAGAATTTATAAGGACGGAAGGCACCTGGAAATAGAGAATAGAATCTACAGGTTTTATTCCATTGTAAAGTACCCGGCCACAGTTGAAAAGTACAGGTGGTTAAGAAGAGTCTTTAACATCAAAGGAGATATAAATATAGCAATAATACTTACTCCTAAAAACAAGGCCACAATAACAAAAGAGCTTTCAAAAGCGGTAAGTGAGATCGGGGCAAAAGCCCTTGATTCCAGAAAGAACGAAGCACTTCGCCAGAAATACCAGGCCCAGAAGGAAAGCGCTGTGGAAATGATCGCCGAGCTTGGCAGTGATAACGTAAGCCTTTATGATACAAATATAACCATAGGGATATCCGCACCGGATATAGGGGAGCTAAATACCATATCCAACCTTCTTCGCTCAAAGATTTCAAGTGCCTACTGCCAGGCAACGGAGCTAAAGTATAAAGGATATGACCCATTTATTACTACCCTTCCCATACTTGCTGAAAATAACATCACCAAAAACTATGTATGGAACCTAACCACCAAGGATATAGCTTCAATAATACCATTTGACTCATCGGAGCTTATGGAGCCCAAGGGAATCTTTATAGGGGAAAATGTGGTATCAGGAGGTCTTGTTATAATTGATACCTACAATAAGATTTATAACAACCCCCACGAATGCATAATAGCAGATTCCGGATCTGGAAAATCATTCAGGATTAAAACAGATGCCATAAGGCATGTACCATACAGGGACTATATAATAATGTTTGACCTTGAGGGCGAGTTTTACTACCCCTGGGGGAAAAGGTATAAGTTCAGCCCCACTTCCGGGATTATATCAAATCCATTTCATATAAGAAATACAGTAGTTGACAGTGATGATGCCGGCAGTGATAAAAAAGACATAGGGACCTATCTATCTACCAAAGTTATGGACTGCATAATGTTTTTTAGATGGATACTAAAGGACCTAAAACCTTTTGAGGAGGCGCTTCTGGAAGAGGATATAAGGGACTGCTATAAGGAAAAAGGTATCAGTTTTAATAGCACGGTACTCCCTGAGACTTTCCCCACCCTCGGTACCTTAAAAGAAGTGATGAAAGCTAAGATAAAAGACAGTAAAGCCACTGCCAAAGCCAGGGAAGCAAGGGATAATATGCTCTCATCGCTTCAACCTTATATAAGCGGAGCATACAGTTATATGTTTAACGGCCAGACAAACTGGGATTATGACTTTTTTACCGTGTTTGACATTTCAGGACTTCCGGAAGCAGTTACCCAGCCGCTTTACGACATACTTCTAAAGGACACCTGGCAATTCTGCAAGGTGGATAGGCTGAAAACCAAAAGGGTATATGTTGATGAGGCACACCAGTTTGCAGATCCTTCCAACCCCCAGACACTTAGGTTCCTGTCCAATTCAATCAAGAGAGGAAGAAAATACGGGATAAGTTTTGTTACCGCAACTCAGAACCTTCCTGATTTTCTCTCAATTGAACGCTATGGGCAGGCAATAATAGACAATAGCTACTTCAAGCTTTTTTTCAGGATGGGAGAGACGGATATACCAGTGATAAAAAAGCTTTACAGCTTCAGCGAAAAGGAGCTTGAAATACTTAAGGGAAGCAGCTCAAAGCGCAGCGGGGCAAAGGGAAAGGGAATTTTTATAGCAGGATCCCAGAGAGTGGTAATCCAGGTAAGAGCCTCAAAATATGAGCTTGAAATAGTTGATCCGGTGCAATTTGAGGAAGTTTATGACAGAAAATCAAGATTTGCCCCAAAATAAGTAATGGCCGAACCTATAACAATAGCTAAAATATCAGCCTATAGTGCCGGTTTTATTAAAAGATACTGGCATATAATCCTGATACTTCTATTTATTGTTACAGCTATCCCATTTCTTATGTTTTCAATTGCACTTAATATCTTATTTCCCCAGGTGGACAGAGAAGGATTTACATTATATAAGTCCTTAACTGAGCAGTCAGAAATTAACTGGACCTCTTTTATGGCATATGATGTGGTAAGGCTTGATAATTATCTAAAAGAAAATAGGCCGAATGAGAGCATTTTTGACCTTCTGAAGGTCAGTTTTACTGAATACGAGATAATTGAGACAGAAAAAGAAGTAACCAGAATAGTAGACGGCGAGCCAGTTACAGAGGTTGTTACCCAGAAGGAATATAAAGTGGCGAGAAGACTTGAACTGCAGGATTACTCTTCCATTAAAGAGCTTCTCGGATCATTAGATTACGATGCTTCAGAGGAAAATATGACAGTTAATAGCGTTACCGATTTTTTAAGTGATCTAAATGAAAAAGAGGAATATGAAATTGAAACTTTCGTACTGACAGATGAAGAAATATCGGAGGGCTTTGATAAAAAACACAAGGAATGGTTTCTTGCATTAGTTGAGATTCTTCCCCTTATTGACCCGTCTTCTGAATTTGATCCCGATAAGTTCATAATACCTGAAATTATAGATAATCCTGACATACCCTCGATATGGCCGGCTATTGGGGTAGTTACTTCTGAATTTGGAGAAGTAAGAATAACCCATATCCACCAAGGGATAGATATTGCCAGCGGTACTGGTACTCCAATAAGGGCTACGGCCAATGGTACAGTAATTGCTGTTGGGACCAGTGGAAACTTCGGCAAAAGAATTATGATCTATCATGGGACGGATAGAAACGGTAATACGTATGTAACTGTGTATGCTCATTTAAGTGAGTTTAAAGTAGAGGTAGGGCAAAAGGTAGGACAGGGAGACTTGATCGGACTTATGGGAAATACAGGTGTAAGCACAGGCACACATCTTCATTATGAGGTAAGGGTAAATGGCGCACCGGTAAACCCCCGCTACTTTCTCCCATAAAAAATAAAGCAATTTTCATACAGGTAGTTTGATGGTAAATTACTTCCTGCCAATTTTAGTTACTTATAAAGACGAATACAAGTTTTATTTAGCTTAATTTAGTTACACTGGTGAACTTGTTTCCATTATTACTGGACTTTTAGTATTATATAAATATATAAAGAAAAAAAATTAATCTGACAGAAAAATTAATAAGAAAGCAGAAAAGATTAAATTAAAGAATATAACTTATTATGGATATAATTTAGCTTATTTAAGGAATTTTTGGGTAAGTTAGTACATTTAATTTACTTGGGAGAGGGGATTAAATGAAAAAATTACACAGAATACCAGTATTTTTAGTAGCACTCGTGCTGGTACTTAGTCTTAGCATTTCCTGCGTAAAAGCAGAACAAGAGGTATCAGTAGAAGAGCCAGTTATTGAGGGGTCTACTGAAGAAGCGGTTGTTAAAGAAGAACCTGCAGCGGAAGAAGTTACTGAAGAAACTTTTGAAGAAGAAACAACAATCCAGGAAGATAAAAAAATTTTTAAAGTTGGAGATATTATTAATTTCGGAGATTTGGAGTTTAGTGTCAATGGAATAACAGCTGAAGAAGGTTCTGAAGATATCAATTTATTTATAGAAGTATCAATTAAGAATAATGGAGATGTTGATAGGAAAATAAGTTCCTACACGATGTTTGAATTACTGGATGAATTTCAAAGAAAACAAATATACTCGTTATCAGGCTCAAAAAATGATATAGATAATGCAGTAATTCCACCGGGGGAAACTTTAACTGGTGAAATATCATTTATTGTTCCAGAAGATGTTAAAGAATTTGATTTAAAAGTAGGTCTTAACTTGTCAACAGAGGAAGTAGAATTTTTAAATAATATGTTGAAGCAATTTTTGGCAGGTGAAGATATTAGCGCTGCGGATATAAAAAGAGCAGAAGAGCTTGAAAACAGAGAACATGTGATGGTAAAAATATTTTTAGAATAATTAAACAATAAAGAAGGGATTTAAAAATGTTTATTTGCACAGGAGACATTAAACAGAATTACGAAGTAATAGATATAGTATTTGCAGTCCAGGTGATAAGAAGTCATTTTTTCAAGTCAGGCGGAAGAGAGACTTTAAACTTTCTTCCCGAAGTCAATAAAAAACTAAAGGAAGCAGGTCAAAAAGTAGGTGCCGATGCCGTGATATGGGTTGATTACGACTTTGCCAGAGATCCTACCGTCCAGATAATTACTGCTTATGGAACTGCTGTTAAATTTAAATAATGGTTTACAAGTACATAAGGTAAAGCCTGATTAACTAATGTTTGCAAGATTCAACTCTCCCGATGTTATAAAAAAAGCATGTAATTACGTTAAAAATATTATGTAGGCTGTTTTATATCAGTTGAGCCGATCATGCTAACTATTTGAAAAGGTAAAAAAGGTTATTAGCCAATTAATACTGGTAAAAGTCGTACACTCGGTCAGCTTTTATAACAGATAAAAGCAAACAATCTTAAATTGTAAGCCTAGCGGGTAGTCTCGTGTGTTAGTGCGGTAAATGAATTAAAAATAATGAATAATTAAAAGACAATTTAATTTACTTAAGAATCAAGTCAGCAATCTTCTTAATTGTATTATCACCTAAGCTATCTATTCTTGCTTGATAAAAGAAAAAAGCTATAGGTATTCTGAAAGTCAGTTAATCCTAAAATAGATGTGTAATATATGTAAATGGAAAAGGTAAACCTAGGTTTACCTTTTTTGTGATCTAAATTATCCAGACTCCTTTTTTATATTATATATAAGCTACAAAACCCACCGGGTTTGCCATATTTAACTTCCAATAAGATATATAGAAGAACTTGTCTTTTGTAAATGTAGTATTTTACTTTGTGAGCATAAACCGCTAAAGCTATTTATCCCTCTCAATTCTTAAAGACAAGAACCGTAAAATCTCCACATTGACTAAAAGCCAGAACCTTCTCTTTCTTCTGCCCCCAGGAAGTCAAATATTATTTTAGTTTAAGGGGGAGAGATGGAAGAGAAAAAGAAGTTATTCAGCTTTATTCCTCAGGTAGAGCTGTCAATGGTTAGGGAGATAAAAGCCACCAGTAATAGTTATAGAAGCAGTGAAGAAGTGGCAAGGTCAGAATTTGCAGCAAGTCTTTTAAAGTCCGACAGGGAGAAGTTTTTATGTATGCACCTAAATATTAAAAACCAGATTATAAGCTTTGAAGTAGTTTCAACCGGAAGCTTGACAAGTTCTCTCGTTCATCCGAGGGAAGTATATAAAGGTGCAATACTGTCAAATGCCGTAAGTGTAATATTTATGCACAACCACCCTTCAGGGGATCCTGAACCATCAAACGATGATATGGAGATAACAAGAAGGCTTGAAAAGGCAGGAAATATCTTAGGCATAGATGTACTGGACCATATAATAGTTGCCTCAGGGGGGTTTTACAGCTTCAGACAGCATAACCTCATTGGCAGCAGGGAGTAGAAGGGAGAGCAAAGATGTGGATATATGACTACAGGACCAAGAAGGAATACTTTGCAAGCTCTCCCAGATCCAAATTCTACAATTACATAAGTATGGTGGTTGAACCTGTTCCGGGGAAACCCTGCACAATTTTAATAAAAAAGGAAATGGAGGAGGGAAGAAAACCGGAAAAGATATTTGAGCAGCTGGATATATTTAAAAGTTAGAATATCAAAGGAGTGAATTATGAAATGGATTAAAAAATGGAAAGTTAAAAGTTCGTCTGGGAATGGTTATTATGTTGTAGCCATTGATGAAGATGGTAACTATGGCTGCAGCTGCCCGGTATGGAAGTTTAGAAGGAAAGAGTGCCATCATATTATTAAGGTAAAGCAATCTGGATCGGAAGAAATAGTAGTTACGAGTAGGCCAGAGGCAATACCTGCTAGAGTAACAAAGCCGATATTTAAAGATGGTAAGATACTATATCCGCTTGTACCTATTGAACCTTTTGATATACATATGGAAGCCACGATTGTTTCATTTATGCTAAAGTATGGCTGGTCTATAACAGAAATTAAAGAGCGTAGGCACTTGCCAAATTCGTGGACAAAAAAAGCTGTTCTGGATTATATTGAAAAATATGGAATGAAAGAATATAAGGATATATAAAGACCTTTATATCTTAGTGTTTACTAATTTCATCTTTTTAAAATTGGTATAAGAAACTGTTGGACAGTTTTAAAACCTCACGCCTTACCAACTATTAATTATCTTGGAAGGCATAATGAAATTAGTAGTATTAGAAGTAAAAGAATCTTTCAGTTTTATATATAATTGAATATAAATAATTTCGTTTCTTTTCCCTTTTTTAAATTCGCATACTGTTCACAATAAAAAAAGCCATATACAGGATATTTATTTCGTTATAGGTAAATTAGCCTGCCTGTAGCTACATTTGACTTCCTAAGATATATACGGAAGAACCTGTCTTTAATAGTGTCAAGGCCAAGCCTGCGGGGAGATACTGTTTTTTGAGCATAAACCACTTACGTTATTTATCCCTCAAAATTCTTGCAGACAAGAACCACAGTATCTCCGCCTTGACACCAGACAGAACCTTCCGTTAAAAGCAGCATCTGGAAGTCAAATGTATTATGAAAGGAGAAAGAGATGAAACTTATGACTAAAGAATTAGAAGCAAGGTTTAAAGAGATTGGTTCTCAGGAAGATATAAAAGACCCGATAATAATTGCCAAGTACTTTAACCCCTCTGGAGCTGGAACATGGTATGCTACGGAATATAACCCGGAAAAAAGATTGTTTTTTGGATATGTTTCAATCTTTGGAGATTTAAATGATGAATGGGGATATTTTAGCCTTGATGAGCTTGATAGCTTTAAGGGTCAGTTCGGTTTGGGAATTGAAAGAGACCTGTATTTTGGAGAAAAAAGAGCAAGTAAAATTATTAATAAATAAAGAAAGGAGATAATATGAGTAGAAGAGCATACAGGGTTAAAAGAATAGTAACTGCTAAATATCCAAGCTTTAATCTCTCTTATGACCAAGAAATAGTAAGTATTTTAGAAGAGTCTACAGATTTTTATGACAGTTTGAACTTCTATGGAAACGGTATTATTGAGATAACAGATAGGGAATTTAAAGAGGTAAAAGAAAAGCTTGAAGAGGTAATCTCTGGACTTACAAACACCAAAACAAATCAACCGGAAAACAGAGAGAAGGCAAAATCTTACAAAAAATTACTGGCTGAAATAGATAGAATAATTAAAAAAGAAGGCTATATATCTTATGAAATCTATTAAATGAAAGGACAGGGGAAATGATAGAAAAGGTTAAGTATAAAAATAAGGTTTATACGGTAGATTACAGATTAAAGGAGTTTAGATTTGTTGAATATGGAAAAATGCTTGAATTTATTCCATTTGACAGTGAACTGGGTATAAAGCTTCTAAATATCGCTGGGAAGGGAGATTATTATGAAATGTGAAAAATGTGGTTCAGTAAAATTTTATATTAAAAGTGTAGATATAACTTACGACAACGATTTTAGTAAATCGTCAGAAGAAGAAGTGGAAGAGAATTTGGCTAACGGTAATTATATTAATTTTGACTGGTCTAAAGGATACAGTAAGGTTGTATGTTCTAATTGTGGAGCCACTGCACTAGATTAGAGTTTGTGGGAAAACTAGAAATAAGGAAATGATAAATATTAAATGGTAAACCTAGGTTTACCATTTAATATTACATTCTTATAAAGGATAATAGGCCACTTAGCCACTTACTATGTGTAATGTCATAATAAACCACCCACCCACTGCCCTCGGATAAAAATACCCCACGCCCCTTACCCCCTTTTTGAAATTCGCACACGGCTCATTTTCAAAAAGCCCCTGCTTTGGGCTCTTTTTCTTATAACTTATAAAATT
>Ga0315549_1003436_pt1 | contig 14141 bp, 16 predicted proteins | sample SalMarSW160200MG_FD_203101 | JGI IMG/M metagenome (GOLD analysis project Ga0315549, IMG submission 203101) | Salt marsh sediment microbial communities from the Plum Island Ecosystem LTER, Massachusetts, United States - Salt Marsh Sediment SW1601-200 ... | reverse complement strand
ATCGGCCTAATAGGAGGAATTATTGTGGTGATCGGAGTATTTTTTCTTGATAAAATTCATGTTGATGATCCCGTAGGAGCGGTTCCTGTGCATGGATTTTGCGGAATCTGGGGAACTCTGGCAGTAGGCATTTTCGGCCAGGAAACCTTGGGCCTTACCAATAATGGTCTTATTTACGGCGGCGGATTTGCTAAGCTCGGCATTCAGCTTATAGGTTCCCTTTCTACAGCGGTCTTTATACTGTTAGCCATGGGGATTGTGTTTAAGATTATAGACCTCACCATTGGTTTAAGGGTAAGCCGGGAAGAAGAATATCGTGGCTTGGACATCGGCGAACACGGTATGCAGTCTTACTCCGGCTTCCGGATAATAGATTAGGAGGTATGATATGAAATTAATTACTGCACTTATACAACCTCATAAATTTGAAGAAGTAAAAATGGCCTTATTTGAGGCTGATGTATTTTAAATGACCGTAAGCTCGGCACTGGGCTGCGGTCAGCAAAAGGGCTACCAGGAAACATTTCGTGGTGTTATTTCGGAAATCAATCTTTTGGACAAAATCAGATTGGAAATTGCGGTAAATGAGAATTTTGTGGAGCCTACTATCAAAGCCATTATAAAGGGAGCTCGCAGCGGGAAGATCGGTGACGGTAAAATCTTTATAACGGATCTTAAAGAGTGCATCCGGATACGAACGGGCGAGCGGGGAAATGTAGCTATAGGTTAAACTTATATCTTGGGCGCTTTATATAATATTAAAAATAAAGCGCCCACATTATTTCTCATATTTTTCATAGGTAATATAAAGTCTTTTATTAAAGGTGAGCAGAGCTTGCATAGGATTAATATAGTCAGAATCTGTTTTTAAGGCAAAATCAATATATTTCTTGTAATGATTCGAAGAATAGAACGATTCGTGATAAACTTTATTCTTATAAAAATATCCGATAAGGTCTCCCTGACACACCCTGTCCCCGACTTTAATATTTTCACACAAATCTATAGGAGAATAAACCGAATAGATGTTGTTTTTGTGCTCAATTATTACTTTGTAACTCTTATTAAAACACAGCTCTACTTCTTTTAAAACTCCCTCTGCTACGGCGATTACAATTCCATAATCCCACTTGCCTAATTGAATACGCATACTCTGGTTATCATCTATGAACTTTCCCGGTTCAGCATCACCGAGCCCTTCAAGTACCGGCCAGACCACGGGGAATGATCTCAGGTTACTCTTTATTTCATATGGAAGACCTGTAATATTCATGGATTTTTCAAAACAGACTGAATTTTTCAACTCAGCCAATATCTCGACATCGGATTCCATAATAAATGGGTTGATCGTTGAAATGGGAATTAACAGCAACAAGCTGCATAGAAAAAAAATTAGCAGCAGTTTATGTGAAATCTTTTTATTAATATAATCTTTAATTCTTAAAACATATTCGATTCTGCCTTGTAGAATCCGCTTTGTTGCCATGGGAATAAAAGCATATGTATATATTTTTTTCATAATAGAATCTTTTGCCAAAAACAACAGTTGCTCGGCGTAATCAGTTGGTTTTGAACCGAATTGAATAACAGTGATATCACAGGTCTTTTCCTGTTCATCCTTTAATTTGCTATAAGCAATCCAAATAAAAGGCACAAACCAGAACAGTGCACATATAAATCGTGCCACATCTCTGGTAAAGCAATCAAATTGATTGATATGAGTCAGTTCATGGATTAAGACAGGCTTAAGTTGTTTTTGTGACCAGTGCTTGGCCCTTCCTGGCAAGAGGATAGCCGGTTGAATCCAGGAAAAGGCAGCCGGCTGTTGATAATAATCACTAAGGAGTAATCTCACTTCTCTTTTTATACCCATCTCCTGTTTGATAAACTGCAGATAATTTTCCAGATTTGAATCCCTGAAAGCCGAAGTCCGGTTTATATACCATATACTCAGTTTTCCCGCAAAAACACGCAGCATCATCATGATAAAACCAACACCCCAGATAAGTAAAAACCAAATACTCCAATGCGTCTCCGCTTTATATCCTTGAGTCGGTTTTAAAAGTGCCGTTATATCTGCCTGACGGGGAATCTCAATAAAACCCCTGTGTAATGTATCCAATACCGGTGACGAGAACATATAATAGGATTCTGAAATATGGTTGGTTGTAAGAAAAAGAAAAATAAAATTTATTAATTGGGAAACAATAGGTATAAAAATAAAGCTTAGAATGGCAGTGAACAAAATAGTATGTTTCAATTTTGGAGACAGATCCTTTGCCAAGACAAAAAAGATAATGGAGATTATTAGGCAAATACTGCCTTTAAGAGAAATATTTAACAGAAATGAAAATATGATTGCAGTTTTGTCTACAGCAAAATCCATAAGCTATTATTCGTTAACCCTGGCCTTTTCGATTAGATCATGCAAACGATTAAAGTCTTTCTCATCCAAATTACTTTTATTCACATCAATAAGAGCTGCGACAGCCTTTTCCATTGAATTGTCGAAATAGGTTTTTAGGAGCCGCTTCACCTCACCTTTAACCGCTCTTTGCGATGTTATAACCGGAGAATATACATATCTTAAGCCCACTTTTCGATATTTAATATATCCTTTCTTTTCCATTATATTCATAAGAGCACGTATAGAGGAGTAGCTGGGAGGATTGGCAATATCTTTTAATACTTCCGCAACACTGGCCTCTTTTTGCTGGTGGAGGATATCCATTATCTGTCTTTCCCGCTTGCTAAGTTCATTATATTCTGTTTTCTTCATAATTATACTCCTTAAAGTCTATTACGCATGTTAATATATTAGCATTAATTCGTGTGCATGTCAATAATAAATTTCGGATCGCCGCACCGGGCAACCAGCAATATCACTGCTATAAAAAAAGTCTTGATTAATAATATTTTATTAGCTAAGCGAATTTGGAGGAACCGATGAAAGAAAACCCACAGGTTGTTACTGTCAATCAAGAAAAATACCGGAAGTCAATACCCCTGGCACTGATTCTGCTCGATAATGTTCCCACTCTGATAATGTTTATCTTGGGAGCACTCATTATTTCAATGCTGACTTCGGTTTATGGTACGTTTTATGTTATATACTCTGCCTTCAGTATTATCTGGTTTTGGGCTAAAATCTGTCCCTACTGCTCACATCACGATACTATGTCATGTCCCTGCGGCTACGGAGTTATCTCGGCAAAATTATTTAAAAGAAAAACCGGCAAAGATTTTAAAAAGGTGTTTAAAACCAATATTATAGTACTCTTTCCCTGCTGGCTTATACCAGTTGCGGCCGGAACATACTTGCTGATAGATAATTTTACTTTTTCTCTACTCTTGTATGTCATTTTGTTCTGTGTTACCGGATTCTTGATTATACCGCTCATTTCTAAGATGGTGGGCTGCAAGAACTGTGAAATCAAAAAAGACTGCCCATGGATGAACAAGTGTTGAATCATGCTTATGGTTTTCATTAAATACTGAAGGCCCTATTTTGAAACATCTATGCAGTAGAGTATTCCTTCAACATTCCTTATGTATATGCGATTCCGGCAGTATACCGGTGGCGTATGATAGGTACCCCGAGGCAGTTTGCCCTCTGCCAACAAGATGTACTCTTGCGGATCGGCCTGCACGGCAAAAATACCACCGTCATAGGTAAGAAAAACAAAGGTATCTCCGATTAAGATTAGTGAATCCATACCCAGTTTCGCGTTCCATGTTACGGACCCGCTCTTTATATCCATACATTTAAACGCACCTTCATGGGGCACAGCGTTGTTTCCACTATTACCGTAAATATAGCCATCTAAATGGATGAAGCTGGCCATTTGACTTTCTATGTTATTATTGAACCAAAGCAGATTCGGTTCACTGTCTGTGAGTTCCAATAAAGCACATCCTTTTTCAGAATTCGTGGAGATGAATATTTTATTATCAACATATAAAGGATCGGCAATATTTTCGAACTCATCGGTTAGCCACTCATAATGCCATTTCAGTTTACCGCTTGCCAATTCTACTCCATAGAGAGCCGTTTCCCCAAAAACCAGTACATGATCCACTCCTTTGTATTGAAATACCACCGGGGAGGCATAACCACACCTCGCGGAAGCGCTTCCCAGACTACCTGGCCGGTCTGTTTATTTAAGACAATCCTATGTTCACATACATTGAGGATGAGATAGTCTTCCTTTATAATGGGTGAACTGGCAAATCCCCAGAATGGAAATTGCGCAGCAAATTCTATAAAAACATCCGTCTGCCATATTTCTTCGCCATTGTGTTTATTTAAACAAAACACAGGCCCATCTCTGCTCATGGTATAAACAAAGTTTTTGTCTACAGCAGGAGTGGAACGAGGTCCGGGATAGTTTCCTGCTCGGCATGGATATGAATATGTCCAGACAACCTGTGCGTCTTCTACCTGAAGGCAGTAGACCGTATCTTGGGAAGCTTTATTCCCTGTGCAATAGAGATAGTCTCCTTGAACGGCGATTGAAGAAAATCCTCTGCCTATATTTGTTTCCCATAAAATATGAGGTTCTCCGTCCAATGCCTGCGGCTACCAATTCATATCGGTGGAAATACCATTATGATCAGGACCTCTCCAGCAGGGCCAATCCGAACTATCCAAAGCTTCCGTATTATTTTCTCCGATTGATCTCTTGTCGCACGATCCAAGCAGAATAATTAAAATACTTAGTGAGCTTTTTGCAAAAATAACATTTTTGCAAAAAGCCCCTAAAATGGAAATTGCTAAATTATTATGGTATAAAGAATAAGTATTTTACTAACTTAATATATTTTGAGTTTTGCAATTTCCTCTAGTATTTGAATAAAAGTAAATCGCCGCATATTAAGATTTCTTTCAGGCATTAGCTAAATTTTATTACATCCTTTTTTTCATTTCAGCATAGATCTGTTCAATATTATCTTTTTTTGTTATCCCGGACCCTATGTCCTTAATGTAAGAAAACTGTTCAAGATCTATGGATTCTACTGTTTGCTTCATAGTTTTATCCTGTTCGATTGCCGCAGCAATTTGCTCTCGTAAATATTTTAAGTAATCACGAAATTTCAGCCATTCTTTCATATCGGTAACATCTCCGTGACCGGGAATTACGGTAAAATCCGGATACTTTGTGGCCAGAGTTTCGATAAGCTCAATCCAATTTTGAGTATCTGCCCCGTTCTCAACATCTATGAATGGTGAAAAACCATTGAAAAAAAGATCGCCAGCATGAATAACCTTTAAGTCTTGAAAAATGACTACGGTATCGCCTGCTGTGTGTGCATTGCCCGGATGCAATAGGAGTATTTTTTGGTTTTCAAACTCTAGCTCCATTTTTTCTGTGTATGTTTCATACTGTAATGAATAATCATCGCTTAATGATTTTTTACAGTTTTCATGACATATCACTGTTATATCCCCACCGAATACCTTATTACCTCCGGTGTTATCTCTGTGGTAGTGTGTATTTACAATATGTGTAACCGTCCCCCAAGTTAATGATTCTAACTTTGTTAAAAGCGACGTGGCGCTGTTTTTATCTCCGCTATCGATTAATAACACACCCTCTTCCGATAATAATATTCCGATATTGCCAAAACCGGAGCCACCGGACATGCAATAAAGATTCTCTGTAATCCGCTCTATGCCATAAGGTAAGTCTTTGGCCTCTTGCTTTTGGGAGCAATTGCTCAATGCAAGTATTATAAATGTAAAAACTAAAATTGCATCAAAAAAACGAAATATGCTATTTTTTTTTATTTTATTTCCGTCTTTCTATTCATGACAATTAATCCATCCCCCATATTAAATAACGTTAATGTCTTAGCATCTTTTGTTAAATAGATATTACTGATATCTACCAGTCTAAAAGGAACTTCTTCCTGCAACCATGTTTCGCCACCGTCTTCAGTAATAATTGTGTATAAAACCACACCGTCCTCTACAAGAGCTTGAAATATAACAGAACCATTATTTCTATCCGTAAACCTTAATGCGGTATCGGGTGCCATTGTTATTTTCTTACTTATTCCTTGTATATCAAGATCGATATTTTGTCTATGCCATGTACTACCGCCATCATTTGTAAAGAATAAAGTATATTCATTGTCCAAAACACAACCTTGGTTTTCAGACCAGATATCAATCGCTTTTATTTTAGCGATACCTTCAGGCAGCGTAATCTCATTCCATGTTTCTCCCCCATCAAAAGTTGCAGCCAGCTGTCGGGGCGCCGCAATCCAGCCGCTCTCTTTGCTGATAAAACTTAAGTAGCGGCAATGCTTCCGTTCAGGCAGGCCATAGTTCGTAACATCAGTCCATGTTTTACCGCTGTTATTTGTAACCCCCACATATCCTCCATTACCGCAGTATATTGCAGTACTTTCATCTATAATCTCAATTCCAAACAGACACAACGACTTATTTTCAGCAGGAGCCCAGGCCTCTCCGCCACTATTAGTAAAATAAATACTCCCCCTTGCTCCTACGGTTATACCGTAAGATTCATTTAAAAAACCTACCATACTAGCAATATGCATAATTCTACCTTCACGTACTATATCCCAATTTGAAGATGGGGATGCTGAACATGCTACAAACAATAAAGGCATAACACTAAATATGACAATCATTTTTCTTAATAAATTCTTCCTCATAAAATCCCTCCTCATCAGTTATGCTATTTTTTTAGCATAGCTATATCGAAGTATAACCAGATTCATTTTAGCTGTCAATATAGTATGTTAATTTATTAGCATTATTTCCATGTCTGCAAATCACTGTATGTGTGTTGGATTTTTTAACCATAGCTAAATATACTTAAATGAGGTATACTGAAGTATCTGCTTCCACTAAGGAGTATATAGCATGAAACATACCATTGCCTGCTTGTTCTTACTTTTATTAAGTTTTCAGTCATTAAATATCAGCGCCAGGACAATTTTTGTTGGAAAACAAGAAGAATATAAGACTCTTCAACAAGCGATCGATCGGGCAGGTGCGGGTGATAAAATTAGTATAAACAGCGGAACATATATTTCGAATAATCCAATAAGTATAGTTGAGAAGCAGGATCTTACGATAATAGGGCAAGGCCAAGTCAATTTATACACTGATAACAGATACGAAAAGGTACTTTATATAACTGACTCTACGAATATTCATTTAAAAAATCTGCACATGAAACATACAAATCCTCCGAACAACACAGTCTGTATCGGTGAAGTTGTGCTGCTTACACATTGCAGCAATATTAAACTGGAATCATGCGAAATTGACGGCTGCGGTCTTTTCGGGATTCGCGCCTTTACCTGCAGCCAAATAACTATTGAGCAGTGTTTCATTCATAATAATTCCAATAGTGCTTTTGACATGGATACGGTCGATAACCTTGTGCTGTTGAATAATAGGATAGTTGATAACGGTGATCTGTTTTTTTCAAAGCACAATCTCACAAACCTGATTATGGAAGGTAATACCATGCAGATAGATCTGGATTACCGCACACTTGAAGAAGTGGAAGATGCCTATTTTTCGGCTACAGAACCAGAAGAGAAAATATTCGGCACTAAACTCAAACTAGAACTGGTTCTATTGGAAAAAACCTATGAAGAGGTTATGTTTAGATCAACATACTCCAGTCATCATCTTTATCTTGTGTACCCGGCCGTGTTGCAAGAAAAAATTGATAATCTGGATATTAATCAGACATACATGATCACATTTGCAGTTAAAAATGTGGAAATGACTATGATGGGGCTTATATTTTACGGGGAACTTCTGGAAATCCATTAAGCAAGGAGTAAGCATGCAATATTCAGAGGCAAAACAGGGCAGAGTTTTTGTGATCCGTCTGGAAGACGGCGATATTCTTCATGAGTCTATCGAGCAGTTTGCCAAGGATAAAGGTATATCATCTGCTGCATTAATTGCAATCGGCGGCGCGGATAAAGGCAGTGCTCTTATTGTTGGACCGGAGCATGGCAGAACAAGTCCTGTCAATCCTATGAAACTTTTTCTTGATGATGTGCATGAAATATCGGGCACCGGTACTCTGTTCCCGGATGAAAAGGGAGCTGCAAAACTACACATGCATATTGCCAGCGGCAGAAAAGATAGTACCGTTACCGGCTGTGTGCGTGAGGGAGTTAAAACATGGCATATTATCGAAGTAATCCTCTTTGAGCTTACAGCTTCAAAAGCCAGAAGAGTTTTCAATAAAGAGACGGGATTCGCGCTTCTGGAGCCTTAAATATTTTTTTTGGGTTTAAAAGGCACAACTTTAGACTCACCCTTCTCATCTAACTCTTCAATCAGAATTACCGATTGAAAAGGCAGCATGATATGATTGGCATGTCCGAAGCTATTACGGACATCATCATCTTGAGGATTGATTATCATTTTATCTTTGGTAGGCAGAACCAGATCTTTGATGGAGACAAAATAAGGATGAGTGAGGTCAAGACTCTTTGCGGTAAGCTGCAGCTCTTTATCTTTCCATTTGAAGTGAACTCTATATAGTGACATTGAAAACTCCTTTGGCTTCCGCTATTTCGAAACAAAGATACGAGAATAATAAGCAGATGTCAATATAATTGTTGAACAAGAAATCATTATTGGCAAACAATTACCGATACTACGTAGTAAATATTTTTTAAAAATCATACTAAAGTATGATAATCGTATTCGCTGTCTGGTGCTATATTAATGCAATAGAAAGGAGGCTTATATGAAGAATAAATATTTAATACTAATTATTTCATGTATAGTTTTACTAGTTGTTCTCTTAATAATTATTCATACCTGCGCCTTTTTTCCCACTGCGTCTGCTCCTGATATACAAGAAGTAGTGACTGACAAAATCCCCGAAACAGACCATGACACTAAAAACAATATTCCTAAAGATGAGAAGATCAAAAAAGAGGATATTAAGCCTGTGAGCACAGCACAAGATGATACTGAAGCAGCTCCTCCTACCCGGCAAGAAGAGAAAAAGCCAGCCTTAGAAACACTGTTTGAATACTTTACTGAGTATAACGGACATACCTACTACATATCCAAAGATATTGCCTACTGGAAAGAAGCGGTGGCTATTTGCCCTAACTATGGCGGACATCTGGTGACCATAACCTCAAGCGAGGAAAACAAAGCAATCATAGAGGCAATTAAAGCCAAGAAAATTGACAAGGATGTATGGATAGGCTTATCCGACCATAAATTTGAAGGTATATGGCGTTGGATTACCGGGGAAGAACGAAGCTTTACCTATTGGGATGCTATGCAGCCGGACAACTTCATAGGCCATCCTGGACGACAGGATGGACGAGGAGAAGATTTTGCATGTATCTGGCAGCATCCTCATACAAAAATGGCTTACCATTGGAACGATGCTTCTTACAAAACCACCGCCCTTTTTATTTTAGAAATAGAATCAAAATAGAATTTAAGGCAAAAAGATCACAATTCATAACAGCAATTCCACATTCTCAGCACATCTAAGCCTGTTTTATGTATATATACTCTTCACATAAATATATCGAATGAATTAAAGGGAGGTTGCTATGGCAGATTCGAAGCAAACAAAAAAGAAAAAAGAGATGCTGTATTTTGTGAGGACCATTGTTATTTCTCTGGGTAAAAAAATTAAGCAGAGCCTTCAATGGCTGTGGAAAAAGAAAATACAGATAATTATTATTACAGCCTGTTTCCTTTTCATTTTATGGATAGCGAGCATGATTCAAAGCGGTGAGCTGCTTGTTACAATAATACCGGGCGAACGGGGAGTAGTATTCAATCATTTTGGCGGTGGTATTTCGGACAGCATCCTGCATGAAGGCACTCACTTCTGTATGCCCGGGCTGCAGACCGTATACAGAGCCATAGTGGCCCGTCAATCCGCGAAGATGGAAAAAATCTATGCCGATTCCAAAGAGTTCCAGGATGTAACCCTCTGGATTAATGTCGAATTTCAGCTTGAAGAAAACAGTTTATCTACACTTTTCAGGGAATACGGTATTATGTCCAGTGCAGAGATTATTGCTGAAATCATTTGGCCCAATGTAAACGAGGTAACAAAAAATATCGTTGTGGATTATCCTATTAGCATTGTGCTATTAAAGCAGCCTGAGATTAAAGAGAAAATCGTATCCCGACTGGCGGAAACCTTACATCGATATTACATTAAAATAATCGATGTGGACATTGTAAACATTCTCATCAATCAGGCTTACCGGGATGCCATTGCCCAAACCGAATTGGCTGTGTACGAACGAGACCAGGAAAGTATACGCTTGGAAGCTGCAAAAAAGGAAGCCGAGCGCAGGCTTCTGGAAGCAGAAACCCGGAAACAGGAAAAGATTTTAGAGGCAGAGGCCATCGCCGAATACAACAGGCTTACCAGCCGTCAGCTTATAAGCGCTTCTATGCTGGAATACAAGCGCCTGGAAAACCAGAAAGCTGCAATTGAAAAATGGGACGGCAAACTTGTGCAGGCAGACTCTTTTTCACAGATTATGAGATCATTACAGGGTTCGCTTGAGTAGCACACTGCAAAGCGAGATCTAAAGATTATTAAGCGGCAACTTAATTTATAATGGATGTGAATAAGAGAATAAATAATAAAGCATTAATCGTCTATTTAAATCTGCTGGTATTTTTTTTAATCGGTTTGCTCTATACCTTTTTCCCGGTTGCTATTCCTGAAGAAAAAAACGGGGTATTCAATGAGACCAGAATGCTTATATCCTATACATTTAGCACAGGTCCGTCGCAAAGAGTTTTAAAAGGCAACCACAGTATAAAGTATCTCTATACTGAAGAGAATAACTACATTAAATTGATAGGCAACACGCCGGCTAAGTCTTTAAGCTGGGAAGCGTGTACGGATAGTGATTTTATTGTCTACGGTAAAATCACCAGTACAACTGCTGAATTTGAAGGTATGGGCCATGGATTAATTCCCATATTTTATGTAGAAATATGGAAACCGACTCAATATTTAGCCAATATTTTTTATAAGAATAGTCAGATAGATTTTTTTAAAATGTTTTTGTTCTATGCATTCTTTTTCATTTTAGGCAATATGGTTCTTGGTCTTTTAATCCTTTTACAAGTCATTACTAACAAAAAACCAAGAGTTTTCTCATAACAACTTCCTCAAACTAGTACTTAATTAAAATGCAATCTGTTTTTATGTACATCTCTAAAAAATATTAAAATATCTTTACTTACATACGTTCATGTATGTATATTAATTATATATAAAGCAAAGGAGGTTGACATGAAAAAAATAATTGCAATTATCGGCAGTCCGATAAAAACACAATCCAATACAGCCGCCTTAACAAGGCTATTCCTTGAAATTGTAAAACAAATAGACAACTCAATTGAATACGAGGTAATTGTATTAGGTAATCAAACAATCAATATGTGCAAGGGATGCTGGGCATGCACAAACAAGGGATACTGTATTCAGAAAGATGATTTGAACGAAATCCAAGACAAAATACTCGCATGTGATTTATTAATACTTGGTTCACCTGTATATGTTCATTCTGTTTCAGCTCAATTAAAATCATTTGTCGATCGGATTTTTATTTGGTATCACACAATGAAATTAATCGGCAAACCGGCTATCTCTGCTGTAACCACTGCTCGCAGCGGCAGAAAACCGACAGAGAAATACATTAAACTTGTTTTATACGCTCTAGGGACTATTCCTGTCGGCAGTCTAAGAGGAATAGGTTTTAGACCCGGGCAATTACAAAACAAAACAAATATAAGAAATAAGTATAGAAAATTAGCCGCTAAAACTTGTGACATTTTAAACGGGAGAAAAAAGTTAAAGCCAAAACTTTTAAATAAGTTCTACTTCCTAGGTATGAAGATGAAAGCCAAATACGGAAAAGACCATTTAGCATACGAGTATAATTACTGGAAGGAAAATAGTTGGTTTAATAAAACATATAACCAGGTTGTGAAACAGAAGAGAAAATAAAACACATATAGTATATAATTTACTTAACATGATATACTGATGATAAATAACATAGAGTTCTTATAAAGGGCTTAAGTACATTTTGAGAAAAACAAAAGAAGAAGCTGAAATTACACGTAAAAGAATAATAGACAGTAGTGCTAAAATATTCAGCGAATACGGATATTCAGCAGCGCGCCTCGAAGATATTGCAAAAGAGGCTCACGTTACCAGAGGGGCTATATACTGGCATTTTACCAATAAAGCCGATATACTCCAAAAACTCATTATTGAAAGATTTTCCATAATATATGGAATCATTCAAAATATTTTAGGTGAGAATATTGATCCTTTACAAAAACTAAAAAGAATATTAATTACAATACTTAAATCACTGGAATCAAATCAAAAACTGCGGGAAATAATCAATATAATCATTTTTAAAGTAGAAGTTATTACTGAAATAGAATATCAGATGATCGATAAGAGAAAAGATAATAAAAAGAGAATAGAAATCATTCACGCACTCATAAAGCAAGCACAGAGCTCAGGGATGATTAAAGGGGAACTCAATTCATATACGGTTGCCATCTCTTTAAATTGTTTTCTGGAAGGCATAATTACACAATGGTTAATTGATCCGAGTCTATTCTCAATTACAGAAAAAGTTGAAAGCATGATAGAGCTGTTTTTAAATGGTATTGTTACTTAAAAAAGATATACATTACACGGAAAATATTTATATTTATTTCCGTTAATCCTCTTCTTCTTCGGAAAGCTCCTCCAGCGCCGTTTCATAGAAGTTTTCCACCGCCCACATCATCCGGTAGTCAGGATAGGTAACCATAAGATATTCGCAGGCTTTCATGAGCTCCTGCCATTTTTTAAAATATTTTAAAGAAAACAACTCGTTGTAAAGGATTTCCGGCAGAAACGGATCATCCTTGAACTGAGTACGCGCCTGCTGTGCAATATATATTATTTCATTATACATGCAGGCTTCGATTTCTATATCACCAAAATACTCTTCGCTGTCATCTGCAATTTCCATTAATGTATTTTGCAATTCCCATGTACAATGGGCTCGTGTATCACAACTAAAATAGGTAGGAGTTTTTTCAGCCAGCTCATGACACTCTTGATTGGAAAGGCCCTTATTGTAACAGTCGGTTAAGAACTCCGCATATGTCATCCAGTCCTCAGCCGCCAAACGTCTTTTGATTTCAGCAACCCGCTCGTAGAGTTTATACAACTCTCTCTGATAGCGCATCCTTTTAAAGTCCTTTAAAAACTGGTAGGCATCCTCCAGACTCTTCTTGGGCTTAAGGTAGTACGGATCTATGTTCGAGGCCTCTTTAAACTTCTCTGCTGCTTCGGAAAATGCTCCTTCATCTAACAGTTGGATACCTGTATAATAAGCCTCGGCGGCATCCAGTGATGTAGTATCCACCTGCATAATTAAGGTCGGTATCTCCAAACCAAGCGCTTTTAAAAACTCTATTGCAAGCTCCTTTTGCAGCGTAAATAATTTTTCCAACACACCGGACACATCAACCGTTTTTATGATTTTCGCTGTTCCAACCTCCACCAGTTTAGCGTCAATACGAATCGAATTTTCATGAATAATAAAGCTCCCATAGATAAGCTCATTGGCATTGAGTAGCTTTCCTATGGCAACAGCGCTGCTTTCATCATAGAGATCGTTCAAAGAGCGTTCCTGCTCTTTTAATATTTTTTCTATATTTTCCCTTTCTACTACGGTTACCTCCGGTACACCCGTAATATCGGTTATAAGCATATCGGCAAGGCCTTTACTGAGCCAATTGAAATCTTTACTGTTAGTCGTATTCTCAAAATAAAGCACCGAGAGTATTCTTTCGGCCCCGGCAAAACCAGCGATACAGACTAAAAAAATAAGTAAAAAAACAACTCTCTTCATCTTCATCTCCTTAACTAATAATCTGCAAGCAATCAACATACCGCCGGTAAAGCAGGTGGTTTTTTCGCAAGCCAACTGATTTAATTTTATACCAGCTTACATCTAATTTCAATTTAATAGTATAGTACTTTGGTATGAGCCTTCCTAACCTCTGCGTCCGCCTCCAAACAGCACAAGCGCAAAGTAAAGCAGCTGAGTAA
>Ga0315549_1003435_pt1 | contig 14149 bp, 17 predicted proteins | sample SalMarSW160200MG_FD_203101 | JGI IMG/M metagenome (GOLD analysis project Ga0315549, IMG submission 203101) | Salt marsh sediment microbial communities from the Plum Island Ecosystem LTER, Massachusetts, United States - Salt Marsh Sediment SW1601-200 ... | reverse complement strand
GCTGTAACCCAGCGCCACCTCGTTGAAATTTTTGCCCCTCGCTTTGGGGTCCTGGCGGGGCATCTCCACTCTATTAAGATTCAATTCTGCCATTTACTCACTCCTCATCACGAATGGCTTTTCTGCCACTCATCGTAAGCGCACTTCTCTTCGTCAAGATATATTCGCTGGCGCGCCGCCAGCAGGTCCCAGTCCACCTTATGTCCGTCAAAATCGGGGCCGTCAACGCAGGCAAACCTGGTATCGCCACCCACCGACACCCGGCAGCAGCCACACATGCCGGTGCCATCGACCATTATCGGGTTGAGGCTGACGATGGTCTTGACCCCTGAAGGGGCGGTGGTCAGCGAGCAGAACTTCATCATCACCACCGGTCCGATGGCGACGACGCGGTCAATCTTCTCCCCGGACTCTAAAAGCTCTTTTAAGGGTTCGGTGACCACCCCCTTGCGCCCGTAACTACCGTCATCGGTGGTCACGATAAGCTGGTCACTGACAGACTTAAGCACGTCCTCCCAGAAGAGCAAATCCCGGCTCCGCACCCCCAGAATGGTGAAAATCTTATTGCCGGCTTCTTTTAGAGCGCGGGCGATGGGGGCTACCACAGCCGTTCCCACCCCGCCGGCGACACAGACCACGGTGCCATAACTATCTATTTCCGCCGGTACGCCCAAGGGGCCGACGAAGTCGGCGATGGCGTCACCCTCTTTAAGCAGCGCCAGCCGGGCGGTGGTGGCACCAACCTCCATAAAGACAATGGTCACCGTGCCCTTAGCTTTATCCCAGTCGGCGATGGTCAGCGGAATGCGCTCGCCCCGCTCGTCAATCCTGACCACAACGAACTGACCCGCTCTAGCCTTCTGAGCCACCGCCGGCGCCGCCATCTTAAAAAGGTGAATACCGGGAACCAGGTCTTCTCTCTCTAAAATCTTATACAACCGCTGGCCTCCTTACTTTAACGTCTTATCTCCAAGGATATAAAAAAGCTATCTCTGAAATCAACCTTCCCAGAGATAGCTCCGTTTCTCCCCGTAATAATCGCTCATGCGCACTTCAATCCATTAAAACAGAATATCACCAAATGGCCTTTAATTCAAGCCGTTTTGCTCGGAAAAGGCATTGCCTAATTGGCTTTTAGGGTTTATTATATTAAGCACCGCTGTTATAAAGAGGTGATAAGTATGGTTGCGGAACTGGTTCATATCGGATTCGGTAACATAGTCGCCATGAACCGGGTGGTGGCGATAGCTTCACCAAATTCAGCCCCCATCAAGCGCGCCATCCAGGAGGGTAAGAACAAGGGGCTGCTCATTGATATGACCAGCGGCCGAAGAACCAAAGCCGTTATCACCATCGATAGCGGGCATATTATCCTGGCTGCCCTGGCCCCAGAAACCATCGCCGGCAGGTTACAGGCCATCCGGGGCAGCTCACTGCTGAAACCGGAGCCAGGTGATGAAAAGGTCGAAGCCTAAAGGCGATTCCTTAAACAGACCGGGGCCGCTGCTGGTAGTGCTTTCCGGGCCTTCGGGAGCGGGCAAGGACGCCATCCTGAGCCGGATGAAAAAGTCGGGCTACCCGGCTGAATTTATCACCACCGTAACCACCCGCTCACGCCGTGCCCGGGAGAAGGACGGCGTGGACTACCACTTTATCTCCGGTGAGCGTTTCCAGAAGATGCTGGAGGGCAACCAGTTCCTGGAGTACGCTGAAGTTTACGGCAACTGGTACGGCGTGCCTAAAGCGCCGGTGAGGGAGGCGCTGGAGGGGGGCAAGGACGCCATACTAAAAATTGACTGCCAGGGAGCGGCCACCATCAAGAAGCTGGCGCCCCAGGCGGTGTTTATCTTCGTCGTGCCGCCATCAATGGAGGAGCTTACCACCCGGCTTAAGGGGCGGCGGACCGAATCGGACTTTGACTGCGACCTGCGCCTGAAAACGGCCGAGGAGGAGATGAATCAGCTGCTCCTGTTTGACTACGTGGTGGTGAGCCGGCAGGCTAAAATTGACCTGGCGGTACTGGCCATCGAGGCTATAATTATCGCCGAAAAGCACCGGGTGACCACCCGCCAAATCCGCCTGCCCGATTAGAGTATCATCCCCAGCAGCCAGGCAAAGAGGTAACCCAGCACCGCACAGATGGGGAAGGTCAATATCCAGGCCAGCACGATATTGCCGGCCACCCCCCAGCGCACCGCCGAAAACCGCCGGGTACTCCCTATTCCCATAATTGCCGCCGCGGCGCAGTGGGTGGTGCTTACCGGAATACCCAGATGGGAGGCCAGCTCAATAACCCCCGCCGCCGATAAATTGGCGGCAAAGCCGTGCACCGGCTGCAGGGCGGTGACCTTGAATCCCACCGTTCTGATAACCCGCCAGCCACCCATGGCCATCCCCGAGCTTATGGATACGGCCGACAGGGCGATTACCCAGAAGGGGACATTGTCCCAAAGACCGGCCTGACCGGTATAGATGACCAGCGCCATGGTGATAACGCCTATTGGCATCTGGCCGTCATTCTTGCCGTGGCTGTAGGCCAGAAAGGCGGTGGTAATCCACTGCAGGCGGCTGAAGATAACCCTCATCCGGGCGGGGGCGCTCTGCCGGAAGACCCAGAAGAGAATTATCATGAGGACAAAGCCGCCGATAAAACCAAGGACGGGAGCCGCCGCCACCGACGACAGCACCCGCTGCATAACCTGCCACTGTATGGCGCCTATGCCCACCGTAGCGGCTCCGGCGGCGGCCAGGCCGGTAATAAAGCTGTGGGTGATGCTTACCGGCAGACCCAAATAGGTAGCTGCGCCTCCCCAGACAATGACCGCGGCTAAAGCGGCAATCACCGTCAGATTTGAAATAGCCTCCGGGACCAGAATCCCCTTGCCGATGGTTTTGGCCACCTCCAGGCCGGTGGCGGCGCCGGCAAAATTGAAGCAGGCGGCCAGTATTACCGCAGTGCGGGGGGAAAGGGCCCGGGAGCCGACCGAAGCGCCGATGGCATTGGCGGCATCGTTGAAGCCGTTAACCAGACCGAAGCCAACGGCAAAGACGACGATGAGGATAAGAAGCGCCAGGGAGGAATCAGGCATGCTTGATGGCTACCCCTTCCAGGACATCAGCCACATCCTCGCACCTGTCAGTGGCACTCTCCATATGCGAGTAAATCTCGCGCCACTTGATGATATGAGCCATATCACTGGAATCATCAAAAAGCTCGGCGATTGCCGAGCGGTAGACCCTATCGGCCAGGTTCTCCAGCCGGTTAATCTCCACGCACCGCTTGAGCACCGAGCTTAAGACGATACGCTTCTTTAGCTGGGGCAAAACCTTTTCAATTTCCTCTGTGCCCTGCAGGATGATATCAGCCAGCTCCTTGGCCCTCTCGCCGGGGCGGTCTACTTTATAAAGCAGCATGGCATCGGCCGCCGAGTGAATGAAATCGGTGACATCATCCAGGACGTGGGCCAGCTGGGCTATGTCCTCACGGTCAAAGGGGGTGACGAAAGTGCGGTTCAGGCGCGACATAATCTCGTGGGTGATGGTGTCACCCTTGTGCTCAAGCTCGGTTATTTCGGCTACCTTGCCTTCGACATGCTCCCATTCGGTAATCATTTCCTTGAGGTTTTGAGCCGCTTTGACCATGTTTTCGGCGCTTGCCTGAAAAAGGTCGAAAAACTTCTCCTCACGGGGGATAAAGGGTAACTTCACGCTCTAATCCTCCTCTGCCTAAAGCAGGCATACCGGGACAACGGTGGGGGGAAAACCGGGGGGTAAGCAAAGAGAAATTCTAACATTTCGCTTTCACCTTGAGTTTAGTGTAGGGGCAGGTGATTGTCAAGCCAGAAACAGGTTGACATACAGCCTGCAGAGGCATAAAATGCTCAAATTGTGGGCTATAATGGTAAAATCAGCTGAACCGGTAAAAAATGACAGAGAATTACCAGCCTAAACCCGGCGACAGGGTCGTCCGCCCCCGGCGAATCAAGCGGTTTCGCCTGAGACGGGTACTGGGAGTTCCGGCGCTTTTCAGCGCCGGCTACGGCAATGTCGGCTCGTCCATCTATTACGCTCTGGGCATCGTCGCCCTGGTGGCCATGGGGGCAACGCCGATAGTGCTGGGAATCGCCGGCATCCTGTTTATCTTTACCGCCCTTACCTACGCCGAGGGCACCGCCATGCTGCCCGAAGCCGGTGGCTCGGCCAGCTTTGCCCGGCACGGCTTTAACGATATGGCCGGGTTTGCCGCCGGCTGGGCGCTGATGCTGAGCTATATCGTTACTATATCAATTTCGGCTTACACCATTCCCCCCTACCTGGGTTTCTTCTTTGAGCCGTTTAAGACATCCCCTATCCTGGGCACGCTGACCTCAATGGGTATCGTCGGCTTTTTGATGATAATAAATATCATCGGCATCAAGGAGACCTCTTTTCTCAATATCGGCGCCGCCATACTGGATATAACCACCCAGGTGGCGCTGGTGGTTATCGGCTTTATCCTGCTCTTTAACCCCCCGGTACTATTTCACCGCATCATCGATAACTGGCCCACCACCGGTAACCTGGTTTTCGGCATCGCTTTAGCCTCAATCGCCTATACCGGCATCGAGACCATGTCCCAGATGGCCGAGGAGACCAAGCAGCCGGAGAAAAAAGTGCCCCGGGCGCTGATTATGATGATAGTGGCCGTGCTGGTTATCTTTGCCGGTATATCGCTGGTATCGCTATCGGCGATGACGCCGCAGGAGCTTGCCTCCGACTGGGCCCGGGACCCGGTGGCGGGAATAGCCGCCAAGCTGCCCATAGTTTTAATATCCAATGTTCTAAAGCCGTTAATCGCCCTGCTGGCCGGTACCATATTGCTTATCGCCACCAACGCCGGGCTTATCGGTATTTCCCGGCTGGCTTTCTCCCTGGGCAGCCATAAGCTGCAGCCGGCAATCTTAAGCCGGGTGCACCAGAAATTCAAGACTCCCTATGTGGCCATTATCATCTTCGGCATAATCGCCCTGATTATCCTGATGCCGGGGTTCTTTGCCGCCAATGCCTTTGCCAATATGGGCGCCCTTTACGCCTTCGGCTCGCTGCTGGCTTTTATGTTCGCCCATGCTTCCATCCTGAGCATGAGGGTGAGGCAGCCCAATCTGGAGCGCCCCTTTAAGCTGGGCTGGAATATAAGGATTGGGAAATACGAGCTGCCCATAAGCTCGATTATCGGCCTGGCGGCGACTGGCGCAATCTGGGTTATTATATTAATCACCCAGCCCTACAGCCGCTGGGTGGGTATTATCTGGATGATAATCGGCTTTATTCTCTATTACTTCTACCGGCGCAGAGAGAACCTGCCCTTCTTCCACAATGCCAAAAGGCCGGGGTGAGGGGTATTGTGGATTTGGCGCGGGGAGTTTATAATACCGATTGCTCCATAATAAGCGGGAATGGAGAGTGATGGAGTTTACTAAGATACTGGTGCCGGTGACCGGCAGGCCGGTTGACGACGAGGCCATGAGGCTGGCCTGCCAGCTGGCCAAGAAGACTAAGGGCAAAATCTGGGCGGTTTACGTCATCGCGGTAAAGCGTTCCCTGCCGCTGGATGCCGAGATACGGTCGGAAGCGACCAAGGCCGAGGAGATACTGGACCATATCGCCACCGTGGCCGAGGAGGCAGACTACGAGGTGGAGACCGACCTCCTCCAGGCCCGCGAAGTCGGGCCTACCATCGTCGATGAAGCCGTGGAGCGGGAGGTTGACCTGATAATAATGGGGCTTTCCTACAAGAGGCGCTTCGGGCAGTTCAGCCTGGGTAATGTGCTGCCCTATGTGCTCCGGAATGCCCCCTGCCAGGTTATACTGTATCACCAATATACCAGCTAGGATTTAGGATTATGAAAGTAGTTATTATGGGCTGCGGAAGGGTGGGCGCCCGGCTGGCGGGACTTTTAGACATCGAAGGGCACGGCGTCACCATCCTGGACACCAATACTTATAGCTTCCGGCGGCTGCCGGCTGAGTTCGGCGGCACCGCCCTGACGGGCAACGGCATGGACGAGGAATCGCTTAAGAAAGCCGGCATCGAGGAGGCCGATGCCTTCATCGCCCTGACCCAGGGGGATAACCGCAATGTCATGGCCGCCCAGGTAGCCAAGCATATCTTCAAGGTGCCCAGGGTGCTGTGCCGCATCTATGACCCACTGCGCCGGGAGCTTTTTAACTCCCTGGGAGTAGAGTCTTTCAGCCCGACCACCATATTCGCCCAGATGCTGAAGGAGAAGCTGGAAGCAGAGCCGGAGGAGGCTAAATAATGTATATCATCGTTATCGGCGGGGGTAAGGTGGGCTACTACCTGGCCCAGGCTCTGCTGGACCAGGGGCACGAGATACTGGTGGTGGAAAAAGACCCGGCCCGAACCCAGTTCATTATAGATGAGCTGGGCAGTGTCTGCATCCGGGGCGATGGCTGCGAGGTAACCACCCTGACCGAAGCCGGCACGGGGCGGGCCGAGATGTTTATCGCCGTGACCGGTGACGACGAGGACAACCTGGTGGCCTGCCAGGTAGCCAAACACAAATTCAACGTGCCCCGTACGGTAGCACGTATAAATAACCCCAAAAACGAGGCCATCTTTAAAGAGCTGGGCATCGATGTTGCCGTGAGCAGCACCAATATAATCCTGGAGAGCATCACCGAAGAAGTGCCCACCCACTCCCTGACCCACCTGATGGATATCAGGGATAAGGGGCTTGAGGTTGTGGAGCTGAAAATCCCGGCCGACGCCAAGACGGTGGGCAAGGAGATAAGAGAGCTTACCCTACCGCCGGAGAGCCGGCTGTTTTTGATTATTCCCAAGCAGGAGAAGCCCCACGTGCCTACCGCCAGCACCGTCCTTCAGGCCGAAGACCAGATAATAGCCATCACCACACCCGAGTCTGAAGAAGCGCTGAGAAAAGCTCTCAGGGGCTCCTGACCCCTTTCGGCTACCCTTTTACAAAAGCCCGCAGCTATTCAGCAGGATTAACGGCTATTCTTCGGTGCGACCCCAGGGATAGAAAACCATCAGCAGTATGAAGAAGACACTATCCATGATAACCGGCATCATCACCTGGTCGAAGGTAACATAGCCCATCAGCACCGAGTACACGGCGCCGGCTACGGCCAGAATGGCCCACAGCAGGGCGAACTGCACCCAGTAAATGTGGCGCAGGATATCCTTCGTCCCGGCGATGATGAGATAGACACCACCGGCAACGAAGGCGACGCCTACCATCGTCATAGACAGCAGCGCCGGCTTGCAGGCTTCGGGCATTTCCCCTAAACCTATCATAGCTTTTAGCATCTCAGGAGCAAAAATATGCATCAGACCCGACAAAGCACTCAGCGCCCCGAAGACAATCAGGATTACCTTTAAAGCCTTTAACATGGTTCACCTCCCTAATTAGAGTGGCGCTATTATACCCCCAACCTTAACCGCTGTCTAGACCTTATTTTCCAGGGGCTATAAATGTCTATACTGCTATACAGTTCTATTCATCACCCCTTATTATTCTGCTATACTGGGTAGAGCTAATTATGGCCAGGCAAAGATTCTGGACACTGGTTATAATCCTGCTGGCAGCCGTTATTATTGCCGGCGGTATAGTTGTCTGGCAGAAATACAGCCCACCCCACTCCATAGAGATTTCACTGCCGCCGGCCCCTCCAGAGTTAAACGGGGAGGTTAACCCGGCGGAGCTGCCCCAGAAGATAGACATCAACCGCGCCGAAGCCTGGCTGCTGGAAGCCCTGCCCGGCATCGGCCCAAGCAAGGCTCAGGCCATCATAGCCTACCGCCAGCAGAATGGCGGATTTAAGCACATTATCGAGATAACCGAGGTTGAGGGCATCGGCCCGGCTATCTACGAAGAGATTAAAGACCTGATTACCGCAGGCGACTAAAGCTCCGAGGTAAATATTGGCGCTTATATTTTTAAGCGGTGCCTGGGTGGCCGGTATCTATCTGGGGTCGAGGTTTGCCCTGCCGCCCGCCTTAATCCTCACCGGGCTTTTACCCCTGCCCCTGCTCTTCTTTTTCCGCAAAAAGCGCAAAGCGATAATACTGGCCGCCGTCTGCCTGATTGCCTTCTTCGGCGGGGCTCTATGCTACCAGGCGTCCCTGCCCCCCAACGATGAGAGCCACCTGCGCTTCTACAACGGCCAGGAGGTGGAGATTAAGGGGACGGTGAGTGCCAACCCCGAAATAAAGGATAAGTCCACCCATATCCGCCTGTCAGTCAGCCAGACAAACGGGGAAGAGGTAAGCGGGGAGGTGCTGCTCTTTGTCCCCCGCTACCCCTTATATGACTACGGGGATGTGCTCCGGGTGGAGGGAAAGCTGGAGACGCCAGCCCAGCTTGGTGACTTTGACTATAAGGGCTACCTGGAGAGCCGGGGAATCTACTCAACCATGCTCTACCCCGATATAGAGGTTCTGGAGACGGGAAAAGGTTTCCCGCCGCTGGGATGGGTCTATGAGCTAAAGAACAGCCTTTCCCGGAGCATCGCCCAAACTATGCCCGAGCCGGCGGCATCGCTGGCGCAGGGGGTCGTGCTGGGTATCAGGTACAACATACCCCAATCTATAAAGGACGATTTCGCCCGCACCGGCACCGCCCACCTGCTGGCGATATCGGGGCTGCACCTGAGCATACTGGCCGGAATACTGCTCAGCCTGGGCATCCGGCTCTTCGGTAAAAAGCGATATATCTACATCTGGCTGGCGCTGGGGGTAATCTGGCTCTACGCCCTGATTACCGGCCTTAACCCGCCGGTGGTGCGGGGGGCAATAATGGCCAGCCTGTTTCTTAGCGCCGAGCTGCTGGGGAGGCAGCGCACCGCCATCACCTCCCTAGCCTTCGCCGCCGCCATCATGGTGGCTATCGACCCGCATATCCTCCGGGACGCCGCCTTCCAGCTGAGTTTCCTGGGCATGGCCGGCTTAATCTTTATCGCCCCGCCCCTGATGAGCCTGGGACGAAAATTAGTCGCCGCCACCATTGGGGAGGAGGGGGCGGGGTCATCTATAGCCATTATAGTTACCGACAGCTTCAGCGTGACCCTGGCCGCCATCATCGCCGTCTGGCCGGTGGTAGCCCACTATTTCGGTATCGTATCCCTGGTGGGGCCGCTGGCTACCTTCCTGACCCTACCGGCGCTGCCGGCGCTCATCGTGCTGGGGGCGGTGGGGGGGATAATCGGGCTGGCCTTTCTGCCCATAGCCCAAGGCATCGGCTGGCTGGCCTGGCTGTTCGCTTCATATATGCTGCTGGTAGTGAGGGGGCTGGCCTCCCTTGATATATCCGCCGTCGAGGCGGACTGGGTCAACCCTGCCCTGATAATTAGCTACTACGCCGTACTGGCCGTAGTGATATGGCTGGTGAGCAGCCGGAGGCTATTGCCCAAGGTCGGCGACTGGCTTAAAGACGGGGCGAGCCGGTCTGCCAGCCTAGTTGCCCGGCTGCCTTTGAGATGGGTGGTGCCGCCATTGTTAATATTGGCCATCCTGACAACGGCGGCTGCCGCCACCATGCCCGACGATAAGCTCCGGGTGAGCTTTCTTGATGTCGGGCAGGGCGAAGCCATCCTCATCCAGAAGGGGAGCCAGCAGGTGCTGGTTGACGGCGGGCCCAGCCCGCAGCTATTGTCCCTGGAGCTGGGCGAGAAAATGCCCTTCTGGGATAGAACCATAGAGCTGGTGGTGCTGTCTCACCCCCACGCCGACCACATCACCGGCCTGGTGGAGGTGCTAAAGAGATACCGGGTGGAGCGGGTACTCTACCCCGAGTCGGATTACGGGCTGCCCATCTGCCAGGAGTGGCTGGGGTTAATCGGGGAAAAAGATATTGAGGGCACCATAGCTCAGGCCGGGCAGGAGATTGACCTGGGCGACGGCGTAACCATGAAGGTGCTTAACCCGCCAGCGACACCGTTAAGCGGAACCAACTCGGATATAAACAATAACAGCGTGGTATTGAATTTAAGCGCCGGGGAGGTCAGCTTTCTGCTCACCGGCGACATCGAGCGGGAGGCCGAGTTCGGGCTAATCGCCCGGGGAGGGAACTTAAGCGTCACCGTGCTCAAAGTGGGCCACAGCGGCTCCAAGACATCCACCACCCCCGATTTCCTGGCGGCGGTAAGCCCTGCGGCGGCGGTTATATCGGTGGGGGAAAACAGCTACGGCCACCCTCACGGTGAGGTTATTGATAGGCTGGAAGAAACGCTGGGTAAAGACTATATCTACCGCACCGATGAGCGGGGGACTATAGAGTTTATTACCGACGGGGAGAGGCTGTGGGTGAGGGTGGGGAGGTGAAGGCGTGAGGCTTGGTGGGGGCATTGACAAAGTAGTTAGCCAGAACTAAACTCAAGCCAACAAAAAGAAAGGGAGGTAATAAATTATGGAACTGCTGAGGTGCAAGGCAAGGCTTTCTGTACTCTGGCTCACTATGGCTATAGGTGCGGCGGCGGCGTTTCTCTTAAGTATCATGATGCCGGGTACAATAGGGGAAATGATGGGCGGTGAGATGGGAGACATGCCGCTCGGCGAAGGGATGATACTACTTTATGCAGTCTTCTTTTTAATTCCCATGGTAGTGGCCATACTGTGCCTGACCCTGAATGTTTCAGTCAATCGGTGGCTGAGTTTCGTCCTGGGGATAATCTGGGGACTATGGATGGTTTTCGAAATAGTTGGCCAAATTACCATGGGCGAGACGGGATTCATTGGCATGTGGCTGATGATGGCCGCCGGGCTGGTGATTTCATTCTTTATCGCCTGGTTTGGCTGGAAATTGCCCGAAGCGGAAGCGTGAGGTAGAAGCTAAAGCAGCAATATAGCAAAAAAATAAGAACATAATTTTTGGCCACCAGCGCTGCTATCCACAAGCCTAACCTTTTCACTCCCTCATCGTTATAGTATAGTAGAACTATAGACGATAAGGGGGGATTATCATGAAAAAGCTGATAATCGGGCTGGCGCTGGTGGTTTTACTGCTGGTATCTGCTGGCTGCTTTGCGCCAGCAGCGGAGCCGCCGATGACATTTCCCGGGGAAGAGGGGGTAACACCATACCCCGGAGCAGTGCTACCACCAGCAGAGTCCGGCTCATCCTGGGATTGGGACGATAAGGCTCAAAGCACCACCGTTTTAGTTAACATCGATGAGCGGATGATAGTCCGCAACGGCGATATGTACCTGGTGGTGGAAGATGTAAGTGAGGCCATGGAGGCGATAAACCAGCTGACGGGGGGGCTTAACGGCTACGTGGTATCGTCCAGTGTTTCCGGGGAGGAAGAGGATATGCGGGGGTGGATTGCCATCCGGGTCCCCGATGAGAGCTTTGAGCAGGCGCTGGCCGATATAAGGGAGCTGGCGGTAAGGGTGGAATCGGAGGGCACCAGCAGCCAGGACGTTACCGAGGAGTACATCGACCTTGAGGCCAGGCTGGCCAACGCCGAAGCCACCGAACAGGAATTTCTGGTACTCCTGGACAAAGCCGAGGACGTGGAGGATATCCTCAGAATCTATGATAGCCTGTCCCGAATACGCCAGGAGATAGAGCAAATCAAGGGGCGGATGCAGTACCTGGAGCGGACCTCGTTAATGAGCCTGATTTCGGTCTATCTGGAGCCCGAATTTAGCGGCAAACCGCCGGTTCCCCCCGGCTGGAACGCACTGCAGATATTCAAGTCCGCCGCCAGAGGGCTGGTCATCACCGGGCAGGTGCTGGGCACCATAGCCATCTGGCTGTTAATCTTCATACCCATCTGGGGCACTGCCCTGGGTATTATCCTCTGGCGCCGCCACAAGCGGAAGATTAGGGGATAAAATAAACTAACCGGGCGAAAGCCGCCGGATAACCTCTTCCTGGCTCAAACCGCTGACCGAGATGAGCTTCTTGCGGGAGGTATGGCCTTTAAGAACGGCCAGGCTGCTTTTGCCCACGCCTAAAACCTGGCTGAGAAAGGCGACCAGTTCTCTATTGGCCTGCCCCCTGACCGGCGGTGCCGCCACCTTTACCCCCAGCACCCCACCCTCGAAGCCGACTATCTGGTTGCGGGGGGCGTTGGGGTAAACGTGCAGAGAAATTTTCGCCTCTCTCAAAGGGGGATTAATACTCACTGCGAGCCAGAGTAAAGACGATGCTGATTAAGAAAAGAACGCCCGACAACACCAACCAGAATAACCAGGTAAGCTCACTGCCCAGCAGTGGAATCGCCTCGACGGCGGTGACAATACCCATCGCCATGCAAAGCCCACCGATAATACCCACAATCCAGGCTACGGCTACCATAGCGGCACCTCCTTCCTTTTGCTACCTGCAGCTACTAGATACCTTTAGCTTTATTTTAGATACCGATTCGTATTATAATGAAAAACCGGTTGATTAAAGCCAATTTGTTAGAGGTAATGATAGCATGAAGCTGATTAAAAATCTATACTACTACCCTGAAAAAGGAATGATGGACTGCAACACCTACGTGATTAAGGACAAACTCAGTATGCTTATTGACCCCGGACTGAACGAATTCCTGCCCGCCCTGCTCCAGGACATGCAGAAGGACGGCATCGACCCCAAGGCTATCAATATCATTATGAACACTCACCTGCACGGCGACCACTCCTGGTCAAACGCGGCCTTTAAAGAAGCCTCCGGCGCCGAAATCCTGCTCCCTAAAATCCAGAAACAGCTGGGGGAGGCCGCCGCCATCCAGGCGTCAAAGTTCTTCGGCGTCCCCAGCTCTCAATTCACCGAGGACAGGGTGCTTGAAGAAGACAGACTGAACCTGGGGGAGACCGAAATAGAGCTCATCCCCTCCCCGGGGCACTCCCCCGAAAGCGTCTGTTACTATCTGCGCAACGAGAAAGTGCTCATCTGCGGGGATGTCCTCTTTAACCAGAACACGGGGCGGGTGGACCTGCCCGGCGGCAACGCCGAACAGCTTAAACAATCTATAGAGAGGCTGTCAAAGCTGGACGTGGAATACCTGCTTCCCGGCCACATGGGCATAGTCACCGGCGCCGAAAACGTCAGGCGCAACTTTGAGTTCATCAAGCAAAACATTTTCGGCTACCTATAGAGAAGTAAATAATGACTGATTCTTTCCAACTGGGACCGATCAGACCGCCCAGCGAGGCCCACTCCCTGCTTATCCGGGCGACCAAGAACTGCTCCTGGAACCGCTGCAAGTTCTGCCATATCTACAAGGGGCAGCGGTTCGAGCTGAGGCCGGTTGAGGAGGTCAAAAAGGATATACTGGCCGCCAAGGCAATACAGGACGGGCTTAAGGCCATGGCCTGGAAAAGCGGCTACGGGGGCAGCCTGGAAGCGGTGGTAACGACCGTACTACAAAACCCGCCCAACGAAGCCTACTTTAACATCGCCCTGTGGCTCTACCACGGCGGCACCGGCGCCTTCCTCCAGGACGCCAATACCCTGATTATGCGCACCCCCGACCTGGTTGAGGTAATAAAGTTCCTAAAAGAAACCCTGCCCAGCATCACCCAGGTGACCAGCTACGCCCGCTCCAAGACGGCGGCCAAGAAGAAGCCGGAAGAGCTGAAAGCGCTCCACGAGGCCGGGCTTTCCCGGCTGCACATCGGGCTGGAGTCCGGCTACGACCCGCTGCTGGAATACATGGACAAGGGGGTTACCGCCGCCGACCACATCAAGGGGGGTAAAAATGTAGTTGCCTCCGGTATTTCGCTGTGCGAATACGTCGTACTGGGGCTGGGCGGCAAGAAGATGTGGCGGGAGCACGCCGTCGAGACGGCTAAAGTATTAAACCAGATAGACCCCGCCTTCATCCGGGTGCGGACGCTGACCGTCAAGGAGGGGATGCCCCTATACCAAGAAGTCCAGAACGGCAGCTTTGTCCGCTCCAGCGACGAGGAAATCGTCGAGGAGGAAAAACTGCTCATCGAGAACCTGGACTGCGGCGCCTACTTCGTCAGCGACCACATCACCAACCTGCTCCAGGAAATCGAGGGCAAGCTGCCCGACGATAAAGATAAAATGCTGGCGGCGATTTCCCGCTTCCAGTCCCTTTCCCCCGAGGAGAGGCACAACTTCCGGGTGGGGCGAAGGGTGGGAATATACAGCGAGCTGGCAGACATGGCC
>Ga0315549_1003429_pt1 | contig 14159 bp, 13 predicted proteins | sample SalMarSW160200MG_FD_203101 | JGI IMG/M metagenome (GOLD analysis project Ga0315549, IMG submission 203101) | Salt marsh sediment microbial communities from the Plum Island Ecosystem LTER, Massachusetts, United States - Salt Marsh Sediment SW1601-200 ... | reverse complement strand
TTGCAGAAGGAAATGAAATAATTTCTATTCCTGCTATAGTTTTTATGGAGAGTTTTCATGCTTTAATAAGAGCATATAAATTTAAAATAGAAGATGTAAAGAAAAGAATAATTACAATAATTGATTCAGAAAATATTAATTTTTTAAACATTACATTATCAACAATATTATTTGCTTTTAATATTTCTGAGGAATATAATACTGGTGGAAGAGATTCACTAATTGCAGCAAGTCTTTTGGAGCATAATATCAAAAATATTTATTCTCACGATAAAGATTTTGATAAAATCAAACTTCTAAATAGGATTGATCCCATTGATAATCATTAATAATGGAATAGATTATTCTAATGAGTGGAACTGAAATATTTCTATTTGAATTTTAACATTGTTTTAATTTTTTTTCCATGGAAAAATTGAATATTTTAATGGAAAATGGGTGTAAAATAACTGTTTTGCAAAACACCTTTTCCTGAACAATATCTTCTCTTTCATTGAAAATTAATGCGATAATGAAGGATTGCAGTATAATTTCCTAGTCCGTTTTGTAATTCAACTAATACATTAAAGAAAATTTTATTAAGATTATTAAAAATTTAAAGAAATCATTAAAAATATAAAACAGATTGATTTTTATTTTTAAGATCTATAAATCATATACATTATAAAAAATATTAATCAAAATTAAAAAAAGACTCCAAAATAAATTCACTCTTGAACTTAATGCTGTATAATATTCTCAATAGCTAAAATCCCCCAATTTGCTTTGAATCTTAATCAAAAATATTAGATTTTTTCAATTAAAGTTAATTATAATTTTCATTTTCTTCTGATATTTACATTTCTTTCTGATAAAACGAGATAAAAGAATCCAAATTAGATTAATGATAGATCTTTTTTTATTAGTTATAGTTATAATTTATTTGTCTTATATTAATATTGAAAAAAAACAATATGAATTAGATTTATTAATTGATCTATAAATCTGTAAATGCTCTAATTGGTAAAATCATATTATTGTTTCTCTCTCTATAGATTATATAGGGCTATTTAAACTAAATAGATCATCATATTATATGTCGAAATATCTTTTATTAATTCAAAAAATAATCTATATAAAAACTAATAAGTGTATTTAAAAAAATGGAACAAAGAACATTTAATAAACTATTTTTGGTAGTTTTAATTGCTGGTCTGGGAGTTACGATCGGATTACAAGGTTACAACCTAATTATAACACAAACTAAAGGAGATAGTGGTTCTGATCCAATATTTTTACATATATCTGGATCAACGACTTGTTTTCCTATTATAACTGAATGTGCTGAGAGATTTATGGAAAATTATACTAATTATGATATAAGAGTCTCTTCTGGAGGATCTTCTACAGGTATAACCAATGCAATAGAAGGTCTATCAGAAATAGGAATGTCTTCTCGAAATATTAAAACAGATGAATATCTTGAAGAGCCTAACCTTATAGACTGGCAGTTTGTTGCTGATGGTATAGCTATAATATTTGATAACGGAGCATCTCATGGAGTAACTGAGCTTACAATGGAACAACTCTTTTTAATTTATAATGGTACATATACAACTTGGAATACTGCTAGTCAATATGGTGTTCCTGCTTTAGGTGGATCAGCTGATGCTATTGAAGTTGTAACTAGAGCGGAAGGATCAGGTACAAGAGGTTCATTTGAAGAGTTAGTACAATTTAACGGTGAAGAATTAGGTGATGATGATGGATACATTAATAATGTAAATTCTTTCCATACTGAAGATGAAAATCCTCTTGTTGCAAGTTATATTGCATCTCATGAGTTTTCAATTGGTTATGTAGGATTAGGATTTTATGATGATGTAGAACATCACTTAGTTCCAATTAATAGTACAATTCCTACTGAGATAACTGTTTTAGATGGTTCATATCCAATTGCAAGAAGACTTCATTTAGTTACTAATGGTCTACCAAATATTGGCACAATGTCTTTTATAAATTATGTATTTGGTCCTATAGGTCAGCAGATAGCTGAAGATGAAGGTTTTATAGCATTATATCATCCTCGTTAAAAGAAATTTTAATTAACTCAATATATATAATACTTTTTTTTATGAAAAATGACAGTAGAATATAGTGAAGATGTAATAAATAATACTAATTTTGGTATAAATCAAGATTCATTAAAATTAAATATCAAATCGGATAAGATTATTAAATATATTTTATTTATATGTGCATCTATTGCATTTATATCTATATTTTTTATAATATATTTCTTGTTTTCTAAAGGAAGTAATTTTTTTACTAAGATTGAAATCTCTGATTTTATTTTTGACACTAATTATTTGCCTAGTCATGATCTTTATGGAGCAGGAGCAGTAATTATTGGAACTATACTTGTTACTTTTTTAGCTATGGTAATTGCAATTCCCCTTGGAATAGCTAGTGCTATATATATAGCAGTTATTTGTCCTCCAAAATTAAGAAAATATCTAAAATTTTCTTTAGAAATCTTGTCTGGAGTTCCTTCTGTAATTTGGGGTTATTTCGGAGCAGTTTTTTTTAATAATTGGATTGCTTCTTGGTTTGGTTTAGATTCTGGAGATACATGGTTATCTGGATCTATTATTTTAGCAATAATGGTATTACCTACAATTACAAGTGTATGTGAAGATGCAATAAGTAATGTTCCTAATAATTTAAAAGAAGCTTCACTAGGTTTAGGAGCTACTGAATGGCAAACTATTAGTAAAGCAATAATCCCCGCAGCAATGTCAGGAATCACAGCAGGTATCGTTCTTGGGTTGGGGAGAGCAATTGGAGAAACAATTGCGTTACAAGTAATAACTGGTGGATCAAAAATAATACCTTTTCCATTTTGGAATGTATTTTCAGGAATACAAACAATTTCTGTAACTATTAATAGACAATTTAATGATGCAACAGGTCTAGCTTTAGAGGGGGTATTTGCACTGGGTATTGTACTCTTTTTAATAACATTAATGGTAAATACTTTCGCTAATGTTATTCTTTCAAAAATTCAAAAGAAATTTAGAGGAGAATTAAAACAAAAAAAAGATAGATATTCAGTAATAGTATCTAATATTTTAAAAGGAATATTATATGGATTATTAATTTGTCTTATAATTAGTATTTGGTTTGGAAATATTATTGGTCTTATTTCAATACCATTTCTTACAGTAGCTTCTTCATGTGGCTATTTAATAATAAATTCAATTGCTTTAAGAAATGAAAAAATAAGAATTTTTTCTAAAAAATATTCAAAAAAAGTAGTAAAATATACAATGGCATTATTTGTTATCTTATGGATATTGGATTTTTTCTTTTTTACATTTATATTTTCAGTAATTCTTTTATTGATTGGAATAATCATTATTTTATCATTACTTTATGTGATAAATAAAAGGAATACTGTTAAATCATTTATAAAAGACAATAGAAATAAAATAATTCTATATGGAATTGGATTTCCACTAATAATTTGGATACTAAGTACATGGTGGGGCTTAATAGTTACATTACTTATTATCTCTGCTTTTCTTGGATTTTATTATTTATTAAGAAGAATTCCAGCAAATTCTCAACAAAAAATATATTATGGATTTATATCAATTGCAATTATATTTGTTCTTCTATCATTAGCTATTGTTATTATATTTATTGTAAATTTGGGAATAAAAGCCATTTTTACAAATTTTCCCTCCTTCTTTACAACTACATCTTCTGGTCCAGAAGGAGGAATATTAGATTGTATAATAGGGACTCTAATGTTAACTGGTGGAAGTGTATTATTTGCAGTTCCAATTGGAATTCTTGCCGGGATTTATTTATCGGAATATGCTAAAGATAGTAAAATCACTAGAGTGATCAGAACAGGTATAGATAATTTAAATGGAACACCTTCTATAATATTTGGGATTTTTGGTTCTCTCTTTTTTATCAGATTTCTCAAACTTGCAGGTGGATCTTATAGTATATTGGCGGGACAATTAACATTAGCTCTTATGATATTACCAACAATTATTAAAACAACAGAAGAAGCTGTTAAATCAATTCCTCAATCATTTAGAGAAGGGAGCTTGGCGCTAGGTTCTACTAAATGGCAGAGTATCTATAAAATAGTATTAGGTGCGTCTACTCCAGGGATTATCACAGGTGTAATTTTAGGAATGGGACGTTCTTCTGGAGAAACTGCACCCATCATACATACTGCAACATCTACAATAAATAAGGGATTACCATTTAATATTTTTTTACCAACTAATGCATTAACATACCATATTTTTATTTTATTGGTTGCTTATCCAAGAAATGAGGCAATTATTCCAGCAGGAGGAGCAGCTTTGACTCTTCTTTTAATAATTATTATATTATATTCCATAGCTTTTGTAATTAGAAATAATTACCAGAAAAAAAAAATATGGTGATTAAATTTGAATATAAAATTAAATACCAAGATTAAAGAAACATTTGGAGGATTTAGAGATAATATGAACAGTAATAATATAAATAAAAAAGATGCAAGTATTGAAATAAAGGATTTGAATTTATGGTATAGTGATAATCATACATTAATAGATATTAATTTTTCTATCCCAAATAATAAAGTAACTGCAATTATCGGCCCATCAGGATGTGGGAAAAGTACTTTAATTCGATGCTTTAATCGTATGAATGATGTTATTGATAATTGTAAAATAACTGGTGAAATTCTTTTTCATGGAGATAATATCTACAAGAAAAAAGCAAATGTTAGAAAAATAAGAACTCAAATTGGTATGATCTTTCAAAAACCGAATCCTTTTCCAATGTCAATAGCTGATAATATGAAATATGGTCCAAAAATTCATAAAGTATATGATTCGAATCTATTGAATGAAATAACTGAGAAATATCTTAAATTAGCAGTACTTTGGAATGAAGTTAATGATAGACTTAATGATTCTGCACTTAGTTTATCTGGTGGTCAACAACAACGATTATGCATTGCTAGAGCACTAGCAATTGAACCTAAGTTAATTCTTATGGATGAACCAACTTCCTCATTAGATCCTATTGCTACTTCAAAAATCGAGGAATTAATCTCTAAATTAAAAAAGAAATATACAATAATTATTGTTACTCATAACATGCAACAAGCAGCGAGGGTTAGTGACTATACTGGATTCATGTATTTGGGAAAAATGATTGAATTTGGAAAAACTGAACAAATTTTTGAGAATCCAAAAGAAAAATTAACAGAAAATTATATAACAGGAAGATTTGGTTAGGAGGTAATTAAATTGACAACAAGAGAATTTCATAGAGAAATAGTTGAATTAAAAAATTCAATATTAGATATGGGTAATCTTGCATTAAATATGCTAAATAATTCAATAATTGCTTTAGTTAATAATGATATTGAACTTGCTAAGATTGTAAAACCCAAGAAAGAACAATTAAACGAGTTTGATGTAAATATTGAAGACAGAGCTTTAAAATTAATTGCTTTACATAATCCAATGGCAATTGATATGAGAAGAATCGCAACGTGTTTAAAAGTTAATACTTATTTATATAGAATTGGTAGATATGGAAAAGATATAGCAAATATAGTAATTGAGAATTTATCAAAAACATCAACAACAATAAAATTGATAAATTTAGAACATATTTGGGAGCATGTGCGCGATTTAATAAAGGATGCTTTAGAAGCATTTGATAAGGCAGATATTAATATAATAAAGAACTTTCAAGAGAGAGATGATGAAATCGATAAACTCAGATGGAGTATCTTCAGAGAATGTTTGACTTATATGATGGAAGATAATAAAAATATAACACCTTGTGCTCATTATCAAATGATAGCTCGATACTTAGAACGATGTGGAGATCATGCATGCAAAATTGCAGAAAAAGTGTATTATATGGTAACTGGCGAACACACTGAAATATCCTAAATTATTAGTCAAAATTTATTAGAAATTTAAAAAATAATTTATAACCTTATATATATTAATAGAATAAAAGTAAATCATATTATAAACAAAATAAATAAAAAGGTAAAATAATGGATTCATATAGTAGTTTCCCTGATTTAGAAATCAAATCTATAGGCGAAATATCGAAAAAATTTTTGGAATTAGGAATTAATTCATTTAAAGAAGCTTTTAATTACGTCCATAATGAAAAATAAGGTTATAATTCAAACTATGATGATAAAATGAGCTTTTTTAAAGAAAAAATGGGAACTTGCACAACTAAACATGCAATCATTGCTGGTCTTGCTGAAGAACTTGGTATCCCTCTCTATAAAAAAGTTGGGATCTATAAGTATACTGAAGATATCTCGACGGGTGCTAATAAAATTTTAGAAAAATATAAAATACTTTATGTACCAATGGTACATTGCTTTTTGGTTTATCAAGATTATAGATTTGATCTCACAGAAGGTAATAAAAATGGAAAAAAGAAATCAATTGAAAATTTTATTTATACTGAAAAAGTAGTTCCATTTATTAGTAGAAAAGATGAATATTTATTATTGGTAGAAATAAATTTTTTTTATAGAAAATGACAATATTTTAATGGAAAATAAATGTAAAATAACTCTTTTGCTAGCTTCACGCTAATAAGTGATACTTGTTAATTCGTTAAGGATTAGAAATATTAATATATATAATATAAACAAACATAAACAAAAATACAGAAAAAAGCTAATTTAGAATTAATTAGAAGTATCAAAAACCTTATTATAAATCTTTTCAATATTTTCTCTCAGCTTAGGAATGTTTATAGTGATAATATCCCAAATTATATTAATATCTACATTTGAATAATTATGAATGACAATATTCCTTAATCCTATAATTTTTCTCCAAGGAAGATCAGAGTATTCATTTTTAAATTCATCAGGTAATCTACTTGAAGCTTCTCCAATTAATTCAAGGTTTCTTAATACTGCATCTATTATCAATTCATTTTTTTTAAATGAATCTTCATTAATATCTTTTTTATAACGGATAATTTTACTACAAAATGTAAGAATATCTTCTAAAATAATTTTTATAATTTTTTCATTATTTCTCATACATATATCACTTCATTAAGGATATCCATCTTAAATTGAGGTTTTAATGCATTAATACTTACTAAATCTACTTTCTTATTTAGGAGTTTTTCTAAAAAATCATTTAATTCAATAAAATCCCACCCGATTGGGCCATTAAATTCCACTAAGATATCAATATCGCTTTCAGGATCTTCTTCATTTCTTGAATATGAACCAAAAATTCCAATTTTCTCAACAAAAAAATTATTCTTTAATTCTTGCTGATGTTCTTTTAAAATACTTTTAATTTTATTCAGATTATCCATATTAATTTTCTCTTTTTTACCATTCATTAAAGCAACAATATATAATTAATAATAATTTCTCTATAGTTTGTTTGAGATTATAATTTTATACTCTATTATATTATAAATAATCCTTTTGATTAAATTGTTTATTATATTCATGAAAATTTTTAATATTAATATAAATTTGAAAGATATTATTATCTATCAAAATCCAAAAATTAATTATCCAAATATAGAACAGAAGAAAATTTCTGGAATGAGAGATATTTTAATATGAAAATATTTTAACGTTAATAATGGTGTTTTAGATCTAACTTAAGTAATTATAAAAAAGGATATTTTTATTCCTAAAAAAAGAGATTGTTTATATTATTGATAGATTTAAAATCGAGTAACTGTCTAAAATTAAATAAATTTTTTTTCCATGGAAAAATTGAATATTTTAATGGAAAATGGGTGCAAAATAACTGTTTTGCAAAACACCTTCTCCTAAACGATATCCTTTCTTTTTCCAAATTATAAGAGGATCAAAAATATAATAGAAGACATTATTAATATTATCTTATCCTAAGATTATATATATAAAAGATATAAAGTCAAATGATTCTTAATTTCAAGATATAATAGAAGAATTATTGGATATAATTAAGAAATTTTATATTTTATGAAATATAATCTTGTCAATTGGTAAATTTAGGGCTTGATTTCAATGAAAAATCCATTGAAAAAGTGGTTTGAAAAAAGAAAAAATTTATTAATTGAGGGTATTTTAGAATTTAGGTAATGAATCTAAAATTAAGAATCTTTCAAATAATAGCGACAGAAATCCTCTTTATATCACCCCGAAATCTGTCGGAGTGAAAAGATCTTACAAGAATGAGGAAAAACGGCAATTTTATTATCGAAAATGGATAAAATGGCGTTTTTCATTCAAAAAACATCACCCGCATTCTCCCGACATTAAACGATCTGATATAGTTGAAATTAATGTCGGCTTTAAATTAATGATTCTTAAATTTCAATCAAAATGAAAGAATCAAAAATACCCTCAATTACTAAAATTATATTTTTTTTTTGGAAACATAAGGATTATAGAGATTCCAATTATTCCTAATAGTAAGAGAAGATCATAACCAGGAATACTAGGTTCATCATCTGGATTTCCTGTCACTTCTACGTTTACAGTATCAATTGCATTATTTCCAGCCTCATCAGTTATAGTAATGGTAACTACATAATTACCTTCAGGTAAAGAATCGAGAGGGAATGAAATTGGCACTCCAGAGCTCCATGGTATTGGTTGAGAATTATAGCCTTGGTATGTTATAATATAGGTATCAGGATATAAATCAGTAGCAGTCCAAGTTAAAATATTACCTGTCTCTCCTGTTTCAAAGGATATATCTTCAGGATGAGATATTTCAGGATCTACAGATGGTAATACAATTACAGAAACATCATTAGAATTACTATTTCCTACTTCATCATCAACTTCTAAGGTATAAGTGTATGTGGAATCAGATAAGCTATCAACACTTATACTAATTGGTGATTCAGAGATCCATTCTCCATCATCAATAGGATTTCCATCTCGTTTGATAGTATAATTCTTAGGACTAGCATCTGAAACAGACCAAGAGATTGTATTTCCAGTTGCACCTTCTTCATAAATTATCTCAGATGGAGCTAAAATTTCTGGAGCTAAGGTATCAATCCTGAATTGTCTTATATTTGAACTATAAAAAAGCCCTGAATTATCAACTCCAATTACTTGAATAGTATGAGGACCATCCTCAGGGAATGGAATAGTCGTATTTCCTAAAATAGTATTAATTAATTGCCCATCTAAAAAATATCCCATCGCATCTAATTGAGTTGGATTCGTAAAATTAAGTAATAATCCTTCATTAATGTTGTCTCCAATATTGTAATTTGGGTCCCAAGAAAAACCAACAGCATCAATATAATATTCTCCAACGCTTACATCATCCATTTGAAATCTTAATCTATCGGGTTTTATATCATATATAAATGCATAATCACCAAATTCTTCCCCATTAATATAGACTCTCCACATATATTGGGATAATCCCATATATCCTCCTGTAGTGGTCTCAAAATCAATTCGAACATGATACCATGTTCGAGTATCAGCTTGTCTGAAAAAATTATAATTACCTGGAGAATACTCATAAGCAAATACATTACCTAAATGTATACTAAAACTATCGAGACTCAAATAATGTACATCTACTTGGCTAATCGTGTAAACCCAAAACTCAACTGTACCATATGAGGGAGGAGTTGGAAAATAATATTCTGAATGGATTAAAGCCATATCACTATGATCCCAAATACGCATTATTGTATTATGGTTGTCTAACTCCGAGACAACACTAATAGGAGAAGGAAATGCGTTCGAAATCCAACTATTTGGGTGAGATCCGATAATATCATTATCAAAGCTGAATGTTCCAGGATAATATCCTTCATCCGGGTTTCTATAAGTAATATTATATGGAGTATTAATTGTAATTTCTTCAGAGCTTATCTTAATATCTTTTTTTTGATCATTTTGTAATACAAAATTATTAGATTGTTGAATAAATAAAGAGAAGAAAATATTAACAATCAAAAGTGAAGCTAATAACAATACTTTTAATTTTTGTTTTCTAAAAATAAAATTAAATTTATTATTTCTAAATTCCATATCATATTTTATTTTCAATATTAATAAAGATTTATGGTGCTTTTCTCTAACTATTATCGATCCTTACAACCTTACTTGTTAAAAAGAAAAGATTAGTTATTATATAATAATGGTTCTGAATCTCCATATTTGAAAAAAATCATTATGAGTTCTAATCAATAAATAATTATAATTTTTTATAGATAGATCTGATTTTATTAAACTAATTTAAATATAATTTCTTTTTCCATGGAAAATGAAAGTATTTTAATGGAAAATGGATGCAAAATAACTGTTTTACAAAACTCATTTTCTTATGCAATATCCTCTCTTTCATTGAAAGGCAAGGCGATAGTTATATAAATGAGAGACTTGACCTAGGATATATAGATTTATTAGAATGATATTGAGAATACAAAATCATCCGATTCTTATTTTTAAGATTCATATATAGTATTCAATATTTAAAAGTTCTATTTATTTAGATAAACATATAACCATTCATTCACTTAGAAAAACCTTAAAACACTTTAAGGAAAATAAATTACTTACTTGAAGATCGAGAAACGTTTCTAAATCATAAATCAAATGATTTAAATGTAGAGGGCTATAAGATATTAAATGATAATAATAATATTTCAATTTATGATAAATACTTCCTATACCAAAATATCCAACCTTAATATTTTCTTATTCTTTCTTTGGTTTCCATGCTAATAACTCGAAACTATAAGCACAAAAACTTAAAAGGATATTACTTTCCAATTTATATTCAGGATTTTTTCTAAAAAAAGGAACTATATCATTTTGGAAAATATATTTATAAAGGAGTATTTTACCTTAAAGTGTCTGAACTGCATAAAAATCTCTATTATTATGGTTACAATATGAATCTGGCAGTCAATATTCAATTTTAGGGAAGAAATCAAAAAATTAAATAAAAATTCTGGTTAAAAATGAATTATTTATTAATTCCATTATTTATTTAAGAAAAAAAAATTGAGATAGTATGTTCAATTCTCTTTTTATATTTCTCTATCTCATATTTACAATACTTTTGATTTAATTATCTATTATTTTAATATTCTAAAAGGAAGATATCGTCCTACTTTCTTTTTATACTCTTCATATGTTTGTTCAAATCGCTCTAATAGAAATTTTTCTTCATCTCTTACTTTTCTATCAAATGCAATTATATTAATAATTGAAATTATGAGGGTATAAATATTGGGTATAATTAAAAATGATCCGATTAGTAGAAAATAAACTCCTAATGCAATTGGATTTCTTATAAGTCTATAAATACCTGATATTATTAATTCAGTTTTTTCTTTTGGAAACTCTACTCTAAAATTAATACCAAGTTTCTTAATTCCAAAATATTCAACAAAAAATCCAATTGCAATTATGAGCATTCCTATTACAATTAATAAATCTATATTTAAGAAGGGAAAAGTCCAAATAAGACTATTTGCTTCATTTGAAAAAAGATATAGAATTATATAGAATAACCAAATAATAATCGTTATTATGCTTAATCTTGCTAATATTGAATATCCATCGGATGTACCATGTGGATCCTTCCCCTTTCTATGGACAATGATTATTGGTGCTACTAATCCAATGATGAATAGGATCAACATGATAATAAGAACTATTTTTATATAGAAAATGTCAATCATTTTATCTCTCTCATATATTATATTTTTAATTTTAAAAGATTTGTTTAATATCTAATAAATTTTTTATGATTTATCATAAAGAATTTATATCTATAAGATTATAAATTAGATAATCCTAATAAATAAAAAAGTATGAAAAATTACTGTAGGTATTATTTTTTAAACTTAAATAATAGGTGATTTGATAATTGGAACTTGATTTAGCCCCCTTTAAAAAGATAATTGACTTAATTCCCAAAATTGTGTCTACTGTAAAGGAATCCTTTGAAATTGAAATAACAAAATATATACATAATTCATCTAGGTTAGAAAGTGAGCGATGCTTAATAAAGCAAATAGTAAAGTTAATGCAAGGTAAATGGTCAATAGATATCCTCCATTGTATTAAAGTATTAGGTGAATCACATTATAATGAAATAAAAAAAGAATTAACAGGGATTGGTTCACGGATTCTTACTAATCGATTAAGATTTTTTGAACAAGAAGGAATAATAAAAAGAACTATTTATGTTAAAAGTCCTATTCGAGTATCATATAAATTAACTGAATATGGTGATACTCTTTTCCTTTTATTAGTACCCGTTTTTATCTATAATATTTCATTTAAAAAAAAACCAAAGGATTAATTTTTCAAATGCTTAAGAAAAGTATATTAAGTAGATTAGAAAATTATTTTAAATGATTATTCCATAGATTTTTCTTAAGATTTTTGTAGATATATTTTATTGAAACACTAGCTTTAGAATCGGGAGCATATGGGATAAGATTAAATATTAAAGAAATTGTTTAAAGGTATTTAAATAAAAATTTTTTCCATGGAAAATGAAAGTATTTTAATGGAAAATGGATGCAAAATAACTGTTTTGCAAAACTTAATTTTTTAAATGATATCCTCTCTATCATTAAAATATGGGAATTTTAATGATTTAAAAGAGAGATTTTATGATATAATTTAATTTACTAAGAAATAATAAAAGAAAAAGCACTTCCTATAAACTAATAATTTACTTTTTTATTTTTAAAATATCTAGCTTACTTAGTAATTCTTCTGTAGATAAAACATTAATTTTATTTTGTCCTTCTTTTAATTTTTTATCATTAGACCATATATCTGACTTAATTGCTGAAGCAAGAGCAAGATATACTGTATCTTTTGGATCAGGAGAAAATTCTTCAGCTTCATTTAAAAAAGGTTGAATTATTTTTTTAGACACAATAACAATTTGTTCTTTTAATAGATCTAAAAATTGATTGAATTCTACATCAGAACGATGTGTTTTTTTTAGAATAAGATTTTCATATTTTGAAAATTCTTCAAATAAAAATTCCGGAGCAAAAAGTTGTATTTTATCACTAATTAGAAGTTCTGCTGTTGATCCTTCTTTGATTAAAGCAGCAAAAAGAATATTAGCATCAATAACTAATTTCATTTTTATTCACGTGTGTAATGTTTTATCAATTTTTCACTTATTTCCTTACCAAGATTTAATGCATCTTCAGGAGATATTTCACTATCAATTCGGAAACCTTTTAAGAAATTTAATTGTGCAATTTTTTGTTTAATGGAATTTCTTGCAACTTCTGACCAATTAATTTCTGCAAATTTTTCCATTTCTTGTTTCAATTCATTTGGAATAGATAAAGTTAGATTTGCCATAATATTCATTTAAATTTATATTATTAACTATTATGTGAATATATGTGATTACACATATTTATCTTTTTCCATATTGAATTAAATTATTATTTAATTAAGTGATTTAATTCTACGAATATAATCAAACATATTTCTTCTAGAAAAATCGGAAGTCGTTTTAAAGTTATTGTTTTTTGCAATATCTTCTATTTTCTGCATCTTTTTTGTCAATAGTATAAATTGAATTTATTTATAATGATATTTACGGTTCTCAATCCATATAAATTTCTTATTTATTTTACAGATGGTTTTAATAATAGATCAGACTCATAATATTAAAATTTTTAAAATATAGTTATGTTGTAATATTGTAACTAATTTATAATACACTTTGTATAAAATCTTTTTTCATGGAAAAATAGAAAATTTTAATGGAAAATGGGTGCAAAATAACTGTTTTGCAAAACTCGTTCCTATAAGCGATAATTATCATATCATTAAAAAATGAGAATTCTAATATATAAGAAATAGATTTTCTTGAAGATATGTATATATATAAAAGAATTATGAAAAATATAAATCTAATTGATTTACATTTTTAAACTTTATAGACAACTTACTTTACTTGAAATATTTATTTTTTTTAGTATATTATATTTAGGAAAATGAAGAAAAACTCCTTGCGAACTAAAGTTCGCTTCTAATCACAAAACTTTTTTTCTTCTTATGAGCAACTTCAAAAACAAAGATAGCTCAAGCTAGGTTAGTAAGTATTTACTATATCTTTACC
>Ga0315549_1003416_pt1 | contig 14198 bp, 12 predicted proteins | sample SalMarSW160200MG_FD_203101 | JGI IMG/M metagenome (GOLD analysis project Ga0315549, IMG submission 203101) | Salt marsh sediment microbial communities from the Plum Island Ecosystem LTER, Massachusetts, United States - Salt Marsh Sediment SW1601-200 ... | reverse complement strand
ATGGGATGCGATTAAAGAATACCAAAAATATTTTATATACCTTGAAAATCTATTGATTTTATTTGAATTAAATAAAGTTGGAATTATTAGAATCAATAATCCTATTAATAGGAAAAAAGCAGGCAAAATAGAAGATAATATTCTTGCTTCTTTTACAAATCTCGAATCTAAAAATAATCCTGCTAAAACAAGTATCCCTCCAATCATATACATTACTGAAACAGAACTCTGGATTTGAGAAGGGCTCCTATATTTATAAGTGCCCCATAAAAAAAGCATAACAATAATAGTATCAATTCCTGCTAAAATAACCATGAGATTTCTTTGTATGTCAAAAGGTATGAAAAAGAGGGATATTATTATAAATAAAATACTTAAACCTGATAAAAATTTTAAATATTTCCCAATTCTGTATTTTTTTTTATTTAATTTGATACTTATCCCTATAATTCTCCCAATTTCATAAATAAAAATATTTATTGAAATATTAACGCTACTATGGGCTAATTGTATATATATTGGATAATAAAGCTCGTTAAAAGAATCATAGTTTCCAATAAATATATGTCCATCATAGAAACCTTCTATATAATAATCACTTAAATAATAAAATAATCTCAATAAAGCTAATCCAAGAATAAGAACACCAATCATTCGATAAATACGTTTTATCATTTCATCTCTATTAAGTCCTCTGAAAATCAAATATATTCCAAAAAAGAAATATAAAAAGATCACAAAAGCCCAAATTATTCGATTTAGTGGATCAAAAATTATAAGGTCCATTGAGATTATTTACAGTAATTTTAGTCTTCATTATGATTAATTATTAAAATATTTTAATAATTCATTATTTAATAAAAGGAGTTTCAAATTCATTAATAATAATTTCTCTTGCATACTTTGAGGTATTTACCAATCTCTTGTTCTAAGTTTTTTCTCAATATTAATTCCTTTCATTCTTTTTTCCCAGACTATTTAACTATCCCTTCTAATATTTCGTTATAACCAACTTACATAAGTTGTTATCATTATGGAACACCGATACATATGGATTTGTATAGACACTTGAAATTGAAGGAATTGAGACATTTTTTATCATATTTTTTCTTTATAAATATCCAAAATAAAATGATCCCATGCTTGATGGAATTTGGTTATTTGTAATCATCCTGATTCTCGGTTTCTTTTTACGAATGATGTGGAGAGGACTTCCCTCAAATTTTCTGAAGACCCTCCTAAGAATCATTGCCTTCATTGGAATCATCATCCATGAGCTGTGTCATTACGGGATGTGTCTTTTGATGGGAAAGCGACCAGAAAGTATAAAGGTGAGTTATAGAGAAATGAAGGGTAGTGTAAGGAGTGATGTAGGAACGTTCTTGCAGGCATTTCTAATTGGTCTTGCCCCGCTTCTTATAATGAGCTATATTGCGTGGTTTTGCCTTGATATCGCTCTTTTCTCGTCTTTTCTCTGGTACTATCGATGGTTGGCGGGGATTCTTGTAATCTCCATTCTATTCGCAGCAGGTCCGTCACCAGCAGACATTCGAGCTATAACATCGAGATTTTCAAGGAATTCCAAATATGCTATGTTTCAGATATTAATAGTCTTCCTTTCAGGAATCATAGTCTATTTTCTAACGAGTAATCTTTTCATTCCAGTAAAATTCAGCTTTATCTACTTTATTTTTATAGGCGTTGGTTATTTTTTCTTGAAATACTTAGCTATGGGAGTGAATCTCTTGGCTCATTTGTTAACTGGTAATGGTGGACACAGGATACCTTCTAGACATGGATTTAGGGGCTCCATTTCCACATTAAAACTAAAGAAAAAGAGGAAGATTGGGAAAATCCCAGCAACCAGAGATGGGGTTATTGACCATATCAGTAATGATGATACTATGATACCACAGCAACAATATGGGGAGGATAATCCGATAGATAATATTATCGGGACGATTATAAAAAGAGGAAAAAGAAAACGAATCAAAATCGAATATGGACAGTGGTAAAAATAATAACATGAATATTTTAAATTCTTTATTCTTTTTTTCTTTTAAATACTTAGAAATTATTAGCATGGTGATGATAATTATGAATATGATAATACATATCTCGAATTTAGCTATAGAGAATTCAGGGAAATACTCCTGTCCTCGATGCGGTAATGCTAGCATCTATGAATATGAGGAATCCTTTGATTGTATCAACTGTAAAAAAGAGTTTGAAAAGCAGGACGTGGAAGAGTTCGACGATGAGTTTATTCTCTCGATAGAGGAGAAATTAGCCTTTATTGAGAGTCTACTCGCTGAGATATAAGAATCGATTTTTCTTTCTTTACTTTTTATTCTTCTTCTACTTTATAGCAAGAAAATTCTTTTCAATTTTTAAACTGTTTTAAACATTTTTAATAAGTTTAAGTTCAATGCTATATTTGCCAATAAACCTGGAAGACTAAATGCAATTCCCATCATTGCAAATACACTTCCAACTTTCTCAATTGAATTTTCTGCTTCATTTAAACCTGCTTTTTTACTTTTAATTCTTGAATAGATACCAGATAGTAATGAAATAATTTGTAGAAAGAGAACGACTATTAATGCTGGTTGATTAACGAAAAGATTATCACCGAAGATTTGTGCAAAAACAAAATAAGCCGGATGTATAGCTAGAGGTAGAGATATTAGGGAAGAGACAAAACATTTTTTTGATTCTGGTCCTATTTTTGTTCTCGCTTTATTGGTTATTTGTGAATTTATTAATGAGGTATTCTTTTTATTTTCAAGTCTTTCAGAAGAAATATAAACATTACCCCCACATGTTCTACAAAAATTTTGATTTAAATTTGTTAATTTTGCTCCACAATATGGACAAGACATATATAATACATCTAATTATTATTTTTATTAATTTTATTGGATTATAATATACAGAAGAATGTTTATATTTATTTTTTTCTATACTTTTGGTCAATATTTTTGGTTCTATACAAAATTCAGTGATGCATAAAATCTCGTTTTAAATGATGAATTGATTAAATTATAGCAAAATATTGATACCAAACTTGTTGGTAATTACCAAACCATAGTTCTAACTTCTTAATTGTCTGAGCAAAATGATTTGACTGCCCTCTAATAGAAGCATCTCTTCCTATTTCTTGAAGTACTTCTCGATATCGTCTATATTTGGCGCGATAAAAGCGAATATATTCAGGAAATCTTCTAAAATTATGCCTGAACATACGATAATCGAGAACTCTCTGCGCCCCCCTAGCTGTCATCATCCTGCGTTTAAACGAAGGATAGTAGGTATACTTCTTATGATTGGCTTCTAATAGATTATTCGTTTTTGGAATACTTGGATTTCGCTGATGGGCTATAATTTTATAAAACCCGCCTTGCAAATTCTTCAGAGCTGTTTGAAGATGGTTAATCTTCCTTCCTTGTAATCGCTTTATTGTGCTCCGAACAATCTCTAATTTAATATATGCATCCGTTTCATTCTTCGAATTTATGACATTATAAAATCGTTTAAGGAGCCAACGCCATTGTTTGGGAATAGGTTTTATCGATTGAGTAGATAATCCACAGAAGGCTTTTACATGTTTTGAGATCATCCATTTCACATGAGTTAAACAATTCTGCTGGATAATATGTTTAAAACTATGGGTTCGAAGGAGCCCACCTAGATTTGTTGTCAAATCCTTTACAAGGCTTTTGATCCGTAGAGTATTGTGACAACGAGCTTCTTTAAACAGATGATATCCTGCTTGTCTTCCCATCGATTCGGATATCATTGCTCCTGGAACAAATTTCGTCACCACATCCACCGTATCTAATGCGTACATTCTCTTCCCACTAATTCGCATATGGTCGAGTAGGTCGGGATTGTTACCAATCCCTTCCCCTCTAAGAACCGTGCGTGCGACTTTCACCGCACACGGCTCAGGCAGAGAGTTCCAATCACGTCCCCGCGTACCCTTTCTTCATTCCACGTCACCGCTTCCTGAGTACTTAAGTTAAGTGATAATTGATGGTTAAGTCATTGCATATCTAATTTCCTCATATCCCCTTCTTCTCCAATAATCCTTAACCTTAGGGTTTGGATCTAAAGGAGATTTATCGCCAACTATAGACTTATATTTCAATATCTTGGTATCACTTGCTTTTCTTAATGTATACCCTGTTTTATCAACTCTAAAAGTCCATTTTCTGTTATCAACTTTTCCATAGTACTTATTAGCTATCCATCTCTTACCTTTCTTATCATTCTTATGTCTTCTTACACACCAACGCCATATTTGTTGCCATAGTACCTTGTCCACTATTGAAAACGTTTGAAATGCATCAGAAAATCTATAATACATAGCCCAGCCCCTAATCTTAGGGTTGAGCAGAGCTATAAACTTTCCCTGTTCCATCTGCTTATGAGTCCAAATAATAGATCTCATACTGTCTAAGAATTTCTTCACTCGTTCCTTTTGGGGTTTGATGTATAGTTTTTGTCTTGGCTGCTCAATCGTGAATCCTAAGAAATTAAATCCTTGTTCCTTATTTGTAATTCTTGTTTTCTCTCTTTTCAAATTTATATCTCGTTTTCTAAGGAAGTTCACCAATTCTGGGATTATCCTTTTCATTGCCTCCTTCGTTTTTGTCATTACTATAAAATCATCTGCATAAAGGATAGCGATTCCATCCTTTCCAATGGTCTCATGTATTCCGTGTAGTGCAATATTAGCTAATATTGGGCTAATTGGGCTTCCTTGAACGATACCCTTGTGTATTTTAAGTTTCTTGCCCTTGTCTATTATCCCCACTTTTAGGCATCTTTGAATAATTCTTTGGAATATATCCAATTTATCTATAATTATTTTATGTCTTATATTATCAAAGAATTTATTGATGTCCGCATCTAATATAATTCTATCTCCTCTGTTCAACTCCATGTAGATTCGTTGTATCGCGTCTTGGGTGCTTCTTCCAGGGCGAAACCCGAATACATCAGGGTGTAATATTGTTTCCCATTTAGCATTTAAAGCAAATGAGATTAACGTTGTCATGACCCTATCTTTGATTGTCATTATTCCTAAGGGTCGTTTTTCCGTTATTGAGGGACATTTCCTATATCTCCGTTTATTATTTCGTATCCTTGTCCTCCAGTTCTCTTGTACTTTAGGTATGTATCGTCTTAGTACAGGCTGAAATTTATAAGTCCTATAATCAAATTTTTCTTTACTTAGTTCCATTCTTTCTTTTGATGTTAAATAGACTTTTCCATCTATTCCAGGGGTAATTTTTCCTTTATTCTTCTGGGTTATCATATAAATCGCCAATAATTTTGCTGATTCCGATCGTACCAACAGTTTCATAAGGTTCCTTACCCGTTTATTATCACCTTTCTTGGATGCTCTGAAGATCCTACCTTGAAGTCGCCTTACATTCCGTTCCAGTTGGGAAAAGTTTATCTTATCCCACCAATCTTCTTGCCTATAGATTTGTTCAATTTTCATTGTCTAACTCCTCTTATAGTTAAGGGTTCCTTCAAGGTACTTTCTCAGTCTCCACCACCTTTGAAGTCAGCAGACTTTCGTCTTGGAGCATCTCCTATATCTCATCGAATATCTCTCGATATAGGCTCCTATCCACCCTATTATTAGGCGGCATTCGCTTCCTCTTGGTTCCTCTGCCCGCTAAACCTTCCCCTTCACTTAGGATCTGGATACCGTATCTATAATCTTTTGAAAGGCGAGGAGATACCTCATATGTCTTTCTTTTCCCTTTATAGTACGGGGTTTATCGGGTTTACCATGTTTTATATATTTGACTTTAATCGACTTCCTTAGGTACTTGCTCTCCCCCGGCTGAACTACGGATGGAAAAGCGATAAGAGATAATTATCGCTAACTGTCAGCATTACCTTTTGGTATGGCGTATCACTACCTTTCGCCACGGGGTACGTTACGGGGGTTTATCACAAGTTCACTGTCGTTTACCATAGAAGTCCTGGCTAGCCCATCATCCGAATGGTAGTTTCGTCTGATAGTACATTGTTCCTAAAGCTTAACACATTATCGTTACCAATAATGCACCTTTAGGTAGCCACACCTATCCATCTTAGTGCCGTTTTCTTAGTATTTATTAACCTCCAAGTTTACGTATTCAAATATATAACTTCATGTCGCACAATCTCATCATAGCCCCAATGTCCACTTGAGGGAATAGGTGTCTCTTGAAGCATGTCTCGTAATGGTTCTGCGACCTCATTAATCCAATTTACGATACTTGATTTCGAAATCGTAATTCCAAAATCGATTTTAAATACACGTCTAATCTGGGAGGGCATTAAGCCTTCCATATAATGCTGTCGAGCTCGTCGTTTATAGTTTTCATGATAATTTGAAAATTTAGGAAAGAGTTCCGAATAATCTGGATGTATTTCACCACATTGGGGACATCGTTTTCTCTGAATGAGGAATTGGAGTTTTCCTTTCCCATTATCGTGAATTATTACCCTCTTGTTACGTCCATTTTTTACTAAACGAGAGCCACAATCAAGACAATGAGTTTCCTTTATTTTGACTGTATTCCCTCGCCCAATTTCAAGAGAATATCGGGATTTAATATTTGATTTGCAGTGTTTTTTCCGAAGTATTCCAATTTTCGGTTTTTTCAAGAAAGGAAAATATTTAATAAGACTGGTTTGTTCTATAAACATGGGTGATTCATTTCTTCTGTTTTTTGTATGTGGTATATGAAAACGAAGAAATGACTCCCTTTAAATCTTTCCTTTTTGTTACTAAAGATTTTATTAAAATTTAACTTCAGTTTTTGAAATCAAGGATTTATATACAAGATTCTTAAGAACAAAAAACATAAGGCGACAAAAATAACTTCAAATCACTTAATTTTGTACCCGATCGCACTTTTTTATTTAAATATAATGATGGTTATCAAGCAATATGAGTATTGAAAAAGACACCGTTTTCACGTACAAATTTTATACTGTCCATTTTTAAGGAGTTGTATACTCCCTCAGACAGATGAAATTTGCAATTTTCCCTGTTATAAGGAATGTTCTGAATACCAGCTAAAGAAGGAATACTTAAGAAAGAAATATCACGACCTTTATTAAAAAGTTCTTTCTTTAGCGGTTTTTTTCTTTAAATACTTATATTATTTAATGATAAATAGGACTGATTAATTAATTATTAGATTTTAATAGTAATCCTTTATGCAGAATAAAGGAATCCTTCATCCCTTTATTTACAATAAAAAAAATCATAAATATCAATTTATATATTGGTTTGGCTGAAAAAGACAATATTCAATTAATCGAGGAAAAAAAAGATATTTTTATATAGAAATAAATTGATATTTACTTTATAATTAGAATTTAGAGAAAGGGATCTTTAATATTATAAATTTTATGTATTATGTTTTTGAATATTGCATAATATAATTACAAAAGGAAGGTGATGAGGTATGAAGAGATATGTATTTAAAATATTAATAGCAGGTAGTGGAGGTATTGGGAAGACAGCTTTTTTAAAAAGGTTTGAAGAAAATGTCTTTACAGAAGATTATAAAATGACTATTGGATTTGCTCTTGATATAATCCACTATACATTGGAATTAGAAGGACAAGAATCAGTGCTAATAACTGCCCATATAATAGATTGTGGGGGTGAGGAACGTTTTCGTCATGTTGTTGAGAACCTTGCTCAAGGATGTTCTGGAGCTTTTCTAGCTGTAGATTTAACAGATTATGAGACTTTCCAAAGTGTTCCTGAATGGTTAAAAATTATAAGAAAAAATGCTGGTTTTATACCTATTTGGTTAATTGGAAATAAATGTGATATCTCTGAGGATAAATATGAAATTGAAGATGAGGTTGCAAAAGATTATGCAGAACGAGCAAAGATGGCTGGATGGATTATGACATCAGCAAAAGAGAATATTAGGATTAAAGAAGCATGGAGATCTCTTTTTAAGTCTCTTATTGAAGAAAAAGAAGACACCCCTCTTTTAATTGAAATTGATAATCCCACAGACACCAAAGAACAATTTAAAATAAAATTAATGGATATTTGTCAGGATAAGCAAATTGTGTCTTTTCTCACTAATGTGTTTAATGCCTTTTTAGAATATAAACCTTCAGAAGCAGAAAAAATGTTTACACTTGCTCAAGTTGGTGAGGATAGAATTTTAAATGCTTCAGAGCTACTTCATTTTATTGAGCAGATCAAGCATGAAAAAAAATTCGCAGAATTATATAATGTAGGAGATTATCTTCAAGCATTGGTTCAGATCCAAATTAGTATTAGAATGAAAGATAAAAAAGAAATAATGGCAAGTAATTTAATAGAATGTGCTAAACATCTCAAACTTGCTGGTTATGAAAAACATTCAGCAATAACATTTGTATATGCCACATGTCAATTATTAACTTCAAATCGAGAATTATTAAACCGAAAGCTTGATGAAGATGACTTTTATATTGATTTAATTGCTGTAGATAGGGATTTAATGGCATTTCCCTTATATCTTGTAGATGCAACAGAAATCACTAATGAAGATCCGAATCCACTTATAGGATTACTGGATAACGCTAAGAAATTCGGAGAGTATTACGGAATTGATTTAGGGAAATCAATCATTAAAGCAATTAATTGGGTTGAGGATAACTTAATAAAGCCTAAAATCACTGAAATTTCGGTAGAACCTCATCGACCATCTTCGGGAGATGATGTAAAATTATTTGTTGATATTGTAAATCCTACTGCAAAAAAAACCATTATTGAACTTCATCTTAGAGCTCCATTTTTCTCTTTTCCAGAGACTCATGTAAAAGAAATAATAGAACCTCATACATCCAAAAAGATCGAAATTTATCTTGGGATTGTAAATACAAAAAGAAGGTCTGTAATAATCTCAATTTCCCTCAATGATGAAAATGGAGTGAGGCTTTCCACAACTTCTTATGATATAGGAATAAAGCCTTTAGACGAAAAAGTTGAGATATCTGAAATACTAATCCAACCTAAAAAGTTAAGATTAGACAATGATGCAGAAGTAGTATTAACATTAAAAAAAAATCAAGAAAACCCATTAGACCTTATAATTCGCCTAGATCCAACAGGAATGGGGCTTCCGTCTGATGAAAAAAAATTATCTATTAAAGAAAGTATGGAGAAAATCACAATGAGTATAAAAAAGGCACAGGAACTTGGTATGCAAAGAGTTCATGCAATGGTGCTAGATAAGGAAGGAAAACTCCTAACGGATGAAACAGCATATTTTAAAATAACTCGTTCTTTAAAGAATATTATGGGAAAGATATTAAAAATAGGATTCGATAAAATATAGGCTATATTAAGGAATATAAAGTATTAATATCTATTTAAGAATAGATACAATTTCTTTTTTAATTTTCTATTCATTTCCAAGACAGAATAATTAGATTTTCTCAAAGAGAATTAACTTCTTTACTTTAATCTAAGAGTCTTTATTTAATCCGTTTTTATATCTCTATTCAATAGTTGAGATATCTTGTGTCTCAAATGTTAAAGCATTTAAAATCTTATTACAAGTCTTAGGTATTATTGGATTAGACAATATAAAGACGATTCTAAGCCCCTTGACCAAACTATACATGATCACACATAATTCCTCAAAATTCCCCTTCTTATACCCTGTTATAAATAAGTCTAATAACCTTTCATTATTATTTCTTTTCTTCTAAAATATCTAAGACTTCAGAGACACATCCATTTACATCTTTATTAATTTCATTTCCAGTAAAGCGAATAACTGTATAACCTTTCTTTTGTAAGAACCGTTGGCGTTCCGCATCATTGGTACGCTGTTCTTTTGACTTATGGTATTCATGACCATCAAGCTCAACTACTACTCTTTTATCTATTACAGCAAAATCCACACGATATTGTCCAATAGGTTCTTGAGGTTTAATATCAGGAATAAGTTTTCTTGCAACTCTAAAAAATCGTTCTTCTATAGAAGATTCACATTTCTTTATTAAATCATCCTTTTCATTTAATATATCAATTATTGAGATGTCTACGTGTAATTGAGTACCACAATTCTTACAAAATTCTTGTTCTGTAGTAGATTCATTTCCACACATCTCACAATAAATTTTAGAAGGAGTTTTTATTATTTGATCAGAACTTGCTCTTTTACTAATTAACTTATTTGTATTTCTAATATTAATCCTAGGATTGTCCACATTTTATTTATTTGAATAAACGCAAAAGTGTTAATATTACTGTTATTTTTTTTACAATTCAATAAAACTTCTGTTATTTTTTCCCAGAGATTTACAGCTCTCTCAAGATTACCTTTATTATAATCGTTCCATGCATTATCGGAAATAGAATTAACTTCACTTAATAATTTTTCAAGTATATGACGATGCTCTTCTTCTTATATTAAGATTTCTTCCTTTTTCTGTGTAAACCTTTTACTTTTTTGTGTTTTTATTTTTATTGAAATACAAATATCCACAATTAGTATAGGTATAAATAATATAATTAGTGTTGATGCAATCGTAATAGTAAGATCATAAATAGGAGTTCCTTGTCCAGCGCTGACTCCAATTATCATTGTAATTAAAAAGCACATCCCGTAAATAGTTAAGAGAATATGTCTTTTTATAAATTTTGTATAATCCTCCTTCTGATCTGAAATGATTCTTGGTTCCTTAATAAAAAGACATCTCTCATCAAAATGAAGATGTGCTTTTTTTACGTTTAAATTGGGTGATTCTCCCAATTTTACACCTTTAATACACATTCGGCATATATAATCATAATTTACACTTGTTTGATTTAAAAAATCTGAAAGATAATCTAAATCACCTATAGCAGAATCAACCATTAGATTTATTCCTTCTCTTTCTCGTTTATTTTTTAGATGATAATATAAATAAATAGGGATTAAAGCAAGACCAAGTGTAAAGATAGTGAGAATACATAATACACAATAAATTAACTCTTTTTTCTTTCCTTCCTCAGTAAGACGATATCCCAATTTATAGCGCCCGTCTTTAACTCTTAAGGCAGTTCTTGGAGGATGTTTAATCTTTTGTAAGGCTAACTGTCCTTGCTGTTCAGTATTCGATATCGCTATTTGAATAGGTACTGCATACTCCATTTTATCACAGTATTCACAATAAGTAGTTCTTTCTCGATCTCTTCGTTGTTTTTCTTCTTTTGTAATGGTTCTGTTATATAATAAATGTCCACAACCTTTACATGTTATTCTGCCTTCAGAGACCTGTATGTTTTTATTACAAAATTCGCAATAATACCATACCATTTTAGTTAACCAATTTTTATCTTTTTTGGATTTTAAAAATTAACTATATATGATATCTATATACAATAATTTTGTTTATATATATTTTCTTTTCACGATATTCTTCTCTTGGATAAGTAAATCGTATAATATATAGTAAAATATAAAGTGAATTTTCTATTTCTAACTCATTTTTAATTTTAATATAAGTTTAAGTGAACCTTACACTATAATTATCTTATCCACCAACCTCTATTTTTTTCCTCAATTATTTCATTAATTTTATTTTGAATGAGTTCAGCTCTTTCTTGATCTTTTTGAGCTATGGAATTTTTACATATTTTTAACTGATCCTCTAATTTTGTGATTGGAATTGGAATACCATCAATAAAGCCATAGACAGGTTCATTTAACCTATGCATAAGTGATTTCCATCCATCCTTTGTCTTTACAGATAGTTCTCCCATGATCTCTACTTTTAGTAAATGCATTTTAAATTCTCCGAAATAGGATTTATAGTGGTTACCTTTTTTCCATTTAACTTTCTTTACCATGAATTTCTTTAAGACTGTATTTGATTTTAAAGCCCCCTCTTTATCAGTCAAAATATCTACATCTTTAGGTATAATATCAATATTATGAAATGCTAAACTTGTACTTCCGATAACCATCCATTTAATTCCTGCTTCTCTAAATCTCATTTCAATTTCTTCTAATGCGCAAACATGTTCAAAAGATAATTTTACCTTTTTTTTACCATTTCTTCTTCCAAGATATATTTTTTTTACACCTTTTTAGTTTATATGACAATATTCCATCTATATAAAAAGAAAAAAAGTGCAGATATTATTTTTCGGTTGAATTTAATTATCTATTAATGGATTTTTTCTTTAAATGAGGATACCCATAAGATTTAGTATGAATTCAGAAGAAGTCATTTGTGAAATTACCTTTAAAGATCCCCAATCATTTCACACGCATACGATAACAGGGAAGGTAAGAATAAAACAAATCTTTTCCTCTAATGATTCGTGGATTTCCATCTCAAACGTTTTCCGAATTAACGGAAGTTGGAAAAATGCTGAGCATACGATTCACAAGGCAAATATTTTTCAATTGACCATCCATAAGAGAAAGATCTCATACACATTTGAAAAAGAATCGCTGGGACTGTATCAAATAATTCAAGGCAACTCCCTTATGGTACATATAAGCTAAAAATTGACATACTGATTATTAATGAATGGTATACGTTTAGAAAAGGGTAAGATAAGGTATAGATAGGGTAAGTTAAAGGTAAAAAAAATAAGATATAAATATCTAGGTATTCTCTTATTATCATTTAAGGTTTTAAATATAAACTTTTCCTAAATCTTGGTCTAAATAGAATATTATCTCTTTATTGAGTAAATTTTCTTTAGAATCCCCATTCACAGAAGATAGATTCAAAGTATCTAGTCATTATTGATGAAGATCCATTCTGCTTAGGTTGGAGTGAGTCTAAGGCAGTAATTTAATGAGATCGCTATTTTCCTATGAGTTTAAATAGTCATTTTCAAATTATATAGTAATAAAATAAAGTAAAATTAATCTAAGAAAAGAGGTAGATAAAAATGAGTAATAATATAAAAAAGAAAAGGCTCACCCAAGAGGACATAGAAAGAATGATGGCAAATGCCCTTGTAGACGCTTATTTATCATGTCCTTATTGTGAATATGGAGACTTAGAGCCTGACTATGACACCTGTCCAGAATGCAATAAAAAAAATCCCTTGCGACAGCTTGGGATGATCTAATAGGGAGGGATGAGGAAAAATGAAAGATTTCATAAAAGAGCAGAAAATTAAACTTGCCAAAAAACTTGAAAATAAGATCTTCTCCTATGAGGAATATCATGAGATATTGGACATAATCAATACTTTCGGTGTTGGAAAAGATGAGTTTTATAAGGAGTTTGAAAGATTAGTATCAAAATATTTTTTATAAATTATAGAGAGGGATAAAAATAAAATACCTAATATTGAATCAGGACTTACGAGAGGAGGACTCCCTAAGAGAGTTAGAATCAAATTCGGTTCAACTAATCCTCACATCGCCCCCCTATTTCAATGTTAGAAATTACACAAAGCACTCACGATCAAAAAGAAAAATGCTTCAAGACGCTAAGATATATGAAGATCTCAACACCCAAGAAAAAACCATTGTAGAATATGAACTGTATCTTAGGGAAATGAAGGAGATTTTCTTTCGATTGAAGCGGTTATTAAAACCTACAGGATATATCATCATCATTATCTCAGATATAACTTCAAACAAAATTCATTTTCCCCTCTCCTTTCATTTTTTTAATCTACTTTCAGAGATCTATATCTGGCAAGAAACGATTATTTGGGATAAGACCATAGAATTTAATGATAAGAAGCATCGAGTTCAGAAATACCTATATCAACCATTTAGTTTTTACTATAAACCCAATTGGAGTCATGAATTCATTTTAATTTTCTCAAAGACTAAAGAATTACCACGATCAGATTATATTAAAGATTCTAAGTTTAACAAAACAGAGTTTATCTACAATTATTCACGATCTATTTGGCATATTACCCCAATCCCCCCAGATTTACAAGATATCCATCCCGCACGATTTCCTTTTGAAATTCCACACCATCTCATTAAATACTATACCAATAAAGGAGATGTGGTGTTTGACTGTATGGCGGGATTTGGCACTACCCTCATTGAAGCCTTAAGGCTTGAGAGAATAGCGGTTGGAAATGATAAGGAGAAAAAATACTGTGATCTCATGGAAAAGAACATTAAGATATTTAATAAAAATCATGATTACTTTTATAACCAAGTTAAATTATATCGAATGAAAAT
>Ga0315549_1003411_pt1 | contig 14207 bp, 11 predicted proteins | sample SalMarSW160200MG_FD_203101 | JGI IMG/M metagenome (GOLD analysis project Ga0315549, IMG submission 203101) | Salt marsh sediment microbial communities from the Plum Island Ecosystem LTER, Massachusetts, United States - Salt Marsh Sediment SW1601-200 ... | reverse complement strand
TCAGGTCTATTGCGAAGAGTATCCTTGCCGAGAGGGGGCCCGAAGCGTTTCTCCCGCTTGTGGAGAAAGAGGAGCGCCCCCCCACTCCTAAAGCCAGGGTCAGAAGTAAGAGAACCGAGAAGACCAGGGCCGAAATATCCCCAAACGCCAGGGCAGTCCTGGAGAGAAGGTACCTGGTAAAGAACGACAAGGGTCAGGTGATCGAGGGCGCTGAGGACATGTTCCGCCGCGTGGCCCATCACATCGCCGCAGCGGATTCGCTCTACAACCCTAAAGCCGACATCGAGGCCAGGGAAGAGGAGTTCTACCAGGCAATGGCGAATCTCGAGTTCCTGCCCAACTCACCAACGCTGATGAACGCCGGCCGCGAGCTGGGACAGCTTTCCGCCTGTTTCGTGCTGCCTATTGAGGACTCCATGGATTCCATCTTCGATTCCGTGAAGCACACGGCTCTAATACACAAGAGCGGTGGTGGCACCGGCTTCTCCTTCTCCCGGCTGCGCCCCGAAGGTGACACAGTGGGCTCCACAGGAGGAGTAGCCAGCGGCCCAGTCTCGTTTATGCGAGCCTTCGATGCCGCTACCGACGTCATCAAGCAGGGGGGCAAGCGGCGGGGGGCCAACATGGCAATCCTGAACGTTGACCATCCCGACATATTGAAGTTCATCACCTCTAAGGAGGACTACACCTCCCTCACCAACTTCAACATATCGGTGGCAGTGACCGAGGCGTTCATGAAGGCGGTGGAGAGCGGCGGTGAGTACGAGCTTGTGAATCCCCACACCAAAAAGGTGGTGGGCAAGCTCAACGCTAAAGAGGTATTCGACCGTATAGTTGATATGGCATGGAGAAATGGAGACCCGGGCATCGTGTTCCTCGACCGGGTGAACAGGGATAACCCCACTCCAAAGCTGGGAACTGTGGAGAGCACCAATCCCTGCGGCGAACAACCCCTCTTACCCTACGAGTCGTGCAACCTGGGATCGATGAACCTATCCAAGATGGTCCGCGAGGAGAACGGCACCACAGATATAGATTATGCCAAGCTTGCGCAAACGGTGAGAATGGCTGTCAGATTCCTGGATAACGTAATAGATGTCAACAAATTCCCCCTACCCAGGATAGACGAGATGACCAAGGCCACCAGGAAGATCGGCCTCGGCGTGATGGGTTTCGCCGACCTCCTTATCCAGTTGGGAATACCCTATGATTCACAGGAAGCGCTTAACATTGCTGAGGAGCTGATGAAGTTCATAAGCAAGGAGTCTATAGAAGCCTCCAAAGATCTTGCCGAGGAGAGGGGCGTGTTTCCCGCCTTTAAGGGCAGCGTTTATGACAAGCCTGACGGTCCCCGGGTGAGAAATGCTACCAGAACTACCATCGCCCCCACCGGCACCCTGAGCATCATCGCCGGCTGCTCCAGCGGCATCGAGCCCCTGTTCGCCCTGAGCTATACGCGCACCATACTGGAGGGCACACAGCTGGTAGAGGTTAATCCCCTGTTTGAGGAGGTAGCGAAGAGGCAGGGATTCTACTCTGAAGAGCTGATGCAAGAGGTAGCCAAACGAGGTAATCTGCGCGATCTAGAGGGCGTCCCGGAAAAGGCGCAAAGGCTATTCGTCACCTCCCACGACATTACGCCTGAGTGGCATGTCAAAATGCAGGCGGCATTTCAGAAGCACACCGATAACGCCGTATCCAAGACTGTCAATTTCCCTCACAACGCTACGACGGACGATGTCCGTGAGGTCTACATGCTAGCCTGCAAGGAGGGCTGCAAAGGCATAACGATCTACCGGGATAGGAGCCGCGACAGCCAGGTGCTGAGCATGACCCATGACGAGCTGGTCGAGAAGGAGACCAAAAGAGTCCCAAGAGAGCGTCCGACCACCACAGCAGGGGTCACCGAGAAGGTCGCTACTGGCTGCGGAAACCTCTACATAACGGTGAACTACGATGAGGAAGGCAGGTTGTGCGAGGTGTTCTGCGCCCTGGGTAAGGCGGGAGGCTGTGCCTCAGCGCAACTTGAGGCTATCACCAGGCTGATCTCCCTGGCACTGAGGTCAGGGGTGGAGGTGGAATCGATCATCAAGCACCTGAGAGGAATCAGGTGCCCCTCAATTGCCTGGGACAGGGGCCATGCCATCCTTTCCTGCCCTGACGCCATTGCCGGCGTTCTGGAGCGACACCAGACAAGCGGCGGCGTTGATCCCCGCGTACGCGGGGACAAACCCCAAGCCAATCCTGAAGCCAAAACCAAAGCCAAGACCAAGGCTGGTGGTGAGATCAAGAATACGGCGGGGCAATGTCCAGATTGCGGCAGCCTGCTCGTCTTCCAAGAAGGCTGCTTCATCTGCCAGTCCTGCGGCTATACCAAGTGCTAGCAATGTGAACGATTCATGACATGGAAAGCGATCAAGGAGGCCAGGCTAAGGCTCGAAAAGGAGAAGGGCACCATCCGCAAGGATTGGGGGGGAGAACGCCCATTGCCCTCATCATAGCTACGAAAACATAGTTTGCGAGCGGGTCTTCTGGGAACCAAAAACGCGTAGGGCCGAAGAACCCATCAGCCTGGAATCGCAGCGCCCTCTACGCTCATCGAGAGTTGCCCCTTGATGAGCCGCTGCCCTGGTCGGCAGTGGATTCCGGCATTAACCCTGAGTATCTCAGTGAGGAGTTGGCTAGGGCACGCCGGCGGGCTCAGACCCAACCCTGCCCGCCGAAGGACTGCCACGAGTGCGGAGTGTGCTAAAGCATGACCATTGACCAGAACATCCGAGACTTGCAGCGGCGCATCGCTGGGGCCTGCGAGCGCGCGGGGCGGTCGCCGGATGAGGTTACCCTGGTCGCCGTGACCAAGACCGTAGAGGTCGTTGCCATCGAGGCTGCCTTCAACGCTGGCATCAGGAACTTCGGTGAAAACAGGGTCCAGGAGGCTAAACCCAAGATCGAGCAGCTTGAGGCCTTGAGACCTCACCTGACCTGGCACATGGTGGGACACCTTCAAACCAACAAAGCCAAGACAGCACTGGACATTTTTGATATAATCCATAGCGTTGATTCGCTCAGGTTGGCGGAGGCCCTGAGCAGGCGCAGTCAGAAGAAGCTGCCTGTTCTCATCGAGGTCAATGTTTCCGCCGAGGCAACCAAGAGCGGCTTCCCGCTACCTGAGGTAGACGAGGCAGTGAGGCAGATCGGGAGGCTGCCCAATATCGAGATAGAGGGGCTGATGACCATGGCCCCCTGGGTGAGCGATGCCGAGGAGGTGCGGCCCGTCTTTCGCCAGTTGCGGCAACTGAGAGATGCCCTGGGGCTCAGGCACCTGTCTATGGGGATGACCGATGACTTCGAGGTGGCCATCGAGGAGGGAGCGACGCTGGTGAGGATAGGTCGAGCGATTTTCGGTGAGCGAAGAATGGCTTGAGGAGAAAACGATGAGGATCGCCTTTATTGGGGCCGGGGTTATGGGCGAGGCTATGATCTCAGCCCTTCTCAGACAAGGAGCAATCAGCCACGATACGGTTTTTGCCTGTGACGTCGATCAGGCTCGCCTTACCCACATAGGGGAAAAATACAAGGTCAATTGTGCTCGGGATATTCACAGCGCGGTCGTTGATCCCGATGTCGTCGTTCTCTCGATCAAGCCTCAGACACTGGCCGAGGTGATGAAAGACCTGAAAGGCGAGCTAAAGGAAAAACAACTGGTGCTCTCTATCGTCGCCGGGGCCAGGATTGACACCATCAGAAAGGGACTGGGACACGACAAGGTTGTCCGGGTGATGCCCAATACGCCGGCACAGGTCGGAGAAGGGATGAGCGTATGGACCGCCACCGCTGCCGTGAGCCGGAAGCAGAAAGATATGGTGCAGACTATCCTGAGGGCGATGGGCAAGGAGATATACTTCTCCGATGAGAAGTATATCGACATGGCGACGGCAATAAGCGGTAGTGGCCCCGCCTATATCTTCCTGATTATGGAAGCGCTCATCGATGCCGCGGTGCACATCGGTCTTCCCCGGGAGTTGGCAGGGGAGCTGGTAGCGCAAACTGTGCTGGGCTCTGCGCATATGACCAAGGAGTCGGGCAAGCACCCCGCAGAGCTGAAGAATTTGGTTACCTCACCGGGAGGGACTACCGCTGAGGGTCTGTTTTGCCTGGAGGAGGGAGGGGTGCGGGCCATCATGGCCCAGGCGGTCATCGCTGCTTACGAGAAAGCAAAGCTTCTGGGAGGTGAGAGCGGCAAATGACTATCGCAGCTGAGCTTGTCTACTACATCATACAGGTGATCACCATCGCCATATTCGCCAGGGTTGTCTTATCCTGGTTTATGATCAGTCCCAGAAGCGGCGTTCTTGTTAGCATCTATCAGGTACTTTTTCAGATAACTGAACCCATTCTGGGGCCGCTGCGTAGAATCATCCCTACGATAGGCATGTTCGACATATCGCCGATAGTGGCTATCATCGCGCTGCAGATCATCGGCGAGGTGCTCATCCGAGCCCTGTCCTAAGGCTCATGATTCCCACACAACTTGGCCACCAATGATGGTCTTCTCCACCTGAATTTCCTTTATCTCCTCCGGCGCTACCGTCGTGGGGTCAGCGCTCAAAACCACCAGATCGGCCAGCTTGCCGATTTCGATGCTTCCTTTCGAGCGCTCCTCGAAGGAGGCATAGGCTCCGCCCAGGGTATACATCCTGAGCGCCTCCTCAGGAGAAATAGCCTCTTCCGCAGAGAGAATCTGCCCGCTCTCAGCCTTGCGCGTGACCGCGGCATAGACTCCAATCAGTGGGGCGCAGGGCGCCACCGGACAATCGGAGCTCCCCGCCGGCCTGAGTCCGTTCTCCAAGAACGACCTCGTGCGATACAGCCACGGCAGCTGCTCATTGGGGACCTCTTGCAGATATCTCTCCCCGCTGAAGTAAATGAACGCTGGCTGAGTAACAACCACAGCATCTACATCCTGCAATCGCTGCAGCAGTGGGGGAGGACATACCGAGCAATGCTCCAGCCGATGGCGGTGGTCAGCCTTTGGAGCCCGATGCAGGCAGTACTCCAGGGCAATGGCCGCTGCCTCCACCGTGCCCTCCTCGACAGCGTGCACGGCTACTTGAAAGCCATCCTGATGCGCCCTAAGAACCCCTTCATTCAGTTCTTCCTGGGACGGGTTGAGCTGCCCTCTTGTTTCATCCAGGGTTATCTTAACCGCGCCTAACCTGAGCCCAGGGTCGCCGTAGCCAGGTCGTAGCCCCCTGTCTTTGAGGTCGGCGAGAGCATGGAGACCGAACATCATGCAAACCCTGGGGACAAGCTCTCCCCCCTCTTTGAGCTTGAGAAAGGTCTGCCATTGTCCGAAGCCGTTTCTCACCGTAGCATCCTGGACCGAGGTGATACCCGAGGAAAGGAAGCTTTGATTGGCAAGCTTTACCCCCTGTCTAAGCTCCTCTTCGCTCATGGGGGGTATTACCTGCTCATTGATATAGGAGTTCATGCCGAAGAGCAGTCCGCTGGGTTCCCCTGTCTCCAGTTCGCGGTCGATGAGCCCGCCTGGAGGGTCTGGGGTCTCTATGGAGATGCCGGCCAGAGGCAGCGCCAGGCTGTTGAGTACACAGGCATGCATTGAGCGATGGGTTAGCTTCACCGGGTGATATGGCGCCGCTTGGTCGAGATCGTGGCGGGTGGGGTGGCGGCGCTCCGGGAGGTAGAACTCGTTGTAGCCGTTGGCCCTTAACCAGGTGCCCTGGGGAACGCGCTGCGCCCGCTGCCTGATCCTGCTCTGAATATCGGAAATGGACGCGACCGAAGCGGGACTGCAATCGATGCCGAGCAGCCCTGAGGCATAGGACAGGACATGGATATGAGCATCGTTGAAGCCGGGGATAACCGTTTTGCCCTCACAGTTGATGAGTTTTTTTCGTCCTCTGAAGAGGTCGAGGTCGGCATTGGAGCCAACCCAGACTATCTCCCCGGCCTCCGCTGCCACCAACTCCGCCCTGGGCCGCTGAGGATCAATCGTCAGTATGTTGGCATTATAGAGGACAAGGTCTGCTGCTCGCGCAACCAATACTCACCGGCGATACGGTAGAAACTTCAGCCCCACTAGACTTGGTCCTGCTCCAGAAGCCAAGTGCCTACTCTCGCAATCAACGTTTCGATATAGCTACCCACCGTCGTACAGTCTCCATATGCTTCCATGCTGTCCCCGGTCCAGGGTGTATCTCCCTCTTTGAGCCAACCGCGTCTGCCAAACACCTCTTCCTTGAAGACCTCGGTTCGAACCGCCATGTCTATGCTGGAGCTGATGTCAATACCACCGCCTTCGCTGAGCGCCGCCGCGCGCTCCAGCCAATCAACCGCACTATTCAGATATACCTTAATCTCATCTGTGACCTCATCAGCTTCAGCGTACTCAGCCATCGCCCGCTCTACAAACTTGTCCGCTATCTCCAGCACAACAAGCAGCTTGAGTGACTCCAGACACTCTGCCCAGCCGTCCCTCGGCTGGTAGACGATCCCCCACTGCACGGCGTCGATTTCGCTCTCGATGTCGGCCAGCGGCGGCTCCTCGGCCAGCGCAGGTGTTGAACCCATCAATACTATGACCAGGGCCAAGACTACGCTCAGTACGAAGCCCTTGCTTCTCATTTCTGCCCCCCCACGCATATCAGCATCGCCTAATTATATCACGCCTGACAAAATCTTGTTGCGCACATGACGTCTTTTGGGTATCAGGACGAGAACTGCCAGGGAACATTGGACTTAAGCCCCACTGCCTGACCACGGAGCCTGAGGAAAGGGCCTATTTCCTCCACAAGAAGGAGAATTCCGTGCTTGCCTCTACAACACTGCTTCCCTCTTGGTAGAGGTCATTGAGGCGTATTGTGATTAGGGCAGATTCGGGGAAGAAGACCCACCTGGTCTCATAGTGCCTGGAGTCGCCAGGCCCGAGGTCGTGCTCGAAAGGGGACGGAACGAAGTATTCGCCTTCGTTGTCAGCCTGGTCTGTAGCACGGGCACAGGGGTAGAAGATGGCGTAGAGACGGCTGGCCTCGAATACTTGCCCCGTCTGGTTCTCTATCTCCCATTGCACCGAGACTTCGTTACCAGTCCACTCCACCACGGTGAGGGTTATCGAGAGTCCAGAAAGCGTACGAGTGATATTGAACGTTTTGCTCACAGTCGTTGCGACAGGTGTAGGTGTGGGCGTTGGATTAGGAGCGCATGTCGATGCCTGCGTAGACGTTGGAGTAATTGCGAGCGTCGGTATGGGGGTGTGCCCTCGCCACTCCATCAAGTACTCCAATACGGTTACCTTATCGGCTTTTGTAACGTTACCGTATTCTATGACCTCCATCGTGCATGGGACTTGCCGGAGGTTTGGGATCAGCTTTGTCGGTGGCGTGACGGAGCAGGTACAGCTTTTGACGTGGTTCCCATTGTGCCTCACGACGACCTCTTTTTCCTCGCCTATCGCCAGCTCCTGCCAGGCGACTTTGGTAACCTCCTCGCCATCCAGGGTTACTATATTGAACTCGATTCGAAAGTATCCACTCTCGTTGCCTGTGTTCTTGACAATAACAGAGCAATCAGAGGAACGTCTCCACCACAGGTTAATGATTTCCGGGTCAGCAGTTATGTCGTAGGCTACCGGAACCTCTTCGTAATGAGTTTCCGTCCGGTTTCCTTCCAAAGGTCTGGAATATGCCTCTATCTCGTAATAGGTGACGCCCATAAGCGGTACAAGGCATATGACAAGAGCAGCGACCACCAGAAGCGCTAAAATGACCCATAATGTCAGCTTCATCACTATGCCACCGGCTCAATCATTCCGCCTCAAGGGTACTGTGGTACCCTCGTCTATGGCCCACTATACCCTACCGCGTCACGCGTGACAATCACCCAAAAGTTCTATCCAGTGTAGAAGATGGTAAAGGCGAGACAATCTCCCGACATGGGGTTGACTTTGGCCACATTCTGTAGTTGAATGGGTGCGGCCTAAATATGTCTAGAACTATTATGACGCCCAGAGCAAAGGGGGAAAGGAGGCAAGATAGTCGCAGGGATTTTGAATAACAATGAACTCTGATGGCAAAAATGAAAGGGGGAACTAGAAATGAAGAGATTGGGTTTTGCTCTCGTTTTGATGCTGGCAATAGCCTCTCTGCTGGTGGCCGGCTGTGGGGGAGATGGGGAGGAGGAGGCCACGCCTACAGCGACCGCAACCCCTGTAGCCACCGCAACCCCTGTAGCCACCGCAACCCCTGTAGCCACCGCAACCCCTATAGCCACCGCAACCCCAACAGCTACAGCGACGCCGGTAGCAACATCTACTCCTGCTGCGACGCTACCGCCCGGCGAACTGAGCGACCTTCTGGGCCATTTGTCGGCGATCGAGTCCGTGAAGTATGACATGGTGATGACGATGCCTGGGATGCCCTCAGCCATGACAGCGACGGTATGGCAGAAGGCAAACAAGATGAAGAGCGAGATGACCGTGCAAGAAATGACGATAGTCACATACATAGACTACGATGCCCAAAGGCTGTGTGCGTATGCTCCAGATATGGGCATGGTTATGGCATCGGATTTCTCGCAGGCCGGGCCGGACCCTCTAGCGGGGTCTGAGATTATCGAGCAGTATCAGCCCACGGTTATCGGCAGTGAGACGATTGACGGAAAGGATTGCCTAGTCTATGAATGGACGGCCGAAGGCGTAACGACAAAGACGTGGGCAGCGAAGGACACCGGTTTTCCTGTTCGAGTCGAGGTAACAACGCCTGAAGGTGTGATGACAATGGAGTTCACCAACGTAGAGTTCGTTGACATCCCTGACAGCGAGTTCGAGTTTCCGCCAGAGTGCGGGGAGTGAATTCGGCTCCTGGCGGTGGGGGGGCAAGCTGAAACGATAGAACCAGCCACGCCCTATGCATTGCTATAGCGGTGAGGGCTGGAGAACGGGGCGATTAACATGTTGCGTCCCGCCCCAAATCGGATGTCGCAGGCTAAACTGTTATTAAAGCGGCAGCTCCCGGCATGCCGGGAGTTGCCGCCTGTTTTATACTAAACCCCAAGGGCAGGTGCGCACCAAGGAATCATGAAAATTGATATGCCACATGCCGTTTGTGGTGAGCCTGGGCCGTAGGACGGCCGACCTGTCGGCCTCGAACCATGAACGGCCCTTCGACAGGCCCGCGAGAAAATCAGGGGCAGGCTCAGGGTGAACGGACGAAAGCTGTTTTCAGAGCAAAACCCTTTCATCCGGTTGCTAAGAACGCGTCGCCTCCGCCCATTTGGCTCGTTCGAGGTGCACTATGAGGATGGCGACATCCGCCGGCGTTACCCCGTAAATCCGCGAGGCCTGGCCCAGAGTAGCTGGCTGGAAGTGCTTCAACCTCTCGCGGGCCTCTATACGGAACCCGCTGATGCTATCGTAGTCGAACCCCCGGGGAATAGCCCGTTCCTCCAGGCGGCGAACCCTCTCGACCTCAGCCGTTTGCCTCTCGATATACCCCTCATACTTGGCCTCGATCTCGACCTGCTCCCGAGAATTAGCGCCGAGCTCCGCCTTGCCAAAGCCAAGGTTGGTCAGCAGCTCGTAGTTTGCCTCGGGGCGGCGCAGGAACTCCAGAGCGCTGATACTGCGCCCTATGGGGGGGAGGTGATACCTATGCAGTAGAGAATCCAGCTTCTCCCCAGGGCTGAAGTGGGTCCTTGACAGGCGGCGCAACTCCTCGCCAGTAACCTGGCGCTTTTTCTCAACTGCTCGGTGCCGATCCTGTGGAACAAGGCCCAGCCGGTAGCCAATGGGCGTCAATCTCAGATCCGCGTTGTCCTGGCGCAGCAGGAGACGATATTCAGCCCTCGAGGTCAGCAGCCGGTAGGGCTCGGTGAGTTCCCTGGTTACCAAGTCATCGATCATCACCCCGATGTAGGCCTGGTCGCGGCGCAGTATGATCGGCGGCTCGCCCTTGACCTTAAGCGCTGCGTTTATCCCAGCAATTAGCCCCTGCCCCCCCGCCTCCTCGTAGCCGGAGGTGCCGTTTATCTGGCCAGCGAAAAATAGTCCGGGGACAAGCTTCGACTCCAGCGTAGCCTGGGTCTGGCTGGGTGGAACATAGTCATATTCGATGGCATAGCCTACCCGCATCATCTCCGCTTTCTCCAGGGCCGGGATGGTACGCAGCATAGCCAACTGCACGTCCTCGGGGAGGCTGGTGTTAGCTCCCTGGACGTAAACCTCGTTTGTCTGCCAGCCCTCAGGCTCCAGGAAGAACCCGTGCGCCTGCTTATCGGCGAAGCGAACTATCTTGTCCTCTATCGAAGGGCAGTAGCGAGGCCCAACCCCGTCGATGAGCCCGGTAAACAAGGGAGCGCGGTGAAGATTGGAGCGGATTATCTGGTGCGTCTTTTCGTTGGTGTACACCAGGTAGCAGGGGAGCTGTTGCCGCCACTGGATTGGCTTGTCCTGAGGGTAGATGGGATTTGGCGGAGAGGAGTAGAAATGCTCGTTGGGCGGGCTAAAGCCAAAGTAAAGGGGCACTTCGCTCCCTGGCTGGGTGACAGCTCTACCGAAATCAATGGTCCTGGCGTCGAGGCGGGGAGGGGTGCCTGTTTTCAGTCGTCCCAGGGTAAGCCCCAGATTCCTCAGGCTTTGAGACAGCCCATAGGCGGCGAATTCCCCCGCCCTTCCCGCAGGATAGGTAGAATCTCCCACAATCACCCTTCCCGCCAGTGAGGTCCCCGTGGTCAGAACCACAGTCCTGCCCTCATACGTCCAGCCAGTATTAGTCCCCACTCTCAGAGCTGTTCCAGAGCCCCCCACAGGCTTCAGCTCCTCAACCAGCGCCTGTTTGATATTAAGGTTTGGTTGCCTCTCCAGGGTGTGCTTCATGGAGAGACTGTAGAGCCTCTTGTCCGCCTGAGCGCGTAGCGCCTGAACAGCGGGCCCCTTCCCCGTATTCAGCATCCTGACCTGGATGAAGGTCTTGTCGATATTGCGCGCCATCTCCCCACCGAGGGCATCGATCTCCCTGACCACATGCCCCTTGGCCGGCCCCCCGATGGAGGGGTTGCAAGACATAAGCGCCACATTGTCCAGGTTCATGGTCAGCAGCAGAGTGCGGCATCCCATCCTCGCCGCCGCCAGGGCTGCCTCACAACCTGCGTGCCCGGCGCCGATAACTATAACGTCATACATTTTCCTGTCTTTAGAATTCTACCATCTTGGACTCCGCCTTGTCGACTTCGGGCTAAAAGAGATTGGCTACCTCCCGTCTCAACACCTATAGACAAATCGCTCTAAATACTGTAATATGCAAGCCGGAGGATAGAATTTGGCGCATATCAAATCGGCAAAGAAATCGATTCGCATCATAGCTGAAAGGCGAAAGCGCAATCGGTCTATTAGTAGCGCAGTAAAGACCTCTGTCATCAAGGCGGAAGAGCTTATTCTCGATAAGGAACTGGAGCCAGCCAGAGAAGCAGTGAAGCAGGCGACAATCGCCCTGGATAGGGCCGCGCAGAAGGGGACTATCCACTCAAATAACGCTGCTCGTCGTAAGTCGCGGCTGATGAAGAAGTTCAACGCTGCCTTTTCTTCTGAGAGTTAGGTGTTCGTGGTCTAATCAAGCATCGTCTGGAGCCTCAGGAAGTGTGGAATTGAAGCTGCTCATCCGAGCAGCTTTTTGTTTTGCCTAGGGTATTGACAGCAGGCTTCTGGCGTGGTAAGCTCTCTCGGTAGAACAAGAGTTCGGAACATATCGAGGGGTGAGAAAATGAAAGCACTGTCTACAAAGCAAAGGCGCATCCTCGCTTTTCTACGACGCTTCCGCGAGGAGAAGGACTATCCTCCAACCGTCAGGGACATTCTAAGGGCTTGTGGCATTAGCTCGACCTCGGTGGTGGACTACAATCTGAAGGTCCTGGAGAGGGAGGGGCATATCCGCCGCGACCGTGAGGTGTCAAGGGGCATCGAACTCCTTGGTAAGGAGCGAAGGCGCACGGTGATGGTGCCCGTCATCGGCTACATAGCTGCTGGCGAGCCGATACCGGTGCCGACATCCGATACCTGGGAAATGGAGCCGCTGGACGCTGTCGAGGTCAGCAGTGAGCTTACTCGCGATCGGGACAACGTCTATGCGCTGAGGGTAAAGGGTACGTCGATGATCGATGCCCTGATCAACGATGGCGACATCGTCCTGATGCAGCAGGCGGCCACTGCCGAGGACGGCGAGACGGTTGCTGCCTGGCTAAAGGCGGAGGGCGAGACAACCCTGAAGAAGCTCTACCGTGAGCGTGGCCGCATTCGCCTCCAGCCAGCTAACTCCGAGATGAAGCCGGTCTACGCTGCCCCTGAAAACGTGGACGTCCAGGGTAAGGTCGTCGGCGTCATCAGACAGGTCTAGGGAGTGTAACAAATGCCCACTGGTGATCTGGTGATGGGTTCTGATGGCCACCTCGCACGTGTAGTTGGCCCGTGGGCGAAAGATAAGCTGTTCTCAATTCAGGAGTATTGCGAGATATTCAGTTCCGGTATGAAACGCAAATGGCCTGCGCGCACTTTTATAGACATTTTCGCTGGTCCTGGCAAGTGCTTGGTTGAAGGAACTGGTGAGGAGATTGATGGGTCCCCTCTGGTTGCTCTTCAATCCAAAGTGCCATTTACTCACTGTTTTTTCAATGACATTGATCGTAGAGCCATAGATTCCCTTTATAGTCGTACCCGCTCTTTTACATCGACAAAGATCACCTTGTTCAGCAAAGACTGTAATGAGGTGATAAAGGATTTGAGAGGTAAATTGCCGTCGCCTTCATTGGATTTCTGCTTTATTGATCCGTGGAAGTGGGAGATCAGGTTTGACTCCATTCGACAGCTTACGAAGGATCGCAGCATGGATCTTGTCGTGACTTTTCACAGTGGTAACATGAAAAGAGTTGTAGATGATCATCCAGATGTTCTAGATGATTTTTTTGGTGATGATGAATGGCAGGGCGAATGCAAAAGTGTGAGAGCTAAGGGCCAAGTGAGGACGGGCCGCGCACTACTTGATGCTTACAAGAGAAGACTCAGTAGCTTGGGCTATAACGGTGTGCATGACTTCACGCTTGTAAAAAACACGAAAGGCGTGCCACTTTATCACCTAGTATTTGCAAGTAGACATCCGCGAGGTGAGGAATTTTGGGCCAAGATCAGCCGTAGATTGTCAACTGGGCAGTTAAGGATGATGATTTGACTATTGTGAATGGCTAAAGTGGTTGATTATGAGGATTCGGAAACGTGAATATCAGCTTCTGGATGGCTCTGAACAAGAACTTGTTCAACGTGTTGGCGACGGCTCTATCATAACAAGGTTTGACAAAACCCCTCCCCCAACCAAGCCCACGGACGTAGTGTGTCCCCACTTTCTTGAACTGAAGTGGGCTACCGGATGTCCTTTTTCTTGCGCTTGGTGCTATTTGAACGGTACGCTGAGATTCGCGCCTCGAAAATCCCGACCTTACGTTAAGCCTTATGAGAAGATCGAACACCATGTGAGGACTTTTCTGCAGAACGTGGACGGGTGCGGCGAGCTTTTGAATACCGGTGAGCTAGCTGACTCGCTGATGTACGAGAAAAATGGACATCCCTTCTCAGAATTCATAATCTCATTGTTTCAGGAACAAGAGACTCACAAAGTCCTTTTCCTCAGCAAATCGAGCTATGTTAAGCATTTACTTGACATAAATGACCATAGTCAAGCGGTAGTGAGCTTCAGTCTAAATGCTGACGAGGTTGCCGAGAGATTCGAAAATGGTGCTCCCCGCGTGGCTGATCGCATAGAGGCAGCGAGTGAACTTAGCAACGCCGGCTACGAGGTCAGGATTCGCATTGATCCCATGGTTCCAGTGCGTGACTGGCAGGATCAATACCTGCGCTTGGTTGATGATATCTTCGCCAACTTTGTCCCGTCTCGCATTACGTTTGGTTCACTTAGGGGACTCCAGAGCACTATCAACATGTCAACTGACAAATCGTGGGTAGAGTACCTTTCTGAGAAATCCAACTGGGGGAAGAGGATAGACTCGGATACAAGGTATCTCATGTATCACATGCTCATAGAGTACATCAAGGATAAGTTTGGGTACGCCAGCGTTGCGCTGTGCAAGGAAACTGTCCGGATATGGGATAAGCTTGGGATGGATTACAAAAGGATTACATGTAACTGCCT
>Ga0315549_1003407_pt1 | contig 14224 bp, 15 predicted proteins | sample SalMarSW160200MG_FD_203101 | JGI IMG/M metagenome (GOLD analysis project Ga0315549, IMG submission 203101) | Salt marsh sediment microbial communities from the Plum Island Ecosystem LTER, Massachusetts, United States - Salt Marsh Sediment SW1601-200 ... | reverse complement strand
GAATGTAGACACTAAGAAGAAGCTCTCTTCACGAAGGAAAAATTAAAATATTTCAAAGGGTTGCCTCTTCTCGGCACCGCTGCTCCGAAAGGGAACATCCGTTTAAACACCTGGTTAATACTCTATGAAAACAGACTAACCCACCAATCATTATAGCCCCCTTATATCCTTTTAATTCCCATCTTATGCTTCCCCACAGTACTTAATCCCCACACAGTCTCAAGACTACCAGTATCACAAGAACTATGCGATTAATTCCCAATGGAATAGGTCTATCTAAATCCAACTGCGAGACCCTATCCCGTTACCTCCCTGATCTATGCCTGTGGTTACATAAAATGAACACAAGTGAACTCAAATGAACTCAAATGAACGGAAATGCATAAATCTGCTCTCAAGATTGTTTCCTCGTTTTAGATAAGACGAACCAAAACCATCCAACAGAAAGGAGGTGAATCATTAGGCAAGGTCTTTTATTCAATGGAATGACATCCACCATAACCTTTACCAAGAGGCAGTCAATTAGTTTTGGCTGCCTCTTTTTTTTTCGCTTCACGAAAGGAGGTGAGAACCACTGGCATACACGCCGGAACTCTCGTATGAGAACAGCGCCAATCTCAGAAGGCTCGCATGGTTTCTCAGGAAACCTATGACTTCAACCCTGGAAACCCTCATTGAACTCCTCAGTGTGAGGATGGCAGAGATAAACCCAGGGGAGGTAGACGGCATCGATGATCCCCCGTGGCCGTGCAGCAAGGAAAAGAAGGACCAGGAAAGAGTGGCGTCTATAAATAGTCTCTGAGGATGATAACCTTCAACTCTTCGATTCGTCTGAGTTTACTATCATTGGTGATAAACGCATCGGCTTTCGCTTCAAGGCCTGCCGCAATTTGGATAGCATCCATTGCCCTGAGGAAGGTATATCTGCCGCGCAGTCTGCCCGCCGATTCGGCAATATCTGTAGAAATTTCCAGCAGAGTAATATTCTTCCCTGCCTTAAGAAATTCGGAAAAATCTTGTGCCAATTTCTCATTACCTGCTTCAATCGGTTTAGGCAGAACCTCCACAAGGGTTATAACAGATGAAAAAGCCCTTATTTTGCCTGATTGAAAGGTAGTGACGATCTCTTTTACAAGGGGACCAAATTGGGGATGTGCTTCAATGTAGTAAATAATTGGGGCAGTGTCGATGAATAGAGAGTCGATCTTGTCGAGCTCATCAACAAGGGTCATAGGCGATCCTTTCGGAGCCTATCGACATATTCCTGGGCATCTTCATGTTCCCACAGGCCTTTTCCAAGGCCGTATAAGCTTTCCCATTCGAGTTCTTTTTGCTCCGTGATACTTTTTCCCTTTAGTTGCCGCAATAAGGCTTCCATCAGTTTGATGTGATCGTGGAGAGAAAGCTTCCCTGCTTGTTTTTCAATGGTTTCAAGGATAGTTTCATCCATGTTTGTGTCTCCTCCCCTGCTGGCAGGACCGCATTTTTCAATCAAGAGTAAATAACCGTATCTCTGTTGTCAATCAATAATAGTGGTCGACTGGAATTCAGACACTGAAACATTGCTCAGTACCTGCGATGCTTAATTCACCGCAAAGCTCTTTTCACGTGCCGTCTTTCGTGCCCCGTTCCATGAGAGAGCCTATGTAACAGGGGTCGACGGCACGTGAAAAAAGATTTCTCTCAGCGGCCTGGTGAACTACATGCCCTTCGAGCTTCATCGGTTTGAGCCTCAGCTTCGCCAGAGATGAAAATCAGGTAAGCCATGAGATGCGCAATATGCGGCATTGAGATAGATTCCATTGACGAGGCGATAGAAGAAGGATGGATTCCTTATTTCTATGATGGGCAGACAGAGCATGAATTTGCCTGTCCTGGATGCAGTGAGGTATTTCTCGAATTAGGGAAAGACGGCGAGATGGAAGTGAAGGCGGAGTATCGAGGGAAGATACGGTATTGTGACGAGAAACCGAAAGACAACTGGGTCATGGGAATTATGCTGAGGTAATGACCTGGATAAAATGGTTGATATTTAGAAATTTATATGTAATATCAAGAAACAGTTAGATTTGACACAAATCCTCAAAACCTAAAATCCGGTAATGACCCTTTAATGGTTGATAAATGTTTTATAGCACATTAGCTCTCGGAGTGTCCACATATGATCGGTAACGCCAGCGGCCACCGAAGGAGTTCGATGTTTCCATTTTGCCATGCCATCGCCCTTGAGGCGTTGACGAAGGCCTCGATGGGGCCGGGCCAGGTTGAAGTACGCCTGATACAGATGCATCTGCCGCTCAAGCCACACGATATCTTTACTGAAGGCAATAGTCTTTCGGGTAAGGCGGCGGTTTTCATGTCGCAGATTCAAGTTATGCCGTTCGATGTACACCGTCTTGATATCCTTAAGCGGTACATCACCGAACACCGCCCTTTTGGAAACACCGACGAGATGTCCCTTTTCATCCCGTTGCTTGACCACTTGGCCATAGCGCAACGTAGGGCAGGCCACCATCTTGGGCCTTCGAGGCCGACCCCTCTTTCCCGATCGGGGGTAGATTTTAATGACATGATGGCGACTAAAAAGAGCAACACCATACGCGTCCAGCCCATCACTGACCCACAGAGGCATGGCCTCGTGGCAGAGCCGTGCTTCGGTGTCGGCCACCAGAGGTTCAGCCAGCGAAGACTCTGTTGCGTCGATAGAGAAAGAGATCATCATCCGGTACTCCGTAGCCAGGGCAATCCCGATCCAGACTTCTCCCTCCAGAGATTGGCCCTGCGGCGAAGATCGTTTTTTTTAACAAAACTCCACAGGGCGTCCAACTCCACCTGGGAGACCTTCAATTCCTTCAGGAACACGGCGTTTACCTGCTCGCTGTGTTCGGCAGCAACCCGAAGCCAACGCCGCACCGTGTCCAGCTTGACCTCCATGACCTCAGCCACCCCACGCAAGGGCATCCCCTTGACCAACAGTTTCAATGCCATGAGGACCTTGTCCTCAGGGGAACGGAGGTCGTAGAAGATGGTCCCGGACCGCTCACAGAACGACCTCCGGCACTGTCTGCACAGAAGCTTACGGACCGTTCGCCCGTTCCGTCCAGGGTGGGTCCCGTTGGAGACGATATTTCCCTGTCCGGGCTTACCGAACAAGGGGCACTGTGGATTCGGACAGGCTTCGCTGCTAAGGTCATATGTGGGTTTTCTCCCTCTTTTTCCCATCCTAATCACCTCCTTACTGGCGATTAGGATAGAGGAAGATATATTATTTGTCAACTATTAAAGGGTCATTACCGAGGAATATAGGATGTCCCATATTACAACCGGGCTTCTTGAACAACTGATAGAGTGCGACCTTATCAGGATCGGTCTCTATCCTTTAAGGTTATGCAAAATCGGCAGTTTGATTACGAACATTCATTCCCATAATCCGTACCACGCACGTTTACCTTTCATGTCGTTGCTATAATAGTCATCAATAGACAGATGCTGATCGATTCCGTACTCGGCGCCACTTATTGCATGAGACAGCCCTATTCGTGAACAAACAGTATGCAAAAGATGGATCATGAGCCATCCCAAACGTCGTTTTGTGTCCCAAAAGAGCATCATATGATTTGGTTCAGAGTGCTCCTTCCTCCACTCTGCGATCACGTCTTTGTCGGGGTCGATCCTGATAAGCCCGTCATTCAGCAAACCCAAAGAGTTTCCGCAGGCAACTACTCTCGGAAGAACAGCGCAATAATCATCGGAGAGAACTGGTTTTCCCTTGCCGCAGAACCAGTCGTCGACATTATTGCACAAACCTTTTGCCCGAAAGTTGGAATTGAAAGAGAAGACGTACGTTGGTGGCATGAACTCAAAGCCTGCTTTTCGCATAGCTTCTTTACGGGAGTATCCTTCGGCCTCAATAGCCTTGGCCCGCGCCATCCACCGGGAGGCAGTAGTACTGACAAGGCCAGGTGTTAGCTGAAGGAGGGAGAGCGTATTCTCTAATGCTTCGGATAGAGATTTCTTTGTCAGCGTCGATTTTACTTCAATCGTTGCAATGACTCCCTCCAGGACGTATATACCTATGCCTGATTGTATTTCAAATACCGGGAACCTTGGGTCATACACGATGATGTCGATCTGCCTTGATTTCTTTCCGTGGAAATCAACTACCTTACCTGTGCCAATATGGACTATCGGGGGCAATATGGACCGAAGGACTCGTTTAACGATAAACTCGCGGGCAGAACCCACTAAACTAGAATGCTCCAGCAGACCAGCCTGATCTGCCTCATACCCCAGCGTGATCTCGAAATGATCAAACCATCTAACACTATCAATTCCCGTTTTCAAGAAGCCCCCTATAAATAAGATCTGACTCTTCGTGTTTGCAACGTGGCTCTATGATTCCATGCATAACGAGAAAGTCAGGGACCGCCAGGATATCCATGAAAATGCAAAAAAGGCTAAAATATCGATCGCCGGATGCTTTTATAAAGCGGCTCAATCCTGGCGGTTACCTGAACTGCAATGTTAGGTTTTCTACACATATTGTATTTTATTTTTGCCAACAGGTTTCAGAATAAAGACATCAAATGGGCTTCCAACTATTTTTTCTTTTGCCCATTTTTTATATATTGCACCAAAAAAGTTTAGTTTAAATTTTATAAACTCTTTAAATTTTTCAGGATTATCAGGAGTAATAAAGTTTTTATCGACAGCAAAAAGATTTTCAAAAAGCTGGTCCAGCTTTTCCCAAAAAATTGTATGAACCATAAAGTCACCATTACGATAATAGCTAAGACCACGTGCAGTAAAAGTTTCAAGATTGGTGCCATCCCATCCCATCTTTAAAGCATCCCTCCCAAGAAAATCGGGAATAGGATCCTTGAATTGAGATTTCATATTTACATAATTAGCCTTTGTAATGTCGAAGTCACAATTAGAAAAATGCCAAAATTCAGGAATGTCCTGATTATTGTAACCACAGATATGAAATATTGTTGGAAACTTAAGAAGTTCCTTCTTTGGCATTATTGTATTTAACTCATCACGAATTATATAAGCAAATGACTTCAAGCTTTTACAAGCATTTTGTTTTTTAATAAAATTAGGCAACCAAGATGAGAGAAGTTGATAATGATTATTTATGTATACATATGAATAGCCACAATACGAAATAGTGCCGTTTAGATATTCAATTTTAAAAAGTTTTCTACCTTTGCCATACTTTTTTAGCCCATTTAGATACGTAATGCGTTGATCTGCCGCTGCTACAATAAGAGTATTTTTAAAACCGTCGAACAGATGTATCTCATTTAAAATGAGTGTCATAATCGATTACCATAAGTATACGTTCGTAATTATTTTGAAACCTAACGTAAGTATCAGCGGCGGCTGTAAGCCGTCCGCCTGGATGCCATGGTGTACGCCCGTCATGGGCGTGAACTTATGGGGTGAAAGTCCCCTGTACATTAACCCTGTGTGTGTAAATATACACTGACATAAGTATCCCGTTTTTTCAAAGGAAGGCGGAACCGTGAGAAACAAGTTTGCAAAGACTCAATTCGGAAAATGTGAATCTTTAAATTAACGCTTCAAAGAGCTGTGGATTGATGACTTTATTCCCGCCAACAGCGGGACCCGATAATCTCCATGAACCGCCCCATGAGCTTGTCCTGAGCTTGTCGAAAGAGACCCGCACGAGGGATGGTATGGGGAGGGGGAGTTAGAAACTTCCCCTCCCCCGATTAAACCTCAGGTTCTCTTTGGTGAGGTCTTCGCTCTACAATATTAACTTATAATCTAATGTCCCCAATTATAATATAGTTAATTTCCAATCGTAAAATAGGATTCTTCACTCGAATGAGTTATTTTTAGGCCCTCCTCATCCCATGCCCATATTGCCCAATAGAAGCTTCTCCCTCTTTCCAAAGGCACTGGCTGAGTTGAATTATCCAATTCACCATTTAAGATATTCACACCCTCATAAAAACTCACATCACCCTCTCTGCCCCTATCCAATCCTGAATGCCATAGCCAAACGAGGTCTGCATTATTGACAATGGTGTTGCTCTTAACTGAAATTGGCTTATTAAATACCCCTAAGAAAACAAGACTATTACCGCTACCTATCCATGCAAAACGTGGCTCATCTGTTGAAATTATTGCACCTTTCTCAGGCATAGTTATCTCAATTTCTGAACTACCAGGAAAAATTGGGCTATCGCTTAAGGGTACATATTGGTAAATGACGACTCCATCGATAGCGTTTGAGATGTTTACACCATCCGAACAGCTGCTCGAGGCACTAAACAAAAATTGATCATCATCCCAAACATTACCAATTGCTGATATTTGGTTTTCAGTTAGATTATGAAGATCACAATTCACATTATTAGCCAAATTGTTACCCCCAGGATCTGTGGTGGTTCCAAGATCAGGCTGAGAGGCATTTCGTATAACTATACCGAAAGAATTATTCGTTATTGTGTTACCTCGAATTTTCGGACCTGAGTTGAGTAAAGTTTCGACACCAGAAATGTCGTTGTCTGAGATAAGATTATTTCTGATGACTGGTTGTGCTGTCCCTGATAGAACCACACCATAATAATTATTGCTTATTGTATTTTCGGAGATTCTCATCGCAGTGATATCCCCTTCACACCAGATGGCAATACCATTAGCGGCACTCACAGTGAATCCAGCTAAAACTGCCCCGTTTGCACATACAACTGCCACGCTCTGTATGTCTCCCAGGGATGGACTGCTGTAATTTCCCATTCCCGCAATAATAGTAGGGCGACTGCCGTTGCCTTTATTAGGAATATCGCCTTCAACTGCAACATTTTCTTTTAATTGAATGGGGAATAATTCACCAACAGTTTCGTCGTATGTTCCGGGTGCAACTATAACGGTGTAATGCTCGTGCGCGTCATCAAGGCCTTTTGTAATGGTGCGAAAGGGCATTTCTGGAGAACCATCCCCTGTAGTATCGTTTCCGCTGTTAGCATCGACATAGATTCTCGAAATGGTTGGCCGTGTTGTGCCTGTGGTAGTCTTATCATCACCTATACCGCAAGCAATGGTCGCCAATCCAATTGCAACAACACCTACCAAGAGCAAGTACTTCATCAAGCCATAAGATTGAGATACTGGCACGTCCATCATTGTTTGCTGCTCCCAAAGACTTTGAAGATCTCTGCAATCTATTTTACCATAATGCTACGGATATTAGGACGCCCAAAGAAATGCCGCCATATCTGTTGGATTCTCTTGATACGCCCGCATCCCCGAAGGCGTTAAATTGAATTTTCTTTTCAGAGACTTCATAAGTTACGTACCTCACTTCAACTGCTGTTTTAATTTTCCAAGAACAAATTTCAATGCCGCCGACGAGATTATAAAACCAGTCTTCAACGCCATCGCTCTCTATTTCTTTAGAATACCCAATTACTCCGCCAACATACGGCTGGAGATATTGACTTGACTTGAAATATTTTTTTAGCCCAGCACTGACAAAATAGAAATCGTTATTCTGCTCAATCGTTCTCTCCTCTTTGCCAGGCAATGTATAATACGTCGTATCATCTTTCCACGAGACCGTCCCTATTTCGAATGTTGGTCTTAGCCCAGAAACGAATTTTGAGATCTTCGGACAGAAAATCTCCGCATTTATGCTTCCTCCAAATTGTAATTCTCCGTTCAAATAAGGTGCAAAGGCTATTATTCCAGGGATGACTTTAGCCGTCGGCGGTTTGGGTTCCTTCGGGAGCACTGGTTCAAAAGGGTGGAGACTTACTTCAAACCTCCATTTTTCCAAAGTCGCACGAATTCTCTCGAAGCTGACAGCTTCACAAATAGGATCGTTAAATCTCCTGACCATTCCGACCAGACGCCAACTGTCATCAAATACACCACCACCAGAAAAACCTTGGGCACAATTGAAATCGAAACGAATCTTTTCTCCTTCGATTTCGCGAACATCACATGGTATCTTGGGAGCGTACCAGTCACACCCAGGTGGGTGGCCTACTGCACATAGCTTTTTCACCCATTTTAATTCACTTACATAGTACAACCGATCTAAGGGCACCGACTTATCTAGTAAATCATTGGGGATATCGCTCTCCCGCAGATTGACGCGCATAACTGCCAGATCCAGATCCTTGTCACACTCTTTTAACAATTCAGCACTTACATCTCCATGCCAAAACTTGAACTCCACCCGTAGGTTCTGGATCACACTGGCACCCATTCGGACCACATGGTTTGCCGTCGCTATAAACAGGAAATCATCGTTACGTCCGAAGACGATACCCGACCCACACGTGTTCTCGCCTGTAACCTTGACGATTAGGTTCGCTGCTTGCTCGGCTTTGTCTAAGGCCTTTGCGCTTTCGTCAGCAACACTAGTGGAAGCACTTAACCAACCAGTGAGAGTCCATGCAGCGATTAGAATAAACCATGCTATACGATTTGTTGGTCTCATCCAGATACCGTCCACCAGCGGAGTACAGCGACAAACAATCCGAATAGGGAAACTGTCGTGCCCCAGAGCAGAGCAAGAACATGGCGCTCTCTTATCCAGTCTAAGTACGTCGGCATGAGATTTCTCTCGTTTCTGCCTCCACCGCTTGTCATCCCGCTGACTCGGCCATGGAACTTTAGCGAAATGTGATCATCGTGCAGTCGAAGCGTTCGGATCTGGCCATAAGACTCTTGGAATTGAATAGCCTCTCCTGGCCGGAGAATAAGTTCTCGACCATTGAGCGATTCGAGGTAGAGCTTGCCGTGCAAGATGGTCGAAACACGCTGGATCACCGTGTGGTTGGTATCCATGAATTGGTCGATCCGGAAGAAAAAAAGGTTCGTAGCGAAAAGTTGCGAAGAGAACGCTGATTTTGATGCGTCGGGGAAGGTTAGATCGAAATCAAGCTCATTCGAGTCGGGTTGTAGGAGAATCGGACTTGGACTTAAAAAGTCAAGTTTCTTGTTGGATATGCCGGATAGTCCGAGGTGTACCATACCCATTACATCAGCACGTATGGGGGATTCCTCCCCCTTCAGGGATAATTGATAACGGTGCGGAACTTCCATGTGTCGGAGCCAAACACGGGCTCCCGCCGGAAGCGTCAGAGTTCCAAGAGTGATTATACCTTGATGTTGTCCATTTGACGAAACACTGGACAAGTGGATTGCTGACGCTGCAACATCGCACGCATGGAGTGTGTCGCCAGCCTGAGCACGGGCGCGCGGGAGCCGGATTTTATGGAGCCCCGATATGCCCAATTCCGAGAGCCTAATAGCGTCGGCCAATACTTGCCGCTCTGGCGATACCCAGCTGACCTCTGACAGCGCAATATCTAGCTCAATCTCCGTTTCCGGGACGTGTATTGAGTGCAGAAGGCTTGCGATTAGAAGGGTGATCGCTAGTAATGCTACTACAAGCCACCGCTTACGAGCAGGTGACTGTATGCTAGCACAGATCTCAACGAGGCGGGCGAGGCGTTCCACCTCTTCCAGTTTTTTAGTGCGGACTTGCCCGTTAGTATGGATAGCCTCGTCGCTCACCGCCTTCGCTTGTCGGTACAGCAACTCTCGGAGCTTTTCACCATTGATATGGCGTATGTTATTTCCCTTTTTCACTTCGAGTACTCCGTTCTCAGTCCGAGTGATAGAACCAGAGTTCGGTAGTTGCCACTCCACCGCCCATTAGAGTTGCCCCAATCTGCAAGTAATAAACACCTGGAGCTTCCAAATCTGAAATAGGAAATTCGATGCTATGCTCAGCCGGATAATAGCCGTATTCCAGTGGCCTACCATCCTGCAGAAAGCGTCCGAGAAGCCCGTCTGCCCCCACAGGTGCCAGGCTGATGAAAACCTCAGTCAATTCACGACCAGGCAGAAGTACTACACAATAAGTCCGAGATCGACTTGTATTCCCTTTCTGACGTATCCGCAGTGGCACAAGAACATCACGTTTGACTCCACCTATGGCGTACGGGGTCCAGCCTATGACGCCAATATCCTTCCTTGGTATTTTTAAGGCAGTTAGGATGTTCAGTGGCCAATTATACGATGTCATCTCAGGGGGAACCATGGTGTCCATACGGTAGTACAGCCTTCGCCTGAGCCCCTGGGCACGCAGCCGTACACTTGCATCACCGGCTGCAGTCCATTCAACGAGCAAATTTTTTCCAGAGGTGAGATCGTACTCTTCAAAAGACCCTGTCATAGATGCGACGAGGAGAGTTGTGCTGCCCACCTCTTGGATGTACCTTCCTTCACAACGGTCACCACGGAGACTGTAACCTAGCGGATCACCGATAGGTGAATTAAGGTCGGGATCACAGATAGTTTCCTCACCGGACAAAGTCTCGAGAAGCGCAAATTGGGGTAGCAAAAGAAGCATAAGCGCAATGACAGAAATGAATGTCCCTTGAACCAACAAATGCATAGACGACCTCTCTTCCGAATGTTGCTCCAATTTGCAAAGGGCATGATAGAAGTACATTCGAGTGTTCCCCTCAAGCAGGTCTAGATTGTTATCCCACTTCTTATTATGGGATGTAGTTGACTAGGATATAATATGTGATGTACATAAGATTATAAGATTTAATATTAAAAGAACGATTATAATTGCGGCTTTGCCGGATCTTACACCCTGTGGACATCTGTCCTTCCAGATATCATCTGAAAATTAGACTTTATTTGTCCAGTGAATAGTGTGATTCAACGCCTATTTCCCCTTACATAGTATTTACAATCTGAACTTATGCTTTTATGTACGTCCCCACTTACCATTGCTCAGAATCAAATAGTGGGTTCCTTCACGAGTTACAAATGACTCAGCGTAGGGAAGCTGAAGGGTAAAGGTCTTTTGCTGTCGTGATAACGCTAATAACTCAGAGGCGCCATAAAAGTTAAATTTGCAGCGAACGGAACTGAACATTTCTTTACAAATCGCAGGGTACCCTCTGAGCTGGTTCGGACAAGTTATTTGAAATAGTCTTTGTTTCCCCACGGCTACAATAACATAAGTCAATTTCAAGGTGCGGCTTTCGGGGTGCAAGTGATATGTATACCTCCTTAAAGAGACTCCTTTTAAATAAAATGTCTTCACTATACGGGTAGTTGAAACTCTTGGGGTCAATGGTCAAATCCAATAGCTCTGAAAGGGATGTTTGCATTGAATTGATTGGCTCAAGCTGAAACTTATCTGCGTGTCTAACAGTAAAGACAAAGAAGGATACCAGTGGATTTATCTTTGAAGCCCTCACGTCATCAATTTGGTTAACGATATGACCATCTACGAAAAGAAAGAAACCATCGATACCGTCGTCATTTGGTCCGTCTGTCCAACAATTTTCAATCTCTTCATAGGTACAGTCGTAACCTTTTAGAATTTGATCAAAACAGAATATTTCCATTCGTTCAGATGTGTCGAATTTCTCGCCATATTGCGATTTGAGGTCTTCAATGATGCGGTCTAGTAGAAGGATGTCGTTTTTTCTCATATATTCTCCAACACGCCGTTCACTGGCGGCGGTTTTTTGCCGTCCGGTAAACTGGCAGCTTATGGGGGAATGTTTCATAGTTATTTTTTCTTTTCAGCTTTATCGACCTTTCCCTGAATTGTGATGAGAGCAGTATCAATTTTGGGTAAAAAGCTATCGTGTATTTTTGCGGCAACTTCTGCAAACTCCTTACCGATGTTAATGTAGCCTGAATGCTCTGGAGATCCAATCGAGTCTTTAGCAAAGAGTCTCAAGCGGACAGGAAGTTCTGCAACTAAGAGATATGCATCCATTACTGATTCGATTTCTTCAGCGGTCAATAAACCAATACGGTCTAAAAGATTGTCATAGACTTGCTTTGATACGAATTCAGGAATCAATGCCGATTGCCCACTATCCTTTTCACGTAATGATTGGATTCTGTCTTCGTAAGTCTTACGAAGGGCTCTTAACTCAGCGATGAGTGCTGTTCGAAGGGCAGTCTGCTCTTGAATTAGCTCACGCTCATGCTGCTGTCTTGTCAACCGTGCATTCATTATGATTGTATAGATCACACCGGCGAAGCCCAGCAAGCCTATCAAGAAGGCCTGAAATCTTTCAAAAATATCAACTAAGCAGTCAAACATTGTTGCCCTCAATCCCCATAGCAGTTTGTTTAGATGGAAAATTTTCTTTATATTGCACTTATGTCATGGATTATTTTCCATGTATCTTATTACTCGGTTGAAAGGTTCTGAGTTCACGGTTCGCTGTTGAAATGGCATAATCGGTTAGTATCTTATATGAAAAAAGAAACCATAACGGTTGATCTTTCCACGCCGGTACCGAGAATCCACAGGAGCTATGAGCTGGTTGAGAGGAGAACTGGAATTATAGAAGTAATTTTACGGGTTTTTACCATAAAGATATGGGATAAGCAAGGGGAATGATACTTCACCTGACGGGAAGGGTTCAGGGCACAAGGCACAAGGCACAAAGGTTGAAATCTGCATATAAAAGCTTTGAGTTCAGAGTTTAGGGGGCAGGGGGCAGCCCCAGTTAAATTCGCTTCGCTTGTTTTCTTCGAAAAATTTCACGGGGTAAAGGATCAGGGGACAGGGAACTAGGTTCTGGTATCGGGGAAGGAAGAAGCTCAAAGCTGAAAGCCGTACATCCAATACCATGTTTCACCATAGCCGACCAGTAGTATGCATTACAGCTCTATGGGAGGAAATTTCTATATAATCAGGTCACCGGATAGTACTATTCCCTGCTTGTTTGATAGAGCTCTTTCTATCCAATGCAAGAAGCTGGATAAATCTTACGTGGAGATGCTATGCCTATGTTAGGAGCAAGGGGATTGCGCTGGTTGAAGGGATTCCACTTGATTGCCGTGGCCTGTTGGTTGGGAGGAGGCGTAGCCTTATTGCTCCTCTATTTTTTGAAAAGCGGGGTCAGTGACGGTGGAGTCCTGTTCGGGATTAACCAGAGCATCCATCATGTGGATATGGCGGTGGTGGTGATCCCCGGTGCGTTCGGATGCCTGATCACCGGCCTCATCTATTCTATCTTCAGCAATTGGGGCTTTTTTAAACATAAATGGCTGCTAGTCAAATGGATCGTAACGATTAGTGCAATTTTTATCGGAACATTTTGGCTGGGACCATGGGAGACCACTATGATGGAGATTTCCGGCAGGTTGGGAATCTCTGCGTTGGATAACCAGGCTTATTTATACAACCAAAGGATGAACCTCATCTTCGGCGGGCTACAATGCCTGCTCCTCGTGGTCACGGTATTCGTTGCCGTGTTCAAGCCGTGGAGGAAGAAGAGGGCCAAACGTTGATAGAGCCTTGGATAGGGAGCTGAGATGCCATGCTGAGAAATGAAGGCGATAGGCTGACCCGTGTTGTGGTCTGCTCACCCAGAGAGGAATACTTCAGCGTAGCGGATCTCGAAGGGCACAACTTTATTCAGCCCCCGGACCGCGATCTCGCGATCAGGCAGCATGATGGACTGAAATCCATACTCAGGGATTTTGGAACCGAGGTGGTGGATATCCCGGAGCTTGCCCAGCATCCGAACTCCGTGTTCACCCGCGACACCGCCCTGTGCACCCCGTTTGGCTATATCAGGCTACGGCTCGGATTGGATACCAGGAGAGGCGAAGAGCGGTGGATGTCGGATGCGCTGGAGTCGATAGGAGAACCCTGTGCCGGAGAGATAAAAGTGCCGGGAACCGTTGAGGGAGGGGATGTCATCCTTGTGGGTTCAGTTGCCTTCCTGGGGCGCTCGATCCGGACCAATGATGAGGGAGTGGCGCAGCTCTCCTCGCTTCTGAGGGGCATGGGCTACGAGGTGAGAACAATATCGCTGCCGGAGTCAATATTGCATCTCGATAAGGTGTTGATGGCTGCCGGCCCCACTCGAATGCTCTCCTGCAGCGATTCCATACCAAAGGAGAGCCTCAAGGGATTCGAGGTCATTGAGGTATCGTGTGAAGGACGATCAACGGCAAATATCATATGTTTGGGAAATAACCAGGTAATCGTTGACCGATCAAATAGCACGGTGCTTACCCGGCTTGAGGAGCATGGGCTTTCCATTTATGCGATTGATCTGTCCGAGTTCGCAAAGGGAGCAGGCGGCCCTAATTGCCTTATCATGCCCGTTGAACGGAAATAGAAAAAAGATGTTCCAAGCTTGATGGAACTGTAAAAAGTCCTCCAATCGTC
>Ga0315549_1003401_pt1 | contig 14240 bp, 8 predicted proteins | sample SalMarSW160200MG_FD_203101 | JGI IMG/M metagenome (GOLD analysis project Ga0315549, IMG submission 203101) | Salt marsh sediment microbial communities from the Plum Island Ecosystem LTER, Massachusetts, United States - Salt Marsh Sediment SW1601-200 ... | reverse complement strand
AATATAGTTTTCACATCCTTACCTATTTAAGTGCGACATTCTACCGTAGCAGCAGTAAAATTCCACAAGATAATAGAACGAACAATATTTGGTATGCAGGAGATGGAAGACAGAGGACAGAAGACAGGAGACAGGAGACAGAGGACAGAAGACGTTTAGCCGGCACCCCTGCGGTGCCGGTCAACGAGGGACGTAATACATGCGACGAATGAGATTGAGGGAGTCGAAGAATCTAAAATCTCAGCCAACGGCAAGCTCACATGACATAAACCTGATTGTGCGAACTATATTGCAAAAGTTTGCCGGCCATTCTCTTTTTTCCACCCGGCCGGGTCTTGCTGGTAGAAACGTTTTAATTCTTCGTATAACTCTGAATGGAGTCTGTGCAATTGCTTTGGCTTCTCAAAAAAATATTCGGTTGCAACAGCAAAAAACTCGGCGGGATTCACAGCACCATACTTATCCAAGATAGTGACGCTATTGCGGCTGACCTGGCGCTGAAGCTTCTGGTATTCTTTTTGCAAGATACGGGCCCAGGCTATGAAGGTCGAAGCGCTTTTAAGGACCGGCGTACCGTCACCTTTGGCAAAAGAGCTATCAATCTGGTGTGCGAACTCGTGTAAAGCTACGTTATGACCATCATGAATATCAGCAGCACTGCGGCGGACGTCGTCCCATGAGAGGACGACCGAGCCATGATGCCAGGACTCGCCCAGACGAACATCCATGCCTTCCGCTACGATTCCACCGGCCAGATGTCGCGTGCTACGCGCTATATAAGACCTTGGATATACAAGTATAGAAGAAAGGCCGGGATAGTATTCGGTTTTGCGGTGAAGCAGCAAGATACAGGCCTGAGCCGCTATGGTGACCTTTATCTCGTCGGTAATCTTTAGGCCGCCACAGCCTTCGAAACCTTTCTCTGAGATAAAGATAAGGATGTGACGCTGCAGCTCTTTTTGGTCCGCCGCCGATAGCAGCCTGTAAATCGGCACGTTTCTTTTAATAATCTCAAGCCACTGGTCAGGGAACTTCCGACCGGCAAGTCGATTTCGTCGCCATTTTTTGAATCCGAACATATACTCACGAGCCTATCTAAAATTTGTCCGTATATATTTATACCAAATTTAGGCGACAATTTGAATACGGACGACAGAAGCCTGCCCTGCCTGTCCCGAGCACGGTCGAGGGGAGCGGACCTGTGGTGAGACTGTCGAATCCAGTCGAAGGGACAGAAGGCAGAGGACAGAAGGCAGAGGACAGAAGGCAGAGGACAGAAGGCGTTTAGCCGGCACCCCTGCGGTGCCGGTTCAAGAGTTCGTAGTGTGTGCACCGCACACCACAATCGTTAGGTTTATCAATCTACGCAACGCGCTTCACGCGATACGCAATACGAGATACGCTTCACGAGCTGTCCCCAGCCATTCTATTGTTTATATGGTTTCCGCATAAAGAAAAGCTCACCGGCACCGCGTGTGCAGCAGTTAGAACCGGCTGGTGGGCTAAAGCACCACCCTACAATTCTTTACCTCGTTTTGATTCCGCATTTAAATAACTTTGGTGTGCGGTGCACACCCTACCAATTTTTTCCAAACGGATCAACGGTGTGAGTCTCGCTTACTGGTGAAATTATGGTCGGTATTGTCGGAAAAGGCAAGAAAAAAAGCGGCAAGGTCGCGCAAAGATGACGATACTATGCTAATGACTCCCATTTTTTTAGCTGTTGATAAATTCTCTCCCCTTCATCAGTGAAGCAGATATTCTTTTTTGACCGATAGTACAATAGCCCCATCTGCACAAGTTGATCGATAACATGCTCGGGGACCGAATCGAAAACAGAGTCTGTTCTTCCGAGCTGAAACATGACTTTCCTCTGTTCGTCTGTGAGCTCAACCATAATCCTGTTTCTTCCAGCAGCTAAGCTCAGCAGCTCAGCGTACGGCCGTTCGTTTGGGCAATAATCTCGTATTGCGTATCGTGTATTGCGTTTCTTTTCAACCGGTACGGTTCTTCTTCGGGGGCACTAAAACCCTGCCAACAAGTGGCAGGGCTAAACATTTAGATTAATCAAAGGTGTGAATCCCGCTTGTCGGCGATATTATGGTCGGGATTGTCGGAAAAGCAAGAAAAAAACTCGTCGTTCGTATCTCGTATTGCATTCCTCGTTGACCGGCACCGCGGGGGTGCCGGCTAAACGTCGTCTTTCTTCTTATTCTGTCTTCTGTATTCTGTCTTCTGATTATTTACGCTCGCCCATTAGTTGGGCGATTTTAGGCTCCATAACCTGTGCCCAGATTTTGTAACCGGCCTTGTTGGGATGCAGGTAGTCCGGCATGATGTCTTTGGTCAATAGCTCGTCGCCCGTCAGAAAGCTGCTATTGATATCGAGATAATAAATCGTCTTTCCATCAGCTATCCTTGAAGCCAATAGGCTGGCTCTGGCATTCTTCTGACGCTGAGCCGAGGGTTCCGGATTGCGTGGGAATATCGCCAGCATAAGTATCTTCGTCCTGGGAAGTTTGGCACGCAGCCGCTGACAGATGGTGATAATTCCGTCGGCGATTTCTTCGGCGGTATTGTCATTCCCATTTGAATTGTTCGTTCCAATCATGAGCACCGTAAGCTTTGGAGAAATACACTCCAGGTTCGAATGATCCAGTCGCCATAACACATGCTGTGTACGGTCCCCGCCAAAACCCATATTGACCGCATTGCGCGGTGCATAATAGGCATCCCAGATTTCCTTGCCTGTGTTTTCCCAGCCATGAATGATCGAGTCACCGATAAAGAGCAAATCGACATTTCCCTTTCTCAGCCGCTCATTAACGGCGTCATGGCGTGGGCCCCACCATTCGACAGCCCAATCGACGGTCTGCTTCACAGGTGTGACGGCGGAGTGATCCTTGCCCTCGACCGATTTAAAAGCAAGCTCCTGCTGACTGGCACAGCCGGTGAGCATGGTACTTGTCAGCAACAGAACGATAATGGCTGTTATCTTTCGTATCATCTGTTATCCTTTTTTAAGTCCCCTAACGTCACAGTTCGCCGGTGCCGCGGATGAGTTCAGCCGATGGTTTGGCGATCCGCATGGGCTGTGCCCAGCAATTGATTATTTAATATTTTCCATTGACTATTGGTGGTTGGATCAAGGATGTCGATTCCGCTTACGCGGGTGATATTATGGTTGGGATTGTTGGAAAACGCAAGAAAAAAGCTGGTTATTGGTGAGTGGTGAATGGCGGACAAGGGCGTAAGAGCATAAGGCGGCAGCCACGCTCAAACAAGTTTGGGCGTGCCACCCAGCCGTCCTGCAATCCTTTATGACCCCCAACATGAAGTTGGGGGCTAAACATAAAAACAATTTGTGAAATCCCTGCAATCTTACTTCCAGAGACTTAGGTTGTGCTAAATCAAGTTTTTTATGCAGATCGTCAATCCGTTATTTCTCCATGCATTGCCTGTTTGAAAAACTCGCCGCCTCCTGTCAGTTCATAAGTATCCCACGATTCTAACATGCGAGGATGCCACTGGGGGTCATACACCCACGCAATCCAACTGATCCCTTTGCCTTCAAGATACTTTATGATGACTTTTGGATAGTCTTCGTCTTTTACCTTTTGTCCCTTACGCAGCATAAAGCCAAACTCGGTTGCGATAACCGGGTAGCGGTTCGCCGCGAATCCAAAATTCTCTTCCCACTTGGGCACCCAGGGTTTTCGACGTTTATTCGAATAAGGATGCGTCACGTATCCGATTCCCTCTGCATTGATGGGATCGATGTGAAGCGGAGTCAAATCATACGCCCAATCAAAACCAGCTACCAGGGGTATGGTTTCTTTATCGTAGGCACGAATGAGACTGATCATATCTTCATTTAATTTTTTCCATTCGCTCCATGACATTCTGCCGAGCTGTCCCCTGTAGATTGTCGGCTCGTTGAATAGCTCGTAAAATGCAACGGTGTTGTTCCCTCTGAAGTGTCTGGCAATCGTACGCCAGAATTCATAAGTCTCACGTTGGGTTGTGTTATACATAGGATTCTGGAAAAGCTCCATCTTCAAATTACCGATGGTATGCCAATCAATGATAATATACATTTCAAGCTCCGTACACCACTGGACCGCCTGGTCAAGCATCTCCAGATATTTTTCCGTAGTACGCTGCCGCCATGCAGTAGGATGAACCGGAATACGGACAATCATTGCACCCATTTCCTTTACCTTCTCAAAATGTTTCTTATTCCAATGCCCCTGATTTTCGAGCTTATCGGGATCGGAAATCGACAAGCCACGGAATAAAATTGTTTTACCCTCCGGATCAACAAACTTATTTCCTTTCACCTCTATAAGAGGAAGTTTCTTTGCCAGTGGATTGTTGCGAGGCCTCCTCCGAAATCCTTCGTTCCACCAGGCATGATTTTCTTGTGGTTTTGTGGTTTCCTGTGCATGGATGTTTTGGTGACATAATGGTAGGATGAAGATAATTATTATGAGTCGTGTCACTTTTTTCATAATTTTCCCCTTATTTGAATAGTATGTAGATGCCCGCTCTGCGGGCCGCTTTGCCAACGAGCCTGCAGGCAGCATTAATCAATCACCTACGTCGAAAAAGAGTCATTGCGTAAGCTGCTTCTCCGCAGGGCTTAATGGCGGCAGGCCGCACGCGGCTCGGAAGGGTGCTATTGCCTCGTTATAAGCAGGATCTTCCAAGCTGAGCATGCGTGGATCGTTGACCAGGGTTTGCAGCACTTCCTGCTTGGTCAGCCGAACCATCTCAGCCCAGATCACATACAATGTCCACATCGGCTGCTTCTGAAGGACCTCCAGCGATGGCGGGTTTCCCACCTCGCCAAGGACAAGCGGTTTGCCATCCGCCAGCTTGAGCAGGCCGTCGTAATAGGACTGATTAAAGTCGCTCCCATAGACGTCCAATGAGACGATGTCGAGGTATTCACTGCCGGGAAAGTAATCAGCGAACTGCCTTCTTGGCGTGCTGGGCCTGTCAACGCTCCATACCCAGATCAGATTGGTAAGTTTGTGATGGTTCACGAGCCGATCAAACATTTGACGGTAGAGTGTCACCGTGCTGAGTTCTCCTCGCCTTCCACCCCACCAGAACCACTCGCCGTTCATTTCATGGTACGGTCGCCACAGCACGGGAACGTTGGCATCCTGGAGCTGCTTCAAGTACACCGCAATAGTGTCAACCTGTGCACACCAGCGCTTATACAGCTCCGTACCCAGCGTGAGCACGTCTTTGAGTTGTTCATCCGTGAGCTGACCCTGCACAGTCGCAAGCTTGTCCGGCGCAGGCTCACCCCGCTTCGGTCGGAAGGTGATCGGCTCATCAGCCGTTGGCGGTACGGCGTGCCAGCATATAGTAATGATTGAGCCTAACTTGTGCTGCCGCTTCACTTCTTCTACAATGTCGGGCCTGGCAAGATACGAGTCCTTGTCGCCATCCTTGGCAAAACCCCAGTCCTGGCTGTAAACAGCCGGGGTCTTGCCGGAATGCTCGGCTGCTTGCTGAGTGGAAGCATCCTTCGTATTCGGGTAGTTGTGCTGGCCGGTTAGTGTGTACTTTCCCGAAATGCTATACAGCAATTGCAGCAGCGCCTTGGCTTGTCGCGACGCATTAGGTGTCACCGGCTCAATAGTGCCCTCGGAGCCGAAGACCGATGAAGCGCCTATACACAATAGTCCCGTTAGCAGCCACAAAGTGATTTGCCTGAGATTCATGGTTTGAACCTCCTTTCTGAGGTTCATAATAACCGAAACTGTTACCCGTGTTGCCGGTTTATTATGTAACCCATATTATCGGTTTGTACCTTTTATAACCCCCAACGTGAAGTTGGGGGCTAATCCTATATAATCTTATCGTTTTGTCGAGGAAGATGGCAAAAGGTTTCTTCGTCTTAGAAGGTTTCCCAAACTTCGCTTTTAATTCCAGTACCTCGGCAGAGAATAGCTATACCCGTCGCTCAATTGTCCTCCGTATTTGCTTCAACTGGCAATTATTGCTTTTTCGGGTATCCCACTGATTGAGAGAGGATGACCTTCTGCTCCGGTCGCAGTTTCATCTGCTTGGCCAGAGCCGGCTTATCAATTAGATTACGCACAACGGTCGCCAATCCTTCGGAAGCACAGAATAGATAGACATTCTGGCTGATAAAGCCCGTATCGGTAGCCGAATAAAAAACCTTGTCGTCATCCGTCGTTTTACCCATCCTCGTGAAATCCGCTACATAGATGAGGTTCACAGGTGCATCCTTGACGAACGGCTGAAGCCCAGTCGCGGCACGAATATCTTCTGCCAGAACCGGCTGCAATGTGTGTCCCTTTGCCTCATAGAAGTAAAGGCCGTCGGCGGTAGAGACATAGACATCGATTTCCTGTCGATTCATCGCGGATGGTGCGGTGCGCCTTGCCGAATCCGGGCGGTTTATACCCCACGCTGCCCAGAGCATATTTGAAAGCACTTGGGAGGTGAGCTTCTCTGCGCTGAATTCTCGTGAAGATTTTCTATCCTTAAGCACCTGCATTAAGGGCCTGCCACCGTCCGTTTGTGGCGGCAAAAGCTGGATAGGCTTAAGCTCCGGACTCGTGCTGGTTGGCGAATTAGCCGCCGAAATTAAAGTGGTAAAAATAATTAGACCAATCAATGCTAACGCGGTGAACAGAAATAATTCTCTCGATTTTACTCGGGACATGCTTTTGTTCATAATACTTCTCCTTCATGTTTGATAATGCTTTGTAAAAGTACTGTCAACCGTCATTTCGAGCGAGCCGAAGGCAAGTCGAGAAATCTGTTTTTTAAAAAGATTTCTCCGCTTCGTGTTCCTTGAGGACGTTTCGGTCGAAATGACAACTTTTGATCCTTTCTACGGAGCATGATCTTTTAAACTATCACCTCTTACTGTTTGTATCAACCTACTTTTATTATGAATGTCACCTTTTTCTATGCACTGTTAATAGCTATTGGTGGCTGTCCTTATTACTTTACGGTGTTTCTTGAATCACCTTTTCAGTAGGTTGGCAATGAATTTTCCCAAATGCAGCGACGGCATCTTCAAGGGATATTAGTTCTGTAAGAAGCGGAATACGGATGAAGTCGTAAGCTCGAGCCATTTAATCATACACCTGCTGCCTTTGCTGGAACCTCATTTTAGTAGATATTAGCGAGCAACTAATAGTAGCTACGGAAAGTACAGCAATTGAGAGAATCAACCACCGCTGTGAAACTGATCCGATCTGCAATTGCAAGAACGATAGCACAAGGATTAAAAAGCTTGAAAATAAAGTTGCCCACATTGTGGTTGTATTGAAGAAGCGGTTAAGTTTCTCCCATTTCCATTGCCAATCTATTTCCTCATTGAGTTTTTTGATAAACATATCCTGTGCATTCTCATTCATGGTTATATCCTCATCTATAAATACTTAAACAATGCGGCTCACCGTAGTATCGCAGCGGCGGCCGCTTATAGACGGTTTATCTGCGTAGCCTTGTGCGAAGCAAGGATGGTTCGGTTCAACAATCCGCACGGGCAATACATACAATTGGTCATTGTTGCTATGGACATGGTGGGGCAAGCCCCAGCCTACAATTTATTGTTTTGGTGTTCGGACACCCTACAATAGAGGTGTACTTTCAGGCTTTCCGGTTCTTTCGACTGCGCTCAAGACATGGATATTATTGTCTGGATTGTCTTGTCGGACAAGATGAAAAATAAAAATAAAAAAAGCAAAATATTATTTGTCTGCACCACAGGTGGCAGAAAGAAAAGCACTATCCACAGGTTGAGAGTTTAGCCCCCGGACCTGTGCCGGGGGCTTTTTTGGCCCTGCCCACAGAAGACAGAAGCAGCAGCCTTCGGTGGATATAGTATTAGATTTGATTTGCTTTATTTCGTTATTTTGATTTTTCTTCAGCTTCGGGTCGGCGCAGATAATTTGGTGTTAATGTCGTCGGATCAGCGAATTGGCCGGCTAAAGCCTTTTGCCAGCCGAGCAAAAGAACCTTGCTGACTTTTGAGCTCCAGTACTTCTGGTCCAGAAATCGGATGCTTGCGGCTTTGAATTTGTCCTTATGATATAAAAGGCCGTCGCCGAGCAGCCAGACAGGTTTGTCAGCTCCTGCAAACTTTTTAATAAATTGTTCTGCGGTCATTAACGTGTCCGGGAGAATTTTTTCCCACAGGCCGTGGCTCATCAGTTGTAGGCTCTGATTTGTGTTCTTGCTTTTATAAGGATGAAGCTCGTAAACGGCTATAAAAAATTGATTACGTTTGGCGTCGAGAATCGGGGCGATTCTCTTAGGAATCTCATCATTTAATGCGGAGCTGCGACTTGTAGATTTAATTGTTTCCTCTATATAGTCTGTTGCATTGGCGGCGATTATGTCCAATGTATCGACAGTAATGATTTTTGTCCGCTTGGGCGGATTAGCCAAGTGCATCATCTTTGCCAACGTGGTTGCTATTCGCAGGCCTGTGAAGCTGCCTGGGCCGATAGATATGTGAACCTGTTCGATGTCTTGGAGTTTTCGGTCGAATCGAGCCAGCAGTTGCCGGATGGCGGGAAAAAGCTCCGCACTGTGCTTAGCTGGGCCGGAAAATGCAGTTTCGGCTAACATTTTTTCGCCGAGTGCTACTGCCACCGACCCCATTCGGCTGGAAGTTTCAACAGCTAATATCAATGATTCTTTAGCCATATTGCTTGTTTGGATAGTCATGTTCTTACGGTTTTTGCCTGAATGATGCATTTTAACGGTAAAAAATCTATAGAAAAATTTGTTTTTATCTGACTATTTCCAAACACTTTTTTTAGACTCCCTTGTTTGATATATTATAATCGTGTATATTATCGGCCAAACGAACGTAAATAGAATTTTTCTCTTGCAAAAGATAATCTGTTTTTATACACTGAAATCGGCAAAAATCCAACCTACGTCTTTAAATTGGAGGTTGCTAACAAATAGTGTGGAAATAGTTTCACGAGAGGGTGATATCTTTGTTACAGGCAGGAGGTTAGCTTTGGACAATCCGAGATTTTTTTTCAAGGCTTTTGGGGAAAAGTCCCTTTTACTTTTATTGGTATCAATTGTGTTTCTGATGGCAACCCTGTCAGACTTCGGCAAGCTCGGTCGAGCTGAGGCAGCTCAATCCCGGAGAGAAGTTGATGGAGACCAAACTCTGCGCAATCTGGTCCAACAGATGATTAAGGTTGGGACGACCCAATATGCACGCGGTTATTACACTCAAGCTGAAAAAACCTTTTCCATGGCTCGTGCTTATGAGCAATACCTGACCGCTAAGGAACGTAGCCAGCTAAGAGAGTTTTTGGAAAGGTCAAAATCTGCCGCAAATGGGAGAAACCGGGCATTAGAACAAAGGCAAGAGGCTGTTGAATTATTTAAGCGAGATAAGCTGAAAGAGGCTAAAGCAATTCTTGAAAAGTCAAAAGACAGCAGGTTTTTGACGGAACAGGAGAAGGTACAAAACGCACAATTGCTTGAAAGGATAGATGCTCAGATATACAGAACGAAGTTATCTCCTGAACAGACCAAAGATCAATGGGTGAGGGTAACGTCTGATTCCCGACTTAATGCGGATCAATCACGGTGGCCTTTTAACCAGGAGGAGAACAAGCTTAATTCGGTTCGGTCCTCAGAAAGTGCAGACGAGCCGAGCTTAGTCTTAGACAAGACAGCGGAAGGTCGGCTTAGCGATCAGAGAAGACGAATTGCCGAGGTCTATTATCACAGCATGCAGTTGTACCATGCCGGCCGGTTAGAAGAGGCCCGTGAAGGTATTATTGAGGTTATAAATAGCGGCCTGGTTCCTCCCGCAATGGTCGAAACATTGCAAGATTACCTGGCGAGGATAGATGGGCTGCCATCTGCGAGGAATCAGATTGATGTTTCTGCCGACTTAGTAGAGATAAAACCTAGGATGGAGCGATCCCCAATTGGTATTGAATCTCCGATGGAACGCGATGTTAATAGATCGGCGGTTATGGGCTGGGAAAATGCGCAGCCGAGGTTTTTTGAGCCGGCAACTGTAGCGCCTGTATCTGCTGAGCCGGTGACAAGGGCAGGTGGTTATATCGAAGAGATTCAAAGCAGGAGGAATATCCGTAGGAGCCACGCCCAGGCGGTTGTTAACGATGCCGTAGCCAGCGCACAAGAAAATATAAATAATAGTGAATTCAATAAGGCAGAAGATGCGGTTGAAAGGGCTCAACAGACGATAAATGAATACCACATGGACCTCGGAGATGACCTTTTCCAGCTCTACAGCAGTGTATTGAAACAGCTACGCCGGAAGATCACCGAGGCAAGGCAGGAGAGAATTCAGCAATTGAACGAGCAAGAACGTTCAGAAGCGATAGAGGCACAACGTCAGTTCAGAGAGCAAATGGAAGCCGAGAAGCAACAAAGAATACAGACACTGATAGAAAACACAAAGGCGTACACGAAACAGCAAAATTATGAAGCGGCTCTTGGTCAATTGGAAACTGTGCTTGCATTAGACCCACAAAATAATGAGGCGCTTATCTTGAAGGATGCGCTGGAGGATATGGTTTATTTGCGCCAACAATTAGAAGTGCAAAAGGAAAAAGATAAACAGCGAGCAGATATTTTGCTGAAAACCGAGGAAGCTGGAATTCCGTATGCCGAGGAGCTTACTTATCCTAAAAATTGGCGGGAGATTATACAGAAACCGACCCGGCAGCCTGATAAGCCGATCGGATTGGACCCGGAGGACGTGGCTGTTTATGCACAATTAGAACGAATTGTTGACCTTTCAGACCTAAGCCCAACCATGCCTTTTAATGAGGCAATGGATATATTGAGGAATTCCGTTATACCTCCGTTGAAAATTACTGTGCTCTGGCGTGATTTGCTTGACAACGCTGATATTGAGCAAACTATGGAAATAAATATGGATGGATTGCCGTCAGTCCGTCTTGGCACCGGACTGGAGAATTTATTAAATGCCGTCGCGGGTGGATTTGCAGAGCTCGGCTACATCGTGGATAGTGGGGTGATCACAATAGCGACGGTGGATTCACTTCCCAGTAAGATGGAGACGCGAGTTTATGATATTACCGATCTTGTCAGTCAGCCGGCCAACTATGACATCTACCAACAGTATAACATCTACCAACAACAGAGGAATATGATGGACATGATGATGAGTAGCGGTGGTGGCTATGGTGGTGGTGGCATGGGTGGCATGGGCGGTGGCATGGGTGGCACGATGGGTGGCATGGGCGGCACGATGGGCGGCATGGGCGGCGGCATGGGTGGCATGGGCGGCGGCATGGGCGGCTACGGCGGCGGTGGCGGCGGCTACGGCGGTGGTGGCGGCGGCTACGGCGGCGGAGGCGGAGGCTACGGCGGTGGTGGCGGCACGATGGGCGGCATGGGCGGCGGTATGGGCATGGGCGGCGGTATGGGCGGCGGTATGGGCATGGGCGGCGGTTATGATACCAGCATTTATCGAGCCCAAGACTTGCAATACCTTATTCAGGATACCATCGAGCCGGATAGCTGGTATGACTACGGTGGAGAGGGTAGTATAACACTATACCCAACTGGTGAACGACCCAGGAAACTGGCTGTTCTACAGACACGTGAGGTTCATACAAGAATAGAAAAACTGCTGGCAGATCTTAGAAAGGCTATTGGACATCAAGTCTCTATCGAGGCCAGATTTCTCGTGGTAAGCGAGAACTTTATTGAAGATATCGGTCTGGATATAGACTTTTCATACAATGTTGGTGGTAAGTGGGGTTTGATTGCTTTTGAGCAGGGCTCTGAAGCTGCTGCTCGAGCCGATACAGCAACGAAGGTTCCGGGAAGCCTCGGCGGTATGGCCCCAGCGGCCACGGCAACCGGAGGCTATGGCAATATACTTGACGATTTACAGGTTAGCTTCCTTCTGCGAATGACTCAAGCCCGCGCGGATGCAAAGACCTTGACGGCGCCGAAATCCACCGTTCTGAGCGGAGAATCTGCAAGTTTCAGTGTTTCAAGTCAGATCTCGTATGCGCTGCCGCCCGACATTATAAGAAGTGTTAGTCGCGGGTACTATGCTGGTGGTGGTCTTGAAGAGTTGGGAATACAGCAGAACGTGTTCTTCCAGCCAATTTTTACTTCTCTGAACATTACTCCTATTATTACTCAGGATAAGAAAAATGTACTATTGAATATAACCACTATGATGCAAGATTTACTCAGGTTCAGGACTCATACGGTTGCAGCCATTGTGAATACCGATGATCAAGGTGAGTTTGTTGAGTACCCAGTGACTGTTCCTGAGATGGAGACATCACAGGTAATGACGCGTGTAAGTGTGCCTGATGGTGGGACGTTACTGTTAGGTGGGCAGAAAATAAGCGTGGAAGTTGAAAAGGAGGTGGGGGTGCCAATATTGAGCAAGATACCAATCATTGGAATGGTATTCGGTAGTCGCAGCAAGATCAGAGATAATAAAGTATTACTAATCCTGGTTAAGCCGACTATAATTCTACAGGAAGAGCGCGAAGCTGAGGCTATTGCTGCGATGGAACACGAACTTTAATTAGTAATTGGTAATTGGCGATTGGTAATTGGGGGCAAATTAACCACTTATCGTATAACCAATTACCTTTTTTAGGAAGTGTAAGCATGAAGCGTCAGGTTTGGATCCGGAATGTCACATGGATAGTTTTAACAAGTCTGTTAATTTTTGTTAGTGCGAAAACCGGCTTTACCCAACCAGCTAACTGGTCGGTTATTTCGTCTGGCGGCTCACCTGAAAACAATGCCGATTATAAGCAGGGCGAGCTAATTGTTCGTTTTGTTGGAGGGCTGAGCCAGGCTCTGCCGGAGAGCAACACGGACTTTCTTGAGCAACAGATTAGTGGTCCACGAACAACGAGCGCGATAAAAAATGCGATTGCAAGCTCCACCGTCAGCGGTGCTTATGTGGTTAAAGAATATGACAGTCTTGTGCCCGGCTTGGCTTTAGTGAAACTGCCTAAGAACGTGTCGGTTGCGGATGCTGTAATGCGGTTTAATCAGTCGCCTCAAATTTTATATGCTCAGCCAAACTACAAAATAAGAGCAATGGTTGTTCCCAACGACCCTCGGTTTTTTGAACAGTGGGCTTTGGATAACACAGGCCAGACCGGCGGCCGTGGAGACGCTGACATTGACGCACCGGAGGCTTGGGATATTGCAAATGGTACTGCCGATATGATCGTAGCAGTTATGGACAGCGGTATTGATTATACCCATCCCGACCTGGCTGATAATATGTGGATAAATGATGGAGAAGTCAACGAGCCCGGTGTTGTGGATGAGGATATTGACTATAACGACGTCGATGATGACGGCAACGGCTATAACGACGATATTTGGGGTTATGATTTTGTGGATGATGATTTCGACCCAATGGACGAACATTATCACGGAACTCACGTGGCTGGAATCATCGGAGCTATAGGTAATAATACAGTGGGTATTGCCGGTGTTTGCTGGTCTGTCAAAATGATGGCTTTGAGGATTCTCGATCCAAATGGAGAGGGTGTGACGTCAGATGCTATCGAAGCTATGAATTATGCCGTTGCCTGGAACGTAAATGTTATAAACGCCTCGTGGGGAGGTTACCAGTATGATCAGGGTTTATACGATGCCATCGCTGCCGCCAGAGATGCCGGCATTCTTGTTGTAGCTGCCGCGGGTAACGACGGTATTAATATGGCTGCCTATCCCGCACGTTTTGACCTCGACAACATCATCTCTGTAATGGCCACAGATCACTTTGATAATATGGCGTTTTTTTCCAACTATAGCATTGAGGACGTCGATTTGGGCGCACCTGGTGTGGGTATCCTCAGCACTACACCGACAGAGGATATGCAGACAGGATGGATGGACGAATACGGCATTGATATCGAGTACGCATACGATAGCGGTACATCAGCGGCTGCTCCCCATGTAACCGGCGCTTGTGTGCTGATTAAAGTGGTCAATCCAAATTTAACATATCAGCAAGTAAAGAAGATAATGCTACGCTCTGTTGATCCGACCTTGCCGGGGTTGTGTGTCTCGGGTGGCCGACTTGACCTCTTCATGGCCTTGAAAATGGCAAGGCAAGGAGAAGTCTTGAATACGAGAACGGCTATAAAGTATCCGACTATTCAGCGGGCGATAGATAATGCCAGTGACGGAGATACCCTGGTAGCAGCTTC
>Ga0315549_1003397_pt1 | contig 14250 bp, 27 predicted proteins | sample SalMarSW160200MG_FD_203101 | JGI IMG/M metagenome (GOLD analysis project Ga0315549, IMG submission 203101) | Salt marsh sediment microbial communities from the Plum Island Ecosystem LTER, Massachusetts, United States - Salt Marsh Sediment SW1601-200 ... | reverse complement strand
GTCCTGCTCTATATACCCCGCCTTCACCCAATACAATTCTTGCTGGTTATAATGGCATGAAGATAGTTGTTAATGAGGATTTACCTGATGGAACTATCATATTTGTTTATAGGACTCCGCATGGGGAGCGGAGAGAAGTAAAGGTGCTGAATTTATCTTCAAGTTAACTGCACAATAGAGTAATACTGTAGATGAGGGGATAGTTAAGTTTAATCTTTATGAATAGTTCTACCAGCTTACTATTACTCATGTAGTAATTATAACAACATTTGTGGCAGAGTCAATGGGGTTTACCCCATGAATTTGTAAAATATTTATAAAATGTCATAAAAAATTGTTGCCTCAACCCTTGACAAATACCATTTTATGTTGTTATAATCATCACAGTTCTGGTGAAGGATATAACAATGCCGATGATGACACCGCTCTTAGAAAAGCTCAGAGAAAAACAGGGTAAACTATCCGATAATGCTTTTTCCTGCGGTCTAGGAGTATCTCAGCAACTATGGCAGATGACTCGGAGTGGGAAGAGGGGTATTGGGTTGACGTTACTAAAGGGAGTTTCCAAAACATACCCGGACTTGGCTCCTTATGTGCTCTTTTTTTTGGGCTTTGATGTGAGTAAATACACAGTTACCGCCAACAACATCACAAACACCCCTGAGACGCACCAGGACGCAAATCTTAGAAGGTTTATTGACCGAGTTAAGAAGATGCTTTTCAAAAGGAGTAAAGAATGCTTATAGGCGGGAAATATAAGGTAGAGTCTGATTCCCTTAATGTAACGCTCTCCAAAAAGGAAATAGCCAAAAAGACTGGTTTTATAAGGTGGAGGCCTATAGCTTATTTCTCTCATTTAAGTGATGCCCTTGACTATCTTGTTGACTTGGAAGTTAAGGAAACAGGGCTAAAAGATTTACGAGTAATCGTTGAAAAGCAAAAGGAACTTTACCAGCTTATAGAAGGCCTGAAGCATAGACCAGAGACGTTACAGCTTGTAAGACGGTAAGGAAAAGGGCAAGGTGAGGGGATTCTATGGAAATGATGTAACTTGATATACTGACCGCGCTCACTGAATATGGCGGAATAGGTAGACGCTAGGTAATAGACGTATTGTCGAGATTGAAAGGGTGCTGATTGCTAGTTGAAACGTTTACGAAGACGGCTGACGGTAAATGGGTGCCACACACCAGCCCAAACAATTATTTAGGGTGACAATGGCAATGTCTGACTTGCTCAAATCCCTAGTGTTCAGTGGGTGCGCTAAGTATATCAGGAGATAGATTTAGATGCAAGGAATGCTATTCAAGCCGTGATACAGGCTTTTATATCTACCAGACTATAAATTGGAGAGGGTCAATGCCTGAAAGCATGATTTTACCTGATACAAATGTGGATTACAGGGAAGCTGAGAAAGCACTCTTGACTTGGTTGAAGGGAAAAGATTTAGGGATTATGAATTGCCGAGAGTGGGCAAGATGGAGTTACAATGACCGCCCGTTCTGGTCTGTTTGGGGGCTTGTCTATGGCAGAAAGAACAGCCTCTTTTCCAGTGTTTGTGGGATACACATATATGATGATGGCGAAATCATTATAGTTTCCAAAGACGACACAATGCCGGAGTTATAAGGAGTTAATCCATGACTGAAAGAAAAACTTGCTCCCATTGCGGCCATACCGGTTCTGGCGTGCTGAGTTACCTGGCCCATGTCGGCGGGGTGGGTCTGGTCCTTCAAGTTCATTGCGCTGACATTGATGCCTGCCAGGAACGCCAGAGGGAAAAAGGAGAATGATGATAAAGGAAACTAAGGAGACCAAGACCAAAAAGAACCCGGACTACTCTAAGACCATCGTCAACCAAACTAACGCCGATGAGGTCAAGGTTGCCCTGCATGTCTATTATGAACTTCAGCTTGATGCTGAGAAACTGCGTGGTATGCTGGAAAAAATGCCGGAGTTCAAGGAATGGGTCGCTGCCAGCACCAAAGTTGACTGGCAGAAGTCGAAGGTACAGGATGTCATTGATAATTATGGCTCTTATCAGGACGTTGAGAACGGAATCTACGGTCTGAAATACAGCCGGCAATCTAAAGATTACCATGCGGAGCCTTTCCTGGAGAAGTATTCAAAGTACGCTCCGGCGGTAATTGAGCAGACCATCAATGTCAAGGCTCTGGAGGGACTGGTTAAAGGTGGACTGCTGGCCGAGGTCGAACTCAAACAGGCCGGGGTGATTACCGAGACCCCGACATTTGCTTACTACATTCGTTAACAACTGAATAAGAATAGCTGGTTATCCAAAGGGTCAGGCTTGCGGGGTGAGGCTAAAATTGCAATACAACCCTGCCACAACTAACTGAACCACCTCCACTCTAGCCACTGATAAGGAGAGAAAAGCAAATGCCAGTCTATGAATCAGAAACTATAAACAGGAAAGAACTGGAGAAAGTCCGCAAGAAAAACGTCTGCGCGGTCTGCGGGGGTAGGCTGGCTTTATTCTGGGACTCTAAGAAAAAGCTGGCCTTCGTAGCCTGTAATGACTGGCAAAGAACTCACCATGACGGTATCGCAAGAGAGGCATCTGAATACGAGAAGAAGGGCATGGAAGCCCTGAATATTGAATCGAGGAGGAACATAATGGAGAAATCAATCGGCAAAGAAAAGTCACTGGCAATCAGGCGTTTCGAGGGATTAACTACCCTCACAAGAGAAGAGGCGAAGGAGATTCTGGTCACAATCTGGCCGAAGGCCACCGGACCCGAACTCTACAAGGCCATGTCCATCTGCGCTCAGTACGGCCTCAACCCCCTGATGCGGCACCTGTATATGATACCTTTCAAGGACAAGGTTGCGGGAGATGCCAAGCTGGTCTGCGTTATGGGTATCGGTGCCAACCGCCTCATCGCTTCCAGGAAACACAAGTACAGCTACATTGACGACACCCCCAGGATAATGACCGAAGCGGAAGAGATACGCCGGTATGGTGAGGCCGATAAAACGAAGTTGCGCGGCATTACCAAGTTGAAGGATATGCAGACCGGCGCCGAAGCATCAGGCTACGGTGAGTGGCCAAGAAACTCCGAACCTTACGGAACTGACAAGGGCAACTCCAAAGCCAATATGGTCTTCATCCGGTCGGAGCGCCAGGCTCTTGATAAACTCTACCCGGCTGATATGCCATCCAGCGAAATCCCGGTCGTTGATGAGAACTACATCAATGGAAAGTACAGGGTTTTGTCTGATGATGCAGGCGGAACTGGAGAAAATGAAGAACCTGAAGCCGAGCAATCAGAGGGGCACCAAGAATCCGAAGCTAAGGGGCAAGCATCCAAGCCTGAAAAGGCGCTGGCGCAAGAGAATCCCCAGCAGCCTCATAATGCTGACGATGAAATCCTCAAGCCTGAAACAGAACCAGAGCAACCCCCACTGGAACCACCCCTTGATGAGAACCCGCCTTCCAAAGAAGATGTAGCCGAGCTAAAGAAGTGGAGAGAAAAGGCCGCTGCCACGATGTCAGACATGGGGAATATGATGGCCAACGACCTGAAGTGGATAGTACCGAAAACGGTATACGGACTAAAGAAATGGCAGGTAATCAAGCTGATAGACATATACAAAAAAGCCGTGGGGGGTTAGATGCCGAAAAGTAAACCACTTAAACGTGGTGGATACGAACAATGGAAATGTCGCCGTTGTAACGTGCAATATACTGAAGGAAGCAAGAAACAGGCGATTAACTTCCGAGATAATAATTGCAGTAGTGAAGTCGCGCTTTTTGATGGTGATAACTGGCATTATATGATGATGTTCCAGGCCACATAATTGTGCCGATGGTGGAATCGGGGTGGCCGACTTCATGGGTCTTGCACCCACCAAAAACTGAAATTTTAGGATGATGTGATGGCAAGCAAGAAAAAATGTAGGATGGTATCGATAGAAATGAACCTGAATTATAGAGTGGCCAAATTACCCTATGAACCGCATGATGCCCAGAAGTTCTATATCGGCATGTGTCTACAGGCTGATAAAGAGGGGCGTTTGCCAGGAGAAACGAAGCTGTTAAGCAAAATCATCTGGCCTCATTGTGATTACAGCGAAGAAGAAGTAGCAGGGTGGCTGGAGCTGATGGAGAGCCTGAAGGATGATGAGACGGGTTACGGCCTGATAGAGCGTTACGAGGTAAACGGTCACAAGTATATCCGGCTAACTGGCTGGGATTATTGGCAACCTCGGAGCTACAGGGTGAAGGAGGCGGAATCGAGGATACCATCTCCGCCCTATAAAAAGAAGGTCAAAAAGAAGCCCGGTAGACCTATCGCAGACGACATACTCGACCCCCGGCTGGCAGATATGGTCAAAGCCTATGAGTATTTTAAAGGCTCACCGATAACGCCGTCCGATTCAGATTTGATTAAAGAGGTCTATGACGATTACCCGGAAGGGTGGTTTGAAAAGGGAATCGAAGAGGCCAGGAAGCATAACGCGCGAAGTATCAAATACATAATGAAAATCCTGTTGCGCTGGAAGGACGAGGGCGTTGACCCGCTAAAGGAGAAGGATAGTGGAACACATCAGCAAGATGCTACCGAAAGTCACAAAGACTTCGACCCCACGCAACCACTCAGATGAGCTTGTTTACCAGTGTCCAGTTTGTCAGGACTTCGGCATGGTTCATCCAGTGGGGCCAGATGGTAAAACGGATTATTCCCGGCTAGTTGCTTGCTCCTGCTCGATTGAGAGACTAAAGAAAGAGCGTGAGGAACGGATGCTGAGATACTGCTCTCTGCCTGCTGATACAGATGGGTGGACTTTCAACAATTTCGATGCCTACAACGAGAGTCTATTTGAAGCCCTGTCAGCCTCTCAGGAGATAGCTAAGGTAGAGGGCGATATAAAATGGCTTACTCTTTCGGGTGCTGTTGACTGTGGCAAATCCCACCTAGCAGTGTCCATCTGTCGCGAATGGTTAAGTCACGATAAACCAGCCCGATATGTTTTTGTTCCCGGTATGCTGGATGATTTGAGATCTGGCTATGATAACAATGCCGAATACTCTTTTGAGAGCAAGATGCACTTTTACAAGACTGTACCGCTGCTGGTGATGGATGACCTCGGGACCGAAAAGATGACTGAATGGGGTTATGAGAAGCTCTGCATAATCATCAATCACCGGTCTGAGGAAGGGCTGCACCTAGTAGTTACGACCAACAAGCCTTTAGACTCAATACCAGGAGACAGAGAGCACCGCATAGGCAGCCGTCTACTCCGGCACAGACAGGGGAAGTTGGTGATTATAGACGCTCCTGAATACAGGTTAAGGAGACCACCAAAATAGCATCCGCCCTGGGTGGGGGTAGTCAATGAGGCTGAGTAGGCGTGAATATACCAGGTAAGCTGAGGAGGGCTAATCATGGTTAAAACCTATGAGGAATTTGTCAAGCAATATGGTGAGAGGCCGCCCGATATTGTGTTCGCTGTTACAAGACATGAAATTATTGATGAAATTAAATCGATAATGAGGGAAGCCCCCGACCTTAAATCTTTGGAAAAAGAATTATCAGATTGGTTGGGCGCAAACTAACTTCAATCTGAAAGGAACAATCGAATAGAGCCACCTGCCCTTACCACCGCCGGCGTAGGTCGGCGTGTAACGGAGAGGGCGCAGGGAAAGTGAAAAAAGGATGACAGATGTCATGTTTACCCTTGAGACATCCGAGCGACACCAGGTGGCTAATTAACATCACTGTGAGGTAGAAAATGAAACGTATGGATTTTGTCCAGAATGGGTACTCAGGCACTATATTCCTGGTAACTCAAGGTGAAGATGAGCTGCAACTTTGGGACTTTCAGGCATGGTTGAAGGGTTATTACGATGCTTATATTCCTTTCAGTGATATCGACCCTTTGGATTACAAATTCATCGGCAATTACCAGGATAATCCAGAACTACTGCCGAAAGAATGTGATGGCTATAATGGCGAACCCCACGCTGTATGTGTCGGTGTAGTATTCAAAAACCCGAACTTTAACCCTGAATATGCTGCGCCTCACAAATACGAGCATAACGGAGGGTGATATGGCGACAGTAAGTGAAATAGCCTGGGGAAAGGAAACAGAAGGGAAGTGTCCTTATTGTGGCAGGGTAAGACCTCTTGGTCACGTTAATACTGTGGATGATTCTCAATATCCGGCAAGATGTATTGATTGTTGCTTCGGCCCGCCGATGGAATACTGGACTATGTGCGATACTTGCGGTGAGTTATATGTTGGCGAGCATTGCGATAATCCGAGATGTGAAACCGGTCGGGAATGGAAAAGGCAAATATAGTTCAGATAAGGGAGAGGTAATTGAGTTACGGTGTAGGCGATATTGTAAAGGCAATCAGCACACAATATCTTGGTCGCTGGATAGAGGTTAAGGAACAATCGAATAGAGCCACCTATTATATAGGTATCGTTCCGTTTTGGTTGGTAAGGAGGTAAGTTGAAAGAGGTTGAATTTTTAGCCTTGAGGCAAAAAGTTATAGATGCTGGCTATGGGGATGAGATAGTCTGGGCGGAAAGTTGCCAAATAGTAGATAGCCCAGAGGCTTTCCTTCGTGAATATATCTGGGTGGTTATCAGTAGCGGGATAAAGAATCAGGTAGCCGGAATAATATATAGGCGTGTAATTAAGGCAATGGATTATGGCGCACCTTTAATAGAGGCTTTCAAGCATAAAGGTAAAGTTGAGGCTATAAATCAAGTTATAAAGCAAATTCAAGGCATTTACCAAGAATGGAAGCAGTCAAAATACTCTATTGATTATCTTGCCTCATTGCCCTTTATTGGGAATATTACAAAGTACCATCTTGCGAGGAATTTAGGTCTGGATTGTGTGAAACCAGATAGGCATTTAGTACGCATATCTCAAAACTATTGCACTACCCCAAATGAATTATGTAAGAAATTAAGCTGGGCGACCGGATATAGAATAGGCACAGTAGACGTGATTTTATGGAGAGCAGCTAACTTAGGAATGGTGTAAAAATGACCCACCAACCAAAAAGGTCGAGGCAAACTAACATCAGATAAGGGAGAGGTAATTTGGAGCAATGCAAATGTATGGAACTAAAACAATAACTGAAAGAGAATTCCAAGAACAAATCCGAGATTTGGCCAAGATGTTCGGGTGGAGTTATTATCACCCATTCTTGTCTAAGTGGAGCGAGCGCGGTTGGCCTGATGTATGTTTACTCAGACCTCCGAGGATGATTCTAGCAGAGCTAAAATCGGATAAAGGGAAGCTATCAGTGTATCAGGCGAGATGGCTCTGGGAGCTGCGGAAGGTGGGTACTATCGAGGTCTATATCTGGCGACCTAGAATGATTGAGCATATTGCTGAAATATTAAGGCAGGAGCTACCATTTTGACAACCGTTAGCCCGATAACATTATGGGGCAGGCTGGATGAGGGAAGCCAGGCAGCCCTTATTTATTATCAGTGGGTGGTACGCCGCAGGACTTCATGGTGTCCGCCAGAGATTTATAACGGCTATGCTGTTCATTCTGTTGAGCCGAATATCACAACCGAGCAGGCCGACCGTGAGATGAGAAAAAAACCGCATAGACCGGCGAGGGTTAAGTGAAACTCTCCGAAAAAATAAAGATAGCAGTCTTAGCTTACTGGAAATTCAAGAGGCATCACATGATGGGTGCGATTGAATGTAAAAACGCCGATGTGTTCACCGTTACGAGAACTTATATGACCACTGATACTGAGGTAAAGGTGTCAATTAGCGATATGCAAAGGGAGGCCAGAACCAAATATTATAAGCATCGACGGTTTATAGAGAATAACCCCGAAAGGTGGGCGCAGCCATTTACTCACTACTTCTATTTTGCAGTTCCGATTGATTTGCAGGATAAAGCTCTTGATGTGATTAAAGGTCGTTATCCTTATGCTGGGCTACTCGTCTTCACAGATGGCGAGATAGATATTTATAAACCATTGAATATTAAGATGGTTAAGAGGTCAAGTCGGTTTAAGCGTGATGCTGTTGGATTAAAAGAGTTGATGGAATTGGGATATCAAGCTACTAACACGGCATTAAGATACGGCAATCGGTTAATGAAAAACGAAATGTAAGAGTATATGAAAGAACTCTGGTGGCCTATCGGCTTAATCAGTTTTACGAAAGCCCAGGTATTCTGGCTTCTCAGGCATATCAGCATGATACGCTCAGGCTTCTGGCCCTCGGAGCACAGGGTGACGGGTTATGCCGGGGGGAAAGGTAAGCCACAGAGTCACTCAGCGCCTTACGAGAGGCCGGTACAAGTAGCTGCGGAACTGGATACCAGGATTGAGGCTTGTGGTCTTGACGGGTTGATGCTGGAGTTTGTCTACTCTGCGGAGAGTGAGGACAAGCAGTTTTTGGAGCAGCACATCGCCAATGCCATGAGGCTGGATATCAATACTATTGAGGGAAGGATTGACACGGCTCTGAGGTATGTATGCGGGAAGAGCCCCCGGTGGGTTGACTGTCCCGGCGTCGGTGATTGTTCACAGTGCCAGGGTTGCCCCAATCTCAGGGATAAAGAGGGGAATATTAAGTGCAAGAAGAAACCACGTAGAGCAAGAAGTTATTCAGAATTTAAGAGTCACAAGAGATTGGTATAAAACACACATCTTCATTTTAATTAAACTCCGTTACTTCATTTACCTCTAAGTGTACCAAATTATTGTTGTAGGGGAATAGTTTGGAGTCGCATTTAACCCAGAATACAAAACGCTTAAAATCCCCCCAGTAGACAGGGCATACATCTAACAGGTAGAGTAGCAGTAATCTTTTGCGCCGGAGTTCCGCTTTAGCTTCAAGTTCATTCATTGCTTAGCTCTCCTCCCATGAAGCCTCGGCCCCGGAGTTCTGGTGTTTCCAATAGTCTTTCATGTTCTCTGCGGTCTGCCTGTCCTGCTCGGCAATCTTATCTTCCTCGTCATGGTCTTGTTCCCTTTGTTCCATTTCCACTCTAGCAATGGTCATGGTTCACTCCTTTCCTTCTTATAGATACCCTAGTGCTAATCCTTGATGTGCCGGAAATTTTCTCTCTCCTCGTCTGTAGTATTTAGCTCACTCTACTTAATTGCTCTAGGAGCATCAGTAATTCTTGGTATTTGGATATGACTACCGCAGTGTCTTTATCTGTGACTTCAATGTTAAAGTCTCCATGTTTTGCCGTTAGTTTTATCTCTGCCATTTCTTGTCCCCTCCTTTCTTATTCATTAAGTTGCTTTAGGCTTTAAACTCTGAGCTATTCCGCTACTATTTTGCGCGGCTCAGCTTCTCCTTTATAGCTTCGTCAATCCAGTCGCCTAACCCCTTACCTTCCTGGGCTGCTTGGGCTTTGGCCTTTTGCTTGAGGTCCCGGTCTCCCCTGTAATAGATTTTCTCTTTTTGCATACTCCCTCCTTTTGTGTTTTTCTAAAAGTCCTTGTCTAAGTAGGGCACTTAGGCCATTGCCTTTCTTATTAGAGATACAAAGTTAATTTGTTTGGCAGCCCTAGCAGCAGCCGACTTAGCAGCCCACTCAGCAGCCCTAGCAGCAGCCGACTCAGCAGCCGACTCAGCAGCCCAAGCAGCCGACTCAGCAGCCCAAGCAGCCGGCGCAGCAGCCCTAGCAGCAGCCGACTTAGCAGCCGAAGCAGCCGACTCAGCAGCCCTAGCAGCAGCCCTAGCAGCCGACTCAGCAGCCCAAGCAGCAGCCGAGTTAGCAGCCCAAGCAGCAGCCGACTCAGCAGCCCAAGCAGCAGCCGACTTAGCAGCCCAAGCAGCAGCCGACTCAGCAGCCGACTCAGCAGCCCAAGCAGCCGACCCATCTCTATTTTTCCCTGATAGCCAATTATGCGCCCATTCGACAAAGGGCTTTTCTTTATAGACTGCGAGTGCGGAATAAATAGCGAACTTAACTCTTTGTTCCGTTGTGATTACGGGGGTATCTATCCGGCAAATGGTGGTGCATTGCTTGACCCCGACTTTCAGGGTATCATTTTTGACAATCCCTCTTACTTTAACCTCCCACAGTTGGTAACTACTGAAGCCGGCATGAATCGGGTCAAACATGCCGGCTTTCAATGGGTGGTCATAAACATGGATAACATCCGGGGAGCATAGAGAGTTGCCGTCACCCTGTGCCTTATGGGTAACGTTTTCTCCCCATTTCGTGTGATTGTAGCTCTCGTCATTTTTATCGGTTAGTTTATAGTATTTCATCATCCTTCCTTTCCTTATTTGAAGAGTTCCCCCCATTTCTTTATTACCTCGGCTATCTGGCCGCGCTCTGACTCCTGTTGGTTATAGGCTTCTTCCCATAAATCGGCATCACGCTCTGAGAATATCTCTTCCTCAATGAGCGATGAGATAAACCGAGGCTCTAGGGCGTCAAGTTCCCAGCTTTCCTCACCGTACTCTGCCACATATCCTTCGTAGCGGGAGTCAGTGACTTTGGCCGGATTGGGCGGTGGCTGCTGCTCGTCAATCTGTTCCATCGTGAGAGCGATACGCCGTACCTCTATATCACTGTAGCCTGAGAATAAGTTGAGCCGATTGGTGATGTCGCGGGTCATATCAATACCCGATGGGTCATGGTCTCCCAAGTGAAGTACGATTACTGGCTGGCTCGACTTGGCGTGCTTTCTCATCCTCATGGCTGCAGCCCACATCTCGGAGTCTGAAACGTACCCCCGGCATGAAAAATAAGGTACATCTTTATCCTCGCATACCTTCTGGATAACGCCCACAAGTGCATCTTTCTCAATCCAGACTTCCATGCGCTTATCTTGGTTGGCCCAGAGGTCACGGTGATAGCTATAACGTGCTGACTCTAGTATGTCTTGGGGCTTGCCCCATGAACTGAGACGCCTTAGATACCGTGTTCTATCCTCAATGGCGTTCCAGTCAATCTGACCAGCCCGGCGGGCGTCACTGATGATGTTCCCGATTCTTTTATAGCTTTGCTCTGTGTTTGGGATTAATGCCCTGGCGACAAACTGGTAGTATAACTGGCGCAGGGTGAGACTGAAACCTTGCTCCTGGTATGTGGTGATAATGCTCTCGGCCTGTGTGATGATGGCCTGGGTATCGGTGTTGAACCTCTTTTCCTCGTATGATATTTTTGGCATAATCTCCTTTCCTCAGTTCCTTAACTCACGCACCCGGACCGGCAGCCGATGGTGTAGCCTTTTACTACACTCTATATATTATAACATAGGCTCAGGCGTGGGTGTCAAGTCCCCTTAGACCTTTTTTTATAAAAATAGCGATAAAGGAGTAGCAATTATTAGCGCACTTACGCATGATTGCGGCTGTACCCCTTGACAACCTTGCTTCAAAAGGTATAGACTGTCCTGGAAGGATAAAGTTATGCTTTATGCTTTATGCCTTCCTTTAGCCCCTGCTGAGAGAACTTTATCGTTTCGGGCTTCCCGGGGCTATGTAATTCAAAGAGAGGCGAAGCCCCTCTTAAACATCGTGGGCAGGACAATTTCTATGGTGCAGGTAAACACAGCAGGAAACTTTGAGGGCGGAGAGACCGGGGTTAAGCGGGAACCCCGTCATGTAGACAGGGGTTGCAAGCGGGCCCGGGAGCTGGGTTATTACGGTCTATGTCTTGAGTGTCCTTTCCCGAAATGTCTTGAAGAGCCCGGAAACAGTGTCGAAACGGCGAGAAAAGACATCAGAAACCGCGAAATTATAAAATTATTGCGTGACGGGAAAACAAAAAAAGAAATTGCTGAAATATTTGGGCTTAGTCGAATAAAAGTTAATGGAATAATCGAAAAACACCCGCTTTTAGCCTCGAAATAGGACCCAGCCGGCAGCAGAGCGATGCTGAGGGAGCTTGACAGGTTACTGGCAAGGCTTGAAGGGAGGTGATGTGACGTGCGTTGTGGTAAGTGCGGTGCTTTCGTATCAAAGAGAAACAGTACCATGGAAGGTAACTCCTCGAATCCTCTGATATATTGCAGGAAATGTGGTGCTATTCTCTGCCTGCCATACTATTGGAGTTTTTAGCCTCAGTTGGGGCGCACAATACAGGTAAAGTAATTCAAAGCTAATTGGACAGCAGGAATTTATCACTACTTTCAAGCTCATTATTTCACGAGTAAAAACGGACAGAAAGGCATATTTGTGGCAGGAGGAAATTATGAAGAATGGTTCATGTAGCAGATGTAAAAGGAGAATGCCTATAAAGGAGAGGCGCTGGGGATTCATGCCGTTCTGGTTCTTCCCTCGTCTGTTAAAACTGCACAAGTGGAAGACGGCATTACTTTGCGATGACTGTCTAATATACGCCAGAGGAGGGAATGATGGATACGAAAACAGGAAGAATTAGATATCTACAGGAAAATGAAAAACCGAAGTCTAATGAAATTGAGGTGAATCAGCACGTCCCAGATTGCCCCCGGTGCGAAGGAGGTGGCTCAGTTCCGATAGGTCAAAGTACTAGAGCTGAACGGAGACGTGCATACAAGAGGGGCTTACCACGTACAGCACAATACATACAATGTCCAGATTGCAATCTTGAAAATTAAGGGATAGTTACCAGTAATAAATCAGGAAGTTTAATAGGGGCGGCCGCCCCTCTTTCTATATTAACCCCTCTCCGGCGGATACGTTAAGGTCTCCCCGGGGCTATGTAATTCAAAAATGTCTGGAAAGTTCCGGTAAAACAGTGAAATAAATGAAAATTTATTTAAGAAATGACGAAATTTATTTAAGAAATGACGAAATTTATAATCATTGGTTGCGCGGTTTTCCAAAAAAAGAAATTGCTGAAATATTTGGGCTTAGTCGAATAACAGTTAATGGAATAATCGAAAAACACCCGCTTTTAGCCTCGAAATAGGTCTAAGACTTGGTATCGACCTACGCCCAACCTACTTTCGACTTGGTTTTTCCTTGGTTTAAACCTACGCCCAACCTACTTTCGACTAAGTCCAGGCATAAAGAGAAAGAAAGAGAAAGAAGTATAGTAAAGTATAGTAAAAGAGAAATAAAAGGGAAGAGAAAGGACCTCTCCCTGGGAAATATCTTCTACGTTAATGGTAGCCATCCCATGGGTACCCCATCCTTGACGCCAAAAGAATGCCCGGGACTGGTCTGCCCCGGGCATGAGGACGATATTCAATTGTCGCGGGGAATTAGGCGTCATCGTATAGGCTGGGATTAACGTCTCTTGGTATTTGGTAAACGTTATATGTCTCATGGGGTCTAACCGTTACAGTACCAAGAAATTCAAAATCTGGATGCTCATTGGGGAGAGTGCCGGCAATATCAACGGTTGCTGCCTGACCGTACAGGCGATGTGTAGCCTCAAATACTGACTCCCCTCGGTTGCAGCTGTAGCCGGGTGTGCTAGCTATCATTGTTATCCTCCTTTCTTTATCCCAATAGGGCGAGTTGCAATTGGGGCAGAATTTGGGTGGCTTAGTGTTCCGAGGGTGCCACTCATGCCCACAGCGCAGGCATTTGAGCATAGTTAAATTGATTTTGGGTTTCATTTTCTATTTCCTCCTTCTCATTAATATTATCATAACTATATAGGTATGTCAATATACATCCATAAAGATTTCATAAAGATTTCATAAAGGTTTACCACACCCTATGCACTGGCTATTCTCGAAGCTAAAAACACTCTTTTATCAATATTTATCACGAGGTTTTTCTCATGCTTACTCAAAAACAAGAAAATTTCTGCCTTAATTATTTTGAATACGGTAATGCTAGTGAAGCAGCTTTGATAGCCGGTTATTCAGCAAGGTCTATTAGGAATATTGCCTCGGTAAATCTAACAAAAGCTAACGTCCAGGCACGCATTCAGGAATTAAGGGATAAAGCAGCCAGCGAGAAGATAGCCGACTTCAGAGAACGTCAGGAGATACTAACTGAGATAGCCAGGGGCAACTTAATAGACTACCAGGAGTCGGGTGCAGACGGAGGGTATCTTTCTATAGGCAAGGAATCACCGAACACAAGGGCTATTAGTGAGATAACTTCCCGGACTGAGTACGATAAAGAGGGGGCGGGGGCTGCTCTGGTTACTAAAGTTAAGCTCCATTCTCCTACTCAAGCCATAGACCTTTTGAACAAGATGGATAGGGTTTATGGTACTAGTGAGGGTCTCTCGGTTCAGAATCTTACAGTGAATATAGACAAGGCGGTGATAGGTGCAAGCGAACGCCTCGAAAATGCAATTGCTATGCTCTCTGCCA